>ENA-UEPG01000180-UEPG01000180.1-human-gut-metagenome-genome-assembly--contig:-NODE-180-length-69960-cov-17.695663_pt1 | contig 69960 bp, 56 predicted proteins | sample MGYA00242893_ERZ507902 | MGnify/ENA primary metagenome ERZ507902 (study PRJEB26167, sample SAMN06115491) | human gut metagenome | host: Homo sapiens | place: China:Gansu | collected 2015-04-23...
TTTGGAGCTGGTGACAGGAGTTGAACCTGCAACCCACTGATTACAAATCAGTTGCGCTGCCATTGCGCCACACCAGCATGGACCAAGCGGTCTTTTGATAGAATACCAAAAAACGCGCGGCTTGTCAATATCTTCTTGGCGCGCAAAAAACAACCCATTCCCCAAACAGTATACTATACCGTTTAACAAATGAGGTGCCATTGCCATCAGTTCATGCTTTCGTCTGCTTTTAGCATTCTTTTCTGTTGTATCACATTTTGATACCCGTAATTTTCAACGCAATACATCGATAATAAAATCGAACCATTCGATTCTATTATCATAAAAACCCCACAGGAACCGCGGACGGCTCCTGTGGGGTTCAAAGTCTGTTGTATTCTTTTTTGAGCAGCGGGCTGCTTCAGCGGGCAAGGGCCTGCTGGATCTTTGCAAAATCCTCCAGTGTGAGGGCTTCCGGGCGGATGCGGGCATCAAAACCGGCGGCTTCAATGGCGGCTGTCACCGCGTCCTTGGGCATTCCCAGGCCGCTGGCAATGGCGTTTGCAGCCGTTTTGCGGCGCTGTCCGAAGGCGGCACGCACCAGCGCAAAATAGCCTTCTTCGTCCTCCACCTGCACAGCGGGCTGCGGACGGATCTCCATGCGCACCACGGCACTGGTCACCTTGGGGGCCGGGTAAAAACTGCCGGGCGCAGCGGTGAACATCATTTTGGAGGTGGCATAGTAGCTCACCGCGCAGCTGATGGCGCTGGATGCACGAGTGCCGGGCGCAGCAGCCAGACGGTCGGCAGCTTCCTTCTGTACCATGACGGTCAGGCTTTCAATGGGCAGGCGGTCGCCCAGCAGCTTCATGACAATGGGACTGGTGATGTAGTAGGGCAGGTTGGCGCACACAGCCACCGGCATACCGGGGAACTCTTCCGCAATAAGAGCCTTCAGGTCAACTTTCAGCACATCCTGTAATACCAGTTTAAAATTGTCCACTCCGGCCATCGTTTCGGCCAGCAGCGGCGGCAGGCGTTCGTCCACTTCAATGGACACCACCTTGGCGGCGCGCTTTGCCAGTTCCCGAGTCAGCACACCGATGCCGGGGCCGATCTCAATGACACCATAGCGCTTATCCACGCCGCTGGCATCCACGATCTTGGGCGGCAGACCCGGGTTGATGATAAAGTTCTGTCCAAAACCCTTGGAAAGTGCAAAATCGTATTTTTCACACAGGGCGCGGATCACCGAAAGGTCGGTCAGTTCGGGCATAGATTCCATCCTTTTTCATAGTACGATTTGAATGCCCTCCGCGTCGCTTTGGGCATATTCAGCGGAAATATTATTATAATATGGCAACCCAGCCAGACCTGCGGGTCTGGCTGGGTTGCATTTTCACGAGAAGGGATCAATACGGCAAACAGCACCGCAATAAACCGGGTTCCTTTTTACAAGAAGAAGCCCATGCAGCATTTCTGCCGGTTTTACCCTTTATTCTGCGCTGGATGCTGCTTCGCCGCCGGCTTCTGCTTCGGTGGAGGAAGCCGTTTCCTCAGAGGAAGCGTTCTCCGGCTCAGTGGCAACGCTGTCGGCTTCTTCGGAAGCAGCAGCCGAAGAAGCTGCTTCGTTGACACCGCCCAGAGTCGTGGTACCGCTCAGCTGCTGTGCTGCGCTGACCGCACGCTGGATCTGCGGGTCATCCTCGGGGGTATAATCGTAGAAATTCGTGTTCTCTTCGGCACTGAGGGCACGCTCCACATCCACGCTCAGGCCGGTGCCATCAAAGCAGGAGCCGTCGCCGCAGATGAGCTTTGCCACCGTGATGCTCACGGCGCTGCCATCCGAAAGGCGCTGCGGGCTGCTCTGGATGGTTCCCTTGCCCATGGTGGTGGTGCCCACCAGACGTGCGCCGTTCATGGTGCGCAGGCTGGCAGCAAACAGCTCTGCTGCGCTGGCAGTGTTGCCGTTGACCAGACAGACGATGGGCAGCTCCACCTTGCTCTCATCGTCGCTGCTGCCAATGATGGTGCGGTTTCCGTTCTTATCCTCGGCATAGGCCACAGTGCCTTCCGGGGCGATCAGGTCGATGCAGCTGATGGCATCATCCAACACGCCGCCGCCGTTATCTCGCAGGTCGAACACAAGGCTCTGGGCACCGCTGGTAGTGAGAGACCGGATGGCATAGTCCAGCTCGCTGGGCGTGCTGCCGTCGAACTGGCGGATCTTGATGTAACCCACGCTGTCCAGCATCTGGTAGTCCACGGTGGTGCTGGTGTAGCCGGAGTGGGTCAGGTCCGTCGTCCGGGAAGCAGCCTTGCTGTCGAGCCATGTAACATTGACGATGGTGCCGGCTTCGCCCTGCAGGCGGGACTGCACGGCATCCACCCCAGAAAGGCTCTTCACATCGGTGCCGTCAATAGCAGTGATGTAATCGCCCACCACGATACCGGCTTCCTGCGCAGGCGAGTCCTCATACACCCTGGTCACTCTGGCATAGCCGGTCTGGTCCATGCCAAGTTCCACGCCAATGCCCATCACCTTGCCGCTCTGCTGGTTCATCAGCTCGGTGTAGGCGTTGGCGGTGTAGTAACGGGCGTACTTGTCGCCGGTGCCCAGCAGGTAGCCTGCGGTCAGGCGGTCGTACAGCACCGTTTCATCAATGGTGTAGTAGTCGTTGCTGCGCACATAGCGGTCCACCTCGGCCACTTTGTTGTACATGCTCTCCTTTTCCTTCACGCTGCTCACCGTGCTGTCAAACAGACGCATGGCAATGAGCATGGTAATGGAAAAGGTCACGGTCATGGCAAGGATCACAATGGTGACAGCCATGCCCACAGAGATTTTACGGTTCATGCTTGCCCCTCCCTGTTAATACAGCAGCATCATGATCACACTGCTCAGCAGCGAGAGTGCAAACACGCCTGCCAAAACAAGGCAGCCGATACGCAGCCAGCGCTTGTGTTTTTGTTCGTTCATAGAATACCAGACTCCTTATAAACACACTCAGTTGTGCGGGAACGGGATATAACCGCGCGGATTGACCGCATTGGCCTTTTTGCCGCCCTTCCAGACCTCCAGATGCAGGTGGTTGCCGGTAGAGTTGCCGGTAGAGCCAACGTAGCCGATCAACTCGCCCTGCTTGACATACTTGCCTGCGCTGGTGGCGACCGACCTCATGTGGCCGTACAGGGTGCTGTAGGCGTTGCCGTCCGACATGCTGCCGTGATAGATGATGACGTAGTTGCCATAGCCGCCGCTGGACCAGCCTGCCACCTGCACATAGCCACTGGCGGCTGCATAGATAGGCGTACCGCCCGGGGCCGCCAGATCAATGCCGGCATGCAGCCTGTTGACACCGGACACCGGATTCTTACGCCAGCCGTACTCGCTGGAAACGCGGGTATAGCTCTTCAGCGGGCAGGCAAAGCCGGTAAAGCTCAGCTGCGGCTTGCTGGATGCAGCCGCCGCGATCAACTTCTGGATCTCTTTCTTGACGGCCTCATAGTTCAGCTCGTCCGATTCAATAGCGGCCTGTGCCGTCTGCTGGGCCTTCTGGGCATCCTGTGCAGAAAGCTGCGCCGCAGAAATGCTGCTGTTCAGCTCGCTCTGCTTTGCCTTCATCTGGTAGTTCTGGGTATCCAGCTCCGCCTTCTGGCTCTGCAGTTCCTTGCGCTGGGCCTCCAGCTCCACCTTGTCCGCTTCCAGTTCGGACTTAGCCGCCTTCATGTTGTCCATGATCTCGGTATCTTTGATGGAGATATCCTGCATGACCTCGTTGAAGGTGAGCAGCTCATACAGGTCGTTCACTGCGCTCAGCATGGCCACGCTGCCGCCGTCGCGCAGCTCCTGCATGGCAGCCATGTGCTTTTTAAAATCGCCCCACTGGCTGTCGATCTCGGCTTGCTTCTGGGTGATCTCGCCTTCCTTGGCGGTAATCTTCTGCTCGGTCTGGCCAATGTTATTCTGCACAGCAGCGATCTGGGTGCTCAGCACGCTGATCTGATCCTGAATGACCCCCACGCGCTCCTTCAGTTCACTTTCCAGCGCTTTTGCAGCAACTTCCTTTTTCTTTGCGTCCGAAAGCTCCTTCTTGTGCTGGTCGATGGATTTGGAAAGGCTGTTCAGCTTGTTCTGCAGGCTGGCCATGCTGGTGGCTGCCGTGGCCGGCTGGAAGCTGACGCTTGCCGCAAGGCATACCGCCGCCAGGCACAAACTCACGCCGCGCAGCAGCTTGCTGCGGGCAGGCTCCGGCCGTGCATGGCGCGGCGTATGGCCGGGCATCTGCAGCCGGAAGGGCTTTGCATGAAGTGCTTTTTTCATGTGCGGCTCCTTTCGATCACACGTTCAGGTGCTTGCGGATGGAGAACATACTGCCCAGACCACCCACAACGGCACCGCCGATGAGGCTGTACGGGATGATAGTGGACCAGACGGCGCTCACCGGCACCAGTGCCTGACCCATGATCATTTCCCACACGCCGCCCAGACCGTCGGAGGCCTGCACCATGTAGGAGTAGCCGCCCAGACTGATTGCTGCAGTGAGCACGCCGGAGATCAGGCCCATGGCCAGACCTTCCACAACGAAGGGCAGAGTGACCAAGCCGTTGGTGGCACCCACGTACTTCATGATCTCAATTTCGCGGCGGCGCGCAAACACGCTCAGGCGGATGGTGCTGCCCACCGTGATGATGCTGACGACCATCAGCACCAGCACGATACCGCGGCCCACTTTGGTAACAGAGCGCTGCACCTGCACAAAGACGTTGGTCATTTCCACCGGGGCGGTAACGCTGTACACGCCCTGAATGGCCTGCATCTGCTTGCTCATGCTCTCCATCTGGCTCAAATCCGCGATGGAAACGCGGTAGTTGGCCTTGAAGGGGTTGTCATTTTCAAACTCATCCCACAGGGAGGAGTAATCTTCCATGTAATTGCGGTAGGTGTTCAGCACGTCCTGCTTGGAGACGAACTGCACATTGGTCACGCCGGGCATTGCCGCCAGCTTTTCGCCCACGGCCTGCGCAGTGGCATCATCACACTCCGGGTCCAGATAGACCACGGTCTCGTTCTGGCTGCCCAGATAGTTCACCATGCTGTCCACGTTCACCTCGGCAAGGCTTGCAAAGGTGTTCAGGGTCATACAGACACTGAGGGACAGGATGCACACAAAGGTCATGGCCCAGTGCTTGCCCAGATTGCGGATGCCGCGCCGGATCAGAAAAAAGAAGGTAGAAGGTCTCATCATACGGTGGCCGCCTCCTTTTCTGCGGTGTCAGCAGGTTCCAGCTCGGTCTCGAACAGGCGTTCTTTGCGCTCTGCGCGTGCGCGGATGGCTTCCTTGTCGGCAGGCACATCCGAAATGATGCGGCCCTTTTTCAGGGTGACGACGCGCTGGTGGAACTGGCGCACCAGCTCGTGCTCATGGGTAACGACCACCACGGTGATGCCCGTTTCGCTCACCCGCTCCAGCAGCTCCATCATTTCCAGGCTCAATTCCGGGTCGATGTTGCCGGTGGGCTCGTCCGCAATGACCAGCTTGGGGCCGTGGGCAAGGGCGCGGGCCACAGCCACGCGCTGCTGTTCACCGCCGGAAAGGGTGTCCGGATAGGCCTTGGCCTTATCCTCCAGATGCACCAGCTCCAGCATGTACTCCACACGGTCGCTGATCTCCCGGCGCTTGACGTTGGTCACATGCATGGCAAAGGCGATGTTTTCGTACACAGTCATGGTGGGGATCAGCCGGAAATCCTGAAAGATAATGCCCATCTGACGGCGCAGATACGGCACCTGATGGCGGTGCAGGCTGGCAACATCCTTGCCCAGCACGGTCACCTTGCCCTCACTGGGCAGCTCTTCGCGCAGCAGCAGCTTGAGCAGGGTGGATTTGCCTGCGCCGGAATGGCCCAGCAGGAACACGAACTCGCCGTCGTCCACATGGAGGTTGATATCGTCCAGTGCCAGCGGTCCGCCCCGTTTATATTCCTTGGAAACGTGTTCTAAATCGATCATAGGGTAATATTAGCTCCTGACATTAAAATCTGTTTTCACAGCAAAAAGAACCGGCCAGCATCGGTTTCGAGCGGCCGGTTCTGCACTGCAGGCAGAGCCTGCAGCTTATTAGTATTTGGCCGGATTGTTGGACAGGTACTTCTTGACCATCAGTGCTACCTTAAAGACGATAGCATCGTCGAACTCACGCAGATCCAGGCCAGTCAGCTTTTTGATCTTTTCCAGACGATACACCAGCGTGTTGCGGTGCACAAACAGGCCGCGGCTGGTTTCAGACACATTCAGGTTATTCTCGAAGAAGCGCTGGATGGTGAACAGGGTCTCCTGATCCAGGCTTTCGATGCTGCCCTGCTTGAACACCTCGCGCAGGAACATCTCGCACACGGTGGTGGGCAGCTGATAGATCAGGCGTGCAATGCCCAGATTATCGTAGCGGATGATCTGCTTTTCGGTGTCGAACACCTTGCTCACTTCCATGGCGATCTGTGCTTCCTTAAAGGAGGTAGCCAGATCCTTCACGTTGGAGATGGGGGTGCCGATGCCCACCACAGCCTTGATGTAATGCTCGCCGGACAGGGTATCCACAATGCTGGCAGCCAGCTTTTCCATATCGGTGCGGTCGATGCCCTTGCGGATCTCCTTGACCAGTACGGTATCCGTCTCGCTGATATTGAACACAAAGTCCTTCTGCTTGTCGGGGAACAGGCTGCTGACCACATCGTAGGCGGAGATATCGCCGCCGCTGGTAACACGCACGATGAACACCACGCGGGAAACATCGGTGGCAAAGTGCAGCTCACGGGCCTTGGCATAGATATCGCCGGGCAGGATGTTATCCAGCACCACATTCTTGATAAAATTGGACTTATCAAACTTTTCGTCGTGGTACTGCTTGATGCTCTGCAGGCTGATGGACAGCATGGCGGCAAACTGACCAGCCGTCTCGTCCACGCCTTCCACGAATACTGCATAATCATTATGCTTGGCGCTGGAGAACTGCTGATAGGTGTAGCCATCGCGCACAAAGCGGTCGCCCGCGGTCAGACGCTCCGCCATGAAACCCTCGCGCACCTCGCCGATCAGGTTCAGTTCCGAGCAGGAAATAACAGCGCCGGTCTCATCCACCACGCCGACCACCCGGTTGATCGCGTCTTTCATCTGGTAGATCACGCTTTGAAATACTCTATTGGCCATAATGGATACCCCTTTTCCTCGTTTGTGCAAACCGCAGCGGCAGCCGGTCGTGATTTTTAACAATTTAGCTGCATTACATTTTATATTTTACACAAAAGAATTTACTTTTGCAACATATTTCAACAAAAAAGATAGTTTTTTCTTGTGAATATTATCTTCAGGGGCCATTCTGAACCAAAAAAGTGCCTTTTTGCGTGGTTCTGCCCCCTATTCTACCGGAAAAATGTGTTGCTTTTTTGAAATTCGGGTGAAAAGCCGACCCTGTCAGCTGGAAATTTTTGACACTTCTTCGGCAGAAAGCTCCCGCCACTGGCCCGGTGCAAGGGCCGGGTCGAGTGCAAGGCCGCCGATGGCATCCCGGTGCAGGCCGTTCACGCCTGCGCCGTACACGCCGAACATCCGCTTGATCTGGTGGTATACGCCCTGCTTGAGCACAACCCGCACAGTGCAGCCATCGGCAGAAAGGGCCGTCACCTCCGCAGGCGAAAGCGCTGTGCCGTCGGCAAGGGTCACGCCCGCCGCAAAGCCGGTGCGCATCTGCTCGGTCAGCGGCGTGTCCAACACCACGGTGTAGGTCTTGGAGACGTGGCGCTTTGGAGCAAGGATGTCGTGGGCAAAGGTGCCGTCATCGGTCAGCAGCACAAAGCCGGTGCTGGTCTTGTCCAGCCTTCCCGCCGGGAACAGCTGCCGCCGGGGATAGGCATCCCCCACCAGATCGACCACGGTGGTGTCACGCTTGTCGGTGGAAGCGCTCACCACGCCCTCGGGCTTGTTGAGCATGATGTACACGAACTGCTGATAATTCAGGGCTTTGCCGTCCACGGCCACCGTATCGGTTTCCCTGAGCTGGGTGTCCCCTTTTTTGCAGACAGCACCGTTCACCTGCACCCGCCCTTTGGAAAGCAGCGCCTTTGCTTCGCTGCGGGTGCACTGGGCCGTCTCGGCTAAGTATTTATCCAATCGCATACGCGGTTCTCCTTTGTTGATGATGCTCCCAGTGTAGCATGACAGCGGATTTTTCTCAAGGGGGGGGACAGGCATCAAAAAAGGCCGCCGCCTTTCGGCGACGACCTTTTAATATTTACTGCAGCTACCCGGCAGGACGGCAGGAAGTTTCTCCAGCGAATGTCCTGGGGGTGGGACCCTGCCGCCGCAGGCGGTAGGGCGGGACTGGAGTCTTGCAACAGCGACGACCGCTGCCCGCGGCAGAAAACAGGGAGAAGCTGTTGGGGCAGCGGCCAGCAAGACGCAAGCGATAGCGAAGCGGATGCTGGGTGCCGCAACCCGTCGCTGTTCGCGGAGAAAGCTCCCTGATGGCCTGCCCTATTACACGCTCAGGGATGCGTGCTGCTCCACGGCATCGGGGTTAGCATCGAAGATGGGCTTGAGCACATTGGCGATGAACTCCTCCACCTGCTGCGGTGCACGGCCCACAAAGTTCTCCGGCACAAGGCCCGCCACGATCTCCTCGCGGGTCAGGCCAAAGGCAGGGTCGGCAGCAATACGGTCCACCATATCGTTGGGCAGGCCCTCTTCCTTGACCTGCTTGCCGGCGGCGATGGCGTGCTGGCGCAGACGCTCGTGCAGCTCCTGACGGTTGCCGCCCTTTTCCACAGCCTGCATCATGATGTTCTCGCTGGCCATGAAGGGCAGCTCTGCCATCAGACGGCTGCGCACCACCTTGGGATACACCACGATACCGTCGGTGACGTTGAGCATGATGTTCAGGATAGCGTCGGTGGCAAGGAAGCCCTCAGCCATGGCGACACGCTTGTTGGCGCTGTCGTCCAGCGTGCGCTCAAACCACTGGGTGCCGGTGGTGAAGCTGGGGTTCAGCACATCCACCATCAGGTAGCGGCTCAGCGCGCAGATACGCTCGCAGCGCATGGGGTTGCGCTTGTAAGGCATGGCGGAGGAACCGATCTGGTTCTTTTCAAACGGCTCTTCCATCTCCTTGAAGTTAGCCAGCAGACGCAGGTCGGTGGCAAACTTCATGCAGCTCTGGCCAATGCCGGCAAGGGCGTTCAGGATGAAAGCATCCACCTTGCGGCTGTAGGTCTGGCCGGACACGGGGATGACGGCCTTGGGGTCAAAGCCCATCTCCTTGGCGATGGAAGCATCCACGGCGCGGATCTTATCGGCATCGCCCTTGAACAGCTCCATAAAGGAAGCCTGCGTGCCAGTGGTACCCTTGACACCGCGCAGCTGCAGAACAGCAAGACGGTGGTCGATCTCCTGCAGGTCCATCACCAGCTCGTTGGCCCACAGGGTGGCGCGCTTGCCCACGGTGGTGGGCTGAGCGGGCTGGCAGTGAGTGTAGGCCATGCAGGGCATGTCCTTGTATTCCTCGGCGAAGCGGCCCAGCTTTGCCAACACACCAATCAGCTTTTTGCGCACCAGTTCCAGACCCTGACGCATCACGATGATGTCGGTGTTGTCGCCCACATAGCAGCTGGTGGCACCCAGATGGATGATGCCGGCCGCCTTGGGGCACTGCTGGCCGTAGGCGTACACATGGCTCATCACGTCGTGGCGCACCAGCTTTTCGCGCTCGATGGCCACTTCATAGTTGATATCGTCCACATGGGCTTCCAGTTCAGCCACCATATCGGGGGTGATGTTGGTCAGGCCCTGCTCCATTTCGGCCCGGGCCAGCGCCACCCACAGGCGACGCCATGTGCGGAACTTGTTATCGTCCGAGAAGATATACTGCATCTCGTCCGAGGAATAGCGGGTGGAAAAGGGGCTGATATAACGATCATGCTGAGACATTGATTGTTTCCTCCTGAAAGTGACTCCCCCAGTCGCCTTCCGGCGACAGCCCCCTCGGGGAGGGGGCCTTTCAGCTTCCCTCTCCGAGGGGGGGTGGCATCGCATCAGCGATGACGGAAGGAGTTTTTCTCTATTCTACCATCAAATCTTGAAATAGTCCACGCCGCCCTCAAAGATCGGCTGATATTTGTCACCGGTAACGTTCTTGTACAGGTACTCGCCGCTGCGCTCAGAGTGGCCCATCTTGCCGAACACACGACCATCCGGGCTGGTGATGCCTTCGATCGCCAGCACAGAGCCGTTGGGGTTATAGCTCTGATCCATGGTGGGGTTGCCCTCGATGTCCACATACTGGGTGGCGATCTGGCCATTCTTCATGAGGGTGTCCAGCACCTCCTGCGGAGCCACGAAGCGGCCCTCGCCATGGCTGATGGCAACGGTGAACTGTTCGCCCACCTCGCACTTGGACAGCCACGGGCTGCCGGTGGATGCAATGCGGGTGCGCACCAGCATGCTCTGGTGGCGGCCGATGGTGTTGAAGGTCAGGGTGGGATCGTAAGCGGTGATGGGGCGGATATCGCCGTAGGGGACCAGACCCAGCTTGATGAGGGCCTGGAAGCCGTTGCAGATGCCCAGCATCAGGCCGTCGCGCTGCTGCAGCAGACGGCGCACTGCCTCGGTGACTTCCGGGTTGCGGAAGAAGGAGGCAATAAACTTTGCGCTGCCATCCGGCTCGTCGCCGCCGGAGAAGCCGCCGGGCAGCATGACGATCTGGCTGTTATCGATGGCCTTGACCAGTGCCTTGCAGCTCTCGGCCACGTCGGCGGGGGTCAGGTTGCGGATGACCAGGATCTCCGGGTCGGCACCGGCGCGGGCAAAGGCCTTGGCGGTGTCGTACTCGCAGTTGGTGCCCGGGAACACCGGAATGATGACCTTGGGCTTTGCCACACCGATCTTGGGTGCGGCGGGTGCAGTCAGCTTGCCGTTGATCTTTTCCACGGTGGGGCCTGCCTTGCGGTAGGGGTACACCGGCTCCAGCTTGCTTTCCCAGATCTCCTGCAGCTGGGCCATATCCAGCTTTTCGCCGCAGGCTTCAAAGACGTATTCCTTGGTGGTCTCGCCCAGGATCTCACCGGCGGGCGAATCGGACACCATTTCCAGAACAATGGAGCCATACATGGGCTGGAACATCTCATGGGTGGTCTTATCCGCACGCATCTTGAAGCCGATGTGGTTGCCAAGGCCCATCTTGAACAGAGCCTCGGCAATGCCGCCGTAGCCCACAGAGCAGGCAGATGCCACCATGCCCTCTTCGATCATGTCCTCCACGATCTTGTAGTTGGCCTTCAGGGAGAAGAAGTTGGGGCAGCCGGTCTCGGGGTCGATGATGGGCCGGATAAGCACCACCGTGCTCTCCGGCTTCTTGAATTCGGTGGAGACCACCTTGTTTGCCTTGCCGATGGCGGTTGCAAAGGAGACCAGCGTGGGAGGCACATCCAGCTTTTCAAAGGAGCCGGACATGCTGTCCTTGCCGCCGATGGATGCAATGCCCAGACCCATCTGAGCATCCAGTGCACCCAGCAGAGCGGCCAGCGGCTTGCCCCAGCGCTCCGGGGCGGTGCCCAGACGCTCGAAATATTCCTGGAAGGTGAGGTAAGCATCCTCATAGCGGAAGCCGGAGGCCACCAGCTTGGTAACGCTCTCGATGACAGCCATCTGAGCGCCCTTGTACTGGTCTGCGCTCATCAGGAAGGGGTTGAAGCCCCATGCCATGCCGGAGCAGGTGCTGGTCTCGCCGTCCACCGGCAGCTTTGCCACCATGGCGTTCTGCGGGGTCAGCTGATAGGCACCGCCAAAGGGCATGAGCACGGTGGCGGCACCAATGGTGGAGTCGAACCGCTCAGACAGGCCCTTCTTGCTGCAGATGTTCAAATCGCCCACCATGTTCTTCATCTTCTGGCTGAAGGTCAGGCCCTCCCACTGGGGCTGCCAGACCGTGGCCTTTTCCACATGGACCTTCTGGTGCTTCTCGGCACCGTTGGAGTTCAGGAACTCGCGGCTGATGTTCACGATGGACATGCCGTTCCACACCATGTTCAGGCGGGGCTCAGCCGTCACCTTTGCCACCGGAGTGGCCTCAAGGTTCTCTTCGTTGGCGAGAGCAATGAACTTGTCCACGTCCTCGGGGGCCAGCGCCACAGCCATGCGCTCCTGGCTCTCGCTGATGGCCAGCTCGGTGCCGTCCAGACCCTCGTACTTCTTGGTGACCTTGTTCAGGTCGATGTACAGGCCGTCGGCCAGCTCACCGATGGCAACGGACACACCGCCTGCACCAAAGTCGTTGCAGCGCTTGATCATCCTGCAGGCGTCCTCGCGGCGGAACAGGCGCTGCAGCTTGCGCTCGATGGGAGCATTGCCCTTCTGCACCTCGGCACCGCAGTGCTCAAGGCTGTCCAGCTTGTGGGCCTTGGAGGAGCCGGTAGCACCGCCCACACCATCACGGCCGGTGCGGCCGCCCAGCAGAACGATGACATCGCCGGGGGCGGGGCACTCGCGGCGGACGTGGGAAGCAGGAGTAGCGCCTACAACGGCACCGATCTCCATGCGCTTTGCCACATAGCCGGGATGATAGATCTCGTCCACCTGACCGGTAGCAAGACCGATCTGGTTGCCGTAGGAAGAATAGCCGGCGGCTGCGGTGGTCACCAGCTTGCGCTGGGGCAGCTTGCCGGGCAACGTCTCACTGACCGGCTTGAGCGGGTCGCCTGCACCGGTAACGCGCATGGCCTGATAGACGTAGCTGCGGCCGGACAGCGGGTCACGGATGGCACCGCCGATGCAGGTAGCTGCACCGCCGAAGGGCTCGATCTCGGTGGGGTGGTTGTGGGTCTCATTCTTGAACAGGAACAGCCAGTCCTCGTCCTTGCCGTTCACATCGCACTTGATCTTGACGGTGCAGGCGTTGATCTCGTCGGACTCGTCCAGATTTTTCAGGATGCCCTGCTTCTTCAGCTCCTTGGCGCCGATGGTGGCAAGGTCCATCATGCAGCGGGGCTTGTTCTCGCGGCCCAGATCGGCGCGTATGGCCATGTAGCGGTCAAAGGCCTTCTGCACGATGGCATCGTCGATCTGCACATCGTCCAGAATGGTGCCGAAGGTGGTGTGGCGGCAGTGATCGGACCAGTAGGTGTCGATCATCTTGATCTCGGTGATGGTGGGGTCGCGGTGCTCCGAGCGGAAATACTTCTGGCAGAACTCGATATCGCCAAGATCCATGGCAAGGCCGTTGTCCGCAATGAACTTTTTCAGCTGCTCTTCGTCCAGCTGGTTAAAGCCCTCCAGCACCTTGACCGGGGCGGGCACGGGGTACTCCATTTTCAGGGTCTGCTTGGTGTCCAGCGAAGCCTCGCGGGCCTCCACCGGGTTGATGACGTATTTCTTGATCTCGGCCACCTGCTCGTCGGTCAGGGTGCCTTCCAGCAGATAGACACGGGCAGAGCGCACCAGCGGGCGCTCGCCCTGACTGATGAGCTGGATGCACTCAGCAGCGGAGTCGGCGCGCTGGTCGAACTGGCCGGGCAGATACTCCACTGCAAAGGACACGCCGTCGCTGGCGGGCAGCTCGGCATAGGTGTTATCCACCGGCGGCTCACTGAACACGGTGTTTGCACACTGGTTGAACAGTTCTTCGTCGATGCCTTCCACATCGTAGCGGTTCAGCAGACGCAGACCGGTAAGCGACTGGATGCCCAGCAGGCTGGTCAGCTCATTTTTCAGGCCGGTGGCTTCCACATCGAAGCCGGGCTTTTTTTCCACATAAATACGATAGACCATTGGGTAGGTTCCCCCTTTGTATTCTTTGAACCGACCCTCTCAGTCACGGCTTACGCCGTGCCAGCTCCCCCGAAAGGGGGAGCTTTTTCTGCTGGCGGAAAGTACCGCGTTCGATGGAAAGCATCGGCTTGCCCATTTTCCCGCATAAAGCTCCCCCTTCGGGGGAGCTGTCGCCGCCAGGCGACTGAGAGGGTTTTCTTTCTTACTGCTTCTCTGCCAGCGCCTTCAGGGCTCGCAGGCCGATATCGCTGCGCTTGTGCAGCTTTTCAAAGCTGATCTTCTCTGCCGCCTCATAGGCATGGCTCAGCGCATTGGTCAGCCGCGGGCCGGTGGCGGTGACACCCAGCACACGGCCGCCGGCCGTGACAAGGGCGCCGTCCTCGGTGATGGCGGTGCCGGAGTGGTAGACCGTCACATTCTCCTCGCCGGGCAGCTGGCCGTCCACAAGACCTGTGATGGGCTTGCCCTTCTCGTAAGCCACCGGGTAGCCGCCGGAAGCCAGAATGACGCAGGCGGCAGCACCGTCCGAGAACTTGACCTCCTCGTTTTCCAGCGTGCCGTTGGTGCAGGCCTGCATGATGTGCAGCAGGTCGCCTTCCAGCAGGGGCAGCACCACCTGCGTCTCCGGGTCACCAAAGCGGCAGTTGTACTCGATGACCTTCGGGCCGTCCGGGGTGAGCATCAGGCCGAAGTAGAGGCAGCCCTTGAAGGGGCAGCCCTCGGCGTTCATGGCCTTGATGGTGGGCAGGAAAATTTTCTCCATGCACTCAGCGGCCACTTCCGGGGTGTAGTAGGGGTTGGGAGCAATGGTGCCCATGCCGCCGGTGTTCAGGCCGGTGTCGTGGTCGTTGGCACGCTTGTGGTCCATGCTGGACACCATGGGCTTGACCACCTTGCCATCCGTAAAGCTCAGCACACTGACCTCGGGGCCGGTGAGGAATTCCTCCACCACCACATGGTTGCCGGATGCGCCGAATTTCTTATCCAGCATGATCTCCTTCACGCCGTCCGCAGCCTGCTGCTCGTTTTCGCAGATGAGCACGCCCTTGCCCAGTGCCAGACCGTCGGCCTTGATGACCACCGGGTACTTGCCCTCGGCCTTGATGTACTCCATGACCTTGGCGGGGTCGTCAAAGGTCTCGTACTTTGCGGTGGGGATGCCGTATTTCTTCATCAGGTCCTTGGAGAACACCTTGGAGGCCTCGATGCGGGCAGCGGCCTTATCCGGGCCAAAGGCCGGGATGCCCACTGCTGCCAGCGCATCCACCATGCCCAGAGCCAGCGGGTCGTCCTGCGCCACCACAACGTAATCGAACTTTTCTTCTACGGCAAAGCCCACCATGGTGTCCACATCGGTAGACTTGATGTTTTTGCACTTTGCGTCATAGCTGATGCCGCCGTTGCCGGGTGCGCACCAGATCTCGCCGCAGTCAGGGCTCTTTTTCAGTGCCTTGATGATGGCGTGCTCGCGGCCACCACCGCCGACAACCAGAATTTTTTTCTTCATAATTGCACCTTCTCTATGCATCGGCACGGCGGAAGTTTCTCCGAGGACCGTCCGCTGGGGTTGGACCCTGCCGCCGCAGGCCGCAGGGCGGGCGATGGAATGGCCCGATTCGTGTCCGAGGAGGAAGCTTCCGCTGTGCCGTACTATCAGTGATGGAACAGCCGCAGGCCGCAGAAGGCCATTGCGATGCCGTACTTGTTGCAGGTGTCAATGACCTGCTGGTCGCGGATGGAGCCGCCGGGCTGCACGATGGCGGTCACGCCGGAGCGGCGGGCACGCTCGATGTTGTCGCCGAAGGGGAAGAAAGCATCCGAGCCAAGGCACACGCCGGTCACTTTGCTCAGATATTCCTTCTTTTCCTCAGCGGTCAGCGGGGCGGGCTGCTCGGTAAAGGTCTCGGCCCACACATCGTCGCCAATCACATCCTCGGGCGTATCGCCGATGTAAACATCAATGGCGTTGTCGCGGTTGGGCTTTGCCACATCGTCGCGGAAGGGCAGGTTGAGCACCTTATCCATGTGGCGCAGCTGCCAGTTGTCGGCCTTCTGGCCTGCCAGACGGGTGCAGTGGATGCGGCTCTGCTGGCCTGCGCCCACGCCGATGGTCTGGCCGTGGTAAGTGTAGCACACGCTGTTGGACTGAGTATACTTCAGGGTGATGAGTGCAATGACCAGATCACGCTTCTGCTCCTCGGTCACGTCCTTGTTCTCGGTGACCCAGTTGTTCAGCATGGTGTCGGCGTTGATGACCAGCTCGTTGCGGCCCTGCTCAAAGGTGATGCCGTACACCTGCTTGTGCTCGATGGGAGCGGGCTTGTAGGCCGGGTCGATGGCGACCACATTGTAGTTGCCCTTTTTCTTGCCGGACAGGATAGCCAGTGCCTCCGGCTCGTAGCCCGGGGCGATGATGCCGTCGGACACCTCGTGTTGGATCAGCTTTGCGGTGGGCACATCGCAGATGTCCGAAAGGGCGATCCAGTCGCCAAAGGAGGACATGCGGTCCGCACCGCGTGCACGGGCATAGGCATTTGCCAGCGGCGACAGCTCCATATCCGGGGCAATGTGGTACATCTTGCGTTCCACATCGGTCAGGGGCAGCCCCAGCGCTGCGCCTGCCGGGGAAACGTGCTTGAAGGAAGCTGCTGCGGGCAGACCACAGGCAGCTTTCAGCTCCTTGACCAGCTGGATGGAGTTGAGCGCGTCCAGAAAATTGATGTAGCCGGGCTTGCCGTTCAGCACAGTGACCGGCAGGTCAGAGCCATCTTCCATATAAATGCGGCTGGGCTTCTGGTTGGGGTTGCAGCCGTACTTCAGTGCCAGTTCGTTCATTGGTGCATCCTCCTTATTTCTCTATTGTTTTAGTCCTGTTTTTCCTCTGCGTCAAGCTTTTTGAGCAGTTCCAGCTCCTCAGGCAGCAGCTCCGGCTCCTCGGGGTCGTCCAGATCGCTGCACACAGCATCGTACTTGTTAAAGATCATGTCGCCGGTCTCGCCGGAGTCCAGATCAATGACCCGGGCAAACAGGCTCACCTTGTTGTCCGGGTTCAGGCTGCTCCACAGACCCTGTGCAAAATCGCCGATAGTGCGGGGGCAGGCAAAGCGCAGCGGCTCACCCTCAAAGCTGGGGATGGGATTTCCGTTGTGCTTGTAGGTGCTGATGAAATGGCCCTCGCCTGCAACGGGCTGCGGGTAATCAAAGAAATAGCGCTGCACGCTGTCGCCATTGCCGTCCGCAGACTTGAGAATGCTCATCTGATAGCTGCCGTCGGCGTACACCACAGCGGAGATGCGGGGGGTGTAGTTGGGGCCGTCCGGCTCAAAGGTGCGGGTGCGCAGGGCATCGGCAAAGCTCTTGCCCTGACTCATCAGGTCATAAATGGTATCGGTCTGGTCGCCGTTGGTCACGATATGGGTCTTGCCCAGCGTCAGCACCGGATTGTAAATAATGAGGCTGGGATCCTCCAGCTTCGCGGGGTCCGCTGCGATGGTGCAGATGCCGCCGCGCTCGGGCACGGGGTCAAACACGCGGTTGCGGCTGTTCTCGCTGCGGCCCATGATAAAGTAGCCAATGAACATCTGGCGGCCATCCGGAGCCATTGCCACAGCAATGCCGCGGCCGGGATACTCGTTGGATGCCAGATACTCGTTCAGGTTGATCTTTTCCATGTCAAATTCTCCTATTACGGAACTCCCCCAGTCGCCTGCGGCGACAGCCCCCTCGGAGAGGGAGCCTTGCCTCCCTCCTTGAGGGAGGTGGCACGCCGTCAGGCGTGACGGAAGGAGTTTTCACTCGATTTCTCCGCTGCACACCATAGCCACGGCCTTGGGCAGCAGCTTCCACTCGGCCTGCTCCATCACACGCTTCTGCAGCACCTCGGGGGTGTCGCCGGGCAGGATGTCCACGGCCTTCTGCAGCAGGATGGGCCCGCCGTCGCACTCTTCGTTCACGAAGTGGACGGTGGCACCGGTCACCTTGCAACCCCGGGCCAGAGCCGCCTCATGCGGACGCAGGCCGTACATGCCGGGCCCGCAGAAAGACGGGATGAGCGCCGGGTGCACATTCAGGATGCGGCGGGGATACGCTTCAATGACACTGGGCCCCAGCACGGACAGAAAGCCTGCCAGCACCACCAGATCGATGTTGTGGTCTTTCAACGTTTTCAGCAGAGCAGCGTCAAAATCCTCACTACTGGCGTAATCCTTGCGGCGCACCACGCAGCTTTCCACACCGGCCTTTGCGGCCCGTTCCAGCGCATAGACACCGGGCTTGGAGGCCACCACAAGGGTGATCCTGCCGTTGGGGTTCTCGCCTCGGGCTTCGCTGTCCAGCAGAGCCTGCAGGTTGGTGCCGCCGCCGGAGACTAAAACTGCAATGTTCAGCACAGCTCCACGCCCTCACCTTCTGCAATGACGCCCAGACGGTAAGCTCCCGGCTCGCCGTTTGCGTGCAGGATGTCCAGCGCCTTGTCGGCCTGCTCTGCGGGGACGGTGAGCACCATGCCAACGCCCATGTTGAAGGTGTTGAACATATCGTGCTCGGAGATATTGCCGGTCTTCTGCATCAGCTGGAACAGAGCCGGGGTGCGGACATCTGCCTTGTTGATGCGTGCGCAGCAGCCCTTTTTCAGGCTGCGGGGAATGTTCTCGTAGAAGCCGCCGCCGGTGATGTGGGAAATGCCCTTCACATCCACCTCTTCCAGCACCTTGAGCACAGGCTTGACGTAGATCTTGGTGGGAGCCAGCAGGGCCTCGCCCAGCGTCTTGCCGCCCAGCTCTGCAGGGGCAGTGTGCAGCACATCGGGGTTTGCGTCAATGTCAAAGATCTTGCGCACCAGCGAGAAACCGTTGGAGTGCACACCGGTGGAAGGCAGGGCAAGGATCACATCACCGGCTGCCATGGTCTCGTTGCTCAGGATCTTTTCCTTATCCACAACGCCCACGGTGAAACCGGCCAGATCGTACTCCTCCTCCGGCATCATGCCCGGGTGCTCGGCAGTCTCGCCGCCCACCAGAGAGCAGTCGGCCTGCACGCAGCCCTCAGCCACGCCCTTGACGATCTCTGCGATCTTCTCGGGAATGTTGCGGCCGCAGGCGATGTAATCCAGGAACACCAGCGGCTTTGCACCGGCGCAGATGACATCGTTCACGCACATAGCCACGCAGTCGATGCCGATGGTATCGTGCTTGTCCATGATCATGGCAATTTTCAGCTTGGTGCCCACGCCGTCGGTGCCGGAGATCAGCACCGGGTGCTTGTAGCCGGTGCAGTCCAGCTCAAACAGGCCACCAAAGCCGCCCAGACCGCCAATGCAGTGCTCGTTCATGGTGCGGGCCACATACTGCTTCATCAGTTCAACAGAGCGATAACCGGCGGTGATATCCACACCGGCGGCTGCATAGCTTTCAGAATAGCTTTTTTCCATGGTCTTACTCTCCTAACTTTTTCTCGTCCTTGGGACGGTCGTTCAGGTGGCGTTCGTGAATATCGGTGGAAAGCACCTCGTCCGGCTTCACGGCATATTCGCCGGTAAAGCAGGCGGTGCAGAATCCGCATTTTGCGTTCTTTGTAAGCTGGACAACATGCTCAGTGGAAAGGTAACCCAGCGTATCGGCCCCGATCACTTCATTGATCTGCTCGACCGTGCGGCCGGTGGCCACCAGCAGCTTCTGATCCGGGATGTCAGTGCCGAAGTAGCAGGGGTACTTGAACGGCGGTGCCGACACCATAAAGTGCACCTCGGTGGCACCTGCGTCCCGCAGCAGCTTGATGATGCGGGCAGATGTGGTGCCGCGCACGATGGAGTCATCCACCAGCACCACGCGCTTGCCCTTGACCGTGCTGGACACCACGTTCAGCTTGATGCGCACGCTGTTCTCGCGCTGCTTCTGGCTGCCCTGAATGAAGGTGCGGCCGATGTACTTATTCTTAATAAAGCCGATGCCATAGGGGATGCCGCTCTCCTGCGAGTAGCCGAGAGCTGCATCCAGACCGGAATCCGGCACGCCGATGACCACGTCCGCTTCCACGGGGTGTTCCTGTGCAAGGAACCGGCCGGCCTGCTTGCGGGCCTCGTGCACCGAGCTGCCCTCGATGATGCTGTCCGGGCGGGAGAAATAGATGAACTCGAACACGCACATCTGGGTGTCCGGTCGGCCGCAATGATCCTTGATGCTGCGCAGCTCACCGGTTTTTGCGTCTGCCACCACGATCTCGCCGGGCTCCACGTCCCGCAGCAGGGTGGCACCGGCGGCATCCAGTGCACAGCTCTCGCTGGCAAATACGTAGCCGCCGCCGGGCAGGGTGCCGATGCACAGGGGCCGGTAGCCGCGGGGGTCACGCACTGCAATGAGCTTGGTGGCCGACATGATCACCAGACTGTAGGCACCTTCAAGCACATCCATCGTCTTGCTGATGGCAGTCTCGATGCTGCCCATGCGCAGGCGGTTGCGGGTGATCAGGTAGCAGATCACCTCGGTATCGGAGGAGCCGTGGAAGATGGCACCTTCATTTTCCAGCTGGCGGCGCAGCTCGATGGCGTTGGTCAGGTTGCCGTTGTGGCACAGTGCCATGGTGCCGCGGCCATGGCGCACGATCATGGGCTGTGCGTTGGCCCGCACGCGGCTGCCTGCCGTGGCGTAGCGCACGTGACCGGTAGCCATGTGCGCATTGGGGTTTGCCAGACTTGCCAGCACCGCCGGGGTGAACACCTCGTTCACAAGGCCGAGGTCGCGGTGGCCGTTGATCACGCCATCATCGTTCACGGCGATGCCGCAGCTCTCCTGACCACGGTGCTGCAGGGCATACAGAGCCGAGTAGGCCGCAGCGGCCACATCCTCGGTACCGGCACGGTCGTAAATGCCGAAAACGCCGCATTCTTCGTGCAGCGGATATGCAAAATCAGACATTGGTTCTCCTTTTTCGCTCTGAAACCCTCTCAGTCATTGCTCCGCAATGCCGGCTCCCCCGAGGGGGGAGCTTTTATACCGCTTTCCCGTCAGATGGCGTAAGACCTCGCCCTTCGGGAGAGGTGGCACGCCGCAGGCGTGACGGAGAGGGTCCGCGTCTTACAGCTCGTTCAGTTCGTTCTGCAATTTTTCCTCTTTGGCAGCGATCTGTGCGGCCATGGCGGTGCGCTCTGCTGCCAGCTTTTCGGCCAGAGCGTCGTCGCTCAAAGCCAGAATTTCCGCAGCCAGCCATGCGGCGTTCTTGGCACCGTTCAGAGCCACCGTTGCCACCGGGATGCCGCTGGGCATCTGCACCGTGGCAAGCAGGGCATCCATGCCGTCCATGGCACCGCCCTTCATGGGAATGCCGATCACCGGCAGGGTGGTGTTGGCAGCAAAGGCACCCGCCAGATGTGCTGCCATGCCTGCTGCGCACAGGATCACGCCGAAGCCGTTGGCACGGGCGCTTTTGGCAAACTCCGCTGCCTCGGCAGGGGTGCGGTGTGCCGAAAGGATGTGCGCCTCAAAAGGGATGTCCAGCGCTTTCAGCTGGGCACATGCGCCCTTTACCACCGGCCAATCGCTGTCAGAACCCATGATCACAGCCACTTTACGAACCATATCCAAACCTCTCTTTCTCAACCGACAAACAAAAAAGGCTGTGGTACACCCGTACCACGGCCTTTAATTCTGCGTATGCTCTCCCGACGCTTTGCACAAAGTTGCACGATGCCCCTGACATGCCCGAATGTTGTTTCGACCCATGAGACCCGGCAGCATCTTCATCATTGAAGTTCTCCTCCGCAGTTCCTTGTGCTTGCGTTTTCAGGCGGCGGAAAAGCCCTTTCTGCGGGCCGCCGTCCCTGTACTACATACAGTTTACGGCAAAAAAACATCTTTGAAAAGAGTGTTCCCACAAATTCTACCTTGTGTTTTCATGCCGTCAAAAAACTTTCAAAAGTTTTGTGCAGTTTCGACATTGTTTTTCTTTTTAAGTATGACTTATAGTTTAAGTATATTTTATGTAAATAGGATGCGTTAACTTTTTGTACAATAGACGGACTTTTTTAAAAAATAATTTTTGCTGTAATTGCCCGTGCAGTGCGGATGAGGTCCGCCGGGGCACAGCACACCTGCGTGCCGATGCGCCCGCCGGAGACATAGACCTTCTCCTGCGTCAGCACGCTCTCATCGAACACAGTCTTATACTGCTTTTTCATGCCTACCGGGCTGCAGCCACCGCGCACATAGCCGGTGACCTTGTTGATATCGGCCACATGGATCATGGCAACGCTTTTTTCGCCCACACTGCGGGCAGCGGCTTTCAGATCCAGCTCTGCTGCCACCGGAATGACGAACACAAAATAGTTTTTGCTATTGCCCTGCGTCACCAGCGTCTTATACACGCAGGCAGGGTCTTCGCCCATGCTGCCTGCCACATCCACACCTGCCACGGCAACGCCCTCTTCATGAGCGTACTCGTGGGCGGTGTAGGGCACCTTCTCGCGCTCCAGAATGCGCATGGCATTGGTTTTTGCTTCTTTTCCCATTGTAGTATTCCCCTTTATATTTAGCTGGTTCTATTCTTAAGTATGATGGCATTGGGTCAGCGTCCTCGCCCTCTCCGTCATTGCTAACGCAATGCCACCTCTCCCAAAGTGAGAGGCTTTGGCAATCCACGCAAAGTTTCCGTTTTTGCCAAGGGCTCCCCCTTTGGGGGAGCTGCTGAGCGCAAGCGAAGCTGAGAGGGCGAGCCTGCTTTTCCTTTTCCTGCCCCCATTCTACCACTTTCTTCAAAAAAATTCAAAATTCTCTTGACTTCAGTTTCCTGAAGTGATATCATAGCGTCACACACTTCAGAACCCTGAAGTTTGACACTGCAAGCTGCGGCAAAGGAGCCGGTCTCCCTCGCCGTTTCACACGATAAGGCAAAGGAGACAAAGCACTATGATCATCGTACTCAAACAGAACGCACCTGAGGTACAGGTACGCGAGTTCTGCCACGAACTGCAGGATATGGGCCTGCAGATCAACGATTCCAAGGGCAGTGAGAGCCACATTCTGGGCCTGATCGGCGACACCAAGGCCGTGGCCGAGAGCTGGGTGCTGGCAAACCCGGTGGTGGAGACCTGCCGCCGCGTGACCGAGCCTTATAAGAAGGCCAACCGCAAGTTCCACCCGGACGACAGCGTGATCGATGTGGACGGCGTAAAGATCGGCGGCGGAAACTTTGCCGTGATCGCCGGCCCCTGCAGCATTGAGAGCGAGGAGCAGATCACCTACTGCGCACAGCGCGTGAAGGCTGCGGGTGCTTCCCTGCTGCGCGGCGGCGCATTCAAGCCCCGCACCTCGCCCTACTCCTTTCAGGGTATGCGCAGCGAAGGCCTCGACCTGCTCAAGCTGGCACGCCGCGCCACCGGTGCTCCCATCGTGACCGAGATCATGAACACCGAGCACCTGCCCCTGTTCGAGAATGTAGACCTCATTCAGGTGGGTGCCCGCAACATGCAGAACTTTGAGCTGCTCAAGGCCGTCGGCCGTCAGAAGAAGCCGGTGCTGCTCAAGCGCGGCCTTGCCAATACGCTGGAAGAGTTCGTGATGAGCGCCGAGTACATCATGGCTGAGGGCAACGAGAACGTCATCCTCTGCGAGCGCGGCATCCGCACCTTTGAGACCAGCATGCGCAACACCCTCGACCTTGCCGGTGTGGTGATGCTGCACAAGATGACCCACCTGCCCGTTATTGTGGACCCCAGCCATGCCTGCGGCCACGCATGGATGGTGCCGGATCTGGCAAAGGCCGCTGTTGCTGCCGGTGCCGACGGCCTGATGATCGAGGTGCACAACAACCCCGCCAAGGCAAAGTGCGATGGTGCCCAGAGCCTGACCCCCGACCAGTTCGATGAGCTGATGCAGTTCATTGGCAAAGAAGTGGAGTTCTTTGGCAAGAAGCTGAACTGATGATTTGAAAGATCCTCCGCTTCGCTCTGGATATATTCAGCGGAAAGAATATTTTTGATATTGCAAACAAGCCAGACCTGCGGGTCTGGCTTGTTTGCTTTTTCACGGGAGGGTTCGTGGATATAAACGGCATCTTCCGGTTCTGCCCCTTTTCCTGTGAAAAAAACAACCCCGGGGCGCTTGCGGTCACCCCGGGGTTGTTACAAGAATGCTCTACTTTTTCAGGAGATCAGGCTCTTTTCCTTGGCCTTATCCCAGACAAGGCAGGTTTGGAGCTTGGTCACATAGCGATAGGGGCGGAACTCGTTTTCCTTCACATCGTCCATCAGACCCTGCTCTTCCATCCAGCTGGCAGCCTGCCGCAGATGAAGGTCGGCATCATCGATGTCGCTGAAGCTCTTCACCGTCTGCGGTTCCGGGCAGCCGGCCTTTTCCCAGATCAGGGTCGCCAGACCGGCGCGGTTGGAGGGCATGGGGACGCCGGGCATATTCAGCACGCGATAGATGCCGGTTCCGGTTTCGTAAATGCTCCACACGGCTGCACCGGTCAGCGCAACAGCCGCAATGCCGGCCACCACATCGCTGCTGCCGCCGCCGGGATTGACAGGGTCACCATTTCCACCCTGATACAGCGCTTCGACGGTCACGTTGCAACCGGGCATCTCAAAGTGTTCGGTCTGATCATCGCCCAGATTCAGCGCAATGCCGTCAGCACGCACGGCGCTCCAGCCGAGGAACTCTGCGCCCTCCGGGATGTTTGCCGTCACGGTCACGGTGGTGTGTTCCGGCACAACGGTGGCAGTATCCAGCTCCTGCTCCCCGGCACCGAGGTCAGCGGTTGCCTTCGCATTTTCAGCGGTGACGATGTTGCCGTTGGCATCTGCCAGATAGCGGTATTCCACGCCGTTGGCATCGCGCTTATAGCCGATGATGTAGCCAGAATTCATACTGAAGAGTTTCAGCTTGTTCTGATAGCTGAGATCCTCGTTGTCCGTTGTGATCTGACGGCCCCGCGCAGGGTCATCCACCCGGATCTTTGCCGTACCGACAAAGCTTTTTTTGATGTTGATCTGCTGGTCATTTCCCAGACTAATATCATCAGTATTATTCTCAAAGGTCACAGCCTTCAGGTCGATCTCCGAATCGCCTGCATCGGCCACACGGACACCGGTGACGCTGTTGCGGATGGTGCCGCCGTTCAGCTGCACATCGCCGCTTTCGCCCGAAATGTCAATGGCGGTGCCGTTCGGCGCTTCGACCGTGCCGCCATTAAGGCGCAGACCTCCGCGGTTTTTGACAGCAATCCCGGCGTCCGTAGTAAAGCTGCCGCCGTTGATCCGTACCTGACCCCAGTTGTTGTCAATGCAGCTGGCACCCTCAGACGCAAAGGTTCCGTCTGTTGTGCTGCCCTTGTCAATGGTCAGGTTTGCAGAGTTGTTGACAAAGCAGCTTTTTGTGCCGGTGGTTTTGAAGTCGCCGCCATTGACGTTCACCGTGCTGTCACTGTTAAGGATAACGGCCTCTTCGGAGGTTGCGACAACATCGTTCAACGTCATGTGGCCACCATTAAAAATCCAGAAATTTGCTCTGTCCTGATTTGTATTGCTGTGGGTATGTGTACCACGGTTAACAACAACCTTTGCACTGCCGCTACTGGTCACAGCATAGCCACTGGTCTCCGTTGTCATATCATTCAGCGTGGTCGTTCCAGCGTACGCCATGACCAGATTGCGTTTATCAGTTACATATGTGCCGCCGTTGACTGTTACATTGCCGGAGTATACATCCAAGAAATGAGCATCCGATGGTTTACAGTTTACTTCATGCCCATCGTTTGTAATTGTCACCTCGTCAGCATTCTTCACATTGATAAACATAACCTGCTGTGTGCCGTTATAGGTTATACCGCCTTTAATAGCAATGTTCACAGGCTCTGATGTATCGGTCAGATTAACGGTAATATTACCAGCGTACTTTCCCTCAGGGATCTCGTAATTGCCGCCTTCGGTGATGGTCTTGCCTTCAAACGGGATCGTTGTGGCTGCGGTATCTTCCTGCGCAGTTACGCCATTTTCAGGCGTACCCCCCCCCAGAGCAAGTGCATTGACCGGAAGGACAGATGTCATCATGCATGCCGCAAGCACTGCACTGATGAACCGCATCTTCTGTTTTTTCATCCTCAAAACCTCTGCTTTCTGTTAAATTTCTAAGACTTATGTCTTGCATTTTTAGTATAGCACCTCTATTTTCTGCATACAATCTTCACCTGCACTGAAATTTGCCTTGTAATTTCTTCTAATTTTTGTTGCCTTTGCTCGAAATTCTCCGAAACTTTTCCCGGTAGTACCGGCCCCCCCGGCATTCCATTTTTTGCGTATTTGTGTTATACTATAGTGTATTTGCAATCCACCCTGAAATGAGGTTTTTTTATGAAAGCACATATCGCACGCAACCAGAACGCCGGTGTCCCGCTGGTTCTGGGCTGGAACCTTTCCCCCGCCGACCGCGGCAAGCTGGAAGGCATGGCTCCTGCCTTTGGCATGAAGCTGCTGCTCGTCTCCCCTGCCGATGCGGGCAAGACCGTGGCACAGCTGCTGGGCGAGGTGGAGACCAAGGCCGCCCGCACGCTGGTGCTGGAGCCGGGTGCCTACCCGCCGGCAGTGGTTCTGGCCAACTTCAAGGAGAAGGACGTAGACACCCTGCTGGATCTGATGAAGCAGGCACAGGTCACCATTCCGCTCAAGGCCGTTGTGACTCCCTCCAACCGCAGCTGGGTGTTCGGCGATCTGCTGGCCCACCTGCAGGAGGAGCACGCCGCCTTTACCGCCGCAAAGGAGAACCACACCGTATGAAGACCCGCGCAAAACGTTTCGTCAGCACCCTGCTGGCCGGGGTGCTCTGCCTGAGCCTGCTGGCAGGCTGTGCCTCCAAAAAGAAAGAGCTTACCCGCTATTCCACCGTTTTTTATGATGTGTTCGATACCGTAACGCAGGTGATCGCCTACTGCGAGAGCGAGGAAGAATTCAACACCCAGATGGATGCCCTGCACGCAGACCTTATTACCTATAACCAGCTGTATGATATCTACAACGATTACCCCGGCGTGACCAACGTCAAGACCATCAACGACAATGCCGGCAGCGCTCCGGTGGAGGTGGACGACCGCATCCTCTCCATGCTGGAGCTGGCCGACCAGATGTACCAGACCACCAACGGCAAGCTGAACATTGCCATGGGCAGCGTGCTGAATATCTGGCACAATTACCGCGAAGCTGCCGAAGCCGCCGAGACGGATGCCGACAACAAGCTGCCCACCATGGAAGAGCTGGAAGCAGCCGCCCAGCACTGTGATATCAACAACGTGATCATCGACGCGGATGCCAAGACCGTTTATCTGGCCGACCCGGAAATGTCGCTGGATGTGGGCAGCGTGGGCAAGGGCTACGCCGTGGAAATGGTGTGTCAGGCTGCCGAGGCCCGCGGCCTGACCAGCGCTCTGGTGAGCGTGGGCGGCAACCTGCGCGCCATTGGTGTAAAACCGGACGGCAGCCAGTGGACCGGCGGCGTGGAAAACCCGTGGAGCTCTTCGGATGTATACACTTCGGATTCCATGCTGGACGGTGCCATCAACATGAGCGATATGGCCCTTGTGACCAGCGGCGACTACCAGCGCTACTACGTGGTGGACGGCAAGCGCTACCACCACCTGATCGACCCGGACACCCTGTTTCCCGCCGCCTACTTTAACGGCGTGACCGTGCTGTGCAGCGACTCCGGCCTTGCCGACTGCCTGACCACCGGCCTGTTCTGCCAGCCGCTGGAGGACGGGATGAAGATCGTGGAAAGTCTGGACGGCGTGGAAGCCATGTGGTGCACACCGGATCAGCAGGTCATCACCTCTTCCGGCTGGGATTCCCATTTGAAAAAGTAACCCTTAAAACGGCAAAAGGCCGACGCAGTGCTGCGTCGGCCTTTTGCTGTTTTATCAGATGGTGAACTGCACCACACAGAATGCCGCGTAGATGCACAGCAGCGCAATGCCCTGCGGGCGGCTCAGCTTGCCCTTGAAGAGAGCGGGCAGGGTGAGCAGCAGCATCACGGCGAACATGACCGGGAACTCCAGCACCAGCGATGCATTGTGGCCGAAGAGCAGGGAGTTCTGCGGGATGGTAAAGGGTGCCACCGTGGCGGAAACACCGCTCACCAGCACCAGATTGAACACGTTTGCACCAATGACATTGCCCAGCGAAAGTGCACCGTGGCCCTTTGCCAGCGAGGTGATGGCCGTTACCAGCTCCGGCAGCGAGGTGCCCAGTGCCACGAAGGTGAGCGCGATCACCGACTCCGGCACGCCCAGTGCCTGTGCGATCAGGGTGCCGTTATCCACCAGCAGGTTGGCACCCACGGCAATGAGCACAGCGCCCACGGCCAGCAGACCCAGCTCCTTGGCAAAGGATGCATTTTCTTCCGGTTCCTCCGCTTCTTCCGGGGCGGGGGCGTTCTTCATGGCCATCACGTTGCAGATGATATACGCTACGAACATGGCCAGAAGGATCAGGCCCACCGGGCGGGAGAAGTAGCCGGTGGTGTAGGCCACACCGGCATAGAAGGCCGCTGCCACAAAGAAGAACAGCACCGGCGTGCGCAGGCTCTTGGGGTCTACCTTGCCCGGCTTTACCGCAATGGTGAGGGCCGCAATGAGCGATGCATTGCAGATGATCGAACCGATGGCGTTGCCGTAGGCGATCTCGCCGTGGCCGGTGAGAGCCGAGGTGGTGGAGACCATCACCTCCGGCAGGGTGGTGCCGATGGACACCACGGTGGCACCGATGAGCAGCTCCGGCACATGGAAGCGGCGGGCAATGCCCGTGGCACCATCCACGAACCAGTCACCGCCCTTGATGAGGCATAGCAGGCCCACGATGAACAGCAAAACAGGAATGAGCATAGTTTTCTCCTTTTGTTTTTGGCAGAGCAGCAATAAAAAAGAGGCCTTTATTACATCCTGCCCAGAAACGGGAAAGTGTAATAAAAGTCTCAAGCTTCCGGTGACACAGCGGGCATTTCTGCCGGGATGTCGCTGCGCCACAGCGCACCGTTTTTGCAAAACGAGCGCCCTTTACTCCCTTTTATCCGAAAAATATTATACCGGTTTTTGCACCAAAGTGCAAGAGGAGCGTTGAAATTTCATCCGGCCTTGGCTACTTTCTTCGCGTTGGGATAAATACGCTCCATGCGGGCATCGTCAAAATGCGCATCCAGCAGCGTATCGATGCTGCTTTTGGGCGCTTCACCGCTGGTGCGGGCATCGTACCGGGCCAGCGCCAGCGCACTGGTGAGCATGTTCACCGCCATGAATACGGCCAGCAGGACGGTCATCCATGGGCGGACGCGGCTGCGCACCTTCTCCATGCCTCTGAGCACCAGCGGATAGCCGTAGCGCATCCATACCACCGCCGCAATGCCCCAGAAAAAGCAGTACAGCAGGTTGATGCGCCCGCCCAGATTGAACTTGAACTTGCTGTAGTCCCAGAACACGGTGCCGAACAGCAGCTCGGTGACGGCGCTGCACACGTATTCGTACACACCGCCCATGACGGTGCCGAAGGCGAACAGATAGCGGTCGCTCCGGTCCTTTTCCTGACGCAGCAGCACCGTTGCCAGCACCAGCGCCAGACCCCACACCACGCTGAACGGCCCCCAGACCAGACTGGAGCGGCTCATCCAGACCCCGGCGGTCACGCGGCAGAACACCGTCTCCACCATGTCGCCCAGAAACGCGCCGATCACGAACAGCCACAGCAGATCGGACACGCTGAGGAAGTTCTTTTCCCCCTTCCGGAGCGCAGTCTGCTCCTGCCGGGCCGCAGCCGGGTAAGCATACTGGATGCGTTTTTCAATGTAAAGCGCGATCCTGCGGCGCAGCGTATCCGACCGCTCCCCCAGTCTCTGGTTGAGCTGCTCCAGCATCGGGTGCCGGGCCGCATACTGCTGCACCAGCACCGCCGAACCGATCTGGTCCAGCACCGCCACCGTCAGCGAGACCCATACTGCCGGACGCAGCAGCCAGACCGGGATCTGCGCGCACAGCCGCAGCAGCACATTATTGCCCCACAGCACACTTGCCGTGCCCAGTGCACCCCACAGCAGCGAATACTGCAGGCACACATAGCCATTCAGATTGAATTTTTTGCCGGAATAGTCCCACCACTTGCGGCGGTGCAGGCGTTCCAGCAGTTTGGCGGTGATCCATTCCATCACCGTTGCCGCCATCATACAGGCAAAGAACAGGTAGACCGGCTCGGTGCGCAGGTCGCCGAAACTCACGGCCAGCAGCACGCCGGTGGTACCGTAGATAAAGCAGAACGGGCCTGCCGCCGCACCGCGGTTGGCAAACCTTCCGCCCCGGATGGTCGCGACTACCGTCTCAGCCACCCAGCCCAGAAAGGAATATACTAGATAAATAACACCCAGAGTATAGAAGTTCAGCGTCATAAGGTTCCTTTCGCTTCCAGTTTTTCTTACTGCATTGATTGTACCCGTTTTGGGCGCTGTGTACAAGAGCCGTGCAGAAATTTTGTCACTCTGCGACGCGGCAGGCTCTCCGGGCATCTCTGAAAAGACGAAGATCCAGCCTGTTGCTTTGTTTTCAGATACATCTTAGAAAAAGGCCCTGCCATCCCGAAGGACAGCAGGGCTCAAAATTACAGCTTGAATTTACAGAGCGGAATCACAGCTGGCTCTTATACAGCTCCACGATCTCCTCCACGCTGGTGTCGCGGGGATTGCCGGGACGGCAGGCATCCGCAAATGCGGACTCGGCGAGGAACTGGATATCCTCTTCCTTCAGAATGCCGTGCAGATTTGCGGGGATGCCCACGTCTGCGCTCAGCTGCTTGACGGCGGCGATGGTTGCATCGGCGGCAGCAGCATCGTTCATCTCATCGATGCCCACAACACCCATAGCCTTGCCGACCGCGCGGTAGCGCTCACCGGCGACGCTCTTGTTGTACTCCAGACCCACCGGCAGCAGGATGGCGCAGGCCACACCGTGCGGGGTGTCATACAGAGCGGACAGGCCGTGTGCCATGGAGTGGACGATGCCCAGACCCACATTGGAGAAGCCCATGCCGGCGATGTACTGGCCCAGAGCCATGCCCTCGCGGCCTTCCGGGGTGTTCTGCACTGCGCCGCGCAGGCTCTGGCTGATGAGCTTGATGGCTTCCAGATGGAACATATCGGAGATGACGCAGTGACCCTTGGTGATGTAGCCCTCGATGGCGTGGGTCAGAGCGTCCATGCCGGTGGCGGCGGTCAGGCCCTTGGGCATGGAGGACATCATATCGGGATCGACCACGGCGATCTCGGGGATATCGTTGGTATCCACGCAGACGAACTTGCGCTTTTTCTCCACATCGGTGATGACGTAGTTGATGGTGACCTCGGCAGCAGTGCCGGCAGTGGTGGGAACAGCGATGGTGAACACAGCGTGCTTCTTGGTGGGAGCAACACCTTCCAGAGAGCGGACATCCGCAAACTCGGGGTTATTGATGATGATGCCGATGGCCTTTGCGGTATCCATGGAGGAGCCGCCGCCGATGGTCACGATGCAGTCAGCCTCAGCAGCCTTGAAAGCGGCCACGCCGTCCTGCACGTTGGCGATGGTGGGGTTGGGCTTGATCTCACTGTAAACAGCATAGGCAAAGTTTGCAGCATCCAGCAGATCGGTGACCTTCTTGGTGACGCCGAACTTGATCAGGTCGGGGTCGGAGCAGACGAATGCCTTCTTGTAGCCGCGGGCGGTCAGTTCGGGAACGATGTTCTCAATGGCACCGTGGCCATGGTAGGAGATGGTATTCAGAACGATGCGGTCAGCCATAGTTATTTTTCCTCCAAATCTCTTTTCCGCCGCTTTCCGGGCGGAACTCTCTGTTTTTCAGCATAGCACATTGTCAAAAGCTTTGCAATGTGAAATTGTTTGAATTTATTGTAAATTTTTATCAATGTGCAGTGTTTTATGGGCACTTTTTCCAATTTCCCACAGTTTTATGGTGTTTTTTCTTTTTTCCCTTGACAAACAGAGCAAATCGTGTATTATTGTATCAAGCGCTTAATACAGCAAGACAAGGAGATGATACCATGGGCGAACAGTTTGATGCCAGCCGCCCGATCTATGCCCAGCTTGTGGAACGGCTGAAGGCCCGGATCCTGGCCGGCACCTACCCGCCGGGCGGGCATCTGGATTCGGTACGGGATCTGGCCGCAGCCGCCGGGGTGAACCCAAACACGATGCAGCGGGCCCTTGCCCAGCTGGAGACGGAAGGGCTGGTGCGCACCGAACGCACTGCAGGCCGCTATGTTACGGAGGATACTGCATTGATCGAACAGCTTCGTGCTGACACCGCCCGGACGCTGGCATCGGATTTTCTGGAAAAGATGCGCGGCATCGGCTACAGTCCCGCACAGGCGGCCGCGCTTTTGGAACACTGGGACGCAAAGGAGGATCGCAATGAATGAGCTTTTGAGCTGTGAAGCACTGACCAAGTGCTACCAGAAGGATAAGACCGCACTGGAAAATGTAGACCTGCACATCGGCTTTGGCCGCATCGTGGGGCTGCTTGGCCCCAACGGCAGCGGCAAGACCACCCTCATCAAGCTGGCGAACGGTCTGCTGCAGCCCAGTGCAGGCAGCATCCGGATCGCCGGCATGACCCCCGGGCCGGACACCAAAGCCATCGTGTCCTATCTGCCGGACGCCGACTGGCTGCCGGACTGGATGCGTGTGGAGCAGCTGGTGGAAATGTTCCACGAATTTTATGCCGATTTTGACCCCGCTAAGGCAAACGAAATGCTGGCCCGGCTGGAACTGGAACCGAAGGCACGGCTCAAGACCCTCTCCAAGGGCAGCAAGGAAAAGGTGCAGCTGATCCTGGCCATGAGCCGCGCCGCAAAGCTCTACCTGCTGGATGAGCCCATTGGCGGCGTGGACCCTGCCGCCCGGGACTATATCCTGAGCACCATCCTGAACAACTACAGCCGGGATGCGACCGTCATTCTTTCCACCCACCTCATCGGCGATATCGAGCCCATTCTGGACGAAGCCGTCTTTTTGAAGGATGGCCGGGTGTTCGCCCACCGCAATGCCGAAGAGCTGCGCGAGACCGAGGGCATGAGCGTGGATGCATATTTCCGGGAGGTATTCAAATGCTGAAACAACTGTTAAAATATGAATTCAAGGCCACCGGCCGCACCTACGGCGGGCTGTATCTGGCCCTTGTTGCGCTGGCAGTGCTGAGCGGCTTTTCCCTGCGCAGCTCTTCCAAGGACAACTTTGCATCTCTGCTGCTGTTCGCCTACATGGTCGTAGCCGTTGCGGTGGCAGTGGTGTCCGTGATGACCATTGTCACCCGCTTCACCCGCAATCTGCTGGGCCGCGAAGGCTACCTGATGCACACCCTGCCGGTGACGGAAAGCCAGCTCATCCTTTCCAAGCTGATCTCCAGCGTAGTTTGGATGCTTTGCAGCAGCATCGTGGGTATTTTCTCCTTTGCGGTGATGCTGCTGGCTCTGTCTCTGAACAGCGCGGCCCTGCAGCAGCTGCCGGAGCTGTGGCAGAAAGTGGTAGAGATCTTCCGAGAGATCTTCCGCATGACCGGCAGCTCCGGGTGGCTCTGGCTGATCTTTGAAACGCTGAACGGGCTGGTGGCACTGGTGTCCAGCATCCTGTGCATCTATGCCGCATGCATGATCGGCCACCAGTTCAAAAAGCACATGGTCCCGGCCGGTATTCTGGCATTTTTCCTGCTGTCCTTCCTGCAGAACTGGCTGAGCTCCGGTGTCAGCAGTGCCGACATGCTGCAGGCTGTTTCCGATCCCACCCTTGGCGGTGTAGATGTTTCCATCGCTGCGCCCAGTGCGTTCACCACCCTGTTCGGGCTGGCGGTCAGCATTGCCTTTGCCGCAGGGTACTTTCTGCTGACCCGCTGGCTGATGGAGCATAAGCTGGATCTGGAATGATCTTAATGTCCTCCGCTTTCGCTCTGGGCATTTTCAGCGAAACTACTTCTTAATTGCAATTTGTAAAAGGCCGAACCATAAACTTCATCTGATACAAAAAACATCTGCAAGCTGCCCCATTCCGGGCAAAGCTTGCAGATGTTTTTCTTGTTATAAAGTGTTCAGCACTCGTCGTACTGCTTTTTCAGGTAGTTCAGGCATTCCACCGCGTTTTCCGGGGTGGTGTTCTCCAGCGTTGCAAAGATATAGGGCTTTTCCTGCTTTGCAAAGCGCAGGATGGTGCGGTAGTCCTCCATACCGCCCTGTCCTGCACCCGTAGCAGCCAGCTGGCCGCCCGCATCCTTGCGCAGGAAATCCTTAAAGTGGATCATGGCGATGTCCTTGCCCAGAAGCTCGATGGCCTCGGCGAACACTTCTTCGCGGCGGTCCACATTTTCCATGTTCAGCAGGTTGACGGGGTCGAACAGGATCTGCAGGTTCGGGCTGCCGATCTCGTCCAGCACGGTGCGGGCGCGTCTGGCATCGTACACGATGTGCTTGACCACCGGCTCAATGGCAATGGTCACGCCGTACTGCTCGGCGCAGCGCACCACCGGCTTGAAGTTCTTGATAAAGGTAGAAAGGGCTGCATCGCTGCGGCACTCCGGACAGAATTTGTACTCCGCGTTGGGCGCACCGGTCTCGGTGCCCACCATGCCGCAGCCCAGCAGGCTTGCAAAGCGGATGTGCGCATAGTATTTTTCCTGAATGGCGTGCAGGGCATCCGCATCCGGGTGGGCAAGGTTCAGGTAGTTGCCCAGCACGGCAATATCGATGCCGTTTTTCTCAAACAGATGCCGCAGATACAGCGCATAGCCGGGGGTCAGGGCGCTGGGGGTGCAGGGCAGCTCCTTGAAGGATTTGCTCAGAGCCACATGGGCGCAGGTAAAGCCTTTCTGGCGCACCAGCGGCAGCACCTGTTCAACGGGCAGCTTTTCCGCGTCATGCAGACGCAGGCCGAATTGGATCATGGAAAACCTCCTCCTTTCCCGCACAACACGCGGGGTTGCATTGACCTTATTATACACGAAAGCTGCGTTCCATGGAACAGCCTGAAACAAAAAAGAGCATCACTTTGCATCCTCAACGGATACAAATGATGCTCTTTTTTCAGATCTGGTCCTGGCAGATGCGGCTCATTCTCAGCGCCGGTACTTTGCAGCGGCCTGCAGGCGCTGCATCGCACGGTCGAGCGCGATCTTGCTCTGATAATATTCATGCATGCTCTGCTGATGCTGCAAACGCTCCTCGGCACGGATGCGGGCAGCCTCGGCACGGTTCTTGTCGATATCCTCCGGACGCTCGGCGCTGTCCACCAGCACCATCACGTAGGCAGGCGTCACCTCGGCAATGCCGTCGCCTACCAGGATGTCCTGGCTTTCACCGTTCACCTCAAAGTGCAGGATGCCCATGTGGATGGCCACCAGCACCGGGCTGTGTCCGGCCTGTATGCCGTACACGCCATCGCTGATGGGCAGCACAAGGTCTTCGCAATCGCCCTGATAGTACTCACCGCTGGACGCAGTGATGTTCAGCATGAACTTGTTCATCAGACGGCACCGCCCTTTTCCTCAGCCAGCTTTTCCGCTGCCTTCTGGCGGGCATCTTCCAGCGTACCAACGTTGAAGAAAGCCCACTCCGGCAGATCATCGGCCTCGCCGTCCACAATGGCGGCAAAGCCGCGCACGGTATCCTGCAGCGGCACATACTTGCCCTTCAGGCCGGTAAAGTTCTCGGCCACAGCAAAGGGCTGGGACAGGAACTTCTGCAGCTTGCGGGCGCGGGCAACGGTGAGCTTGTCGTTCTCGTCCAGCTCGTCCATGCCCAGAATGGCGATGATGTCCTGCAGTTCCTGATAGCGCTGCAGAATGGACTGCACCTTGCGGGCCACGCGATAGTGCTCCTCGCCCACGATATCCGCTTCCAGAATGCGGGAGGTGGATGCCAGCGGGTCCACGGCCGGGTAAATGCCCTGCTCCACGATCTTACGGGACAGCACGGTAGTGGCATCCAGATGTGCAAAGGTGGTGGCGGGGGCCGGGTCGGTCAGGTCGTCGGCGGGGACGTAGACGGCCTGCACAGAGGTGATGGAGCCTTCCTTGGTGGAGGTGATGCGCTCCTGCAGAGCGCCCAGCTCGTTGGCCAGAGTGGGCTGGTAGCCCACAGCAGAAGGCATACGGCCCATCAGAGCGGACACCTCGGAGCCTGCCTGCACGAAACGGAAGATGTTATCAATGAACAGCAGCACGTCCTTGTGGGTCTCCTCACGGAAGTACTCTGCCATGGTCAGGCCGGTCTCAGCAACACGCATACGTGCTCCTGGGGGCTCGTTCATCTGACCAAAGACCAGTGCGGTCTTATTCAGAACACCGGACTCGTTCATCTCGCCCCAAAGGTCGCAGCCCTCGCGGGAGCGCTCGCCGACGCCGGTGAAGATGGAGTAGCCGCCGTGCTCGGTGGCCACGTTGTGGATCAGTTCCTGGATCAGCACGGTCTTGCCGACGCCTGCACCGCCGAACAGACCGATCTTGCCGCCCTTTGCATAGGGGGCCAGCAGGTCGATGACCTTGATGCCGGTCTCCAGGATCTCGGTCGCGGGCTTCTGCTCTGCAAAGCTGGGGGCCTTGCGGTGGATGGGCCAATGCGGCACATCATCCACAGAGCCCTTGCCGTCGATGGGTCTGCCCAGCGGGTCGAACATGCGGCCCAGCGTGGCTTCGCCCACCGGTGCGGTCAGGCCGTGGCCGGTAGCGGTCACGGTCATGCCCTTGCCCAGACCCTCGCTGGCGGAAAGCATGATGCAGCGCACAGTGGTCTCGTTGACATGCTGTGTCACTTCCATCGTGCGCTCGGTGCCCTCGGCGGTCACGGTAAGCGCTTCCTGCAGGGCAGGCAGCTTGCCTGCGGTGAACTGCACGTCCACCACAGGGCCGGCTACGCGAATAATAGTTCCCTGTATCATACGATTGCCTCTATACTAATTTGTAAATACGTTTTATTCCGCCCGGTCCTGCACGGCAGCCGCACCGCCGATGATCTCGGTGATCTCCTGTGTAATGGAGCCCTGACGGGTGCGGTTGTATTCCAGCTGCAGCTCACGGATCATATCGTTGGCGTTCTTGGTGGCGGAATCCATGGCGGTCATGCGGGCGCTCTGCTCTGCGCAGAAGCTCTCGGTCATGGCACCAAAGATCATGCCGTGCATATAAATGGGCGCGATTTGTTCAAACACCGTCCATGCAGACGGGAACATCTCCACATCGCCCTTCGGATCGCCCAGACCCTTGGGGGCAGGCTGCAGATGGGCGCGGTCCAGCGGCAGCAGACGCACCATGGTGGGCTCGCTGGTCAGTGCATTCTCGATGCGGGTATAGATAAGATAGATCTCATCCAGTTTGCCGGTCTTGAAATCATCGATGGCGTCCATCGTGATATCGCGGGCACGCTGCAGCGTGGGCTCCGTGGCACCGTAGTGGAAATCCTCCACCAGCCGCGGGTCCTTGTGGTACAGAGCGCGGTAGCCGGTCTGACCGATCACATAGAACCGGTCATTCTCATCCGCATTTTCCTTGAGGAACTTGATGATGTTCTGGTTGTAAGCGCCTGCCATGCCCTTATCTGCCGTCAGCACGATGTAAGCGCGCTTGGGGTTTGCGGTGTTGCGTTCGTGGAAGAACGGATGCACCGGCTCTTCCGGCAGGTGGGGCACCACGCGGGAAATGGTGTCGCGCATACGGTTGAAGTAGGGCGACACATTCTGGTAGTTCTTGCGCGCCTTGCGCAGCTTGGACGAGGAGATCAGATACATGGCGTTCGTGATCTTCATGGTGTCCTGAATGCTCTCGATGCGCTCCTTCAGCAGCTTACTGGACGGCATGGCTGTCGCCTCCCGCATAAGCTTTCCAGGCGTTCAGGATGGCATCGACCATTTCAGGTTCCAGCTTGCCGGTGGCGGTGATCTTATCCATCGTACCGGACACATCCGCGCGGAACTGACGCACAAATGCGGAAGTTTTGGTGCGCAGCTCGGCAGTGGGCAGTTCGTCCAGCACACCGTGGGAAGCCAGCACCAGCGTGACCACCTGCTCGGCGTCGGACTTGGGCTGATACAGCGGCTGCTTGAGCATTTCCATCAGAGCCTTGCCGTGATCCAGCTGGCGGCGGGTCTCCGCGTCCAGATCCGAGCTGAACTGTGCAAAGGACTCCATATCCTTGTACTGTGCCAGCTCGATACGCAGGTTGGCGTTGGCCTTCTTCATGGCCTTGGTCTGGGCAGCGCCGCCCACACGGGACACCGACAGACCCACATTGACGGCCGGGCGGTTGCCTGCATTGAACAGGGCGCTCTCGAGGAAGATCTGACCATCGGTGATGGAAATGACATTGGTGGGGATGTAGGCCGAAACGTCGCCTGCCTGCGTCTCAACGATGGGCAGTGCGGTGATGGAACCGCCGCCCAGATCGTCGCGCATCCGGCAGGAGCGCTCCAGCAGACGGGAGTGCAGATAGAATACGTCGCCGGGGTAAGCCTCACGGCCCGGAGAGCGGCGCAGTAGCAGAGAAATGGCACGGTAGGCCACTGCATGCTTGGACAGATCGTCGTAAACGATCAGCACGCTCTTGCCCTGACTCATGAAGTACTCGGCCAGTGCGGTGCCGGCATAGGGTGCGATGTACTGCAGGGGAGCAGAATCCGAAGCAGTAGCCGCCACGATGGTGGTGTAGCTCATGGCACCGTGCTTCTGCAGATCGCCTGCCACGCGGGCAATGGAAGAAGCCTTCTGGCCGATGGCCACATAAATGCACAGCACACCGGTGTTTTTCTGGTTCAGGATGGCGTCCGTGGCGATGGAGGTCTTGCCGGTCTGGCGGTCGCCGATGATCAGTTCACGCTGGCCGCGGCCGATGGGGAACATGGAATCGATGGCGAGGATGCCGGTGTGGAGCGGGGTATCCACGCTCTGACGTTCCAGAATGCCGGGGGCCTGCTTTTCGATGGGGTTGTAGCCCACAGCTTCAATGGGGCCCTTGCCATCGATGGGCTCGCCCAGCGGGCTGATGACACGGCCCAGGAAGGCATCGCCCACCGGGATGCCGGCACGCTTGCCGCTGCGGGTCACCATGGTGCCCACGCCGACGGTCTCAGCTCCGTCGAACAGCATGATGCCCAGCTGTTCGGGGTCCACGCTCTCCACCATGCCCTTGGCACCGTTGTCGAAGGTGACGATCTCGCCGTACACAGCGCGGTTCATGCCTTCGACGTGCACGATGCCGTCGGCAGAGGAAATGACCACGCCACCCTCCGCAGAGGTCTCGGCGGGCTTGTAGTCCTCAATGCGGGTCTTGAGGGTAGCCAGCGAGGGCTTGCCCTCCATCATCTTGTCCAGCTGATGACGGCCGGAGTTATCGAACACGCGGTCGCCCACCTGCAGGACATAGCCGGACAGCAGGCTCTCGTCCACCGTCACGTTCAGGATGACCTCGGTGGCATCATACAGCTTGCGTACCTCGGCGCGGATCCGGTTCAGCTCCTCTTCCCGGGGCTTGCGGGCGCTGCGCAGCTCGGCCTTGACGATGCGGTTGTCCGCAAAAAATTCACGACTGAATTCAGTTGCCATTGCCTGCACCTGCTTTCTCCAGCAGATCGTCCAGCAGACGTGCGTCGTCCTGGGCGGTCAGATTGCGGGCCAGCAGCTTCTCGCACATCGCACGGGCCAGTGCCGTGGTCTGGGCATCGGCTTCCCGCAGCTTGCTCTGGCGTTCGGCCTCGGCGCTTGCCTTGCCGGCTGCCACGATGGCGTCTGCCTGCTTGCGGGCATCTGCCAGCAGCTGCTGCTTTTCGACCTCAGCCTGCTTTTCGTAGGCTTCGCGGCGGGCAGCGGCCTCATTGTCCACATTGCGCAGTTTTTCCTGTGCGGCGTTCATGGTCTCTGCGGCTTCCTTCTTGGAGGTCTCCGCATCGGCCAGATTTGCGTCCACCATCTGCTGGCGCTTTGCGATCACGTCCTGAACAGGCTTGAACAGGAACTTGCGCAGCACCGCATACATGACGAGGACGTTCACGACGGTCCACAGCAGGTTAATATCCAACTTCAGCATTCGTCTGCGCCTCCGTTACTGACCCAGGAACAGGATGATCAGCAGTGCAACGACGAAGCCGAAAATTGCAGTACCTTCTGCCAGAGCAGCGCCCAGCAGCAGGTTGGTCTGGATCTTGCCGGATGCCTCGGGCTGACGGGAGATAGCCTCCGTTGCCTTACCCGTTGCGATGCCGATGCCGATACCGCCGCCAATGCCGGTCAGCGCTGCAATGCCAGCGCCCAGAGCAATCAAACCATTCATAGTAATAATCTCCTTTTAAATTCAGTAAATATCAATGGATCAGTCTTCTCCGCCCATGGTCTCTTTCATGAACAGCGAAGTCAGGAACACGAACACGTAGGTCTGGATCAGACCGTCGAACAGGTCAAAATACAGGCTGAACACCGCCGGGACGAACACGGGCACCACGAGCTTGATCAGCTCCATGATGACGAATGCACCCAGCACGTTGCCGAACAGTCGCATGCACAGGCTGGTGGGGCGGATGGCGATCTCGAGGATGTTCATAGGGGTCATGACCGGAGTGGGGGCAGCCAGACTCTTGAGGAAGCCCACGCCGCCGCGTGCCCGGATGCCGGCACCCTCGATCAGGACGATGCTCATCAGCGCCAGCGCTGCGGTCACATCCAGATCCTTTGTGGGGGGCTTGACGCCGAACACGCCGATCAGGTTGCTGAAGGCGATGTAGATGGCCACGGTCATCAGGTAAGGCACATAGCGCCTGCCCTTTTCGCCCAGCAGACCTTCAAAGAAATTGGTGCCTGCGAGGTAGGCCATTTCCAGCACGGCCTGACGCTTGCTGATGTGGTCCACCTTCAGGTTTCTGGTAAGCAGGATCGAGCCGATGGTAACGATGGCCAGGATCACCCAGCTGATGACCACGGATTCCGGGATCTGCAGCGGGCCGACCTTGACGTATTCGACGGTCAGCTCTTCCATCAATGCTTTGGTCAGATTATTCAATTGTTTTTCCTCCTTCCTGAAGAATAGGGTTCCGGGGGTAAGACCGCCGCACCGCCCCACCATACAGTTCGTACTCGAACCCAATTCTTTACGAAAAAGGGTTCGGGTACGTTTTTTGTTTACGGGAGGTTCTGCGGCAAGAGTACGCAGAGCAGTAAACAAGCAAAGGCAGGGTATCACCATGACGGTGGTATCCTGCCTTTTGTTTTGCGCAATCAAGTTCGCTTTGTGCGAACTTGGTCGTCCACTCTATATGGCGCATTGGGGGCAATCGCTACGTACGTGCGTACATGGCCGGTACGCACGTACGTAGTAAAAAGGAAAAGTTCTTGCATATAGGGGTGTTCTTTCGACTGACGGTATGGTATACTCAACTCAACAAATCGGAATTTGAGGAGATAGAATAGTGAGAACATATGTGAATAAAGACGAACTTAAAAACGAGATAAATAAAAGCTTTGCAAAGTATATATCAGAATTTAATGATATTCCAGAATCCTTAAAAGATGAGAGAATTGATGAGGTTGATCGAACTCCTGCAGAAAATCTTGCTTATCAGGTTGGATGGACAGCTCTCATTCTTAAATGGGAAGCAGACGAAAGAAAGGGTATTCAGGTCAAAACTCCCTCTGATAACTTTAAGTGGAATCAGCTTGGTGAATTATATCAGTGGTTCACAGATACATATGCGCACCTGTCACTGCAAGAGTTGAAAGACATGTTGAATGAGAATATCAATTCTATTTATGCAATGATTGATTCGCTAAGTGAGGAAGAATTATTCAAACCACATATGAGAAAATGGGCTGACGAGGCAACTAAAACAGCTGTCTGGGAAGTATACAAATTCATACATGTTAACACAGTTGCTCCATTCGGAACCTTTAGAACTAAGATTAGAAAATGGAAAAAGATAGCTCTATAACTTCCAGTTTATCGCAACCTCAACAGCAGGGTTTGGGGCAGGCACGCCCCAACAAGAGCACTTCAAAAATGCGGGAGCGTTGCAGAAGTGCAGTCCCGGAAGGGCACAATATTTTCAAGAATTGAAAATTTGTGGCCACGGGACGATTCTTGCTCTCACCTTTTTCGCTGCGTTTCGCAATTTTCACATTTCAATCTGCTCGCAGATTGTTGACAAGCTGCGCTTGACCCGATACTATAAAGGCAACCCGAACACGCTGCCAAGGAGGTGCAACCATGACCGCCGTAATCTATGCCCGCTATTCTTCCGACAGCCAGCGCGAAGCGTCCATTGAAGGGCAGCTGCGCGACTGCAAGGACTACGCCGAGAAGAACGGTATCACCGTGGTCGGCACCTACATCGACCGTGCCTACTCCGCCAAAACAGATGACCGCCCGGACTTCCAGCGGATGATAAAGGACAGCGGAAAGAAAATCTTCGATGTGGTTCTGGTCTGGAAGCTCGACCGCTTTGCCCGGAACCGCTACGATGCCGTGAACTACAAATACCAGCTGGAAAAGAACAGTGTCCATCTGGTGTCCGCTATGGAACCCATTTCGCAGGGACCTGAAGGCATCATGGTGGAGAGTATGCTTATTGGCATGGCGGAATACTATTCCGCCGAACTCGCCCTGAAAGTAGCGCGCGGTGAGCGCGAAAATGCACTCCAGTGCAAGTACAACGGCGGAATCGTTCCGCTGGGCTTCACCATTGGCAAGGAGGACAGGCTGTACCATATCGACCCGGAGACGGCTCCCATTGTGCAGGAGATCTTCACCCGGTACGCCGACGGCGAACCGGCTGAGAAGATTGCAGCATCCCTGAATGAGCGCGGCCTGCGTACCCGCACCGGGAAGCCGTTCGTAAAGAACAGCTTCTTCCAGATCTTCCGCAACCGCCGCTACATCGGCGAATACCGCTACAAGGACATTGTGACGCCGGGCGGCATTCCCGCCATCGTGGACGAGGACTTGTTCGACCGGGTGCAGCAGCGTTTCGAGCAAAACAAGATCGCCCACGGTCGGCCTGCAAAAGAGGATGTGAGCTATCTGCTGACCACTAAGCTGTTCTGTGGCAAGTGCGGCACCCTGATGGGTGGCGAAAGCGGCACCAGCCATATGGGAAACACCTACTATTACTACAAGTGCGGCAAGGCCAAACGCCACGGAAAGGCGCACTGCGACCTGAAAGCCATCCGCAAGGAACCGCTGGAACGATTCGTGGTGGAAACTGCTATCAAGGTGATTTTCAGTGATGAAATCATCGAACGGCTGATAGATTTGATTATGGATGCCCAGCAGCAGGAGAACACCCGGCTGCCTGTCCTGAAAGACCAGCTGCGGGATACAGAGAAGCGGCTGGCAAATCTTCTGGAAGCCATTGAACAGGGCATCCTGACCCCGACCACCAAACAGCGGTTGGACGAACTGGAAGCCCGGAAAGAAGCCCTGAACACCAGCATTCTGGAAGAAGAGCTGAAAAAGCCAGTCCTGACCCGCGAATGGATGCGGTTCTGGTTTGAAAAATTCCGCAGGGGTGACATGAGAGACATGGAACACCAGCGGCAGATCATTGATACCTTTGTCAACTCGGTCTACGTCTTTGACGACCGGGTCGTGCTCAATTTCAACTTCACGGATGATTCCAAAACCATCTCCCGTGAAGAGGTTTTGGGTTCGAGTGCTGTGGACAATGCTCCACCATGCATAAGCCACTAACAGAAGTTAGTGGCTTTTTTGCGCTATACGCGGACTTATGTTGGTGTATGGAGAATTAGGGACTCGAACAGCACGGCCACGCCGCAGGCGGGGCAGCAAACACCCCAGTGGGGTGTTTGCTAGTGCGCGGGTTCCAACGGTCAGGAATGTCTACCGGGGATGATGTTCAAAAGTCCAGCTGGTCAGAGAATGGTTTGAAATCTTTAGGCCCCCTTTTCAGTCGTTTGTAGCAAGTTTGTAGCAGATCTGTAGCAAAATTCGGAGAGGAACGGCAAAATGGCCTCAGAAACCCGATTTTTGCAGATTTTTGGTATAAAATTTTATCCTTAAATTTTGTGCAGAATGACGGTGGCAAAACAAAAAAGAAAAACGTCAAACGCGAGAGATTGCTCTCTCATGCGTTGACGTTTTTTCTGGTTTGTGGGGATTATTCTTCTGGCAGAGCCAAAACTTCATCTTTGACCAGTTGATTGGCCGAGTCAAAGGCTTCGATCATCTGGTTGGCTTTTGGATCTAAAACCTATTATTCAAAATGACAAAACGGGGCTATTGCACACGCCCCAACAAAAAAGACCAGAGTTATTTAGCCAAAAGGCTGAACCGGTCCGTAAAAAGTAGACAATAGACAAAAGACCTCCCCGTGTAGGATAATAGAACTACACGAGGAGGTTTTGTTATGTCCAGAAAATATACCAAAATCAAAGAATTAGAACCACAGATACTCGCAATGCGAGCAGAAGGAAAAACATTTCCCTCGTGCAATTTCATGATTGCAGCGTCCATTGTACAGGCACTTGGAAAATGTGTAAAAAGTGTTCTGTATATAGCAGCAATATGAAAGCAGTATTTCACAGCGGGGCATTATGAATCTATAATAGGTAGCTGGAAATAAACAGAAAGAGGGTCTTTTTGATGGCAACGATATTTCCAAGAGAAGAAAAGGCAGAGGCACTGTTCGGGGAGATCCTGAAAAATCCAGAAGCCTGCCACCGCCTGATGGATACCTTCAACGACTCGCTGGACATGGCAGACGTACTGGATGCGCCGGCCGTGAGTGCACAGCAGTTTGCCGCAGCACTGTTCAATGCCTACGAGAACAAGGATCTGTCTGCCTTTCTGATGGCGATCTGCCAGCACAGTATGTTTGACCTGCTACGGAACGCTGCCCTGATCCCGTTCAAATTCAACGCCGATGGTCAGCCGAACCCGGTGATCCTGACGGATGATGCCGGCGTTCTTTTGCCGAACAACAAAGTTGCCGTGAGCAGCAAAGTATACGACCGGTTCATCCGGGTGTTCCAGAAGCAGGAAAAGGTAAAAATGTACCTTGCCAGCGGCTACTGCAAGTATCATGGCTACGACGAAGGCTCGATGGATGTGGTGGAGTACCACTACAACCAGCATTTGGGGCTGCTGCTGATCTACGAACTGCCGGACACCGTGAAGCAGAAGGTAACGGAAGCGGAGGCCTACTCCACCGTCTGGGATATCCAGATGAAGCTGCAGCACGCACTGCCCCGTTCCGTGGTCTACTATGGACAGGATACGCTCAAGGACGGCGGAACCCGCTACGATGAACTTGGCGTTTTTCTGCCGCTGGAACACTTTGCCGACCGGCTGGAACGCCATGTGGAAACTGCTACCAAGATCGTTTACGGCGAGTAAACGCCCTGTAAACGAACTCCTTTTATAAGTGCATCACAGCAAAACAAAACGCAGCGAACCGTTAAAAGATTCGCTGCGTTTTGCCTTATATGAGAGAATGGAAATGCTGCACATCAGGTGCAATAACGGAAAGTCTTGTCAGTGACAATACGGGCGAAAATCAGCCCTAACGGCAGTGCCACGATGATGAGAATGGCATCTGCAAACCATGTGGCGGAGTCCATCAGAGACAGGATGCCCAGATTATAGATGGCACGGTAGAAATACAGTCCCGGTACCATGATAACGATGGACGGCACGGTGACGGAGATGCGGGGATAACCGGCGGCGCTCTTCAGGCAGGAGGCCAGCAGTCCGGACAGCAGTGCGCCCAGAAACGCTGCAACAGCGGGCGGAAAGCCCGCAAGGCTCACCAGCTCCAGCCGGAACGTGTTCGTTACCGCACCGATAAGGGCGGCGCAGACTGCCAGGTTCCGGGGACTGTTGAACATGAGCGAAAAGCCGAACACACCGCCAAAACTTGCCAGCAGCCGGAACACGATCTCTTCCGGGAGTGTCAGGCTCAGGGCAGGGAACTGCACCGGCTGCAAATGCAGCAGCAGTGCCATGATCCAAGCCGTCATGGTTGCCACCAGAATGATGAGGACGGCGTAGGCCAGACGTTCCAGCCCGGAGCGCATATCCAGCTTGGCAAGGTCGATGCCGCTGGTAATGAACGGAAAGCCCGGAATGATGAAGAGCATGGAGCAGATATACCCCGCCTCGTGCTGCGCCGATACGGCAAACAGCACCTCTGCCAGCTTCAGCAGGATGGCATACACGAGGCTTGCTGAACAGACCGACGCCGTAATGCCCAGAAACAGGGTGAAATGGTGCTTTGTCAGCTTGCACCGTACAAAGTTGCCGATGCCTGCACCGCAGAAGGCACACAGCATTTCCACAATGCCGCCGCCCAGCAGAAAGGTGAAGCAGCTGCAGGCCAGTGCAGCTGCAAAGCCCAGTGCGATGGGCGAATACAAGCCGTGGATGCGCTCGATCTCATCGAGGTGGCTGTGCAGTTCTTCGCCGGTCATAAATTTTCCTTCCCGGTCGAAGTCGTTGACGAAATGCTCCAGCCGGTTCAGCCGGGAGGTATTCACGCCCGTATTTGTCAGACAGAGTGACTGGGTATAACACTGGTCACCGTCAAAGCAGGTGAACTCAATGGACAACAGGCCGATATCCGCTGTTGTTGTGACTCCCAGCTCCCGCGAAAGGGTGTTCATGGAGCTTCGGACACGCCATGCGCCGGTGCCGCATTCCAGCAGCATCAGCCCGGTGCGTCCAATGACGGAGGCTTTTTCCACAAGCCCCGCCTCGGTAATGGGAACGCCCTTGCTGGCCGACGCATAGTCGTGCCAGTAAACTTCCATGTGATTTTTGATGATCTCACTTTGCCGTTGTCCCATACCGGAAAGCCTCCTTTGTGATATGGGAATGTTGCAGCCGTTTCAAGACTGCGGTGCTATTATAAGGGAAATTGCAGGGCGGGTAAAACGTATCTTGGATATGTCGGCAATGTTCGTTTGGTATTTCAAAGAAGAAAATACGTTGAGTTTTTGGCGGCTCTGCGGTAGGATAGAAAAAACACGCCGAAAGGAAACTGCCGTGACCATTCAACAACTCCGCTATGTCACGGCTGTTGCCGGCACCGGCACCATCGAACAGCTGGCTGAGTACATCGGTGTGGAGCCTGCAGACCTTTCCGCTACTGTGGAGCAGTACAATAAGGTTTGCGCCGAGGGCTACGACAGCGACTTTGCCAAGGACCCGCACTTCCTGAATGCAGTTGCAAAGGCTCCCTTCTACGCCCATGTCACAACCCCGAGTCTGGGCTTTGCACTGGTGACCACCGGCGGCTTTGTGACCACCAATGACCAGCAGGTGCTGAACGAGGATTATCAGCCCATCGAGGGCCTGTACGCTTCCGGCAACACCTGCGGTATGCGCTTCGGTCCCGAGTATATCACCCCGATCCCCGGTGTGAGCATTGGTATGTGCCTGACGCTGGGCCGCGAGCTGGGCAAATATCTGGCTGCAAAGTAAGCAGCTGCCTTCGTCAAAGCCTGATCGGCTGCAGTAAAGCCCCATAAGCAATAAAAGATCCCGTCCACTTCTGGGTGAACGGGATCTTTTTTGCGTATCAGACAGGAAAAAGCGGCTCAGAGGTCGTTTTTCTCCTGCCCCAGATTATCGGATTCCAGGACGACACAAACTATGTTGCCATTGGCGGCGTAACGCCGGAGAACATCCCGGAGTTCTGCAAGGCGGGCTGCCTTGGCGTGGGCCTTGCCAGCAGCCTGATGCCGAAGGACAAGGTCGCCGCCCGCGACTGGGATGCCTGCGCGGAATACATGCACATGCTGCTTACAAAAGCCAAAGGCGAATAAACCGCAGAAACAGCAAGACCGCTCACACGAAAAGATGAGCGGTCTTTTGTTGTGTGATGGCATTGCGGCCGACTCTTTAGACCATGGCTTCGCGTCATCCTGCCGGAGCAGTCGGTGCCGATGCCGTTCTGCTTTGTCTGCTGCGTGAACCACTTTCACTCCTGAAATGAACTGCATGAAAAATCAGAAGGCCTCATTCTATTGACTTTGCCTTTGCAGGGGAGTATACTCCATGTCACCAAGAATATTACGGCAATGACGAGAAAAAGTACCCGGAAGGAATGCTGCAGAGAGCTGCCGGTTGGTGCAAGGCAGTGCAGGGCATCCGTGGGAAGATCCTCTCCGAGCTTTCCGGCTGAATGGGCGGTGTGCGCCCCAGTAAGCAGGAACGGCAGGCCCCCGTTATCACGGGCCGCGCGTTGTTGGACGTGCACTGAGTGGTCAGCGTTGTGCTGGCAATAAGAGTGGTACCGCAGAGGATATTACACGCCTTTGTCTCTTACAGACCGTAGGGGACAAGGGCGTTTTATTTTGCGGATGCTTTTGTCCCAAAGCATGCCAGAAGGAAAAGGAGAAACAATTATGAAAACACTGGAAAAAGTAAGCGACTTTGTGGGCAAGTACATGGCCGCCATCGTTATTGTGGTGGCCGCGGGTGCCCTGTTCTTCCCCGGCCCGTTCAGCGTGGTAAAGACGGCGTGGGTCAATAACCTGCTGGGCATCGTGATGTTCGGCATGGGCCTTACCCTGAAGCCGGAGGACTTCAAGGTGGTGTTCAGCCGCCCGAAGGATGTGATCGTGGGCTGCGTTGCACAGTTCACCCTCATGCCGTTTCTGGCATGGGCGCTCACGCAGGTGTTCCACCTGCCCACCGAGCTGGCCATTGGCGTGATCCTGGTTGGCACCTGCCCCGGCGGCACCTCTTCCAACGTGATGACCTACCTTTCCAAGGGCGACGTTGCACTGTCCGTTGGCATGACCGCTGTTTCCACCGTGCTGGCTCCGCTCCTCACTCCGCTGCTCACCCTGCTGTACGCTGGCCAGCGTGTTGACGTGAACCCCATGAGCATGTTCATGTCCATCGTCAAGGTGGTGCTGGTGCCCATCGCACTGGGCTTTGTGGTCAATCACTTCTTCCATAAGTTCACCGAGGAAGCTGTCCGCGTGCTGCCTCTGGTCTCCACTACCGCCATCGTGCTGATCATCTGCGCCGTGGTCTCCGCCAACAGCGCCAAGATCATGACCAGCGGTCTGCTGATCCTTGTGGTGGTCATCCTGCACAATGTGCTGGGCTATCTCACCGGCTTTGGCGTGGGCAAGCTGCTCAAGCTGGACTCCACCAAGTGCCGCGCGATCTCCATCGAGGTGGGCATGCAGAACTCCGGCCTTGCAACCAGTCTGGCCGCCGCACACTTTGCACAGTATCCGCTGGCTACCATTCCCGGCGCTGTGTTCTCCGTGTGGCATAACATTTCCGGTGCGATCCTCGCTAACTTCTTTGCCCGCACAGCAGAGAAGAAGGATTGATCTTTCATAACATAGTAAAGCCCCCGGCAGGCGCAAACCTGCCGGGGGCTTTGCTGTGCCTGCGGGCCGGACATCTGCAACAAAACCGGCACAAATTGTGCTTTTCACGCTGCTTTTAGGGCGATTCACGCAGGTTTGCTTCCAAAATGCGGTAAAGTGTGGGATAATCAAGATACTGTAATATATACCCCCCCCCGTAAAAATGCGAGGGGAAAAAGGAGGTTGTACCATGAAACAAGGCAAACTTATCCGGCGTGCAGTATCGGCGGCGCTGGCCGGATGCATGATGTTCACCTTTTCCGCTCCGGCGCTGGCCGAAAGCACCGATGCGCTGATGCAGCTGAGCATGACTCGCCGCAGCGCCGTGAGCGTGCTGGACGCGGAAAATGGTGACACAGCTAACTATGGCTTTACTATCGATCTTAACGGAACAACAAAAACGGTTAATGAATCAAACTGCAAGGATATTTTCGAAGATAAAAAACTCAGCTATGATCCTATTACAAACAAGCTGACGAACAAGGACACCATAAGCGGAGAATTGACCATTGACGCGCCAAATGTGGACGTAGAACTGACAGGAAATAGCTTTGTTATTTACGGCTCAAATTCAAACCTGAACATCAAAAACGCGCGGAATGTAACGCTCTCTACAAATAGCTTCTCTGTCGTGGGCGGTTTGTACAGCGGCAATGCTGAAATCAATTGCTCAGGCAAACTGACGATCAAGAACTCTGACCCTTCATGGTCGGCGATCCAAGACAATCTGACCGTGCATAATGCATTGGAGATATTGGTCGAGGGTCGGTTCAGTACAGTGGTCGGTGGCGATGTGAAAATTGAATGCGCCTGCCCGGCGACCTTTAAAAATAACCAAAACGGCGGAATTGCAAAGAGCATTACCTACGCTGGTGATTATGTTTACTACACCAGTGATGCAACAGATGCTGAAGCAGTTGACCCGAATGTTACGTCCATCCCAGCAGAAACGGCAAAGTATGTGTGCATTGCGCCGAAAATGCGCTACAACATCAATACTGCAGAAGATGCAGCCATCAAGCTGCAGGGGCAGAATACAGAACTGAAGACTGCCTTTGCGGGCGAAAAGGTCACCGTGACCGCAGCAGGCAGAGAAAACGCAGAGTTTACCGGCTGGACTGCTGAGGGCATCACGCTTACAGATGACCAGAAGGCGAACCCCACAGTCACCTTTACCATGCCGGGCAATAACGTGACTCTGATCCCGAATTACAATGTTGTGCAAGATTTTGGCATTTATGTTGACGATAAGCCTGTCACCAGCGAAAATTATCAAAACCTGAAGAGTGGGCGTATCGTCTACGACCCGGTGCAAAAGACCCTGACGGCAGCAAATAGGATCAAGAACCTGCTGAAGGTCAGGGCGCCGGAAACGGATGTCATTTTGAACGGCGGCATCGGTAGAGGCGATTTGACGATCGGACAGCAGGACTATCCGAGTGTTGTAGGTGCAGATGATGTGACCGTCACCAGTGACCAGTATGCAGCAATTGATGGCTGGGTTTACATCAACTGCACCGGCAAGGTGGATATCCGCAGCAACGAAGATGTGGCTGTGAACGGAAACCTGAACATTTATGATTCCAGCGAAATGATCCTTTCTGCGGACAGCAGCGCTGTGACGGGCAGCGCAAATATCACCAGCAAGGGTGACGTGACCATTGAGAGTACCGACGGTAGAGCGGCGAAAAACCTGACGATCAACAAGGCTGAGAATGTCACAATTACCATCAGTGATGACGAAAGAGCAGTCTCCGAAAATACCGACATCACCGCTTCCGGTACTGTGATCCTGAAAAACAATGCACCGGGCGGCCATGTGGGCACTGTTGACTTTACACAGGCAGACGGCAAAAAATACTTCTACTATACCAGCGAAGCCGAGGATGCAAAGCTGATCGACCCGCGCATCCATCCGCTTGCAGAAGCGGCAGAAAGCAGCTACCTGCGCATTGAGCCGAGGGAGACTTACTACAGCATTACCGTTGCGAACGGCACCGCGCAGGTGGGCGACGACACCACCGGCCAGATTACTACCGCCTTTGAGGGCGAAACGGTCACCGTCAAGGCCAACGCACCCACCGATGAGGATGCCGCCAAGGGCGTGAAGTTCCATCACTGGAAGGTGGAAGAGGGAAACACCGCCTTTACCCTGACCGATGGCAAGCTTGGCTCCAAGGAGGAAGCAGGCACCGAGGAAATCAGCTTTGATATGCCCAAAGGCGATGTGAAGCTGACCGCCGTTTACAGCATCCCCGCTTCCGTGCTGAGGAGTACCGTTACTGTTGAGGGCGGCACGGCAAAGTCCACTCTGGGCGAGGGCGGCGATATCCCCGCAGAGATCGGCACCACGGTGGAGATCACAGCTACCCCGTATGATGCCGAGAAATACCCCGGCATGGAGTTCGTGGAATGGGAGATCAAGTACCCCGATAGCTTCTACCAGAACTTCCCCGATGGCATTCCGGAAAATCTGCAGCTCAAGCTGGACAATGCCAAGAGCGCGACCACGACGTTTGAGATGCCCGTTTACCCGGTCAAACTGATCGCCCACTGGTCGGCCAGCCCGGTGGCCAAGCCTGACCCGGACGAACCTATTGATGAAGACTTCGGCGTAGAACCTGCACCCATGGATACCACGGGCGGTGCAATTGCCGCCGTGGCCGTGGGCGGTGCAGCCATCTGGGGCGGCTACGAGATCGCCACCCGCGTCATCCTGAACGACCTCCTGCCCGAGGGCGCAGCCATCCCGGCAAACCGCGGCCAGCTGGCCCTGCTGGTGTGGAACACCGCAGGCAGACCCGAACCCGCAGGCGCACCCGCCTTTGCGGATGTGGCCGACGCTGACATGGCAAAGGCCGCACAGTGGTGCACCGAGCAGGGCACCATGGATGCCAAGGGCGACCGCTTTGAGCCCGAAGGCTGGACCCCGAAGTTCAAGGTGATCGAAGTGTGGAATAAGGCGTTCCCCAAGCAGTAAAACAGCAAACAGCCCCCGGCAGGCGCAAACCTGCCGGGGGCTTTGCTGTGCCTGCGGGCCGGGCATCTGCAACAGAACCGGCACAAATCATGCTTTTCACGCTGCTTTTAGGGCGATTCACGCAGGTTTGCTTCCAAAATCCGGTAAAGTGTGAGATAATCAAAGTACCGTAATGCATACCCCCCCCCGTAATAATTTTCGCAAAGGAGGAACCCCTATGAAACGAAATATTTTGGCCCGGCGGGCGGCTTCCGCTGCGCTGGCAGCATGCATGATGTTCAGCCTTTCCGCCCCGGCTCTGGCCGCAAGCACCGATGCCCTGCTCCAGCAGAGCACCGCCGCCAAAAGCGCGGTGAGCGTGCTGGACGAAGAGAACGATATGATGACTGTGTATCAGATGGATCTCAAGTACGGCAGCATCAGAGTCTATATTGGGGATGATGGCAAACAGTATGTCCAGCAGGGCGAAAATGCTCCCCAGCAAAGGGGCAATCTGCAGATCACAACGGACGGCAGCCAGACGCACAATACCATTACCATCAAAGGCGGCACCATGGGTGCAAAAGTCACACTGTCTAATGTCAATATCGAGACTACTTCCAATGCGGCAGTCTCGGTCAGCGGCAATGTGGAGTTGATCATTGCAGGCACGAACACGAATACCCTGCGCAGCGGCACGGACCACGCCGGTGTGGAAAAGGCCGACGACAATGGAACCCTGACCATCAGCGGCCCCGGTAAGCTGAATGCCTACGGCGGTCAGGGCGGCGCAGGCATTGGCGGCGCATGGCATAAAAATGCCAGCAATATTGTTATTGAAGGTGGTACGATCGAGGCCCACGGCGGTAACTGGGGTGCAGGCATTGGCGGAGGTCAAAGCGCGGCGGGTCAAAATATTACGATTCGCGATGGTAATGTAACGGCGATACCCGGTGGCGAAGCAGCAGGCATTGGCGGCGGCTTTCAAGGTGACGGCAAAAACATTACCATTGAGGGCGGCACGGTACATGCAGAGTCCGGCGGCGGAAGCGGCCCTGTTGCGGCCATCGGCGGCGGACGAGTGGATGGCAAAGGCGAAAATATCCAGATCACCGGCGGCAATGTTACGCTGAAAACTGTAGATGACGATGACATTTATATCGGCAATGGTCAACAGGAAGCTGAAATTGACCCCAGCAAGCTGCTTGGCACGATCATCAAACTGGACGAGAACGACGTTAAGGTTGCCGAAATTGTACAGGATTTCAACATCAAAATCAATGATAAGCCTGTTACCAGAAAGAACTATGAAGACATCCTTGGAGACGGCATCCTCTGCTATGACATTGAGAAAAAGACCCTGACGGCAAAAGAGAGAATCAATTATGTGCTGAAGGTCAGAGCGCCGGAGACGGATGTCATTTTGAACGGCGGCATCGGCGCAAGAAGTAGTTTGACGATCGGACAGCAAGGCGATTCGAGTGCTGTAGGTGCACACGATGTGACCGTTACCAGTGACCGGTATGATGCAATTCAGGGCGAGGCTGACATCAACTGCACCGGTAAGGTGAATATCCGCAGCGACAAAAGTATGGCTGTGAACGGAAGCCTGAACATTTATGATTCCAGCGAAGTGACGCTTTCTGCAGGCAGCAACGTTGTGAATGGCAGCGCAAATATCACCAGCAATGGTAACGTGGCCATTTACAGCACCGTTGGCAGAGCGGCGGAAAAACTGACCATCAACAACGCCGAGAATGTCACCATTTCCATCAGAGATGCCGCAGGAGCAGTCTCCGGAGATACCAAGATCACCGCTTCCGGTACTGTGACCCTGAAAAACAACGCACAGGGCGGCCGTGTGGGCACTGTTGCCTTTACACAGGCAGGCGGCAAAAACTACGTCTACTATACCAGCGAAGAGCCGGATGCAAAGCTGATCGACCCGCGCATTCATCCGCTTGCAGAAGCGGCAGGAAGCAGCTACCTGCGCATTGAGCCGAGGGAGACTTACAGCATTACCGTGAAAAACGGCACCGCGCAGGTGGGCGACGACACCACCGGCCTGACCAGCGCCTTTGAGGGTGAAACGGTCACGGTGAGCGGTAAGAACGAAAACCCGAGTGTTACAAAGTTCGGCGGCTGGAAAGTGATCAGCCCGGAAGGCTTTGAACTGACCGAAGCGCAGAAAAATACCGAAAAAAACATGACCTTCACCATGCCGGCCAGCCCGGTGGAGCTGAAAGCTTCTTATAGCTTCCCGGCACCTGTAGTAGATATGCCGGTCATCGTGACGGGCGGTACGATCCGCGTCGGAGGGGGCGAAAGACAGACGGGCACGGTGCTCGTACAGCCGGGCCAGACCGTCACGATCGAAGCCGATGAGCCTGCCAAGGAGAATGAGTCGTTCCATCACTGGAAGGTGGAAAAAGATTCCAGCAAGAATATTGGCATAATTGAGGGCAGTCTGGGTTCCGAAACGGAAAAGGGCACGGAAAAGATCGTCTTTACCATGCCGCAGGACGGCGTGAAGCTGACCGCCGTTTACAGCATCCCCGCTTCCGTGCTGAGGAGTACCGTTACTGTTGAGGGCGGCACGGCAAAGTCCACTCTGGGCGAGGGCGGCGATATCCCCGCAGAGATCGGCACCACGGTGGAGATCACAGCTACCCCGTATGATGCCGAGAAATACCCCGGCATGGAGTTCGTGGAATGGGAGATCAAGTACCCCGATAGCTTCTACCAGAACTTCCCCGATGGCATTCCGGAAAATCTGCAGCTCAAGCTGGACAATGCCAAGAGCGCGACCACGACGTTTGAGATGCCCGTTTACCCGGTCAAACTGATCGCCCACTGGTCGGCCAGCCCGGTGGCCAAGCCTGACCCGGACGAACCTATTGATGAAGACTTCGGCGTAGAACCTGCACCCATGGATACCACGGGCGGTGCAATTGCCGCCGTGGCCGTTGGCGGTGCAGCCATCTGGGGCGGCTACGAGATCGCCACCCGCGTGATCCTGAACGACCTGCTGCCTGCGGGCGCGGCCATCCCGGCAAACCGCGGCCAGCTGGCACTGCTCATCTGGACTGAGAAGGGCAAGCCCGAACCCGCCGCACAGCCCGCGTTTGCGGATGTGGCCGACGCTGACATGGCAAAGGCCGCACAGTGGTGCGTGGAGCAGGGTCTGCTGGATGCACGGGAAGGCAAGTTTGAATCGGACGGCTGGATGCCCAAGTTCAAGACCATTGAGATCTGGAACAAGGCGTTCCCCAAAAAGTAACCTCTGAGCGCTTCCTCCGTAAAGCCTCAGAATGACAGATCTCCCCGATACCGGATACCCGGTATCGGGGGGATTTTTTGCGCAGGCACGCGTGGCATTGGCGGTGGCAATCATCTCCGACATTTCAATGATCCAGTGACCTTGCAGTTTGCGCGAAACAAAAATACTCCGGCAACTTTCTGACCAAGAGAAAGTTACCGGAGTATTCCGCTTTACTTATTTGTTTTTACCAGCAGTGCCTGATACGGCTCCAGTTCCACATCCGCCAGCCAGACGGAAGTGCCCTCCGGGGTGTGATACTCGCCGCCCAGAGCGTCCAGACTGGCCCCTGCCGGGTACTCGGTAAAGTTGAACAGCCCCACCAGCGTTTCCTCACCGCGCTTGCGTACCAGCGCCAGCACACCGGGGTTGTGGCTGTCCCAAGTTGTTACCCACGCATCCGGGGCAAAGCAGGGGTCTGCACGCATTTGGCGCAGCTGCTCCATGCCCTGCCACAACTGGTTTTGCAGCGTGCCCTTCCGGGTGCGCTGCTTTGCGTCCTCCCAGTTGAATTTGCTGCGGTGCAGATTGCGGCTGTCCTCCACACGGTCAGGATCGTCTTTGTAGTCCCAGCCGTTGCGCTGGGCGATCTCGTCCCCGCAGTTCAGCATGGGGAAGCCCTGCAAAAACGCCATAGCAGTGTGCAGCAGCAGGTCACGCTTTACGGCGTAGTCCAGTGCGGTTTTATCGTCCTTTTCCAGTGCCTGCTCGATACCGCACAGGCTGGCGGTGGTGCCGCAGCTTCGGGCATCGCCGGTGGCGGGGTCGTAGTTGTACAGCTCACCCTTTGCCCAGCTGCCGGGGAAATTGCCCTCATAGAAATGGTACAGATATTCTTTATGTTTCTGCGGGTCAATGCCAAGCCGTTTCTCCACCGCCTCGTCCAGACCCCAGCCGATATCATCGTGGCAGCGCAGATAGTTCACGAACCAGCAGTTGTCCGGCAGGGCGTGGAGGGCATCCAGCTGCGCCTTCAGCAGCCGGGTATCCCGGCTGGCAAGGGCACCCCACAGGTTGACCATGGTGGACACGTTGTAGAGCATGTGGCATTCCGGCTTTTCCGGGGTGCCGAAATAGGCGGCCAGCTCCTTGGGAGCCATGACCACCTCGCCCTTGAGGATGACCGCCGGGCAGACGCATTCCAATACCATGCGCAGCATCCGCACGATGGTGTGCACCTGCGGCAGATTGCGGCAGGTGGTGCCCAGCTGCTTCCAGATATAGGGTACGGCATCAATGCGGAACACCTCTACGCCGAGATTTGCCAGATGCAGAATGCTCTTGGTCATGTCCACGAACACCGCCGGGTTTGCGTAGTTCAGGTCCCACTGGTAGTCGTGGAAGGTGGTCAGCACCCACTTGTGCATTTCCTCACACCATGTAAAGTTGCCGGGCGCGGTGTTGGGGAACACCTGAGGCACCGTCTGCTCGTACTGGTCGGGGATGGTGCGGTCCTCGTAGAGGTGGTAATAGGCCTGAAACCACGGGTCGCCTGCCTTTGCCGCCATCGCCCAGCGGTGGGTGCTGGCGGTGTGGTTCATGACAAAATCCAGACACAGGCTGATGCCGGCCTTGCGCAGTTCACGGGTCAAGTTTTCCAGATCTTTGTTGGTGCCAAGGGCCGGGTCTACGGTGTCGAAATCCTCCACCGCATAGCCGCCGTCGTTGTGAGGGTGGGGCATCTGCAGCAGGGGCATCAGGTGCAGATAGGTCAGCTTCTGCTCCTTGAGGTAGGGCAGCTTCTTTGCCAGTTCTTTCAGGTTTCCGGCAAAGAGGTCGGTGTACATGGTCATGCCGAACATATTGCCCCGCTTGTACCACTCCGGGTCGGCAGAGCGTGCCTTGTCCAGTGCTTTCAGCTCGGCGCTGCGGGCGTTGTAGGCTTCTGCCATCTCCCGCTCCAGAACTTCCAGCCCTTCCCGGTTGTGGTACAGTTCCATGAACAGCCATTCCAGCTCGTCCTTGTGCTTGGCAAACCGGGACGCAAATTCCTGTTTTGCTGCCATGGTTCAGCCCTCCACTTCTGCAAGGGTGGGCATGGCGGGGATAGCACCATGTCGGCTGGTGGTGATGCTGGCCGCTTTGTTGGCAAAGGCCAGAATGCCTTCCAGCTTGTCCACCGTCAGGGTGTTCAGCTCCTCCTTGCAGAGCTTGGACAGAGCCGCCCCAAAGAAGGTATCGCCTGCGCCGTTGGTGTCGCCTACCTTGCAGGGAACGCCTGCCACATGGCCGGTCTTCTCCCCAAAGCGGTAGAATACGCCGTTTGCACCCAAGGTGACAAAAATCAGCCGGATGCCGTTCTGTGCCAGTTGTGCCGTGCCGCTTTCGCAGTCAGTGGTGCCGGTGAGCAGGGGAAGTTCTTCATCGGACACCTTCAGGATATCCACCAGTGGCAGGGGAGCTTTCATCTGGGCAATGGCATCCTCTTTGTTTTTCCAGAGGTTTGCACGGTAATTCGGGTCATAAGTAATGACAGCACCCAGCTTTTTGGCGCGGGCAGCAGCGTCCAGCGTGGCAGTGCGGGAGGGGTCAGCGGTCAGGCTGACAGAGCCGAAGTGGACGATTTTGGCAGCTTTCAGAGCCTCATCCGAAATGTCCTCCTTGCACAGCATCACGTCAGCGTTGGCACTGCGGTAGAAGCTGAAATCCCGCTCGCCGGTGGCATCCACCGAGACCACCGCCATGGTGGTGGGGTGGTCTGCATCCACCGCCATGCCGGAAACGTCCACTTTGTTTTCTGCCAGAACCTCTTTCAGGTAGCGGCCAAAAGCATCCGCACCCACCTTGCCGATAAAGGCGGTCTGTGCGCCCAGTCTGGAAGCAGCCACAGCCAGATTGGCCGGTGCACCGCCGGGGTTTGCGGCAAACTGAGGAATGCCGCGCGCATCCTTGCCGGTCTGGGTCAGGTCGATCAAAACTTCACCAATCGTTAAAATGTCCATGCGTCTTCTCCTTATTTTTATCCTATAAGCTAAAACCCAACGGTCACCGCTGGAACAGATAATGAATGTAAGCGGCTGCACGCTCCGGGTGCGGTGCATTCTGCACTACCCCAAGATAGACCTTGCCAGAAAAACCTGCCTGCCTGACAAACGGCGTGTCCGAAATATCCAGCACGGTCCCACCGGCGTTCAGACCCGACAGTGCATGGAAAGACGCATCCAGTGTCCGCAGATCGAGAAAATAATCATCTGCCAACAGTCGATCCCGTGCATATTCGTCCATCAGAACAACATCTAACCGCTGGGCACTGACTGCACCCAGCAGCTTTATCTCCGAAGCATATACATACTGCTCCTCTGCGCGTTCGCTTTCGCTGAGCAGCAAGCCGGACAGCAGATCGACCTGTTGCTTTTTGGTCAGACCCTGCGCCTCGGCAAAGCCGGTGGCAAGCTGTTCCGTCAGATCAGACCCGGCAGTGATATTTACCAGACCAAGGTAAAGCACATCCTCTTTTTTCGTCACATGACGGTAGGCTGTATACCCGAGGATATAGACGACGATGAGCACGATCGCAATGGGCAGCTTGTAATATGCCCAGATGTGCTCCCACTTTTTGCGCCCATGGAGGGAGCGGAGCGTATCCCGGTCAGTTTTTGTCATGGTCGGATTCCTCATGTACTGCATCAGGGTCTCCACCGATCTGATAGAGGATCCGAAGCATCAGAAAGGAGCAGAGCATGGCGCACAAGCCCATGCCCAGCAGGAATGCAGGCGTGAACACAAACACAATGACGTACCCCATGATGCCATAGATCGCCGCCATCAGCAGGGTGCAAAACAGATACCGGACACCCACGAGAAACGCTGTTTTCAGGATGCCGAAGGTGGTGTTTTCAAACCGTGCCAGCAGAGGAAAGGCATACAGCAGAACGATGCCGTACAGAACTGCCGCACCAATAAGCACTGCAGTGAGCAGCGTCCAGAAAATGTTTTCGCTCCACATTCGGCGCAGCACAAAGCCATCCGCAGCCAGGAAACTGCCGACTGTCAGCAGGATAAGCCAGAGTTTTGTGGCAGGCTTAAAATTTTCCCGGAACGCCTTAAAAAACATCCGGGTCAGACCATCGTCCCGATCTTCCGCCATTTTGAGCGTGACGTAGAACAATGCGGTCGTAGAAGCTCCTATGGTAACGATGGGCAGGCTGCACACGAGCCATAAGATGTTCAGGTAAGCACTGTAAGTCAATTTCGTCAGCACAGCAAACAGCGGCTTGTCCGTATTGCACAGGTCACGCATGGGGGTTCTCCTTTCGCTCAATCTCCTGTGGATTCGCGCAGGATCAGGTTGGTTTCCGTATAGACGGTGCGATAGTTCAGCGATGGCTCTTCGATGCGGGTCATAAGCAGATTGGCAGCGGTGTAGCCCATGATCTGTCCATGGATATGGATCGAAGTCAGATGGGGGGCAAAGTAGGAAGCCTCCTGACTGTCATCGAAGCCGCAGACCCAGATATCATCGGGAACCGAATACCCCAGCTCATTCAATGCCTTGACCAGATCCATGGCAACAAAGTCATTGGCGCAGACAAAGGCATCCGGCATCGTTTTGAACCGACGTATGGTTTCGTACAGGGATACCGGATAGTTCTGCTGTCCAGATGGCATCGCACAGGTGCTCAGGCCTTCTGTCAGACCAAAGTACTCCACTGCATCCTTATAAGCCATATAACGCTCAAAGAAGGACTGACAGTGGTTTTTATCCCCCGCAAAGCTGATGCGTTTTTTGCCGCGCTGGACCATGTGGGCCACCGCATTCTGGACCTCAATGCGGTTTTCCATATAAAGGCGGTCGGCTTTAAGGGGAGGACGCATATCCATCACAGGGGTGTCTACAAACAGCAGCGGAACATCCAGATCGCACAGCATCTGTGCATAGTCATAGTCGAATACTTCAATGCAGATGATGCCGGCTGTGCGCTCGATATTGAGAGAAGATGGAAGCTTTTTCTCTTTCAGCTCTATGGGAGAAATGCGATGAATGGTCGTACAGCTATGCAGATGCTCGATTTCCGACTGGAAACGATCCAGCATCATGGAGGAAAAGTGAGAGCTGCTCAGAAACTGGGTCGTCAGCATGGCGATCTCCCGTTTGTCACTCGGCAGAATGGAATGCTCTGCTGCTTTTGCAGCGTCTTCCTGAAACAGCGGCAGATAGGCAAACTGCTTATAGCCCATTTCGGCGGCTTTGCGCAGGATCTTCTCCCGTGTGGCATCTGCCAGCACACCGGTGTTGTTGATGGCCTTTGAAACTGTGTTGCGGGAAAGCTGCAGTTCGTTTGCAATATCCTGAATGGTGACTTTGGTTGCCATAAGTCATCCTCTTTCTTTATAAATAGGAGCGGGTGTTCTTTCTTTTATAGATAAAGTCTGGTGACGGATCTTATTCTTTGCGACTCCAGTATAGTGCAAATGCACAAATTAGTCAAATGCAAAAATGCAAATCATCATTTTGCATATTTGCGCACTTTTGGATTTGTGCATCTGTACAAATCCACAATAATTTTTGATGTATACCATGAATTATCGTTGACATTCGCTTGCGCGAGTGGTATAAATAAATCAAAGGATTTTACATTTGCACAATAGAAGTGAAAAACGTAAAATTCAAAGGTGCAAATGTAAAGTGCGAATCAAACGGCAAGCAAATCAAAAAGGAGGAGAATGATTCATGAAAGCAAAGACGGCCTCGCCGGAAACGGCTGTGCTGACAGCAGAACGCAAGCTGCACAACACATGGGTCTACATCAAACGGCATTGGCAGCTTTACCTGTTGTTCCTGCTGCCTGCCGTGGCGCTGACGCTAGTGTTCAAGTACGCTCCCATGGGCGGTGTGCTGATCGCGTTCCAGAAGTACAATCCCTTCAAGGGCATCTGGGGCAGCGAGTGGGTAGGCTTCAAAAACTTTACCCGCTTCATGTCCTCGCCGGACTTCCAGCGCTATCTGATCAACACCCTGAAGCTGAGTGTCTACGGTCTGCTGTGGGGCTTCCCGATCCCCATCCTGCTGGCATTCCTGCTCAACCGTATCGAGAGCAAGAAGATCAAGCAGAAGGTGCAGCTGGTGCTGTATATGCCCAACTTCATCTCGGTCATCGTGCTGTGCGGCATCGTCCGGGTGCTGCTGAGTGTCACTGGTCCGGTGAACGGCCTGCTTCACACCAGCATCAACTTCATGACGCTGCCGGAAGCGTTCCGCCCCATCTACATTATCAGCGGCATCTGGCAGGGTGCCGGCTGGGCATCCATCATGTACACCGCATCCCTTTCTAACGCCAGCAAAGATCTGAAGGAAGCTGCGATGATCGACGGCGCAAACCTGATCCAGCAGATCATGACGGTGGAGTGGCCCGCCATTAAGGATATGGTCGTTATTCAGTTTATCCTGCAGGCAGGCAACATCATGAGCATCGGTTTTGAAAAAGCCTATGCCCTGCAAACGGACCTGAACCTGAACACTGCCGAGATCATTGCAACGTACGTTTATAAAAAGGGCCTGTTGGACGGCGATTACAGCTTTTCCACGGCAGTCGGTCTGTTCAACACCATTGTCAACGTCATCCTGCTGATCGCAGTGAACAAGATCGTTGCCAAAATGAACGATGGCAAGGGCTTGTAAGGAGGGGTTTACCATGGCAAAACAGAAAAAATCAAAAATGGCCCTCTACACCAGACAAGATAAGATCATCCTGTACTGCGGCTACGCACTTCTGGGCTTGTTCCTGCTGGCGATCATCGTTCCGATGATCTACATCGTCATCGCGTCCTTTATGGACCCGGTCACGCTGCAAAACAAGGGCATCTCCTTTGATTTCAGCAAGTGGAGTCTGGATGCTTACCAGCGTGTCGTTTCGGACAAGCAGATCTGGGTCGGCTTCAGGAACGCGGTGCTTTACTCGATCATCTTCACCATCATCTCGGTAGCTGTGACGATGCTTGCCGCTTATCCCATGTCGCTGCCGGACTTCAAAGGCAAAAAGATCTTCAACACCTTGTTTGTGATCACGATGTTTTTCAGCGGCGGTCTGATCCCCACCTACCTGCTCATCAACAATCTGGGTCTGCTGGATTCCATGTGGGCGGTCATTCTGCCGGGAGCATTCAGCGTGTGGAACATGATCATTGCCCGTACCTATTATCAAGGCGTCCCGCGTGAGCTGCGCGAAGCTGCGGATGTGGATGGAGCCAGCGAGATGCTTTACTTCTTCAAGATCCTGCTGCCCGTCTGTATGCCGGTGGTGGCAGTTCTGGCCCTGTGGCAGTTCGTGGCCATGTGGAACAGCTACTTTGACGCCATGATCTACCTGAACAGCGCATCGAAGCAGCCGCTGCAGCTGGTGCTGCGTTCCATCCTGATCCAGAGCCAGCCGGAATCCGGCATGATCGCAGATATCCAGAGCACTGCCGAACGTGCCAAGATGGCAGAACTGCTCAAATATGCAACCATTATTATTTCCAGCCTGCCGCTGCTGGTGATGTATCCCTTCTTCCAGAAGTATTTTGATGCCGGCATCATGGCTGGTTCCATTAAGGGCTGAGGATATTCCAGAATTTTATAAGCAGGTACGCTCATCTGTTACACGAAAAAAGAAACATGAAAAAGGAGAAAATACCATGAAAAAGCTGATCTCTCGCCGCAACCTCCTCAAGGTCTGCGCTCTGGCGGGCTCTGCCGCTGCTCTGTCTGCCTGTGGCGGCAAATCCACCGGCAGCGGCGATTCTGCTGCCGCAGCTGTGGACGTGACCGGTGCCGTTACATTTCCGCTGTCCGAAAAGGTCACCTTTACCGGTATGACCAGCTTCCCTGTGGGCAGCGAACCCGAACCGAACAACCGCACCATCTTCAAGCGTCTGGAAGAGCAGACCAATGTGCACATCGACTGGACCGCCATCCAGTCCGACCAGTGGAGCGATAAGATCACCCTGAATATGTCCAACCCCAACACCCTGACGGATTTTGTTTTTACTGCTGATTTTACCGACAGCAATCTGCTGCGCTACGCAGATCAGGGTGTCATCCTCAATCTGGAAGACTACATTGACAACAATATGCCTTATCTCCAGAAGGTCTTTGAGCAGTACCCGGAGTACCGCACCATGTGCACCGACAGCGATGGCCACATCTGGGCACTGCCCTGGATCGAGCAGCTCGGCTCGGAAAAGACCGCCATCCAGACCATTGGCAATATGAGCTTCATCAATACCAAGTGGCTGAACTTCCTCGGTCTGTCGATGCCCACCACAGTGGACGAGTTTGAGCAGGTGCTGATTGCATTCCGTGATAACGCCGCTTCTATCAAGGCAGAGTATGGCATTGACGGCGACATCATCCCCATGTCCTGCATCGTCAACAACGGCGATCAGGACCCCAGCATCCTCATCAATGGCTTTGGCGAAGGCTACGGCGATGCTGACAAGGACCGCCATATTGCCGTTACCAACGACCGGAAAGTTATCTGTGCCGCCACCCAGCAGGGCTACCGTGATGGTCTGGACTGGCTGCACAAGCTGTATGCCGAGAAGCTCATCGACCCGGAGTGCTTCACGCAGGAGTGGTCCACCTATGTTTCCAAGGGCAAGGCTGGCCGCTATGGTGTCTGCTTCAGCTGGGATGTTGCCAACATTGACAACCTGACCGACTGGGAGCCGCTGCCTGCCCTGACCGCCGATACCCGCAATATCACCCCGCAGAACGGCTCTTTCACCAGCGGCTTTGCCCGCGGCAGGTGCGTTGTCACCGCAAAGGCGGATAACCCCGCATTGGTTTGCGCATGGCTGGATCAGATGTACGCACCCCTCCAGTCTCCGCAGAACAACTGGGGTACTTACGGCGATGCGGAAGGCTTTAACATTTTTGAACTGTCCACCAACGATAAGGGCGAGCCCATGCTGAAGCACGCTCCTCTGGGCGATGCTTCTCCCGTGGAAGTCCGTGAAGCGCAGTGTGTCAGTGGACCTCTGGCGGTTCTGGATGATTACTATGGTGTATACGTTACCTGCCCGGACGATGCACAGTATCGTCTGGACTGGATCAAGGAGATCTACACCCCGGATATGAACAACGATTATGTCTATCCCAATGTCTTTATGAGCAGCGAGGACACCGAGCAGGTCTCTAACCTGCAGGCAGATCTGCAGACCTACATGAATACGCAGAAGGCCAACTGGATCATGAACGGCACGAAGGATGCAGAGTGGAACGAATATCTGAGCAAGCTGGAAGACTACGGTCTGTCCGACTATCTGGGCATTATGCAGAAATATCTGGATGCTTACTACGCATAAGAATTCTTTCCTTTGGAGGATTCCATGAACGATTTGACTTTACAAAAAGCCCGTGCCTACGAGGCCGAGCACGGCGCAGCGATCTCCCCGGAAGAACGCCCTGCTTACCACATGACTCCCTATGTGGGTTGGCTCAACGACCCCAACGGTTTCTCTTATTATAAAGGGAAGTATCACCAGTTCTATCAGTATAACCCCTACGATGTGCGGTGGGCGCCCATGCACTGGGGTCACGCGGTCAGCACCGACCTGTTGCACTGGGAGTATCTGCCCTGTGCGCTTGCACCGGATTCCCCGGCGGACAACGGCCCCGGCTGCTTCTCCGGTTCTGCTACCGAGATGGATGACGGCAAGCAGCTGCTGATGTACACCAGCGTGGTGGCAGAAAAGCAGCCCAATGGGGAGATGCGGGACATCCAGACCCAGAGCATTGCCATTGGTGACGGTCTCAACTACGAAAAGCCTGCCTGCAACCCGGTGCTGACCCAGAAAGACCTGCCGGAGGGCTTCAGTAAGTTCGATTTCCGGGACCCCAAGATCTGGCGTGAGGCCGACGGCACCTACTCCGCCGTCACCGTCTGCCTGGCCGAGGACGGCAGCGGCGCAGCGGCACTGTTCCAGAGCAAGGACGGCTTCGACTGGCACTTTGTCACGGTGCTGGAACGCTGCAACAATCAGTACGGCAAAATGTGGGAGTGCCCGGACTTCTTCCCGCTGGACGGCAAGCAGGTCTTGATGCTCGGCCCCATGGAGATGCTGCCCAAGGGCGAGTTCCACAACGGTCACAACGTGATTGCCTTCATCGGCAGCTACGACGAAGCTACCCACACCTTCACCAAGGAAAACGTGCAGCTGATGGACGGCGGCATCGACTTCTACGCCACCCAGACCACCCTTGCCCCGGATGGCCGCCGCATCATGACCGCATGGCTGCAGACCTGGTCGGACACCGAGGATAAGCCCAAGGGCTGCAAGTGGTTCGGGCAGACCATCTGCCCCCGCGAGCTGCACATCAAGGATGGACGTATTGTTCAGGCCCCGGTGCGGGAGCTGGACGCCGTCCACGGCAAGCGCACCCTGCACGAAAATGTGACGGTGCAAAGCGAAACTTCTCTGGAAGGCATCAAGGGCCGTGTGGCCGACCTGACCGTCACGGTACAGCCCGGCGAATACCGCTCCTTTACCCTGAAGCTGGCTGCTGACGCAGACCATCACACCAGCCTGACCTACGACCCCTACACCTCCGAGCTGACGCTGGATCGCAGCTATGCCGGTTCCCGTGCCGACATTGTTCACCGCCGCAGCTGCAAGGTGCGCAGCCAGAACGGTGCGCTCAAACTCCGCATCCTGCTGGATAAAAACAGCATCGAAGTTTTCGCCAACGACGGTGAGCAGACCATGACCGCATGGATCTACACCCCCCAGTCTGCCGACGGCATCACCTTTGCTGCCGATGGCAAAGCAACTGTTACGGTGGAACAGTTTGAGCTGAATCTGTAACCTGATATTCCTTTCATTTCTCCTTCATTGAATACAGCCCCGCTTTGGCTTCTCCTTCGCCAAAGCGGGGCTGTGTTTGTTATATTAGCTCTTTACAGGTCTACGCCCATCCACCACACGCTCCAATTTTACGCTAAACGCGAACTTGTCGGGGCGGGGCCCCTCCATCTTGCTCACGCAAGACCGTTCGGTCGCTTAAAAGCCCCACTGGGGCTTTCATTGCTCCGCTTCGTTGCGCAAACGCGAACAACGCTCTTTTTGCTCTGCACAAAATCATACATCGTTTGGCGTAAAATTGGCGTATGGTGTAGTTTTTACTGGAAATCCATCAAAAGAAAAAGCCTGAAACTTCTCGGTACATCAAGAAGTTTCAGGCTTTGTTTTGTTCAAATTGGAGCTTGTCGGGGCAAGGCCCCTCCATCTTGCTGGCGCAAGACCGCTCGGCCGCTTAAAAGCCCCACTGGGGCTTTCATTGCTGCGCAAACGCGGAATTTACTGGTCAATCGGCTTCATCGTGGGGACAGGTCAAGGAAGGCTCACAAATAGCTTTATTTCCTTTTATAAGCCTATCCATGCGGCTTCCTTTTTCCTGCTCCCGTACGTCACCCTACGCAACTCTCCACAACTTACCGGCAATTTGGTGTAAAAGTGGTGTAGTAGTTGGTGTAGTGGATTTCAGACCGAAATGCCCAGTTTGCCGTTCAGATTTGCAAAGGAATGGGCTTTGGCTTCCTTGGTGGCTTCTGCGTAAATCTCCATCGTGGTGCTGATGTCCCGATGTCCCATGATGTCCTGAATAATCTTCAGGTTGGTTTCATTTTCGCACAGCCGGGTGCAGAACGTGTGCCGGAGATTATGGCAGGAGAAAGGCGGCAGCAGCTGCGGTTCCCGCTTTTCCTTTTCGGCCTTTTCCAGTTCGGCTTCGTTGTAGGCTACGCTGATGCGCTTGATGGCGCGGTTGACCGTCTGCGGGTTCTGCGGCTGGCCGAAGCGGTTCAGGAATACGAAGTCTGAGATTCCGTCGATTTCGTATTCGCACACCAGTTCCAACTCCTGCTGGTTGGCGCGTTCCTGCTCCAGTGCCTTCCGCACTTCGGGCAAAATCGGAATAGCCCGCTTGCCTGCGACAGTCTTGGGTGTGGACATGGTGAAGTAGCAGCCGCCCACCTCGTGGTCATGGTACACCAGATTGTGCTGGATGGTGATAAAACCGCTCTCGAAGTCGATGTCGCTCCAGCACAGGCCAACCGTTTCCGAAATGCGGCATCCGGTGCCCAGCATGAAGGTGAACATCGGGAGCCAGTGCTGGAACTTCGGCGTTTTCTTGATGAAACTCAGGAATGCCTGCTGCTGGGGCAGGGTCAGAGCGTGGCGTTTGGGCGTTTCGTACTGGTGGGCGGCTTTTATAGCCGTCAGGACACCATCCGTGGGATTCACACGGATGTACTCATCGTCCACCGCCACCGCAAAGACCTGATGAAGAACATTCTGGATGGTTTCCAGCGTGTTCAACGCCATCTTGCCATTGCGGACGATGCCATTGTAGTAGCTGCGGATATCCGACTTGCGAATGTCCTTGAGCTTCATCATGCCGATCTCATCCCGGACGAACCGATTGTACATATAAACGTAATTAGCGAAGGTATGCTCTTTCAAGCCCACCTTGTTCTTACGCCACAGTTCAAACAGGTCATTCAGGGTCAAGCTGCACTCCGGGATGCGGATGCCCTCTGCCAAATCGTGCTGGATCTTCTCTTCCTTTTCGCGCAGCCCCTCCAAGGTTGCATCATAGATGGTATGGCGTTTCCCGTTTTTCGCAGTCCAACGGTACATATACAGCCCGTCACTCTTGCGATAAACCTCGCCATCCTTCAAAACACGGCCTTTATTGTCTTTACGTCTTTGCATATAAACTCTCCTTTTCATTCACAGAATGTTGAAAAGGAGCCTTACGCCATGAGTATACCATGACGCAAGACTCCCTGCAACATCAAACGGTCAATTTTCTACACCGCATCAGATCGAGAATGCCTTGTCCAGATATTCGTCCAGCTTACGGCGTTTGATCAGCCGTTTGGTTCCGTTCCAAAGGACGAACTTGCATTCATCGCTATCGGTCATTGACCGCAGTTTATTGATACCGATCCCGGAGTAAGCCGCCGCTTCCTCCAGAGTCAGATTGCTCTTTTGCCAAATCGGAACTTGTCGGGACTTAGTCCCTCCATCTTGCTGACGCAAGACCGTTCCGTTGCTTAAAGTCCCCACTGGGGACTTCATTGCTTCGCAAACGCAAACTTCTTTCACTTGCACCTCCACTTCCTTGTAACCGGGTGTCGGGGCAGAAAGTGCCAGCTTTCTGCCCCGAACGCTCCCGATGAGGTTCAGATTTCCGAGTGCCCCTCCTGTGTGCGGGGGTGTGCTGTTGGTTTGTTCGCCTGTTCTGCCTGCAAACGACTCAGCAGTTGCAGAACGGAATCCCGTGCTTTCTCCTTGACCTGCTCCTTACCTTTCTGCCGAACTTCCAGCTTCAGCAGCTTCTCCTGCAAGCGGGTGGCGGTGGTCTGCATGGCCTTGAGAAATTTGTCCAGCACGGTGTCCAAACGATGGGCGGCATATTCTCTTGTGGCCTGCGGAGCCTTGCGTTCCGGGGACAGCACCCACTTCTTCGTGTCCTCGATCATCCGCATATCTTCCTTGCGAGTCTCGGTGCGTACCACGTCTGTCACGACCTCCACCGCCTTGTCGTATGCCGCTGCCGAAACATTTTCCAGCAGGGTCTCCACGTCCGAAACTTTCAAGGTCAGTTCGTCCAACCTGTTCTGCTGGGCGGCAAGCTGCTCCTTTTGCTTGGCAAGGATGAAGTCCTGCTTTTCCAGATATTTGCGATTGCCGTACTCCGCTTCTTCCTCCAATTCCAGTCCATGCCGTTTGGCGATTTCAAACAGCATCTTCCGGCAGGCTGCATCAAAGGTGACTTTGCGGTTGTTGCGGCGGCTGAGGGGCTTGTCCGGGTCTGGCAGATCAAAGCCCAGTGCTTCCAGTGCCTTTTCCTGCTGGGGAGCCACCTCGCCGTACTTGTTCTCACAGTCGAACACATGACGCTCATGGATATGAGGTGTGCTTTCATCCAGATGCAATGCCCAGTCCAGCACATGAACGTGGTCGCCAAACTTTGCCTTGAACTCCTCGATGAACTCGGTGACGATATTCAGCAAGTCCTCTGCGGAGGCGTGTTCATCCAGCGTTCCCAGCTGATAGATGGTTTCTTCCGGGCAGGTCTTGCGGCTGGACAACAGGTCGGGAATAGAGCGGTTGCGTTCCATGTGCCGGATCTTGGCGTTCCGCTCGTTTTGGCTTTCGATGAAGGCCGTGTAGTGGGTCTCGTAGAATTGCCGTTCCACATCCGAGAAGGTCGCCGCCAGATCATCCGGGTTGGGTGGAGTGAGAGCCGAACGGAAACCGTGGAAGCAGTCCCAATAGATGTTGCCCTTGGCTCGTTCCGGGTCGATGTGCTCACTGTTGGCGAGGTTGAAACTGCGGTCATTGTGCTTGGGGTTATAGGTGCCGTGGCTTCCGGCTCGTCCGTTGTGTCGTGTCAGTTTCAGATAGATATCCCTCCGTTTCAATAGCTTGGTGGGGAGAACGCAGCAGCGAAGCTGCTGGATCTGCCGCCGTTTTGCGCCAGATAATACCCAGTAGGATATGACGCACAGCATCATATCACTGGGGCA
>ENA-UEPG01000187-UEPG01000187.1-human-gut-metagenome-genome-assembly--contig:-NODE-187-length-68787-cov-39.821060_pt1 | contig 68787 bp, 59 predicted proteins | sample MGYA00242893_ERZ507902 | MGnify/ENA primary metagenome ERZ507902 (study PRJEB26167, sample SAMN06115491) | human gut metagenome | host: Homo sapiens | place: China:Gansu | collected 2015-04-23...
CTTCCTGTGCCTTTTGTCTGTTATTTTTATATTTTTCCTGAATTTCCTTTTGTTTTTTGGAAAGTCTTGCGGTACCTGCCATTGATTTTTGCTGTTTGATTGTAAAAGGAAACATACAAAGTCTTACAATAATTGTAAAGACGATAATTGACAGTCCGAAATCTTTAAGAAGATAGAAAGCTCCCCACAGCACATAGCCGAGCAAGCTTCCAAGAAAACCAAAGATCTGCATACGGTTACCTCACTTTAATTTCTTACTCTTTGGCTTTTTTTCCGGAACGGGATCATACCCGCCCTTTGAAAACGGATTGCAGCGCAGAATACGCCAAACGGTAAGCGCTGTGCCCTTGAGTGCACCAAACCTTTCAATTGCCTCAATACCGTATTGCGAACAAGTCGGAATGTATTTACAATGACTTGCCGTCAACGGAGAAACTGAGGTCCGGTAAAACCTGATAATTGCCAGAAGAATTCGTTTCATAAAACTATCCCTCTTTAAGAACACCTGCAAGCGAAAGCTGTTTTTTCATTTCCTTGTAAACAACAGTGCTTTTAACATAGGGTGTTTTACCTCTGGCAACAAAAACAAAGTCATATCCTTTTTTTATATCGGGATAAAGTTTGTAATAAGCCTCTCTTATTACCCTCCTTGACCTTGTGCGCCTTACGGCTTTTCCGATTTTTTTGCCGGTGGTTATTCCAAAACGCAGGTTATCGGATTTATTCTTTAACACATAAGTTACCAAAACAGGACCAACAAAGGATTTTCCACGTCTGTAAAGTCCGGAAAAATCCCTGTTATCCTTCAAAGTGATATATTCACTCATAAATTTACCACCTTGCAAACAGGTGCATTAAAAAAGAAAGACCACCGGTTAAAAGTGGTCTTCTCTTTAATAAGACAACCTTTTTCTACCTTTAGCTCTTCTTCTGGCTAAAACTTTCTTGCCGTTAGATGTAGACATTCTCTTTCTGAAGCCGTGCTCCTTTTTTCTGTGGAGCTTCTTAGGCTGATAAGTTCTCAACATAATGAAAACCCTCCCTTCAAAATATAACCTTGCAATATAGCATTATATCTTAATTTCAGCCCGTAGTCAACAAAAATTTTTATTTTTTTATTTTCTAAAATGAAATTTAAAATTTTCTTTTGATTTTGAAAAACAGCAGCAAATTATTTTTCTTTATCGGTAAATACAATATATTGCAACACAGAATTTAACACACACTATATATCCGAATTATTGTAAAATTTGCACCCTGTTTGCGCACTTTAATAATAATAAAGTATAAATTACAATAAATTACAAATGGCTTTTTGTAATTGCAATTTTAAATTTGTTGCGTTATAATAAAGCAGAATGGTATTTTATCAAAATGGGATAATTATGGAAAATGGGTGCAGTGTGTTGCACCGTGGAAGGGAAAGATTAAATTAATGGACTCCTTTGAAGACGCATGGAAAGTTATAAGCGATTACTGTAAATCTAAAATTACCGACATCGCCTACAATACATGGATCAGCAGAATTCAGCCCGTTGACCTTGATTTTGACAACGGAACCGCTTATCTGCTTGTGCCAAATGACTTTCACGCCCAAACATTGAGGAGATGCTATATGTCGCTTCTCAACGAGGGATTTGAAGAGATTTTCGGAACAAAGTTCAATATTGAGTTCCGCACACCGGCAAATGCGCCGAAAAAATCAAAGCCGTCTGCGGCGGCATCAATCACAACATCGGCGGCAACCGCTCCTCTTTTGCAAAGCCCCGACAGCAGTTCTTACGAATACACCTTTGACACATTTATTGTCGGCTCGTCAAATAAGTTTGCTCATGCAGCCTGTCTTGCAGTTGCAACAAATCCGTCACATGCCTACAACCCCCTCTTTCTTTACGGAAACTCGGGACTCGGCAAGACTCACCTTTTGTATGCAATCGGCAATGAAATTAAGAAAAACGATCCGTCAAAGGTTATCTGTTACATAAAAGGCGACGATTTTACCGTTGAGCTTGTTGAGTCGCTCCGTCTTGCCAAGATGAATGAATTCAGACAAAAATACAGACAGGCGGATATTCTGCTCGTGGATGATGTTCAGTTTATCGGCGGTAAAGAAAGTACGCAGGAAGAATTTTTCCATACCTTTAACGCACTTTATGACGCAAGAAAACAGATTGTTCTCACATCGGACCGTCCTCCTAAGGAAATCAAAACTCTTGAGGATCGTTTGCGTTCAAGATTTGAGCAGGATCTTATTGCAGATATCCAGCCTCCGGATCTTGAAACAAGAATTGCCATTATAAAAAGAAAGGCAGAGCTTGACGGAGTTGAAATTTCGGACGAAGTCTGCGAGTATGTTGCATCTAAAATCAAGGCAAATATCCGTCAGCTTGAGGGAACAGTTAAAAAAATCAAAGCCAAATACTACCTTGACGGTGAAAAACCGACAATTAATTCGGTTCAGGGCATAATTTCCGACATTCTCAACAATGACGCTCCGCCCGAGGTTACCGTTGAACGCATTATTGACGAGGTTGCAAGAACCTACGGCGTTTCGGCAGACGAAATTCGTTCACAGAAAAACCGCAGTGCCAATATCAGCAACGCAAGACATATTGCAATATATGTTACACGAGAGCTTACAACGCTTTCAATGGTTGCAATCGGTGAAGAATTTGGCAACCGTCATTACTCTACCATTATATATACAATTCAGAAGGTTCAGAAGATGATGGAAAAGGACAGAAAGGTCAAAGAAATCATTGACGATACCATCAAAAATATCCGTGACAGATAGACTGAATTATTTAACATATTTTTCAACATTCCATAAACATTCTTCAACCCGATGTTGAAAAATTTACTAAAAAATATTTTTGTCAACAAAAGCAAACAAATCGAAAAAATCTTTTGTTTATGCTTTTTTTCAGTGTCAATGCGGAATCTCACCGCTTTTTGACATTTTGACATCCCCTACTACTACTACAATAAAAATATTAATAAAAAGACAGGAGAGAATGCACCCGATGAAAATTTCATGTTTGCGCTCCGATTTGGCAACAGCCATATCCAATGTGTCAAGAGCTGTGTCAACAAAGGCATCAATTCCTGCACTTGAAGGCGTTCTTATAAAAGCATACGGTAACACACTGAATATTTCAGGTTATAACCTCGAAATCGGTATAACAACCGATATTGAGGCAACAATCAAAGAAGAAGGCGAAATTGTCGTAAGCGCAAAGCTGTTTCTTGATATTGTACGCCGACTTCCCGAAGAGATTGTCTTTATCGAAACCGATGAGCGTATGGTTACATACATTGCCTGCGGAAAGGTTAATTATCAGATTGTCGGTATGTCATCTGTTGAATATCCCGACCTTCCGTCATTTGAACAGACTGACAGAATCACTCTCAACGCAAAAATTCTGCGTGATATGATCAGACAGACAGTCTACGCAGTAAGCGAAAACACGGCAAAGCCTATTTACACAGGTTCACTTTACGAAATTGAGGACGGTGTATTCAAAATTATTGCCATTGACGGTTACAGAATGGCAATTCGCAGTGAAAATGTAGACAGCGAAAGCAAAAACCGTTTTGTTGTTCCGGGAAAAACTCAGCATGAGGTGCTTAAACTCCTCACCGATGACGAAGAAAATACGGAAATTATCATCGGTCAGCGACATATCACATTCAAAATCAAAAATTACAGAATTATCTCCCGTCTTATCGAGGGCACATTCATAGAATACAAGTCTGCAATTCCGAAAGAGACAAAAACTGAGGTAGTTATCAATACAAGAACAATTATTGATGCAGTTGAAAGAATGTCGCTTTTGAACAACGATAGAATCCAAAGCCCGGTAAGATGCATTTTTTCGGATGATGAAATTAAACTTTCATGCACATCCGCAGTAGGCAGAGCCAATGATGTAATCTCTGTTCCCATCATCGGAGAGTCGGTTGAAATTGGCTTTAACAACAGATACCTTCTTGACGCTTTGAAAAATGCCGATACCGATGAGATTAAGCTTATTCTCAACGGTTCACTTACGGCAATGATTGTAAAACCCGTTAAGGGTGACAGCTATCTGAGCATAGTTGTTCCGATGAGGTTGGCAAATGAAAACTGAGAAAATTAAAATTGACAGCGAATACATAAAATTGCAGGATTTACTTAAACTCGGCGGTGCGGTTGAAACCGGCGGACAGGCAAAAGTTGTAATTCAGAACGGAGATGTTACCGTAAACGGTGAGATCTGCACAATGAGAGGCAAAAAAATGCGTGTCGGCGACACGGCTGTGTTTGACGGTCTTGAAATAATCGTTGAATAACTTTGGGATTGATGAAGTAAGTGAAGGTAATTGCTCTTAAATTTGAAAATTACAGAAATTTAAAGGACAATATAATCACTCCTTGTGACGGAGTAAATATAATTTACGGTGATAATGCTCAGGGAAAGACAAATTTGCTTGAGGCACTGTGGTTTTTTTGCGGAGGTCACAGCTTCAGAGGTTCAAAGGACAGCGAAATTATCAATTGGAATGAGAATTTTGCGAGGATTGAGATGCGTTTTCTCGGTCAGGAGCGTGAGCAAACAGCAAAAATTCTTTTCAGGGGCGGAAAAAAGTCCGTAGAAATCAACGGTGTGCAGAAAAATTCAGCCGCCGCACTGATTGAACGGTTTTGCGCCGTTGTATTTTCTCCCGAACACCTCAGCCTTATAAAAAGAGGTCCGGGTGAGCGGAGAAAATTTATTGACAGCGCAATCTGTCGTGAAAAGCTCAAAAATGCTGTTGTTCTCTCAAAATACAACAGGATTCTCAATCAAAGAAATTCGCTTTTGAAAGACATTTACAGGCGGCCGTCACTTGCGGACACACTTCCCGTATGGGATGAACCGCTTTTGAAAAGCGGCGCAGTGCTTGTAAAAAACAGAATCGACTATGTAAAAATGCTTTCCGACCGTGCCGTTGAATATCATAACGGAATTTCAAAAGGCAAAGAAGAGCTGAAAATCCGTTATATGTCGGGATATGAAGCCTCCGAGAATGATACGGTCGGTGAAATTTATGAAAAACTCAAGTGTAAGCTTGAAAAACACAAGAGTGACGATATAAGGACGGGTTTTACAAATTACGGTCCTCATCGTGATGATATTGAAATTATAATAAACGGTAAAAATGCCAGAGCTTTTGCATCTCAGGGACAACAGCGAAGTGCGGTTCTGTCGCTGAAGCTTGCCGAGGCGTCTGTATTGCGTGAAAGAATGGGCGAAGAACCCGTTATTCTGCTTGATGATGTACTTTCTGAGCTTGATGCAAAAAGACAGGATTTTTTACTCAACGAACTTCACGGATGTCAGGTGTTTATTACCTGCTGTGAAAAGTCAAATAAAGAACAGCTCAAAGACGGAAAAATCTTTATGCTGAACAACGGAGAGGTGAGCTGATGTATCTTCATCTCGGACAGGACACCGTTATCACAACCGAAACGGTTATCGGAATTTTCGATATGGACGAGTGTACCGTGTCAAAAAAGACAAGGGATTATCTTACTGCCGCCGAAAAAAGAGGCAGAGTTGTAAATGTTTCGTTTGAATTGCCGAAATCCTTTGTTGTCTGTGAAAAGAACGGCAAAATTACCGTTTATATCAGCCAGCTTTCATCAAAAACACTCATAAAAAGAAGTCAATCTCCCTATAAGGAGCTTATGTACCGTTGATACGGATATAAAAAGGAGTTCTGTGTATGAAAATGAGAAAATGCCCCTACTGCGGAAGAAGAATTTCATATACCTCATCGTTTGCAAGCAGAAGAAAAGCAGAATATATCTGCCAAAAGTGCGGAAAAGAGAGCAAGGTTGCAGTTGATAAGAAGATAATTTTGTTTTTTATTGTTGCTGTGGTAATTTCTCTTGCAATAATGGCAGGTTGGATTCTTGCAGGCCTTGTGAGCAATCCTCTCGGAATTTTACTCGTTGCGATTCCGCTTATAATTTTTACGGCAGCTTCACCGAACTTCGTTCACTATGAGCCGTACAAGAAATACCGTAAGTCTATGGAGGCAAAAAAAGCAGGCATCGCTTATTCCGACAATCTTCTTACCTCGGAACTTGACGAGGATGAAAACTATACTTTCCCGAGTATCACTCCTCAGCAGAATGATACCGATGATAATTTTGAAATTAACACGGATGTATTTAACAAAATCAGAGCCGAAAGAAATGCCGCAAGACAAAGACTTGATTCAAATGAGATTTCTTCCGATTCATCGTCCTTTGAAAAGCAGGAATATGTTTCCGTGATTAATAATACAAGTGAGAATCATGCGTCAAGCGGAGCAACACTCAAAAAAATTCACTCCGAAATGCCCCAGCACCATGCGGTGAACAGAAGCAGACACTACATAAATTCCGAGGAAGCTTCGGAAAATAAAAAAACGGATGACGGCAACCGTTATTCCGTGAACAGAAAGTTTTAACGGGTGATATTGTGTTCAGACTGCCCGTATGCCCGCATTGTCACGCAATTTATCGTTACGGTGATGCAAGGAAGAGCTTAAATACAAAAATTCACACCTGCTATCACTGCAAAAAGCAGTTCAAAACCTCATTTTCGGGACTTTGGATTTTATTTTTGATTGCAGTTGTGATAGGAATTTTCGTCAATATCTTTGAAATGACGGCTTTTTCAGGCACAAATGTGATAGCGTTGATGATTACAAATATCGTACTTATACTGTTTTTTCTGCTTTTTGTGCCGTTTTTTACAAAATTCAGAAAATTCGGAGCAGACGCTCAAAAAAGCGAAAATATTAAAATATCAAAAAAGCAGCAGAAAAAACAAACGAACAAAAACGCTGTTCGTTCATCGAATAAACGGAGGTAAGTGTTTTGGATAATCTTGAAAACAACGAAAATATGAATGAAAATATTGATGAAACCAACGAAAATATAAACGAGGAAGCCATTGATGAAGCCTACGAAAAAGAGATTGAGGCTGAAAAATTGGTTGAATTTGACGGCGAATCCGAGGGTATGGAGCTTTCAAAGGTTGAACAGGAATACGGTGCAGATGAAATTCAGGTTCTTGAAGGACTTGAGGCTGTAAGAAAGCGTCCCGGCATGTACATCGGTTCAACAGGACCGAGAGGACTTCACCACCTTGTTTACGAAATCGTAGATAACTCAATTGACGAAGCACTTGCAGGTTATTGTACAAAAATTGATGTTGTCATCGAAAAGGGCGATATAATCAGAGTAACCGATAACGGCCGTGGTATTCCTGTCGGTGTCAACAGCAAAACAGGACTCCCTGCCGTAACGGTTGTATTCACCGTTCTCCACGCCGGCGGAAAATTCGGCGGAGGCGGTTACAAGGTTTCGGGCGGTTTGCACGGCGTAGGTGCGTCTGTTGTAAACGCACTTTCCGAGTGGCTCGAAGTCAAGGTTTGTGACGGCGAGGATGTTTACTTCCAGCGTTATGAAAGAGGAAAAATTGTAACCGACCTTCAAAAAATCGGCAAGTCTGATGTTAAGGGTACGGAAGTACGCTTTAAAGCCGACCCTGAAATTTTTAAAGAAACCACTGTTTACGATTACAGCATTTTGGAAAGAAGACTTCGTGAACAGGCATTTCTCAATGCAGGTGTTCACATTGAGCTTCGTGACGAGCGTGACCTTGAAAATATTATTCAGAATAACTTTGTCTATGAGGGCGGTATCAAGAGCTTTGTTGAGTATATTCACAAAAAGCGTTCTCTTGAAGTTATTCATCCCGATGTAATCTACTTTGCGTCAAGGAATGCAGATGATACGATTGCGGTTGAAATTGCACTCCAGTACAACGAAAGCTACAACGAAAATCTGCTCACTTTTGCAAACAACATTCATACAACCGACGGCGGTACTCATGAAGAAGGCTTCAAAAGAGCACTCACCTATGTTATGAATGACTATGCAAGAAAGTTCGGAAAATTGAAGGACAATGATAAGAACCTCAGCGGTGAAGATGTTCGTGAAGGACTTACCGCAATTGTCAGTGTAAAGCTCAAAGAGGCTCAGTTTGAAGGACAGACCAAGGCAAAACTCGGTAATACCGAGGTAAGAGCAATGGTTGACCGCCTTATGAGGGATAAGCTTTCTGTTTATCTCGAAGAAAATCCTGCTGTTGCAAAGGTAATTTTTGAAAAGGCGCTTGCGTCGTCAAGAGCAAGAGAGGCTGCAAGAAAAGCAAGGGAAAATGCAAGAAGAAAATCTCCGCTTGACTCCGCACAGCTTCCGGGTAAGCTTGCCGACTGCCAGTCAAAAGACAGCAGCGAAACAGAAATCTTCATAGTTGAGGGTGATTCTGCGGGCGGTTCAGCAAAGGGCGGCCGTGACAGAAGAATTCAGGCTATCCTCCCTCTTTGGGGTAAAATGCTCAATGTTGAAAAAGCAAGAATTGACAGAGTTTACGGAAATGACAAGCTTATGCCCGTTATCACTGCGCTCGGCACAGGCATAGGTGATGAATTTGATATTGCAAAGCTCAGATACGACAAGGTTATCATTATGGCGGATGCCGATGTTGACGGTTCGCACATCAGAACCCTTCTTTTAACTTTCTTTTTCAGATATATGCGTCCGCTTATCGAAGAGGGCCATGTTTATATTGCTCAGCCGCCTCTCTTTAGAATTTCAAAGGGCAAAGAGCATAAATATGCGTATTCGGACCTTGAGCGTGACCAAATTCTGGCTCAAATTGAGGGTAAAACCGAAGTTCAGCGATATAAAGGTCTTGGTGAGATGGACTCCGAGCAGCTTTGGGAAACAACAATGAATCCCGAAACAAGACTTATGCTCCGTGTTGATCTCAGCGATGCAGAACAGGCAGACGAAACCTTCACAATTCTTATGGGTGACAAGGTTGAGCCGAGAAGAGATTTCATTGAGAAAAATGCAAAGTATGTACAGAATCTCGATGTCTGATATATTACGATAAAACAAAATTTTAAAAACGGGGTGATTTTATGCACGCAAGAACAAAAGTTACAGTTCGTTACGCAGAAACGGATAAAATGGGAATTGCACACCACTCAAATTATCCGATTTGGTACGAAATAGCAAGAAATGACTATATCAAAATGTTCGGAATCAGCTACACAGACATGGAAAATGCAGGTGTAATGACTCCCCTTTTGAACCTGAGTTGTCATTTCGGAATCCCTGCCCTTTATGAGGACGAGCTGATTATCCGCACTTGGGTGCAGACTATCACAGCCGCAAGAATTATTTTTACATACACGGTAAAGCGTATTGAAAAGGACGGTTCGGAAACCGAACTTGGCTACGGTACAACCGAACACGGTTTTGTAGATTCCAAAACATTCCGTCCCACAAGCATCAAAAAACGCTTTCCGAAACTCTACGAAGATATTTCAGCCGCAGTAAAACACTTCTAACAGCGTGTCGCTACACCAAATTCGAGAAGATAGTTTGTGAAATTAAAAAATAAATCATCACATCAAAAAATATGTGTAAAACAAATCGTTTCATCAAGGCGGGCGTCCAATGAACGCCCCTACTGAAACAAAATCACACACTAAACCACCCAAAAAACGCAAAATAACATTATTATAAATTATTGAACAGACAGTAACAAGAGCTTGAAAAGCGAGGAAAGAATATGGATAACGAACAGAATCAGAACAAGAATTCGAGAATTATTGATGTCGATCTGCAAAATGAAATGAGAAAAAGCTTTTTGGACTACTCCATGAGCGTTATTGTTTCCCGTGCGTTGCCCGATGTCAGAGACGGTTTGAAACCTGTTCACAGAAGAATACTCTATACAATGAATCAAATCGGTCTTGATCCGTCAAAGCCGTACCACAAGTGTGCCGACACGGTAGGTCAGGTGCTTGGTTCGTATCACCCTCACGGTGACGCCTCGGTTTATGACGCAATGGTTCGTCTTGCACAGGATTTTTCCATGAGATATATGCTTGTTGACGGTCACGGTAACTTCGGTTCGGTGGACGGTGATCCGCCTGCCGCTTACCGTTATACAGAGGCAAGAATGAGTAAAATTTCTCTTGAAATGCTCACGGATATCGAGAAAAACACGGTTGACTTTATGTCAAACTACGATGACCGTCTTAAAGAACCGACTGTTCTTCCAAGCCGTTTTCCAAACCTTCTCGTAAACGGTTCAAGCGGTATTGCTGTTGGTATGGCAACCGAAATTCCTCCGCATAACCTTGGTGAAACAATTGATGCAGTTTGTACTCTCATTGACAATCCCGATGCCGAGCTTGCAGAGATTATGGAGTGTATGCCCGGACCCGACTTCCCGACAGGCGGTATTATCATGGGCAGAAGCGGTATTCGTGCCGCCTATGCAACAGGTCGAGGAAAAATTACCGTAAGAGCCAAGACTGAGATTATCGAAGCTAAAAACGGCAGATATAAAATTATCGTTACGGAGCTTCCGTACAAGGTCAACAAAGCAAGACTTATTGAAAACATTGCCGACCTCGTAAAGGATAAGAGAATTGAGGGTATTTCAAATATCGAGGATCATTCCGACCGTAAGGGTATGCACATTGAAATTGACATCAAGAGAGATGCCTCACCTCAGATTGTTCTTAACCAGCTGTTCTCATATACACAGTTGCAGACAACCTTCGGTGCAATTATGCTTTCTATCGTTGACGGTGAGCCTAAAATTCTTTCACTCAAGGAAATGCTCCAATGCTATATTGAATTTCAGGCTGAGGTTATTCGCCGCCGTACTGATTTTGACCTCAAAAAAGCCCGTGACAGAGCTCACATTCTCGAGGGCTTGAAGATTGCTCTTGACTTCATTGACGAGGTAATCAAAATTATCAGAAACAGCAAGGATACTGTAAGCGCAAAAGCAGGTCTTATGGAGCGTTTCGGTCTTGATGATGTTCAGGCTCAGGCTATCGTTCAGATGCGTCTTGGTCAGCTCACAAATATGGAGCAGACTAAGATTGAGGATGAGATTGCAGCCCTCCACGCAAAGATTGAAGAATATCTCGAAATTCTTGCAAGCGAGCCAAGACAGCTTGAAATCGTAAAAGAAGAAATTATGCAGATTCGTAATAAATATGCAGATCCGAGAAGAACAGAAATTTGTGCTGTCAGCGGTGAGGTTGATATTGAGGATCTTATTCCGCAGGAGGAGTGCGTTCTTACACTTACACAGTTTGGATATGTAAAGCGTCTTTCTGCCGATACCTACAAAATTCAGCGCAGAGGAGGTCGCGGTGTATCGGGTATGTCACGCCGTGAAGAAGATATTGCGGCTGAAATGTTCGTAATCAATTCACACGATTATGTTCTGTTCTTTACCGACAAGGGCAGAGTTTATCGCCTTAAATGCTATGAAGTTCCCGAGGGAAGCCGTCAGTCAAAGGGTGTGAATATTGCAAATCTGATCCCGATTTCACCCGACGAAAAGGTAACCTCAATGATAAGAGTGCCTGAGTTTGATGAGGAAAAATACCTTGTTATGGTCACCCGTCAGGGCATTATCAAGCGTATTGAACTCAATGCATACAATACCTCAAGAAATGGCGGTCTTATCGCTCTTGAACTTAACGAGGGTGACGAACTTGCGTGGGTAAGAATGACCGACGGCAACAGTCAGGTTATTATCGCCACCAAGAAGGGTATGGCTATTCGCTTTAACGAAACCGATATTCGTGCAATGGGCAGACAGGCTCGAGGTGTTAAGGCAATGGCTCTCAAAGAGGGCGACTGCGTAGTCGGAATGAGTGTTGTCCGTGAGGGCGGTCTTGTTCTCACAGTTTCCGAAACAGGCTACGGCAGACTTTCAAGTCCCGATGATTACCGTGTTCAGAGCCGTGGCGGTAAAGGTCTTACCAACTACCACACGGAAAAATACGGCGATGTTGCCGCTATCAAGGTGGTTAACCTTGACGATGATATTATTATCATCTCGGAAGAAGGCATTATTATCAGAATTGCCGCCGAATCAATCCGTGTTTGCGCCCGTCCTTCAAAGGGTGTAACCGTAATGAAAGTAAACGGTGACGACAGGGTTGTAACAATCGCCCGTGTTCCCCACATTGACGGTGAAGACGATGAATCAGCCGAGAGCGAAGATAACGCAGAAAACGGCGAACCGTCAGAAGCGGTTGCAGAAGAAGTTTCCGAAAATAACGAGGGTGAAACTTCTGACTCAACCGAAGAAAATACGGAAGAATAATTGATAAAAATAAGAAAACTCCACTTTTTTAAGTGGAGTTTTTGACACATATGAAAATCTGGTGATTTGATGAAAAAATCTTTAGTTCTGATTGTAGCGGCAATCCTCATGCTTTCACTTTTCGGCTGTTCTGACAAGAAGAATGCCGATGTTTCCGGTGTAGTAGATGCGCCCGATAAATTTTCTACTCTTGATGAGGCAAAGGTAACAGAAAATCCGAACATTCGCAAAGAAAGTGAAAATGTAAACGGAATGTGCTACGCAATCACTCTTGAAGAATTTACATATAATTACAACGAAATGCTCAAAGAGGCGGGTAATCTTGATATGATTAATCCAAAGGGTTGGAAAATGCTCGGCAGTCCTCAAAATGATGCAAACGGAACGGAGTATCAGTATTATTACTACGATGCCGATAAAATCAGCTTCACAGCCTCTGTTGAAACAAAGACAAATTATATTATGAATATCGGTCTCGGAACAACAATGAGCAACTTTGTTTCGATTGAGAACGAGAAAAATAACAGCGATACAATCCTGATGAAAAGTGCCGTAATGGCTGCCGCAGTAAGCGGAATGGGCATTAATAAGGTTGATACAATTCAGGATATTTTCTATCTTACAACCTTTGAAAATACAAATGAGCTGTGGTACAACGGCAATGTATATGCTCTCAGCACCAATGAGGATAAGGCAGACAGTGAACGCAGTACAATGCTGTTTCGCACCTTTCCTATCTCTGATGAAGTAAAAGAAAACTGGGGCATTGACGAGTATGAAAGCTATGTGGCAAACGCAACTCAGGTAACAACAAACGCAAATTAAAAATGAATTTTGCAAAAAGACAAGGCGACTATCGTTTTCGATAGCCGCCTTATAGTTTAATCTCTTCTGTTATTTGTTTTACTTTTTTTTCTGTCAACAGCCGTTGCCTGAGGAGCGTCATCCCAAGCTTCGCAGTGCGATAGAATGCTTTATTCCGCCGATAACGGAAGATGAGTAAGTCGGTAAATTAAATATAACAAACATATAAATACCGCAACAAAACAAGCGACAGTTTAATTTCTGTCGCTTGTAATTATACTTTATTCTGTTTTACATTACATATATCATATACCGAGTTCAATAACTACAAATTCTGCGGACATAGGCGGAATTGTGAGTATACCGCTCTCAAGTTTTGAACCGAAAACAGGTTTGCCGTCTGCATATCCGGGCGGCATTTTTGCCTCGACTTCATAATCATAGAGATTGAATGTGCAGAAAATAGCGGAATCTTTGTCGTGGCGGATGTATGAAATTCTTCTTTCCTCCGAAAGAACATTTATAAAATCGCCATCCCACAATGCCGAACAGCTTTTTCTGACATCGGCAAGCTTTTTGTGCCATTCAATGAGTTCCTTATTTTCTTTGCCCCACGGATAACAGCAACGGTTGAACGGATCACGATATCCCTCCATTCCTGCCTCATCACCGTAATAAATACACGGAAATCCCGGGAGAGTAAACTGCATTGCGCTTGCAACCTTGAGCAGCTTTACACCGAGTTTTTTATGCTCGTCATCAAGCTTAGTGTCAGCCTGCCATTCCCTGTCCTTGCCGTCAAGCGGTTCGCCTGCCATAACTGTGATTGCTCTTTCGGTATCGTGAGTCGAAAGTGAATTCATCAGCACTCTGAGAACAGGACGGGGATAATTTTCGATTACGCTCATAATCAGATCCATTGTGTATTTGCCGTGCTGACCTTTGCAGAAGTTGAGAATTGCATCCCTGAACACATAGTTCATAACGGAGTCAAACTGTTCGCCAAGCAAGAACTTTCTCCTTGCACCGTAGCTTTCCTTGTTGCTTGCGTCCTCCCACACTTCACCTACAAGAAAGGCGTTCGGATTTTCGTCCTTAACTGCTTTGCGTAGATTTTCAATGAACACATCTGGAAGCTCATCTGCAACATCAAGTCGCCAACCCGAGTTGCCGCATTTCATCCATTTTCTGACAATACCGTCTTTGCCGTTGATATATTCGTTGAATGACGGAGTTTCCTCAATAACCTCGGGCAGAGTATCAAAGCCCCACCAGCTTTGGTAATTGTTCGGCCATTCGTTGAATTTGTACCAACTGAAATACGGTGAGTTTTTGTCATTATACGCACCACCCTTGCCGTATTTGCCGTAACGGTTGAAGTAAACGCTGTCACTTCCCGTATGAGAGAACACACCGTCATTGATGATGTGTATTCCCCTCTTTTTAGCCTCTGCGCAAAGGTGCTTAAAATCTTCCTCCGTTCCGAGAATCGGATCAACCTTTGAGTAGTCGCCCGTATCATAGCGGTGGTTTGAGTATGCCTCGCTGATAGGATTAAGGTAAATACAGCTTACACCGAGGCTTTCAAGGTAATCAAGCTTCATCGTAATTCCCTTGAGGTCGCCCATAAAGAAATCATTGTTCTTAATCATCCCGTTTTCATCGGGTTTCCATTCGGGGAGAGCATACCAATCCTTGTTGCGTTTGAAGTCGGTACGCTTTATATTTTTTTCTTCACCGCTGAAATAAAAACGGTCGGGAAAAATCTGATACATAATTCCGCCGACAAGCCAGCCGGGAGTTTTAAAGCCTTTTTTGTAGCAGGTAATCTGCCAGCTTCTGCCCATATAGTCTTCAATGGTGCTGACCTTATACGGATCGGACGGAATAACATATCTTGTTTTATCAATGGTAGTAAGCTTAAAGTTATACCAATAAAGTCCGATTTTTTTCGGGGTAAAATCGCACTCCCAAATTTCGGTATCCTCGTCAAATTTACCGCACCAGATAAGCTCGGTAAATTCCCAGTTGCAGTCATAATCATACTTTACACACAAGTGTGCTTTTTGTGTATGCTCCGCCTTAGGCAAAAGAATTCTGAAATGAATCTCGGTACCCTGTTCAACCGCACCAAACGGTGAACGATAGTAAATTTTTCGTGAATCAAACGGTACGGGCATATAATCACTTCCCATAATAATATATTCCGAAATGTCAATTTTGTTTTGGCGGTTATGCCCTGTTAATCGGAAATTAAGACAAATCCGCCAAAATGACGCAAAGATTATTTTATCATAAGAGAATAAATATTTCAACCGATATTAAGTTGTAAACAGCATAAAATCGCCAAATTTGCCTACGAATAAAAAAATATTTAAACAATATTCTCTTTGCTCTTTTATTATTTCCGATTTTATATTATAATGTAAAATGATTATATATGCAAAGAAGTCAAACGAGGACGAAAAAGCTATAAAAGGGAGATGCATTTCCTATGGAGAAAAAGAGAGTAAGCGTTCAGATTGAGGGAAGAAGTTATTCACTTATCACAACAGATGATGAAAAATATGTTCAAAAGGTAGCAAACGAGGTGCTTTCTCACATAAGAAAGGCCGCCCAAAGCACAAAGCAGCTTGATACCCGTGATTGTGCGGTTCTTGCGGCACTTAACTTCTGTGATGACCGCAACAAGGCTCTTAAAAAGAACAAAGATTATGTTGAAAAAGCCGATAAAATTATTCAGCAGACAAATGATCTTAACAGGCTTTGCAAGGAATACAGAGAAAAGCTTACGGAGGCCATGAACGATAACACTCGACTTATAAATAATAATAAAGAGCTTGAAAAAAGACTCGCTGTTCTCGGACACGAGGTTTCACAGCTTAAAGAAAAGCTCGAAAGTGTTGAGAAAGGCAAAGAAAAAGCCAAATCGGAAAAATCAGAGCCTGAAAAAAATTCAGTTTCAAAGGGAAAAAAGACTTCAGATGCAAAAAATAATATGACAGAGCAGTCAGATGATATACCGGTGAATGTTCTGTCAAACGAGGCTAAAAAAACAGAACAGGAATTGCGTAATGAAAAACTTCTCGGTTATGTTCCAATGACGCAGTTTTCTCTGTTTGATGAAGATAAGAAATGAAAAAGATAGAAATACTTGCTCCGGCGGGAAGCTTTGACAGTGTAATTGCCGCCGTAAGGAGCGGAGCAGACGCAGTGTATCTTGGCGAAAAGGCATTTTCCGCCCGTTCATCTGCCAAAAATTTCGATGATGAAGAACTAAAGAAAGCAACGGCATACTGTCACATTCACGGTGTAAAGGTGTATGTTACAATCAATACGATTGTGTTCGATGACGAGCTTGAAAAGCTGAAAAAAGCCATAATTTCAGCCGCAGAGGCTGATGTTGACGCACTCATTGTTCAGAATATGGGTGTAGCAAGGCTTGCACACAGGCTTGTTCCAGACCTTGCACTTCATGCGTCAACCCAGATGAGCATTCACACCGCATCCGGTGTAAGGGCACTTTATGAAATGGGTTTCAAGCGTGTTGTTCTTGCCCGTGAAATGAGCAAAAAAGAAATTGAAAAATGCTGTGAAATTCCGGTTGAACTCGAAGTTTTTGTTCACGGTGCATTGTGTATGTGCGTTTCGGGACAATGCTACCTCAGCGCAATGATTGGTGCAAGGAGCGGAAACCGTGGTTCCTGTGCCCAGCCGTGCCGATTGCCGTTTTCCGTAAACAATCAAAAAGGCGGTCACGCTTTAAGTCTTAAAGACAACAGTATTGTAAATTACCTCGATGAACTTCAAAATATGGGGGTTGCCTCGGCTAAAATTGAGGGCAGAATGAAACGCCCCGAGTATGTTTCAGCCGCAGTAAGAGCGTGTGTTGAACAGCGTGATTTCGGCTTTATCAGCGACAAAACTCAGAAGATGCTCAGAGGGGTTTTTTCACGAACAGGCTTTACAGACGCTTATTACATCGGCAAAACGGGAAGTCATATGTTCGGCACAAGAACAAAATCGGATGTTGTTTCTGCCGATGAAAAGCTGTTTTCGGCAATCCGTTCTTCCTACAAGGATGAAATCGGAAATGTCGAAATAACTTTTGATTTTACGGCAAAACTCGGCGAAAATCCCGTTTTAGTCGTTTCTGACGGAGTTCACACCGTCAAAAAGATTGCGAATACCGTAACTGAAAAAGCAATCAACAGACCGATTGATGCGGAAAAGTGCAGAAAACAGCTTGAAAAAACAGGCTCAACGGCATATAATCCCGCCAATGTGAACATAAATATTGATGATGACATTTCTATTCCGCTTTCAATTATCAATTCCTTGCGCAGAGATGTTCTTGACGAACTCGACTCGGCGAGAAGTGTTGTTCACAACTACAAAATCAACCGTGATTACGAAATAACTTTTCCAAAATTCACACCGCCTGTGGAAAAATCCACCCGTGCAAGAGTGCCTCAGACAAAGCTTTCCAATGCTTTTAAAAAATGCGAGCTTGTTTTTGTTCCGCTTTTTGCCGACAAAAGGGAGCTTGTAAGGCTCAAAAACGAGGGCTTTAACATCGGTGTTGAAATTCCGAGAGGAATGTTCGGACGGGAAGATACGATTGCAAAAAAGCTTTCCGAGATGAAAGAAATCGGCATATCCGATGTGTTGTGCAACAATCTCGGAGCATTATACATTGCCAAAAATCTCGGTTTCACACTTCATTCGGGTTTCGGAATGAATTTTGTAAATACTCTCGACCTTTTGTGGGCGGAGGAATACGGAATCAAGGACGCAGAACTCAGCTTTGAACTCGATTTTAAGCGAATTAACGCACTCGGAGGCAACATCCCGAGGGGAATTATCAGCTACGGCTATCTTCCTCTTATGCTTTGCAGGAGTTGCCCTGTCAAGGGCGCAGGTATAGACTGCAAAACTTGCAAAAATCATTCAAAAATGAAAGACCGACTCGGTAAACAATTTTTACTGAAATGCGACGGAAACTGTACCGAGGTTCTGAATTGTGACTTGCTTTTCGTTCCTGATAAACAAAATTTAACACTTTTAACATCTTTCAACATTTTAAGATTTAGTGTTGAAAACTATGTGGAAACCGTGGAAAGTCTTAACGAATCAAGCCTTTATCCGATGTTGAAAGATAAATTAACATATGGACTGTACCGCCGAGGTGTTAATTAGATTGTTGAAAATGTTAAAATAATCATTATTGTTTTGTGGAAAAAGTGATTTTTCCGTTTAACAGAGATTTATAATTACATTTTTGCAATAAATAATTTTTTTAGAGAAAAATAAAAACAGTAATGAATAATTCCTGCAAATTTTTGCAGGAAATGAAGGATGGTAAACTATGACTGTTAAAATAAAAAAGGTAAAAGACAATGCAAAAATCCCGAAAAGAGCCACAAACGGTTCTGCCGGTATGGATTTATATGCTTGCATTGACGAAAAAATCACAATCAATCCGGGTCAGCTTGTGCTTGTTCCTACAGGTATAGCAATTGAACTTCCCGACAACAGCGTTGCCGCGTTTCTCTATGCAAGAAGCGGTCTGGGAATCAAGCACGGCATCTGCCTTTCAAACGGTGTGGGTGTTGTTGATAGCGACTACCGTGGAGAAATCTGCGCAGGTCTTTGCAATGTTTCGGACAAGCCTTATGAGATTGAGCCGTTTGAAAGAATCTGTCAGATGGTCATCGCTCCTGTTGTTCCGTGTGATGTTGAAGAAGTTACGGAGCTTGGCAACACAGAGCGTGGCGAGGGCGGTTTTGGCTCAACAGGTAAAAAATAAAATAATTTCGACAATTTATCATTGCCCTTATTTGTGAAAAGATATATGATAAAAGTATACTGCCTGAGTAAAATACATTTGGGTATTACAGCGTAAAAGGAGGCTGTGGGATGTTTTCGTTTTCAAAGGATATAGGAATTGACCTTGGAACTGCAAACACTCTTGTTTGTCTTAAAGGAAAGGGAATAATTTTGCGTGAACCGAGCGTTGTCGCAGTTGATATGCGTACCGACGAGGTTCTTGCAGTCGGTTCACAGGCAAAAGAAATGATTGGCAGAACTCCCGGTTCCATAGTTGCGGTTCGTCCTCTCAAGGACGGTGTTATTGCCGATTTTAAAATAACCGCAAAAATGCTTCAGCACTTTATCAAAAAGGCGGTGAAACCCGGAATTTTCAGCAAGCCGAGAGTTATAATCTGTATGCCTTCGGGTGTTACCGAGGTTGAGAGAAAGGCTGTTGAGGACGCCGCATATCAGGCAGGTGCAAAGCCTCCCGTTGTTCTTATCGAAGAACCAATGGCTGCCGCAATCGGCGCAGGTATGCCAGTTGACGAACCGTGCGGAAGTATGGTTGTTGACATCGGCGGAGGCACAAGCGAGGTTGCCGTAATTTCTCTCGGTGACATTGTTACAGCCTGTTCTGTAAGAGTTGCCGGAGATAAGTTTGATGAGGCGATTTCAACCTATGTCAAAAGAAAATATAATCTTCTCATCGGTGAAAGAACTGCCGAAGACATCAAAATGAAAATCGGCTCCGCATATCCGGGTGAGGAAGAAAAAAACCTTGTTGTCAAGGGCAGAAATCTTGTTGACGGACTTCCAAAGGATATTACAATTTCCTCAGCCGAGGTCAGAGAGGCTCTTGCCGATCCGCTTGCAACAATTGTTGAGGCAATCAGAACCACTCTTGAAAAAACTCCGCCTGAGCTTTCTGCCGACATAATCGACCACGGTATTATGCTCACGGGCGGCGGTGCGTTACTCAAGGGACTTGATATGCTTGTTATGCAACAGACGGGTATGCCTGTTCACATTGCCGAAAGACCGCTTGACTGTGTTGTTGACGGTGCAGGCAAAAGACTCGGCAAACCGCTCGGTGTTCAGTACAAGCACGACAGATAATAAAAATCGACAAAGTAAGGTCGGGCAGATTGAAAAAACACCGCCCGACCGTATTTGTAATATAAATATGAGATATGAGAAAATTTTTACATAATAAAAACTCAAAAATTTTGATAATTACACTCGTCATACTAACTGTGATGAGTGTTTTCTCTCATAACGGCAGTAACATTTTTTCGGGTGCGGTAAACACGGTTACAAAAGGACTTTCAACGCTGACCGCAGGTGCGGCGTCTTCCGACAAATCAAAGGAAGAACTTGAAAAAGAAAACGAACAGCTTAAAAAGGAAAATGCCGAACTCCGTGAACAGCTTGTTGACTACCTTGACGCCAAGGAAGAAAATGCAAAGCTGTGGAAATATTATGAGCTGAAAAAGGAAAATCCGTCATACGACATTCTTCCGGCAGGTGTGCTGAGAAGGGATGCAAACGATGATTTCTACTCGTTCACTCTTGACAAGGGTTCAACAGACAATGTGGAAAAAAATGATCCCGTAATCACGGAAAACGGTCTTATCGGCTGGGTGAGTGATGTTGAACTAACGACCTGTCGGGGAAGAACAATTCTTTCGCCAGACACCAAAGCGTCTGCAATTGACAAAAAGACTTCCGACAACGGAATCATAAGCGGAAACGCTGAATATTGTGACGATAATCTTACCTGTCTGACAAAGATTGCAGAGAACAACAAAATCAAAGTAGGAGACATTGTTGTAACCTCGGGAACAGGCGGAGTTTATCCGAAAAATCTCATAATCGGCAAGGTTAAAGAACTGAAGTTCAATTCCTATGATACAACCCGTTATGCTGTTGTTGAGCCGTATGAGGACATCCGCACCGTGACCTCTGCCGCAATTATTACCGATTTTGACGGCAAGGGCGAGGTTAAAAAATGATGAGAGCTTCAAGAACTTTTTTTCGATTTTTCGGCTATTCTCTGCTGTTAATAATTCTGTATGTTTTTCAGGGTTCGGGTTTTATAATTCCCGAAATTTTCGGCGGCAGACCGCTTATGTTGATTTCACTTGCACTCTGCATTGCTTCTTTTGAAAACACTTTGCCGTCGGTAATTTTCGGTGCGTTGTGCGGTGTGCTGACGGATATTTCATTTGACGGCAGTATCGGCTATTTTGCCTTTGCACTTACGATTGTCTGCTATGTGGAAAACTTTGTATTCAGCAAATATTTTGTACCGTCATTTGTTACCGTTATCGTGTTTTCGTTTGCGGCGGTGATGACGGTAATGTTGATTTATTATCTGCTGTTCGTCTTGATTGCAGGGCTTGACAGCGGTTGCGTGTTGTTTGTACGGCACTACATTTCAAGAATACTTTACACATTTGCCGTGACAATTCCGCTGTATTTTCTCACGGCATTTTTAAACAAAAATCTTTAATCTTTGTGAAAGTGAGGTTCGGTATGAGATTCGGCAAAAGCAAAAAAAACGGCAAAAAAAGTAAAAAGAGCAGAACAACAGTCTGCATAATAATAACAGCCGCAATTTTTGCAGGCTTTGCGGTAAGGCTTGTCGATTGGCAGCTTGTACAGGGAAAAAGCTACAAGAGTCTTGCCGCAAAATCAACGGGATATACCGAAAAAACCGACGCAACAAGGGGCGAAATCGTTGACCGCAACGGTGTAGGTCTTGTTGTAAACACCACAAAGTATAAAATAGTTCTCAACAAGCTTTATATTGAGGAGGACAGGCTTGACGGAATTTTACTTGAGCTTGCTGATATTCTCACAAAAACAGGAGATGCAAGAACAGATTCATTGCCGATTTCGGTTGGTTCGGACGGCAGTTGCGTTTATAAAACAAGCCGTGAAGAAGATGCGGAAAAACTTCTGTCATCGGATTTTCTTGATATGGACAGAAACACAAGTGCCGATGATTGCTTTGACGCACTTTTAAAACGCTACAAAATTTCCGACAGGTTAAGTCTAAGTCAAAAAACAACGCTCGTTTCAATTCATTACAATATGGAACTTGAAAATTATTCAAATTCAAATCCGTATGTTTTTGCCGAAAATATCAGCCGAAGTTCCGTGAATGCCGTCAGCGAAAATACTCAGGGTGTGAGCGGTGTTGAAATTCAGACCTATCTCACACGAGGTGCGTCCGACCCCGACCTTGCACCGCACATCCTCGGCGCACTCGGTTCGTTGTCGGAAGATGAATACAATGAGCTAAAAAAACAGGGCAAAAGCTATTCCTATGATGATAAGATAGGCAAATTCGGAATTGAACTTGCCTGTGAAGATGACCTCAAAGGCAAGGGCGGAACAAGGGTTATTCAGCGAAATGCCGACGGAACTCTTGTTGAAAGCATTGAAACCGAGAGTGCAAAACCGGGTAACACGGTCTACCTTACAATTGATTCAAAATTGCAGAAAACCGCTGTAAAATCGCTTGAAGAAAATGTCAAAGCGGCAAAACAGGCAGGCAAGGAATCGGGACAGAAAAATAACGGTGAGGACTGTGAAACAGGTGCAGTTGTAATGCTGTCGGTCAAGGATTTTTCGGTACTTGCGGCGGCAAGCTATCCTACATACGATTTGAACAGGTACAGCGAATACGGCTCGTATTATGTCAAACTTTCCGAAAATAAAAATTCTCCGATGTACAACCGTGCAACAGTCGGAACATTCGCCTGCGGTTCGGTGTTCAAGCCGTGTGTTGCGGGTGCGGCTCTTGAGGAGAAAATTATAACCGATAAAACGAAAATCTACTGCAAACAGGACTATGATTTTTACCCTACCAATGTGGTAAGATGTATGCACTATCACGGCAGTCTTGACGTTACGGGCGCAATTGAACAATCGTGCAACTACTTTTTTGCCGACACGGGCAGAAGGCTCGGAATTGAACCGATGTATCTGTATGCGCAGAAGTTCGGACTGGGTGAATACACGGGTATTGAAATTGAGGAATCAAAGGGAACTCTTGCAGGCAGAGACAGCACAGATTGGCAGGTCGGCAACACAGTTTCAGCCGCAATCGGTCAGTCCGACAACGCATTCACTCCCGTTCAGCTTGCAACCTATGTTGCGACAATCGCCAACAACGGTGAGAGGCTCAAAACACACATTGTTGATAAAGTTACAAATTATGAGCGGACGAAAACCGTAAAATCGACAGATGTTGAAAGCTACGGTGATTGCGGAATTTCAAAGAAGAATCTTGATATTGTTCGCAAGGCGATGCTCGGCGTTACTCAGGACGAAAACGGTACGGCAAATTATATGTTCGGTGATTATAAAGTTAAGGTTGCCGCAAAAACAGGTACGGCTGAAAACTCGGGCTCAGACCATACAACATTCATTTGCTATGCTCCGTATGAAAAGCCCGAGGTAGCAATTGCCGTTGTAATCGAACACGGTGCAAAGGGCAGATATTCAATGCAGGTTGCAAAGGATTTGCTGGACGCATATTTTAATTGAAAATTGAAAATTAAAAATTATGGTCGAGAATACGATATGTTAAAAGATAAAACAAAAATCCCGACCGTATAATGGCTGGACGACCAAACATAAAAACTTATTTTTTGCTTTTAGCATTAAAAATCAATGAAATTATTGTGCAAACCGTTAAAAATGAAGAATAATTTTATTAACTATCACTAAAATATCAACAAAAATTTTGGCTGATAAAAATAATGTTCGTTTCTTGCTCTTTAACGGATTTTGTGATAGAATATAGCAGAGGTAGAATTTATTATGGATAATGTTATAGTTGTAGCGTCGGGAAAAGGCGGAACGGGTAAATCAACCGTCTGCATTTGTCTTTCCGTTGCTCTTGTAAAGCAGGGCAAAAGAGTCTTGCTTATTGATTGTGACTGCGGAATGCGTGGTCTTGACATTATGCTCGATATGGAGCAGGACATAATTTTTGATGCGTCGGATGCCGTATGCGGCAACTGTACATTCGGTGAGGCTGTTTACAAAAGTAAAAACAATGAGAACCTCTACCTTATGGCGGCTCCCTTTGACACCGAAAACGAACTCAGTCCCTCGGTGTTTACTCAACTTGTCAACTCAGTAAAGGACAGCTTTGATTTTGTCCTTATCGACTCCCCTGCCGGAATCGGTTCGGGCTTTGAAACTGCGGCGGCTCCTGCCGACAGAGCCTTGATTGTTACCAATGCAGAGCCGACGGGTGTGCGTGGTGCGGTTAAGGTGAGGAGAAAGCTTGAGTCAATGGGAAAAACAAATATCCGACTTGTTATTAACCGCTTTGACCGAAAGCTTTTTACACAGCTCGGTTTTTATGAAGACCTCGACAGCGTTATTGACGCAACACAGACACAGCTTATTGCGCTTGTGCCGTTTGACATCCGTATTTCGGTGATTGTTCAGCGAGGTGTTGCCGGACTTAACTGGAGTGCGGCGGCGTCCGTTTTTGACTGTCTTGCACAGAGGCTTGAGGGAAAACATATTCCCCTTGCGTTCAAAGGGTAGTTTGTGCGGGGTATTTTGAGTTAAAGTTTTGAAACTAATTTGATATGAAATAAATGTCTGGAGGAAATATATATGAATATAGCCCTTATAGCTCATGATGAAAAAAAGGAACTGATGGTGCAGTTCTGCATTGCTTACTGCGGTGTTCTCAGCCGCAACAACCTTTGCGCCACCGGCACAACAGGCAAAATGGTGTCAGAGGCAACAGGTCTTACAATTCAGAAATTTCTTGCAGGCTCTCAGGGCGGAAGTCAGCAGATTGCGGCAAGAATTGCGTGCAATGAGATTGATATGCTTCTCTTTTTCAGAGATCCGCTCAATCCAAAGCCGAACGAGCCTAACGATATGAATATGCTCCGTCTTTGCGATATGCACAACATTCCGGTTGCAACAAACATTGCAACTGCCGAGGTGCTTATCCACGGTCTTGAAAGAGGCGACCTTGACTGGAGAAATATTCTCAAATAATTTAATTATTTTTGCTTTACATATCGGGTGGTGTAATACTGCCCGATTGTTGTGTTTTTTAGGGAAATTTTTTCGTTTCCCTTTTCTATAAAAGATTGTAATTTTCGGAGGGAAAAATGGCACTTATAACCAAGAAAATCAAGGGTACGGAAGATGTTCTTCCGAAGGAAAGCTACAAATGGCAGTTTGTTGAAAAGATTATGCGTGAGGAGGCTCGCTCCTACGGTTTCAGAGAAATCAGAACTCCCGTGTTTGAGCACACAGAGCTTTTTGCCCGTGGCGTTGGTCAGACAACCGATGTTGTCCAGAAGGAAATGTACACATTCGACACAAAGGGCGGCGAAAGCGTAACGCTTCGCCCCGAGGGTACAGCCGGTGCGGCAAGAGCCGTTCTTGAACACGCTCTTGAAAACGAAGGACTTCCGATTAAGGCAAGCTACTTTGTTTCGTGCTATCGTTATGAAAAGCCGCAGGCAGGCAGACTTCGTGAGTTCCACCAGTTCGGTATTGAGGAGTACGGTACACAGGACCCTGTTGCCGATGCAGAGCTTATCAGCCTTGCAAGCTCCGTAATCAACAGACTTCAGCTTGACAGCGTTCATCTTCAGATTAATTCTATCGGCTGTCCGACCTGCCGTGCAGAATATCACAAGGCTTTGAAATCATATTTTGAGGGTTACAAGGACAAGCTGTGCGACACCTGTCTTTCCCGTCTTGACAAAAATCCGATGAGAATTCTTGACTGCAAAAGTCCTATCTGTTCCGAGATTGCAAAGGACGCACCTAAGATTACAGACTATCTTTGTGACGAGTGCAGAAACCACTTTGACGCAGTTCAGAAATATCTTGATGCCGCAGGCATTGAATACACGGTTGACCCCACAATTGTAAGAGGTCTTGATTACTATACAAAGACAGTATTTGAGTTTGTAACCGATTGTATCGGTGCTCAGGGTACTGTTTGCGGCGGCGGTCGTTATGACGGCCTTATTGAGGAGCTCGGCGGTAAGCACCTCCCCTCCCTCGGTTTTGCAATGGGTATGGAAAGACTTCTCATGGTGATGGATAAGCAGGGTATTGAGATTCCCGACAATGACGAGTGTATGCTCTACATTGCAACAATGGGTGATGCCGCAAAGGTTAAGGCTTTTGAGCTTATCAAACAGGTTCGCAGCTGCGGAATGATTGCCGAAACCGATGTTATCGGCAGAGGACTTCGTGCTCAGATGAAGTATGCCGACAAGATTGACGCAAGATATTCAATTGTTTTGGGCGACAATGAAATTGAGCAGAACACAGCCAAGGTTAAGAATATGGAAACAGGCGAAACAGCCGAGGTTACTCTTGACGGGCATTTCATGGAGAAATTCATCGAAATTCAGCTTTCCGACGAACAGAAAAATAAGTAATAAAAGAAAATTTTCGGTCGGTCAGGCACATTAAAAATGCCGACCGATTAATATAAAGGAGCATATACAATGGCAGAATTTATGACAGGAATGAAGCGTACCGATTATTGCGGAGATTTGCGTATCGGTGATGTCGGCAGAGAGGTAACTGTCTGCGGTTGGGTACAGCGTTGCCGTGACCTCGGTCAGCTCATTTTCATTGACTTGCGTGACCGCACAGGCATTGTTCAGCTTGCATTCAATGACAAAACAGACAAAGAAATTTTTGATAAGGCATTTTCATGCAGAAGTGAATTTGTTCTTGCCGCAAAGGGTGTTGTTTGCGAAAGAAGTTCAAAGAACAGCGAAATCCCCACAGGCGATATCGAGGTTGTTGTAAGCGATATGCGTGTGCTTTCAAAGGCACAGACGCCGCCTTTTGAAATTGTTGACGATACAAACACAAACGAGGAGTTAAGACTTAAATATCGTTATCTTGACCTTCGCCGCCGTCCTCTTCTCAACAATCTTATGATGAGAAGTAAGATTGCAAAGGTTGCAAGAGATTATTTCCACGACAACGGCTTTGTTGAAATTGAAACTCCTATGATGATCAAGTCAACTCCCGAGGGCGCAAGAGATTACCTTGTTCCGTCAAGAATCCACAACGGCAAGTTTTATGCTCTCCCTCAGTCACCGCAGATTTACAAACAGCTCCTTATGCTTTCGGGCTTTGACCGTTACATTCAGCTTGCAAGATGCTTCCGTGACGAGGATCTTCGTGCAGACCGTCAGCCTGAATTCACACAGATTGATATGGAGCTTTCATTTGTTGATGTTGATGAAATTCTCGAAATCAACGAGGGCTTTTTCAAAAAGCTTTTCAAAGAGGTTTTAAACATTGACCTTGAGGAGCATTTCCAGAGAATGACCTACAAAGAGGCTATGGAAAGCTATGGTTCGGACAAGCCCGATATCCGTTTTGATATGAAGATTCAGGACATTTCGGATCTTGTTAAGGACTGCGGTTTCAGCGTATTTACAAGTGCAATTGAGAACGGCGGTTCTGTAAGGGCAATTGTTGCCAAGAATGCGTCGTCGGTTTACACAAGAAAAGAAATTGACAAGCTCACGGAATACGCAAAGGGCATCGGCGCAAAGGGACTTGCCTATGTAAGATGGGTTGACGAGCCTAACGCATCATTCAAGAAGTTTATGAGTGAAGAAGAGCTTTCTGCAATCTACGAAAGACTCGGCGCTGAAAAGGGCGATGTTATCCTCATCGTTGCCGACAAGAACAGCACAGTTCTTTCAACACTCGGCGCACTTCGTCTTGTTGTTGCAAAGCGTCTTGACATTATCCCCGATGTATTCAAGTTCCTCTGGATTGTTGACTTCCCGTTCTTTGAATATGATGAAGAAAGCGGTGAATGGCTTGCAATGCACCATCCGTTCACAATGCCTAAGGAAGAGTGCCTGCAGTACCTTGACACGGATCCGTCAAAGGTTATTGCAAAGGCCTATGACCTCACACTCAACGGTGTTGAGCTTTCAAGCGGTTCAATGCGTATCACAGACTACGAGCTCCAGCAGAAGATGTTCAAGGCTTTGAAGCTCACCGATGAAGAAATCGAAGCAAAGTTCGGATTCCTTGTTGAAGCCTACAAGTACGGCGCACCGCCGCACGGTGGTATGGGTATCGGCCTTGACCGTGTTACAATGCTTATGTGCAAGGCTGACAGCCTCCGTGATGTAACGGCATTCCCGAAGGTTCAGAATGCGAGCGAGCTTATGTCTGCGTGTCCGGCAGAGGTTGACGATGAAAGCCTTGAGGTTCTCGGAATCAAGGTTGTCAACAAAGAAGACTGATTAAGGGTATAATCTATGAGTCCGGATACAATTGCAACAATCATCTCTGTGTCAATAGTTGTACTTGCAATAGCGATTATAGTTACGGTAATTGTCAGTAAGATAAGACATCTTTCAAGAACATTGTTCGGCACAAGCTCCCTTATAGAGGGCATTCAGGGCGTGAAAGAGGATCAGGAGCAAATGCGTGAAACTCCCCGTTCGCTTCACGGAATGACCTCGGTTTATATGCCAATGATAAAAAAGGATTTTCCCGAGCTTGATGTTGAGCAGTATATGAACAAAACCCGTTCACTTTTGCGAAACTACTTTTCGGCGGTTGAGTCAAAAAGGCTCGGCGTTATTGCGGAGGAGGTCACTCCGAATTTTACAAACTATGTTCAGGGAATTATCGACCAGCTTTCATCTGTTGCAAATACACAGCACTATGAGGATGTCAATATTTACGATGTTCAGATTGCCCGCTATATAAAAAACGGCGCAACGGTAACGATACTTTTTGAGGCGTCTGTCGGTTACTTTTCGTATGTTACCGATATGAACAATGAGGTGACCTTCGGCAGCAGAGAGAACAGAATGCAGACAATCTATGAGGTTGGGCTGATGTATGTTCAGGACGCTGATCGGCTTCATAACAGAGCAACCGCTCTCGGAGTGAATTGCCCCAACTGCGGCGCTCCCGTAAAAACGCTGGGAGAAAAATTTTGTCAGTTCTGCGGAACGGCAATAAAAGAAATTAACATTCGTTCGTGGAAGTTTAATTCCGTAAACGAACAGACACTTCAACAGAGAAAATTCTGAAAGTTTGACGGTCGGGTTGTCAGAGCCAAACGCCCTCTTCCCGACCGTCTTTTTGTATTATTTATCATGGCAAAACATTGGAACAATAAAAAAACATATGCCATTCAGCCTGTTTTTTAATAATAGTATTGAAATTTTTCTTCAAACATATTATTATTAGTACAACAGCAATATCTGAAAAATCAGCTATAAGCTACAAAAATTAAGGAGTTAAATTATGGGTATTATTAAAGCAGCGATAAATGCAGTCGGAGGCGGACTCGCAGATTCATGGCTCGAGGTCATTGAACCGTCCCCCATGGGCGACAACACCCTCATCTGTCCCGGTCAGCTTGTTTCGCAGAACGGCAAAAGTCAGAACAAAAAGGGTTCTGAAAACATCGTATCAAACGGTTCTGTAATTCATGTTTACGATAACCAGATGATGATTCTTATTGACGGCGGTAAGATTGTTGACTTTACTGCAGAGCCGGGTTATTTTCAGGTAAATAACAGCTCAATGCCGTCACTTTTCTGCGGTCAGTTCGGTGATTCGATCAAGGAAACATTTAACCGTATTAAGTACGGCGGAATCCCCTCACAGGCTCAGAGGGTTTTCTATATAAATCTTCAGGAAATCAAGGGTATTCCTTTCGGAACATCAACTCCCGTAAACTACTTTGACAATTTTTACAATTCAGAGCTTATGCTCCGTGCTCACGGTACATATTCAATCAAGGTTGTTGAGCCGTTCAAGTTCTATCAGGAGGTTATTCCGAGAGAGGCTGTTACGGAAAACAAGTCTGTTGATTTCGCAGATGTAAGAGCACAGTATAACGAGGAATTTGTAGGCGCTCTCGGTTCTGCAATCAACCAGTATTCCGCCGACGGTGAGAGAATCAGCTTTATCAAGTCAAAACAGCGTCTTATCGGTCAGTATATGGCACAGACGCTTGATGAGGAATGGACACAGGCTCGTGGTATGGAAGTCTTTGCCGTTGGTATGGATGTTTCCTACACAGAGGACAGTCAGGAGCTCATCAATATGCGCAACAAGGGCGCAATGCTCTCGGACGCAGCAGTTCAGCAGGGCTATGTTGCAGCCAATATTTCAGAGGGCCTTAAAGATGCCGGCTCAAATGCAAACGGTGCAATGGCAGGCTTTATGGGCATGGGCATTGGTATGAATGCCGGCGGAAATATCATGGGCGGTTATCAGCAGAATCCGCAGTACCGTCAGCAGCAGCCGACTCAGCCACAGCAACAGGCTCAGCCACAGCAGACTCCCGCTCCGCAGGCAGGCGGTGCAGCCGCAGGCTCATGGACTTGCTCATGCGGTGCGGTAAACACAGGCAAGTTCTGCTCGGAGTGCGGTTCAAAGAAGCCCGAGGCTCCCAAAAAGCGTTTCTGCACAAACTGCGGATATGAGCTTTCTGCAAATGCAAAGTTCTGTCCCGAGTGCGGTACAAAGACAGAATAATCTGAATTTTAAGTACAAACAATCCCTCTTCTCAAACGGAGGGGGATGTTTCAGAATTTAATTATAAGGGGTAAGTTATGGCAACTGTAAACTACACCTGTCCGAACTGCGCCGCTCCGCTGAAATTCAATCCCGATAAGCAGATGTTCAGTTGTGAATACTGTATGTCCGATTTTACGGAAAAGTATGTTCAGGATTTTTTTGCCAAGAAGGAGCAAAAAGAGAACAGCGCAGAAAAGCAGGAGAAAAAGGAACAGGAAAAGGCTAAAGAGAATGCCGCCAAGCAGGCGCAGAGCAATGACAGCACACAGGCAGAAAGCAAAACTGAAGAAGAGGCTGTTATCTACAACTGCCCAAGCTGCGGTGCTCAGGTTGTTACAACAGCGTCAACTGCGGCAACAACCTGCTTCTATTGTCAGAATCCTGTTGTTCTCGGCGGCAGACTTTCGGGTGAATTTAAACCCGACCGTGTGATTCCGTTCAAGCTTTCAAAGCAGAAGGCAATTGACAAGTTTCTTGAAATGTGCAAAAGGAAATGGTTTTTGCCGAAGAATTTTGTCAGCGAAAAGCATTTTGACAAACTTACGGGTGTGTATTTTCCGTATTGGTATGTTGACGAACAGCGTAGCGCACAGATGGTTGCAAAGGGCGAAAAGGTTCGTTCGTGGACTGTCGGAGATGACCGTTACACGGAAACAAAGGTTTTTGAGCTCCACAGAGCGGGCGATCTGATCGTGAATAATGTTTTTGAAAGAGCGTTAAAAGGTCAGGACAGAGATATGCTCCAATGCGTACACCCTTACGATTTGGGCGAGGCTCACCCGTTTGCAATGTCCTATCTTTCGGGCTTTCAGGCAGAAAAGCGTGATATTGAGCAAAATGAGGTTGCACAGGCAGTTCAAACAAGAATCAACGGCTATTGTCAACAGCTTATGAAAGACACGGCAAGCGGATACAGTGCCGTTCAGATTCAGAACTACAACGATAAAATCGACCTTGAAAATTGGAACTATACCCTCTTGCCCGTTTGGGTTGTAACCTATAAATACAGGGGTAAAATTCTGCCGTTTGCAGTTAACGGTCAGACGGGCAAAACCTACGGTGAGCTTCCTACCTCCGCAGGAAAGCTTCTTGCTTTCGCTGCAATTATTGCCGCAGCGCTTATGGCACTCGGCTTGTTGGGAGGTCTGTTGTTCTTATGATGAATGTTACAAAAAGACTTTCCGCAATGCTTGCGGCAATGATTATGGTTTTCTGTACTCCGCTCTTTGTTTTTGCGGCGGGACAAACAGAACTCCGTGATGATGCCGAACTGTTTACCTCGGAGGAAGAAACACAGCTTCAGGCGGAACTTGACGCTTTTGCTCAAAAAACCGGCTGGGTTGCGGTTATCTATACTAACAACGAGGGCAAAACCGAGGACAATATCAAACCGTTCGCAAACCGTTATTATGCCGACAAATACGGCAAAACTACCGCAGGCGTTATACTCACGATTGATATGAAGGGCAGAGCAATCGACTTCAGAACAAAAGGCGATGCGATGTATTATTTCGGCGATGGCCGTGTTAATACTCTTCTTGATAATGTTCAGTATGATATGAAGCAAGGCAACTATTACAGTGCTGCCGAACAATTCCTCTATTATGTTGACCACTACTATGACGAGGGTATTGACGATGACGAGTCAAACGAAAATATTGATTTGCAGGAAAAAGAGGATAACAAATTCCTCTATGTCGTAAAGCATTACGGCATTGTCATTGCAGGCGGTTCAATCATTGTTGCCGTTATTGTTGTTATTGTAGTGAAAAACCGTTACAAGCACAACGGCAAAGCAGGAACTTATGACCTCAAGAAAAACAGCAAGACTATGCTTACCGACAAGAAGGATATCTTCCTGACAAAGCATGTTTCCGTTACGAGAATCCGGAGTGATTCCGACAGCTCGGGTGGTTCATCAAGCAGCTCCTCCGGTGGCGGCGGTTCATCGGGCGGCGGAAGCAGAAGCTTTTAATGCTGAAAACTATTTGAATTTTACGGAGAATGCTGTATTCTCTGTTTGGGGGCGGCAGAAATGCCGTCCTCTTTTAATGTGAAAAATTATGAGGAATATTGAAATTATTCAAAAACTGAATACCATGCACACAGCCTGTGAAAGCGAACTTTTACAGCTGATTACAACTTACGACGAAAAAGATTTTGAATATCTTCGCAAATGTGCAAGAGATACTGCCGACAAAATTTTCGGCAACAAAATCTATATTCGTGGTTTGATTGAATTTTCGAGTATATGCAAAAATGATTGCTACTACTGCGGACTTCGCCGTTCAAACGGCAATGCCGTGCGTTATAGGCTTACCAAAGATGAAATTCTCTCGTGTTGCCAAAACGGACACGAACTCGGATTCCGCACATTTGTGTTGCAGGGCGGTGAGGACGGATTTTTTACAGATGATGTAATGTGCGACATTGTGTCGGAAATAAAAAATAGATTTCCCGATTGTGCCGTAACGCTCTCGCTTGGCGAAAGGTCGTATGAAAGCTATCAAAGACTTTTTGACAGCGGCGCAGACAGATATCTTCTCCGTCACGAAACAGCCGACAAAAAACACTATTCCATGTTGCATCCGCCCGAAATGTCACTTGAAAACCGAATGCAATGCCTGTATAATTTAAAGAGAATAGGTTATCAGACAGGCGCAGGATTTATGGTCGGCTCACCGTTCCAAACTCCCGAAATGCTTGTCAAGGATTTAAAATTTATTGAAAAATTAAGTCCCGAAATGTGCGGAATAGGTCCGTTTGTACCGCACAAAGACACAAAATTTAAAAACGAAAATCATGGCGATGTAAGCCTTGTGCTTATGTTGCTTTCAATAATAAGGCTTTTAAAGCCGAACATTCTTTTGCCGGCAACAACCGCCTTGGGTACGGTCGATCCGCTTGGTCGGGAAAAGGGCATTCTTCACGGTGCAAATGTTGTAATGCCCAACCTTTCACCTGTTAAGCACAGAAAAGATTACTTGCTCTACGATAACAAAATCTGTACGGGAGACGAAGCGGCACAATGTATCGGCTGTCTTGCAGACAGAATGAAAAAAATCGGCTACGAAATCGTAACTGACAGAGGAGATTATACAGAGAATTATGATTAGATACGATAAAAATTCACTCAAAGCGGAGGAGTTTATCAATGACGGGGAGATTCTTGATTCCCTGAAATTTGCCGATGAAAATAAAAATAACCTTGAACTTGTCGATAAAATAATCGAAAAGGCAAGGCTCAAAAAGGGTATCAATCACCGTGAGGCAAGCGTTCTTTTAGCTTGTGAAGATAAAGAGAGAATCGAAGAAATCTACAGCCTTGCCCGTCAAATTAAGAAGGATTTTTACGGTGACAGAATTGTCATGTTCGCCCCTCTCTATCTTTCAAACTACTGCGTAAACGGCTGTGTCTATTGTCCGTATCATGCAAAGAACAAGCACATCTGCCGTAAAAAGCTCACACAGGATGAGGTCAGAAAAGAAGTTATCGCACTTCAGGATATGGGACACAAGCGTCTTGCAATTGAGGCAGGCGAAGATCCCGTAAACAACCCGATTGAGTACATTCTCGACTGCATAAAGACCATTTATTCGGTCAATCACAGGAACGGTGCAATCAGACGGGTTAATGTGAACATTGCCGCAACAACCGTTGAAAATTATAAAAAGCTCAAGGAAGCAGGAATCGGCACATACATTCTTTTTCAGGAAACCTACAATAAAAAGAGTTATGAACAGCTCCACCCCACAGGTCCCAAGCACAACTACAATTACCACACCGAGGCAATGGACAGAGCCATGCAGGGCGGTATTGATGATGTGGGAATCGGTGTGCTTTTCGGGCTTGAGCTCTACCGATATGAACTTGCAGGACTTCTTATGCACGCAGAACATCTTGAGGCTGTTCACGGCGTCGGTCCGCACACAATCAGCGTTCCCCGAATCAAGGCGGCAGACGATATAAATCCCGATGATTTTGACAACGGAATTGACGATGAAACCTTTGCCAAAATAGTCGCAATTATCAGAATTGCAGTTCCCTACACGGGTATGATTATTTCAACCCGAGAGAGCGAAAGCGTTCGCAAAAAGGTGCTTGAACTCGGCATTTCTCAGATCAGCGGAGGCTCACGCACAAGCGTAGGAGGATATGACGAACCAGAATCGGAAGAAGAAAATTCGGCTCAGTTTGATGTTTCCGACAACCGCAGTCTTGATGAGGTTGTAAGGTGGCTTATGAATCTCGGCTATATTCCGTCATTCTGCACCGCCTGTTACCGTGAGGGCAGAACGGGCGACCGCTTTATGTCGCTTTGCAAGAGCGGTCAGATTCAGAACTGTTGCCACCCCAACGCCCTTATGACGCTTGAAGAATATCTTGTTGATTATGCAAGTAACGATACAAGGAATGTCGGTCAAAAACTCATTGAACAGGAACTCGAAAAAATCCCCAACGAAAAAGTCCGTACCATTGCAAAAGAACATATCTTTGACATAAGAAACAACAATAAAAGAGATTTCAGATTTTGACGGAGGGCGTAATGGGAATGAATGATACACCGTCGTCGGAACGACTGCACATCGGATTTTTCGGAAGACGAAATGCAGGAAAATCAAGCGTTGTGAATGCGGTCACAAATCAAAATATGTCGCTTGTATCGGACAAAAAAGGCACAACAACCGATCCTGTGGAAAAGACAATGGAGCTTCTTCCGCTCGGTCCTGTTGTGATAATCGACACGGCAGGCTTTGATGATGGAGGAGCTCTCGGCAAAATGCGTGTTGAACGCACAAAAGCCGTGCTGAACCGTGTTGACATTGCCGTGCTTGTGGTTGACGGAACAATCGGAATGACCTCGGTTGAAAACGAACTTGTATCGCTTTTTGAGGAGAAGAAAATTCCGTATCTTATTGTGTTCAACAAATGCGATTTGCTTGACAATACAACTGACGGTAAAATTTTTGTAAGTGCAAAAAACAACACGAATATCGAACTTTTAAAGGATAAAATCGCAAAAGTTGTAAACGCACAAAAATCCGATAAAAGGCTTTGCGGTGACCTTGTTAATAAAAATGACTTTGTTGTGCTTGTAATCCCGATTGACTCCGCCGCCCCCAAGGGCAGAATAATTCTTCCGCAGCAGCAGGTTATCCGTGATTTGCTCGACAGCGGAGCAATCCCTGTTTGTGTGCGTGAAAGCGAGCTTGCCGACACTCTGAAAAATCTCGGTACCAAACCAAAGCTTGTCATAACCGACAGTCAGGTATTTAAGCCTGTTTCGGAGATTGTGCCGAACGATATCAAACTGACCTCGTTTTCAATTCTTATGGCAAGGTACAAGGGCTTTCTTAAAACTGCCGTAAACGGTGCAAGGGCAATTGAGTCGCTTAGTGACGGCGACAAAATTCTCATCAGCGAGGGTTGCACTCATCACAGGCAATGTGATGACATCGGCACGGTAAAACTTCCCCGATTGCTGAAAAATTACACGGGTAAAAATTTTGAAATCGTGACAAGCTCAGGCAAAGGCTTCCCAAATAATTTGTCGGAATTTTCACTTGCAATCCATTGCGGTGCGTGTATGCTCAATTCAAGAGAGATAATCAGCCGAATGAACCGTTCGATTGAAAGCGGAGTTCCGTTCACAAACTACGGAATCGCCATAGCCTATATGCGTGGAATTCTCTACCGTTCAATTGAAATGTTTGATGAATAAAATAAAAATTCGGTATGTAAAAATACACACCGAAACAGATTGACATATTAAAAAATTGATGTTAATATATAAGTAAGGAAACGGCTTTAGCTGTTCCGCTAAGAGGTTATTTTAATTTTTAACCGTCTTGTATGGCAGTACAGGGCGGTTATTTCTTTATGCATAAAACTATAATAGTTACTAACAAAGTAAAACAGATTATGTATTCCACGCAAACACCCCCTTTCGTATAAGGGAGTCGAAACAGCCGCCGCCGTTTCCTTACAAAGTGATTATATCAAATATATTGTTTATGTTCAAGTGCTGATTGTATATTACATAGCATCTGTGCATCTGTAAATTTGCAATATTATTCTAATAAAGGCAATCCTACTTTACCGTAAGATTGCCTTTATTTTATGCTTTGTGATTTTCTCTTAAATCCGTTCTCTTGATTTTTCCGCTGATTGTTTTTGGAAATTCATCGACAATTTCAAGGTGCTGAATCCACTTGTAGCTTGCCATACGCTTGTTGCAGAAGGTCTTGATTTTGTTTTCAAGCTCCTTATCATGCGGTGCGCCGTCTGTCATTTTGACAATCGCCTTAATTGCCTGACCTCTGTCTTTGTCCGGAACACCTATAACCGCACATTCAAGCACATTCGGATATTGCATAAGAACATTTTCAACTTCAAACGGACCTACTCTGAAGCCTCTTGTTTTGATAAGGTCATCGGCTCTGCCGACATACCAGAAATATCCGTTCTCGTCCTTATATGCCGTGTCGCCCGTGTGATATACACCGTGTCGCCACACCTTTTCATAAAGATTTTCGTTGTTATAATATGTGATGAAAATTCCGTGCTGTTTTCTGTCCTTTGGGGGGAATACAACAACTTCGCCGACCTCACCCTGCTTAACCTCGTTGCATTCATCGTCAACAATTCGTACATCATAAAGCGGAGTAGGCTTGCCCATTGAGCCTGCAATCGCCTTGTCCCCTTTGAGATTTGCAAGCATAAGAACCGACTCGGTCTGACCGAAGCCCTCGCAAAGTTCAATTCCCGTCTGCTTAAACACCTCTTCAAAAACTTCATTGTTGAGTGCCTCGCCTGCTGTCGTAAGGTGAGAAAGTGCAGAAAGGTCGTACTTGTTCATACCCCTTTTAATGAAGTATCTGTAAACTGTCGGCGGTGCGCAGAAGGTTGTAACCTTGTACTTTTCCATTATACGCAACAGCTTGCCCGGAGAGAATTTGTCAAAGTCATAGACCATAACAGCTGAACCGCAGAGCCATTGACCGTAGATTTTGCCCCATGACGCTTTTGCCCAGCCTGTTTCGGCAACAGTGAGGTGAAGTCCGCCGTCTTTTACACATTGCCAGTATTTTGCCGTGATGATGTGTCCGAGTGTGTAGATATGATTGTGTTCAACAGCCTTTGGATAGCCTGTTGTGCCTGAGGTAAAGTAAATTACCATAGGCTCTTCTGCTTTTGTTTCAACTCTTTCAAGGGTATCGGGAGCGTTTTCAACTTCTTCGGTAAAATCAACCGCACCGAAAATCTGCCTTCTCGGAACAAAAACGGTTTCAAGCGTGTTCGGCTGAGATGCAACCGCAAGAATATCTTCGGCGGTAGTTTCATCGGGAGTGCAGACAGCTGCCTTTATCCCTGCCGTGTTAACACGATACGAAATGTCGCTTTGAGTCAGAAGATTTGTTGCGGGAATAATAACCGCACCAAGCTTGTGGAGTGCAGGGGCAACATACCAGTATTCGTAGTTTCGTTTCAGAATAACAAGAACCTTGTCGCCTTTTTTTATGCCGTGATTTCTGAAAACATTTGCAGCCTTGTTGCTCAGTCTGCTGATGTCGGAGTATGTGAAAATCTTTTCCTCTTTTTCGGGATTTGTCCACACAACTGCCGTGTCATTCGGCACAAGTTCTGCCATTTTGTCAACAACATCATAGCCAAAATTATAGTTTTCGGGAAACACAAGTTCAAAGCTTGTCAGTTTTCCGTTTTCATCGGTAGTTTCTTTACAGAAATTTTTGTATAATTGCATTTTTTACATCCTTATTTAAGTCGGTATTTTGGTTTGCTTTTTCAATTAATATTGTATAACACAAACCCTTTTCTATACAATACCGCCCATTATGAAAAAACACGAACTAAAATTTATAATTATTCATCCGCGGAATGTAGCTATCCAAATTTGCATAACACTATCCGTATATCGGTATATTGTGAATAACAGGAGCAAATTATTAACATTTTCAACACATTTATTCACATATCGTTTCAAGGAGTTGAAAGCCGTAAATCTGAATATTATACAATTTTTAAACGGCAAAACAGTATGATGATACCCTGTTCTACAAATTTGCTTTTTTGCTTGCAATCGGATAAATAAAATATTATAATATAGGTTACAGTCTTGTTTCAAAAAGGTAACAGACTGACAGAGTTAAAGAGAATAAAGAAATAAAAATAGAAACAAAACATTTCAGAGGGAGAAATATATATGAGAATAGTTGTTCTTGCAGGCGGACTGAGCACAGAGCGTGAAGTTTCAATTTCATCAGGCACACTTGTTGCCGAGGCTCTCAGAAGCAAGGGACACGAGGTTGTTTTGCTTGATGTATTTATGGGCTATGAGGAAAACATCTGTGACATTGACGCACTTTTTAAGCAGAACTACAGCTTTACCGACGGAAATTCAATCGGTGACGATGTTGAAAATACAATCACAAATATCAAAGAGGCAAAGGAAAATCGCCTTGACAAAACATCACGCTATATCGGCAGAAATGTAATTGAAATCTGCGCTGAGGCAGACATCACCTTCCTTGCACTTCACGGCGGTGAGGGTGAAAACGGTCAGTTACAGGCAACGCTTGATTTGTTCGGAATCAAGTACACAGGTTCGGGATATCTCGGTTCTGCGCTTGCAATGAACAAAGGTCTTACAAAGAGCGTGTTTATGCAGAAGAATATCAACACTCCGTCAGGTGAACTTTACAAGAACGAAAAGGACGCTCTTACATGGAATATGTTCCCGTGCATCGTTAAGCCATGCTCGGGCGGTTCAAGCGTGGGTGTTTCAAAGGTTGAGAATGCAGATCAGTATAAAAAGGCTGTTAAAGAGGCTCTCAAATATGAGGACGAAATTGTTGTTGAGCAGTTCGTAACAGGCAGAGAATTTTCCGTCGGTCTTATCGGCGGCAGGGCACTTCCGCCGATTGAGATTGCTCCTAAGTCGGGAATGTACGATTATGCCGCAAAATATCAGGCAGGCGCAACAGTTGAAACCTGTCCGGCAGACATTGACGAAGAAACCGACAAAAAGCTCCGTGATGCCGCAACAGAGGCATACGAGGCACTTCACCTTGAAAGCTATGCACGAATCGACTTCCTTCTTGACAAGGGCGGTTTTACATACTGCCTCGAGGCAAACACTCTCCCCGGCATGACTCCCACAAGCCTTCTTCCTCAGGAGGCGGCTGTTGAGGGTATAAGCTATCCCGATTTGTGCGAAAAGATTATTGAAATTTCACTTGCAAAATATCCCGAAGAAAAATCTGATTTTTAATAAGAGGTTAGTATGAAAGACTTTACTCTTGCCGAAATCGCAAAGGCTTGCAACGGCGAATATGTCGGCGATGAATCGCTTAAAAACACCAAAATAACCTCTGTTGAGCGTGACAGCCGACAGGTAAAGGACGGAAGTCTGTTTCTTGCCATAAAGGGAGAGCGTGTTGACGGTCACAATTTTATCGAAAAATGCTTTGCACAGGGTGCTGTGTGTGCATTGTGCGAGAAAGCTCCCGAAAATGCGACAAAGCCTTGCATTGTCGTTCCCTCAACCCTTGATGCCGTTAAGAAAATCGGCAGGGCTTACAGAGAAAAATTTGACATTCCCGTTATCGGAATTTCGGGCAGCGTCGGAAAAACCTCTACAAAAGAAATGCTCTATGCCGTTCTTTCACAGAAGTTCAAGACCCACAAAACACAAGGCAATCTCAATAACGAGCTCGGTGTTCCGCTAACGCTTCTTTCAATGCCCGAGGATACCGAGGCGGCTGTTATCGAAATGGGTATTTCCGATTTTGGCGAAATGACAAGACTTTCCGAAATGGTTCAGCCCACAATCTGCGTGCTTACAATCATCGGTGAATGTCATCTTGAAAATCTCGGCGACCGTGACGGTGTTCTCAAGGCTAAAACAGAAATGTTCAAAAATGCCCGTGAAAATGCAGATTTCATTCTCAACGGCGATGACGATAAGCTTTCAACCGTTAAGACGGTAAACGGCAAAAAGCCTGTTTTCTTCGGACTTGACGCAAAGAACGATTTTTACGCAAAGAATATAAAAAACAGTGGTGACGGCAAGGTTCTTGCAACACTCTGTTTTGACAATAATAATATTGATGTTGAAATTCCTGCAATCGGCACATATATGGTAACAAATGCTCTTGCGGCTGCTGCCGCAGGCAAGCTTCTCGGACTTACCGATGAAGAAATTGCAAACGGTGTCGCCTCGTACAAAACAGTAGGCAGTCGTGCCAATGTTATCAATACAGGCAAAATCAAAATCATTGACGATTGCTACAACGCAAATCCGACATCCGTCAGAGCATCTCTTGACACACTTTCCAACCTTGACGGCAGAAAGGTTGCAATCCTCGGCGATATGAAGGAGCTCGGAAGTGAGGAATTGAAGCTCCACTTTGACACGGGTGTTTATGCAAAATCAAAGGGCATCGGTACGGTCATAACCGTAGGCGAGCTTGCCAAGGAGCTTGCAAAAGGTGCAGACGGCAAAGCGTTTGATACAATCGAAGATGCAAAACCCGAAATTCTTAAAACAATCAAAAGCGGAGATGTTGTGCTTGTTAAGGCATCACATTCAATGCAGTTTGAAAACATTGTTGAGTTTCTCAAACAGAATTTTTGATTTACCGCAAAAAAATGTTGACAAATCAAAAATACAGTCATATAATTGTCCTATAAAGAAAAAACCTGTGAGCAAGAATAGTAGGTTTTTCCAAAGCTTTCAGAGAGTCAGCGGTTGGTGTAAGCTGACAGCAGAGGACTTGCCGAATGGACTTGTGAGGGCGGGCCGAAAGCCTTTTGGCAAGTAGTTTCCGACGGAGCTCAACCGTTAAAGTGAGAGGCATATGTTAGTATGCTGTTAAAGCGGGCGTTTATCGTCAATTTGGGTGGTACCGCAGAAGTTGATTTTTCAAGACTTTTGTCCCTTGTGGGGACAAAGGTCTTTTTTGTTTATGTTTAAAACTTTTACCAAAGAAAGGTTGGTGTACGATGATTAAACCGTCTTACGATGAGGTGTTGAACCTCAAGGACAATTACAGCGTTATTCCGATTTACAAGGAAATCTACGCTGACGCATTTACCCCGATTAACCTGCTCAGAAAAATTGCAGGAAAATCCGACAAATTCTTTCTTCTTGAAAGTATCGAGGGCGGTGAAAAGTGGGCAAGGTATTCATTCATCGGATTCAACCCCAAGGCAAGGCTTTCGTACAAAAACGGAACTCTCACGGTTACGGGCGAGGGTGCAAGAGTTGTTAAAACAGCAAAGCCGTATGACGCTCTCCGTGAGTATCTTGCCGATTACAAAACTCCGCATTTCAAAGACATTCCACCGTTCACAGGCGGTCTTGTCGGCTATTTCGGTTACGCAATGATTTCTGTTGCAGAGCCTGTTTTAAAGCTCAAAAGAGGAGATACAAACGATTTTGATATGATGCTTTTCGACAAGATTATAGCCTACGATCATCTTAAAGAAAAACTCATTATCATTGTTAATATGAAAACAAACGACACCAAGGCGCAGTATGAACTTGCCAAAAAGGATATTGCAGAGATAATTTCGACAATCACCTCTCCCGAACCCCTTCCAAAGCTTGAGAGTGACGGGAATGTTGAATTTACAAGCACATATTCAAAAGAAGAATTCTGCAAAATGGTTGAGAAAACCAAGGAGTACATCTTTGACGGCGACATCTTCCAATGTGTTGTTTCAAGAAGATTTGAGGCGGATTACAAAAATTCCCTCATCAATGCATACAGAGTGCTGAGAAGTACAAACCCGTCACCCTATATGGTTTATATGTCAATTGACGGTGACGAGATTATAAGCACCTCTCCCGAAACACTTGTAAAGCTACAGAACGGAGTGCTTAACACATTCCCGATTGCAGGTTCTCGTCCGAGAGGTAAAACAGATACAGAGGACAATGCCCTTGCAGACGAGCTTATTCACGATGAAAAGGAGCTTGCAGAGCATAATATGCTCGTTGACCTCGGACGAAACGACATCGGAAAAATCTCCGAATTTAATTCGGTTAAGGTTACAAAATATCAGGAGGTTCTCCGCTATTCAAAGATAATGCACATTTGCAGTGAGGTTGAGGGCAAGCTCAAGGACGGACTTGACGCCTTTGATGCAATCGAATCCCTCCTCCCTGCCGGCACACTTTCGGGTGCTCCGAAAATCAGAGCCTGTGAAATCATTGAAGAGCTTGAAAGAACTCCCCGAGGTGTATACGGCGGGGCACTCGGATATGTTGATTTCAACGGCAACCTCGACACCTGTATCGCTATCAGAATGGCGGTCAAGAAAAATGACAAGGTTTATGTTCAGGCAGGCGCAGGCATTGTAGCCGACAGCGTTCCCGAAAGCGAATACGAGGAAACCTACAACAAGGCTCTTGCTGTTATGAATGCAGTTAAAAATGCAGGGGAGGTAAACGCTTTATGATACTTTTTATTGATAACTACGACAGCTTTACCTACAATCTTGTGCAGTTCTGCGGCAGCGTAAATCCAGATATCAAGGTTGTAAGAAACGATGAAATAACAGTTGACGAAATCAAAAAGCTTGCTCCCTCCCACATCATCCTTTCGCCGGGCCCCGGTTATCCGAAAGATGCCGGAATATGCGAGGAGGTTATAAAGGAGCTTGCAGGACAGTTTCCGATTCTCGGTATCTGCCTCGGTCATCAGGCAATATGCGAGGTTTACGGTGCAACAATCGCCCACGCAATAAAGCTTATGCACGGCAAAAAGAGCGATATCATTGTTGACACGGACAAGAAAATTTTTAACGGACTTCCAAAGGTTGTTGAGGGTGCAAGGTATCATTCGTTGATTGCGAAAAGAGATACGGTTCCCGACACACTCGAGGTAATTGCAGAAGACCGTGACGGCGAGGTTATGGGAGTAAAGCACAAGGATTTTGAGCTTTACGGATTGCAGTTCCACCCCGAATCAATTCTCACCTCACACGGTATGGAAATGATAAAGAATTTTATTACACTTTGCAAATAACACGGAAAGGATTGAAGTTTTATGATTAAAGAGGCAATAAAAAAGTTGGTTGCAGGCAATGACCTCACTTTTGATGAGGCGGCACAGGTTATGGACGAAATGTTCTCAGGCACAGCAACGCAGTCGCAGATGGCGGCATATCTTACAGCCTTGAGAATCAAGGGTGAAACAATTGACGAAATTACCGCAAGCGCACAGGTTATGAGAGAAAAAGCACTCCACATCAAGCCTAACCGTGATGTACTCGATATCGTCGGCACAGGCGGCGACGGTACAGGCACATTCAATATTTCAACAACAGCGGCATTTATAATTGCCGCCGCAGGAATCCCCGTTGCAAAGCACGGCAACCGTTCAATGTCAAGCAAAAGCGGTTCGGCAGACTGTCTTGAACAGCTCGGAATTAACATCAACATCACTCCCGAAAAGAGCGAAGAGGTTCTTAACAAAGCAGGCATCTGCTTTATGTTTGCACAGGGCTACCATTCATCAATGAAGTATGTAGGTCCTGTCCGCAAGGAAATCGGAACCAGGAACATTTTCAATGTTCTCGGACCTCTCACAAACCCTGCAGGCGCAGACCTTCAGGTAACGGGTGTGTATTCTGAGGCTCTTGTTGAGCCGATTGCACAGGTTTTCTCAAACCTCGGTGTTAAGAAAGGCTATGTTTTCTACGGCATGGACGGCATGGACGAGGTTACTCTCACAACAACAACAAAGGCGTGTGAGATTGACAACGGCAAGTTCAACACATTCATTCTCAATCCCGAAGATTACGGTCTTAAACTTTGTGCACCTGAGGATCTTGCAGGCGGTGACGGCAAAGAAAATGCTGAAATCACAAAAGAAATTCTCAGCGGTGAAATTAAGGACGCAAAGCGTGATATCGTTGTTCTCAATGCCGCACTCGGACTTTGCACAGGCGGCAAGGCTGATTCAATTCAGGACGGCATAAAGCTTGCAAACGAAATTATCGACAGCGGCAAGGCTTATGCAAAGATTGAAGAATTTGCAAAGGCTTCCAACGAATAAAGGTGACACAATGATACTTGAAACAATTGCAGATGCAAACAAAGTAAGATATGAAGAAATCGAAAAGCAAGTTCCGCTTGAAGTGATAAAGCAAAAAGCACTTTTAATGGAAACAGACAATGAATTTCCGTTTGAAAAGGCGCTTGCGGGCAAGGATATTTCATTTATATGCGAGGTCAAAAAAGCGTCCCCGTCAAAGGGAATTATCGCAGAGGATTTTCCCTATGTTCAGATTGCCAAGGATTATGAAAACGCAGGTGCAAGTGCAATTTCCGTTCTGACAGAACCGAAGTGGTTCAAGGGCGAAAATGCTTTTCTTGAAGAGATTTCAAAGAATGTAAGTATTCCGCTTTTGAGAAAAGATTTCACAGTTTGTGAATATCAGATTTATGAGGCAAAGACAATCGGTGCGTCAGCCGTACTGCTTATCTGCTCACTTCTTGACACGGACACAATCAGAAGATGGATTAAGCTTTGCGACTCTCTCGGACTTTCGGCTCTTGTTGAGGCTCACACAGCCGATGAGGTGTATTCCGCAATTGCCGCAGAAGCAAGAGTTATCGGTGTAAACAACCGAAATCTTCGTGACTTCACGGTGGACATAAATAACTGTACAAAGCTCCGTGAGCTTGTTCCAGACAACATTATTTTTGTTGCCGAAAGCGGAATTAAAACACGGGATGACATCAAGGTGCTTGAAAACGCAGGAGTAAACGCAGTTCTCATAGGTGAAACCCTTATGAGAAATCCCGATAAAAAAGCCGCACTTGACGAATTGTCGGGCAGAAAATAAAAAATTGATTTATAAGCCGTGTGCAAAGCACACCAATGAAAATGTAGGGGCGGTCATCGGCCGCCCGCCGTGTGTGAAACACACGAACGATATAAAAGTAATTAAGGGGAATCAAGATGACAAAAGGAAAATTCGGTATTCACGGCGGACAGTTCGTTCCCGAAACGCTGATGAATGCAATTAATGAATTTGAAGAGGCATACAACAGGTACAAGGACGATCCCGAGTTTGTTGCAGAACTCGACACACTTATGCGTGAATACGCAGGCAGACCGTCACTTCTCTATTATGCCGAAAAAATGACAAAGGATCTCGGCGGTGCAAAAATTTATCTTAAGCGTGAGGACTTGAACCACACAGGTTCACACAAGCTCAATAACTGCCTCGGTCAGTGCCTTCTTGCAAAGAGAATGGGCAAAACAAGAGTTATTGCCGAAACAGGCGCAGGTCAGCACGGTGTTGCAACGGCAACCGTAGCCGCACTTTTAGGACTTGAATGTGAAATCTTTATGGGCAAAGAGGACACAATCCGTCAGGCTCTCAATGTTTACAGAATGAAACTTCTCGGTGCAAAGGTCAATGCCGTTGAAACAGGCACGATGACTCTTAAAGATGCCGTAAACGAGGCAATGCGTGAATGGACAAACAGAGTTTCCGACACACACTATGTTCTCGGCTCGGTAATGGGACCGCACCCGTTCCCGACTGTTGTCCGTGATTTCCAGAGCGTAATCGGCAAGGAAATCAAGTCACAGATGCTTGAAAAGGAAGGCAGACTTCCCGATGTTGTTATGGCTTGCGTAGGCGGCGGAAGCAACGCAATGGGCGCTTTCTATGAGTTTATCAAGGATGAAAATGTAAAGCTTATCGGCTGTGAGGCAGCAGGTCTCGGCACAGATACTCCAAAGACTGCCGCTACAATCGCAACAGGCACACTCGGCATCTTCCACGGCATGAAGTCGTACTTCTGTCAGAACGAATACGGTCAGATTGCTCCCGTATATTCAATTTCGGCAGGTCTTGACTACCCCGGCATCGGTCCCGAACACGCAAACCTTGCCGACACAGGCAGAGCAAGCTATGTTCCCGTTACAGACGAAGAGGCTGTAAACGCATTTGAATATCTTTCAAGAACAGAGGGTATCATCCCCGCAATTGAAAGCGCACACGCAGTTGCACATTGTATAAAAATTGCCCCGACAATGGACAAAGACAAGATTATCGTAGTCAACCTTTCGGGCAGAGGCGACAAGGATGTTGCGGCTATCGCAAGATACAGAGGGGAGGATCTCCATGACTGACATTAAATCTGCATTCCAAAACGGCAAGGCGTTCATCCCGTTTGTAACAGCGGGTGATCCCGATCTTGAAACAACAGAAAAGCTTCTTATTGAAATGAGCAAAAACGGCGCCGATATCATCGAAATCGGTATTCCGTTTTCAGACCCGATTGCCGAGGGCGTTGTAATTCAGGAGGCTGACCTCCGTTCTCTTTCGGCAGGCACAACAACCGACAAAATCTTTGATATGGTAAAGCGTATCCGTCCGCAGATTGACGCCGTTCTTGCCGTTATGACCTATATGAATCCGATTTTCGTATACGGTACGGAAAGATTTATGGCAAAGTGTCAGGAGTGCGGAATCTCCGCAGTTATCGTTCCCGACACACCGTATGAAGAAAAGCACGAGCTTACCGATTACAGCGGAAAATACGGCATTGATGTAATTTCTCTCATCGCTCCTACATCTCATGAGAGAATCAAGATGATTGCAAAAGAGGCAGAGGGCTTTGTTTACTGCGTTTCATCAATGGGCGTTACAGGCGTAAGAAGTGAAATCACAACCGATGTAGGAGAAATGGTAAGACTTGTTAAGTCAGTAAAGGATATTCCGTGTGCAATCGGTTTCGGCATTTCAACTCCGGAGCAGGCAAAGAAAATGAGCGAAAGTGCAGACGGTGTTATCGTTGGTTCTGCAATCGTGAAAATTGTTGCAAAGTACGGCAAAGACTGCATTAAGCCTGTTTGCGACTATGTTAAAAGTATGAAGGAAGCGATTTCGTGAGTACACTCGAAGAACTTCAAAGCGTAATTGACAAAAGCAAAAGAATAGTATTTTTCGGCGGTGCGGGAGTTTCGACAGAAAGCGGAATCCCCGACTTCCGAAGTGTTGACGGTCTGTACAATCAAAAGTACGATTATCCGCCCGAGCAGATTCTCAGCCACACATTTTTTGTTCACAAAACAAGCGAGTTCTTCCGCTTTTATCGTGACAAAATGCTCTGCCTTGACAAAAAGCCGAACAAGGCGCACTATAAGCTTGCAGAGCTTGAAAAGGCGGGAAAGCTTTCGGCTGTTGTCACCCAGAACATTGACGGACTTCATCAGGCGGCAGGCAGTAAGCGTGTTTATGAGCTGCACGGAAGTGTTCTCCGCAACTACTGCATAAAGTGCGGCAGATTCTATGATGCAGAGTTTATCAAGAACTCTGCCGATATTCCCAAATGCACTTGCAGAGGTATCATAAAACCCGATGTTGTGCTTTATGAAGAGGGACTTGACGACAGCACGGTAACGGGTGCGGTCAATGCAATTTCAAAGGCTGACACGCTGATTATTGCCGGCACAAGCCTCACGGTCTATCCGGCGGCCGGGTTTATCCGTTATTTCGGCGGCGATAATCTTGTGCTTATCAACCGTGATCCCACCCCAATGGACAAGAACGCAAATCTTGTGTTCCGTGAAAAAGTGGGAGAATTGCTTGACAAAATTACCGTAAACATATAAAATTTATGCGACAGGAAAATTTCTGTTATTTTTCTGTTACAGCATATAGATAAATGAAAAAATCAATACACAAGATGTTGTTGCAAAGCAGAGAAAACCGATAAAATCCGCATAAAATCCAACTTTTTTTGTAAAAAGACTTGATTTTTGCACATTCTTGTGCTATCATAATTCCTATATGACCGATACTTTAAGGAGGTGGGACAATGCCAAACATCAAATCTGCTAAAAAGCGTGTTAAAGTTATTGCTACAAAGACTGCTCGTAACAAGGCTACAAAATCTGCTCTCAGAACAGCTGTAAAGAAGGCTTATTACGCAGTTGACACTAACGCTGACAACAAAACAGAGGCAGTTCGTCTTGCTATTAAGAAAATTGACCAGGCAACAGCTAAGGGTATTCTTCACAAGAACACTGCAGCAAGAAGCAAATCATCACTTGCTAAAAGACTTAACGCATCAGCATAAGTGCAATAAATCTTACAGGCTTAAAAGCAGAGAATATTCTCTGCTTTTTTATTTTGTTCTGTTGACATTTTTGTAAAAACTGTTAGAATATAAATAAAGATACGGCAGATACTACTGCCATACAAGCATACAAAATTTGGAGGCGACAGAATATGAAAAATCATAAGTGCAGATGGGCTTTAATTATCGGTATCATCTCTGCAGTTGCAGCTCTTTCTGCTGCTCTCACAGCGTTCTTTATCGTTAAGGATAAGCAGAAAAAAGATGACGAGGAGCTTATGGAATACCTCGACAGCTCAATTGAGTAATTATTGAGTAAATCTTAAAAGCCGAATGCGGACCGTTCATTTTTTGGGCGGTCCGTTTTTATGAAACTTCATTTTATTTTCGTGGTGATTTTATGATACGGGAAGAACTTGACCGACTTCTCTGTGACGCCAAAAGCAACGCAGAACTCAAAGAAAAACTTCTGAAAACCGAACAGAGCGAAAATCCGATTGATAACTTCTGTTCCCTCTGCCGGTCGCACGGGTACAAAATCAGTGCAGGCGAACTTTTTGCACTCGGACTTGACGAAAGCGACACCAAGCTTCGCAGTGTGAACGGCGGCGGAGTGAACGCAATTGACGGCTGGGACGATGCCTACGAACAATTTATTCTTACATTGAAATGGACATGACTATGAAACACTACTTCCCGAAATACTGCGAAAAATTCAGATGCATTGCGAACCTCTGTCCCGACAGCTGTTGCAGGGACTGGGATGTTGTTGTCGATGATACAAGCTTTGATTTTTATAATACCGCCAAAGGCGAGTTTGGTGACAGGCTCAGGTCGCTTATGACAATTGACGAGGACGGCGACAGAATTTTCATCAGGCAAGGTGAAAAATGCCCGTTCTGGAACAGCGATATGCTGTGCGACATTTACATCAACCTCGGCGAAAATCATCTTTGTCACACCTGTAAGGAATTTCCGAGAATCACTCAGGACTACACCGTTTTTTGTGAACATACGCTTTCGTTTGCCTGTCCCGAGGCGGCAAGGCTTATGCTTGAGTCGGATTTTGACACAGGCTTTGCAACCGATATTCCGCAGGACTTACAGACCGATTACAGCACAACCGAGATGAATTTTTTGCTCTCTGCAAGAAAACGCACTTTTGAAATTCTCTCAGACTGCAAAATGTCATTGTCCGAAAGGTTGTGCAGACTTCTTGCCTTTAACGAGCGAGTGCAGAATATGCTTGACGATGAAATTTTTGATATCACGGCTATGCCGACAGATGAATATAAAAAGCAAAGCTGCAAAGATGCGTCATTTATTTTTGATTTGCACAAAACCCTTGATATCATGAGTAAGGATTGGCTATGTGATCTGGAAATAACCGCCGATTTTGCAAAAAATAATACGCTGTCAAGCTGTTTTGACAAACCGCTCACCGCCTATCTTGACTACTGTGTCCGCAGATATTACCTTTCTGCAATCGACAGTTTTAATGTAATATCCACAATCAAGCGAATGGTCTGTGCATACATAGTGACCGCTTATGAACTCGAAAGGCCCAACAATCCTACTCAAGCCGAAGTTGTGAAAATCCTGCAGGGATATTCAAAAGAGGTTGAACATTCCTATGAAAACGGCGAACTCCTCGAAGATGAATTTATCTTCAATCCACTTTTTTCAACCGACAATTTAATAGGTATTTTATAAATAAATCCCGAACACATTTTACCGTGTTCGGGATTTGTTGTTTATTCTTTATTTTCGTCAGAATTCTTTTTGTTTCGTTTTTTCACGGAAACAATGTCGAGTTCAAACCAGAATGTACTGCCTTTGCCGAGTGTACTGCGAACGCCGTATCTTGCTTTGTGGCTGTCAAGAATACCCTTGACTATTGACAAGCCGAGTCCCGTGCCGATAACGCCACGCTTATGCTCCTTGTCAACCTTGTAGTAACGATCCCAGATGTATTCAAGCTTTTCTGGAGGAATGCCGTCACCGTGATCCGTTACCTCAATGAGAACCTTTTTGCCGTTTACCTTTTGCGTTACAATAACAGTTTTGTCTTCGCCGACATAATTGACTGCATTGTTCACAAGATTATAGATTACCTGTGAAATTTTCAGTTCATCGGCAAAAATGTAAACATCTTCGTCACTCTCAAACAGAATGTTGTATCCGTCCTGTTCCTTGAGCTTTGCGTACCTTGTGAAAATATTCTTGATGCTGTCGGTAAGACAGAACTCCGATTTTTCGGGTTGAATTGAACCCGATTGAATCTTTGAGAGGTCAAGCAAATCGTTGACAAGTGTTGAAAGTCTTGTTGCCTCGTCAATAATAATCTGAATATTTTCGGGAGTGTTTTCACCGGGCAGGTCACGCATAACCTCGCCGTAGCCCGTAATCATTGTCAGCGGTGTTCTCAAATCGTGCGAGATGTTGGCAATAAGTTCTTTTTGTAATTTTTCGGTTGCGGCAAGTTCCGTTTTTGCGTAGTTCAGCGTTTCGTTGAGTTCCTCAACCTCAAGATATCCTCTTGCGTTAAAGTCAACATCATAGTTTTTCTTTGCAAGCTCCTTTGCCGCCGTGTTTGTCTTAGAAATCGGTTTCGCAATTCTGTAGCTTGCGTAAAGCGAAATTATAACGGCAAGAAGCACAAACACAACCGAAACGATTGCAAGCTGGTCACGGACGATTTCAACCGTGTTAGTCAGCGGTGTGATTGACGATGTTACAATCAAAAAGCATTCGCTGCCGTCCTGCAGATTGATAATGTCGGTGTAAACCATATTTTGAACATTTTTATCGGGAGCGGAAGCATACCGAACAGTATTCCTCTCGGCTGTGTCGGATGAAGAATATTCATTAAAAAACTGTCGCTCAAACTTGCCTTTAATGCTGTCCTCTTTGTAGTTGCTTGTGATGAACATATAATGTCCGTCATTTTCCTCTGCCTGCTTGTAGTATGAATAGACATCGTGATACTGAAAATTCAGGTTTGAAACGGGGTTGTCATATTCGCAACAATACTTCAATGTGAAAAGAGAAGTTGAATCGTAAACATATACCGAAAGTGAATTGTAGCTTGCAACATTTTCAATTGTTCCGAGAGCGTTTTTGTTTTCTTCAATCGACTTTGAAATAACCTGTGCGTTCTTTTCAACCTGTGAAGATTTTGTAGCTGTGTAGAACGATTCAAGAAAAAAGGTCTGGAACACCCACAACACGATTACAATTGCAAATCCGAACAGAAGAAAATAGCATAACAGCTTAAAATTCAACGGCAGATAATGGCGGTCAAATCGTTTGTTAGATTGTTTCAAAACGGTAACCCACCCCTCGAAGCGTTACAATGCATCTGCTGTATTCGCCAAGGCTCTTTCTGAGAAGCTTAATGTGTGTGTCAAGCGTTCTTTCGTCACCGAAGAAGTCGTAGCCCCATACCTCGCTTATAAGCTTTTCACGGGTGAGTGCAAGTCCTTTGTTCTTTACCATATAGAAAAAGAGTTCGTATTCCTTTGGCGTCATCTCAATTCTTTTGCCGTCAATTGTAACGATTCTGGCTGAGAAATCAACCGAAAGACCTTCGTATGTAAATACATCCTTCTTCACATTCTCTTCGTTCTGAGCGCCTTGTGAACGCTTGATTACGGCATTAACACGCATCATAAGCTCCTTTGGCGAGAACGGCTTAACAACATAGTCGTCACTGCCAAGCTCAAAGCCGTGAATTTTATCGTACTCCTCGCCTCTTGCCGAAAGCATAATGATAGGTGTTTTCTTGAATTTTCTGATTTCCCTGCAAGCGGAAAAGCCGTCAAGCTCAGGCATCATAACATCCATTATGATAAGGTCAAAGTCCTCCTTGCGGCAAATTTCAATTGCCTGCATACCGTCAACGGCTTCTTCAACCTCAAAGCCCTCAAATTCGGCATATTTTCTTATAATCTGTCTGATTCTTGCCTCATCGTCAACAACGAGTATCCTGCTCATTTTTGTACGCCCCTTTTATTAAAATTATAAGCGTCGGTTAAGACGCAGTGTATTCCGACTGTTACTCTATCATCCGAATGTGATAAAATTATGTTAATTTTCAATTTTGTTGGTGAAGTATCGCACGGCGAGCCGCCGTACCCCATTCGTGTAGATAGTTTGCAGTATTAAAAACATACTATGCCCGAGCATAGTATAGTTTTTTGTTTGTGCAATTCTGTAGGGGCGTTCATTGGACGCCCGCAAGTAAAGGTACAACTGTTATGTTAATTCTAATTTTATAAAAATCACAAATTAAATTATATATTGTAGCGGCGAACACGGTTCGCCGCTGTACTTCAAATCACAACTGTTATAACAATCCGTTAAAATGATTATACCACATTTCATTTCTTATTGAAATACCGTTGAAAATAAATTATAATGTATAGTGTTAAAATTTGGTGCTAAATTCATATTAAGGAGTTCGGATATGGAAATAAGAAAAATCAAGGCGCAGACGGTATGCGATACGGTTAAAAAGCTGTTTACCGACTGCAACTATTTTATCGGCAAAGACATTATGTGCGCCCTTGAAACCGCAAGGGATAACGAAAGCTCGCCTGTAGGCAAAAGTGTACTTTCACAGATTATCGAAAACGATAAAATTGCGGCTCGTGAAGAAGTTCCCCTTTGTCAGGATACGGGCATGGCTGTCCTCTTTGTTGAATACGGCGACAGGGTTGTTATTGAGGACGGCAGTTTTGATGAGGCTGTCAACGAGGGCGTTCGCAGAGCCTATATTGACGGCTACCTTCGCAAGAGTGTAGTAAATGATCCTGTTTTCGACAGAATCAATACAAAGGACAACACTCCTGCAATTATACACACAAAAATCGTCAGCGGAAATCAGATTAAAATTACCGCCGGCGGCAAGGGCTTCGGCAGTGAAAATATGTCGCAGATAAAAATGCTCACCCCGTCAAAGGGCATTGAGGGCGTTAAGCAGTTTATTCTTGATACTGTTTTTCAGGCAGGTCCAAATCCCTGTCCTCCCATGGTTGTCGGTGTCGGAATCGGCGGTACTTTTGAAAGAGCCGCCCAACTTGCAAAAAAAGCAACCTTCCGTCCGATTGATTCCAAAAATGAAGATGAACGCTATGCACAGCTTGAGGACGAGCTCCTTACCGAAATCAATAAAATGGGATTCGGTCCTGCAGGACTTGGCGGCAATACAACCGCAATCGGCGTGAATATCGAAACTTCACCCACACACATTGCAGGAATGCCTGTTGCGGTCAACATCTGTTGCCATGCCGCAAGACACGCAAGCGCAACAATCTGAGGAGGAAAAGCTGTGGAAAAGAAAATTACACTTCCGATTACGGACGAAGATATCAAAAATCTTAAAGCAGGCGACAGCGTTCTGCTCACGGGTTCAATCATCACAGGCAGAGATGCCGCACACAAAAGACTTTATGAATTGATTCAGAAGGGCGAAAAACTTCCCGTTGACATCAAAGGCGAGCTTATCTATTATGTTGGTCCTGCTCCTGCAAAGCCCGGTTATGCAGTAGGTCCTGCAGGTCCGACATCAAGCTATCGTATGGATAAGTACGCTCCGTCACTGCTTGATCTCGGACTCAAAGGAATGATAGGCAAAGGCGCAAGAAATAAAGAAGTTGTTGATGCGATTGTTCGCAACAAGGGCGTGTATCTTGTCGCAATCGGCGGTGCGGCGGCGCTTATCGCCAAGAGCATCAAGAGCGAGGAGATTCTTTGCTACGAAGATTTAGGCACAGAGGCTGTTCGCAGATATGAGGTCGAAGATTTCCCGTGCATAGTTGCAATCGACAGCAACGGCAACAATGTCTATGAAACCGAACCGCCAAAATACAGGGTGAAATAATCGGCAATATAAAATTTTATATAAATAAAAACGGTCGGACGACAATGCTTGCATTTGGCAAACTGTCATCCGACCGTGAATTTTATTAAACTGTTTCTGCAAAGACAGACGGCTGTTAATTAAGCACTTACTTTGCACAGCTTGCAATCGCCGATTTCTATAGCTCTTTCGAGGGTGTCGGTAAAATGTGTGACTTCTTCGGGAATGTCGCAGTAGAGATACTGCTCGTTCACGGCAAAATCTTCCGCCTCTCTCGACTGAACGCACACTTCATACATTCCGTTCGGGTGTTTATAGACCTCGTAACGAAACATTCTGTCATCTGTGTACATATCATAAATCACATAGTCACGCATTTTATCACTTCCTCTCAAAGCTGTATGCTAATCCTTTTAATCAAAATATCTTACAAGCGAGATCACCTTGCCGAGCAAAGCGACTTCGTCAACTATAATCGGTTCAAAATTATCGTTTTCAGGCTGAAGTCTGAAGTGACCGTTTTCTTTGTAAAAACGCTTTACGGTCGCCTCGTCACCGACAAGAGCAACAACGATTTCGCCGTTCTCCGCAACAGGTGTGCGGTGAACAATTAAAATATCGTCAGGGAAAATGCCTGCGTTAATCATACTTTCGCCCTGAACACGCAGAGCAAAAAGCTCTCTGCCCCTTTTTAAGCTGTCGGGAACAGGCACATAACATTCAATATTCTCAACGGCAAGAATCGGATAACCTGCCGCAACTCTGCCGAGTACAGGTACATCGGTGCTTTTCTCCATGCCGTTAATCTGAATACAACGGTTCACGCCGTGTTCTCTTGAAATAAGTCCCTTTTCTTCAAGTGCTTTGAGGTGGTGGTGAACGGTTGATGTTGAACTTAATCCCGTTTCTTCGCAGATTTCACGAACTGACGGAACTCTGCCCTCGCCTGCACATTCCTTTAGATAATCGAAAATTTTCTGTTGGCTTTTGCTTAAAGGTTTCATATCGCAACGCCCCTTGTTTGTAATTACAGTATGATTGTACCATATATTTTCGGAAAAATCAAACATTTGTTTTATATTTTTGAAAAAATTTTTTATTTCGTCGAATAAATAAAGAAATTATTTGAGTTTTGATTGATTAACAGAAAAAACAGATGCTTTTCATTCCGAAAACAACATAAAAATTCAAATATCATAGTATTTATGCGGTGGATTTAATATATAGTTATGTAAAATTCGCAGTTTTACAACAAAAATACAACTTTTAGTGAGATGAGAAAATATTAACCGTATGTTGAATGTGTTATACTATATTAAAAATATTAAAAACTTATAAAAAATATCTTGACAAATGCTGACAACTCTGTTATAATACATTTAAAGACAGATAACCAACAAGTTATGTGTGAGATAACAGGTACTGTCACTATATCAGAATCAACACAGACGGATTCTGTAGAATTCAATCTAAAAAAAGGTGGAATTTTACGGGATTCGTCTGTCTTTTTTTGCAAGAAAGGAGGTAGCAAATATGCGTGAGCGTACAAGACACGATTCTTCAAGAGCTGAACTTATCACGCTGGAAGAGGTTTGTCAGCTTTATGCGGTCGGATTAAATTCGGCACGAACACTTGCCCAAAAGGCAAATGCGGTTCTGCATATCGGTCGGAATGTTCGTATCGTTAAAAGCCGTCTGGATTCATACATTCGAGATTTGATTGAGGAGTAACTAATGAAAATTTCTGTAACGAAAATGTTACAGGAGGACAGGGGCAACGGTTGGCGCTCAGTAGCAGTAGATGAGCGGACACCTGATAATGTATCGGAAATAGTATATTATCCGACCTTGAATCAATTTAATGATTACGATAACGCTTTAAAGGCATTTCGCCGTATCAGAAGAACCATTGATTATGCACGGCAAAAAAATCCTGAGCTCAAAGGGCTTTTGGGATTGTCAACTCACCGACATTGGACACCTTATCGCTACGAAACTTCACCACAAGGTGGAAAGCCGAAAAAGGTTTTTAATCCAGCAATTAGATACCGAGTAAAACCACATATTCATCTATTTTTGTACGGAAAAGGTGCAAGAACCGTGGTGGAAAAGGTTGCTCGGAGAGAGCTTGGCGATAACTTCACAAAGTCGAAAATACAGACTTATAACGGTTTTCCGAGGTCATATGTTATTCATCAATCGGACTGTTTCCGAGAGTGGCAATAACCGAGGTTACAAACACAAAAATTTTTATTGCTAAACCTTGAAAAGCACGATTATAGCTGATTTTTCAGGTTATTTTACAAAAATTATTTTGTGTAAGACATAGACATTATTCATTATTATTTATTTATTTATTTTTATCTATGAAAGGAGAGTATTACAATGACAGAATTTTACAAAAATTTAAGATTTGAGCCTATCGAGTCGCTAAAATATTCAAAACTTGTAACTGAAATGCTTATAAATAATCTAAACATTGAGAAAATCACAAATATTCAGAATCCAACAAATGATATATTTATAATTCTTTTGATTGACCGAAAGAATCATATAAGGACAAGAATTTTTGATTTTCAGCCTGAGGACGCCGTATTTTTTAGAGCGTGGCTTGCTGAGGATTTCAATAATTGTGAATTTGAGGTTATTAACAGCAGACATACAGGAGAAAATCTCAATGACTAAAATCAGTAACGAGGAACTTCTTGTTTCATATTTAGAAAATGGATTCAATTTATCCGAAACAGCAAAATCTCTTGGGGTATGCCGTCAAACGGTTGCCAAAAAGGTTCAAACTCCTGAATTTCAGGAAGAATTATCACAATATAGAAAGCACCTGTTTCAGGAGTCCAGTCAAATCCTTCTCGAAAACACCTTGCGAGCAAGCAAGACACTTTCAAAATTGCTTAATTCTAAAAACGAAAATATCAAGCTACAAACAGCGGTTAAAATTCTGAATCTATCGTGTGACTATGTTACTATTGATAATTTAGAACAGGAACTTAATTCTTTAAAAGAAATTATTAACAAAGAATAACAGATTTTAACGCTTTAACGCACTAAATGGAGGTTTTTATGAATAGGCGTTTAAAAGAAATTCAAATTTCAATTAAGGATTTAAAGGAAAAAATCCCGACATCAAACGAAAGTTTGAACATTAAAATTCACTGGAACGATGATGAAAATTTTACTTTTCAGGTTAAAATTCCATTAAATAAAAAATACGACAGCAAAAGGAGATAATTTTATGAAAAATATTTATATTAACAAATTCAAGGCAATTGTAACCGACTATTATACTGAGGTTTGTTCTCTCAGGGCAAAAGCTGGATATAATACTGTGACCTATAATCAGCAGGTCGCAAAGGATTATAATGCCTCGCTTGAAGAGGAAATCACCAACAAAAGCAATCATGCAATAGCTGAAATCAATACCGTTTTCAATGAGCTTAAAGCAAAAATCTCAATTCGGAATTTTGTCTGTGGCGAAAATTATAATCTTGATACTGCTGTTTTTGAAAGTGGCATTATTAATCAGGAAGAGTTTAATATTCTTTTACAGAAATATTATAATGATTATGCTTTTGTGTCAGTTCGCCGACTTGTTTCGGCTTATCCCGAACTTGAAAAAGCAACAGGCACTATCAAAACGGCAAGCGATTTTGTAGAAGTTTATCGAAAATTTGCCGAGGGTGCGGTCAAATTGATTTATTCAATAATGGAAAATCCGAGATTTTCAAAGGTTGAGCTTGATTGTTACGGAGATGAAAATTTTGCAAGTAGCTTGTATGCAGTTATCGGAACAGCAAATGCTCTAATTCCTGTATGTGTAACAGGGGGCAACGAGTATATGGCTCATAGCTTTGATTCTGTGATACTTAGTGTTCCGAGCGATTCGGAAATGAATTTTAATTTCAAGGGTGTTAGATAGCTCTAATTTGCTTGTATTTGCATTTTAAACAACTTTTAGCGGAAAGTAATAAATTTCATTAATAAATCAAAAAAATCGCTCAGAACGCATTTAAAGCTATACTACAAGTATATTATAATTATACTATTAGTAATCACTCGCTAAAAGTGTTTTCATAGATTAGTTGTATAGTTTGCCCTCTAAAAAATGGGGGCAAACTATATGACACAAGTAATTAACCTGTTTAATGTAAGAAGTAAAAAAATTTCACATCAGCAAGATAAGCAGTTTAACATAAGTAATAATATAAATAGTAAAAATAGAAATAGTAATATATCTTTTAATAAATTAAAAGAACACAGTTCTGAAACCCTTGATTCTGCGAAAAAGTTGTAAATTTTGTTGTACATTCGCATATTCACGGTTTTGTAGTCTTGAAAATGCAGTATTTATGCGGTATTTCAGAAAACATTGTGTTTTGCTTGCAAAAACATTATTTAAAAATATTGACTTTTTGTGTGTACAATAGTATAATTATTGTACGGACAATAAGTCAAAGGAGGTGAATTTTGATTGAGTCCTAAAATGGGCAGACCTTGCAAATCCGAAAGTGAAAAGAAAAACCACAGATTACAAATTCGAGTGACCGATGAAGAATTGAATAAAATTCAATATTTAGCGGATATGTTTTCTTGTAGCAAAACAGAAATTTTGCTGGAGGGTTTGCAGTTGTTATATAAGCAGTCTGCTGATAAATAAAATTAGGTCAGCCATTCCCACCGACCAAAGTTTGAATGGCTAACCCACAGATAATGCAGGAATATACCTACCAGTAAATATTACCATACTGTTTAAATTCCTGCAAGTTTTAAGGAGGAATTTATATGTTGCGAAAAGATTCGAGAGGCAGAACCCTGAAAGCTAACGAAAGTCAGCGACCAGACGGTCGTTACCAGTATAAATATTCTGATAACGGGAAATTCAAATATCTTTACAGTTGGACATTGACAAAAAATGATGTTCCGCCTAAAGGCAAACGGCAAGATTTGTGTTTGAGAGAGAAAATAAAACTTCTTGAAAAAAACATTTATAACGGTATAGATATTACAAATACAAAACAGAAATTCACGCTAAAAGATTATTATACCCGATGTATGAAAACAAAAAATTTAAAGCCTTTGACGGTAGATATTTATAATGATGTATTTCGATTGTATATCGAACCATATTTAGGGTCTATGAAACTATCTGACATAAAATACTCCAATATAAAAGAGTTGTATTGCTCGCTACTGAATAACGGTTTGAGTCTCGGCACTATCAAAAATATTCAGAATGTGATTCACCCATTGTTTGATGAGGGAGTGCGTGACGATATAATTTTGAAAAATCCTGCTGACGGAGCGGTTCAATCAGCACAACAACTTTGCAAAATCAAGAAGAGTGAACCTCGACATGCATTACAGCCTGATGAACAAACTGTATTTTTAGAATATTTAAAGAATACAAGAAAATTCAGACATTGGATACCTATATTTGTTTTTATGTTTGGAACAGGTTGTAGAATAGGTGAAACTCTTGCCTTAAAATGGCAAGATATAGACTTTGATAACAATGTTGTCAATATCCGTCACACTCTTTGGTATAGTCGCAGTCATAACGGCAAGCATTTAGGCTCTCCAAAAACAAGTGCAGGGGTTAGAACAATACCTCTTTTGAGAGAAGTAAAATTGCAATTATTATCATTAAAAGCTATGCAAATGCGTACAGGCTTATTTTGTATGGAGATAATAGATAATTATAGTGACTTTATATTCTTAAGCAGAACAGGAAAAATTATTAGTTCAAACGGAGTTAATAACGCTATAAAACGAATAGTTAATTCATATAATAAAGCCGAAAGAAAACTTGCAGTTTCCGAGAATAGAGAACCGTACATATTGCCTACATTCAGTTGTCATACGATTAGGCACTCATTTTGTAGTAGATATTGCGAAAATGAAACAAATGTTAAGGTGATTCAAACTATTATGGGACACGCTAATATAAAAACAACATTAGATGTGTATTCGGAAATTTCGGAAAAGAAAAAACAAGAATCGTTTGCTGATTTTGAGAATAAGGTAAAATTATTAGGATAATATTTTAGTGGGTGTAATTTAATTGCACCCACTTTTTATATACAATAATTTATACAACTTTTCTTTGAGTAATAGATAAATAAGGATAAACATACATAAGCAAGCAAATAACAAATATCCTTGATTTATGCTACGAAAACGGTAACGATAAACAGAGATAAATATACATAAACTCAAATGTAGTTTTCATTCCGATTTCAAAAAGGGTTCACACAGTTTTCATATTTGCATTGTTTAATATAAGCGTACTCAGAAAGACGGAACCGCATCCGTCAGAGTATAATTGTTCTACCCTCCTCAATGCGAGTCTGAACAAAGACTCGTAATTGTACCCCTCATTTTTTAAAGAACATAAGAAAGCACCGGGTCGCCGCAAGCCCGGTGCTTTCGTCGTTTAAGGAGAAACTCCTGAAACGACGAGTGAAATTCGCCTGTGGCAAGCAGATAAAGAATGAATTTTTATGTTAAAACAAAATTTATAAATATTGGAAAGTTATTGCAAATAATGTAGCGGCGAACAGTGTTCTCCCGTCTGAAATATAGTCGCAATGCGTTGTACATAAATGTACTGCCTTTTGCTCGTTATTTCAGACAGCGCTTTGCTCCCTTTATCCGCCACAGGCGGCGGTCACAAGGCTACCCCTACAGAATTGCACAAACAAAAAACTATCTACACGAATAGGGTACGGCGGCTCGCCGTAAGGAGTGATAATATGAAAACCGACAGGGTTATAACTGCTATGATTGAATATTTTGGAAGTGACAAGAAAAGAATTCACCATTTTCTCAAGGTTTATTCATTCGCAAAGACAATCGGTGAAAGTGAAAATCTTTTGCCCGACGATCAGGAGCTTCTTGAAATCTCCGCAATCGTTCACGACATCGGCATAAAGGTGAGCGAAGAAAAGTACAATTCGTCTGCAGGAAAGTATCAGGAACTTGAAGGTCCTCACGAGGCTGAAAAGTTGCTTGCTGCTCTTGGCTACGAAAAAACATTTATTGACAAAGTTTGTTACCTTGTGGGAAACCATCACACCTATGGAAATATTGATACTTTGCCGTACCGAATTTTGGTTGAGGCAGACTTCCTTGTGAACCTTTATGAGGACGATTCAAGCCGCAGTGCAGCAGAGCAGGCATATGACAAAATATTCCGCACAAATACAGGAAAAAATCTGCTGAAAATAATGTTCCTCATACCCTAAAATTGTACTCATTTACTATAGTGCTTTGAGTGTGAAAAAGTGGTGTAAAAAGTATCTCAAAATGCTTGACAACGCCCTTAAAAAGTGTTATTTTAATGGTGTTGGTTATATGATTATAAAAGTGAATAAATGACAGAATACAAGGATGTATGACGATTTTTTCAAGGAGCTGACCTTACCGGGCGTCTGCTTGGAATTGAGTCGGCATTTTTTTGTGTCATATACAAAATTCAGTATTAATTATCATTATCGGAGGTTTTACAGTAATGAGAGAAGAATGGACAAATTTTGCAGGTGGCAAATGGGAGTCCGACATTGATGTCAGAGACTTCATTCAGAAAAACTACACACCTTATGACGGCGACCAGTCTTTCCTTGAAGGTCCTACAGAAGCTACAGACAAGCTCTGGGGCGAGCTCAAGGAACTCCAGAAGGAAGAAAGAGCCAAGGGCGGCGTTCTTGATATGGAAACTGAGGTTGTAAGCGGCATCACAGCTTACGGCGCTGCATATCTTGATAAAGACCTTGAAAAGGTTGTAGGTCTTCAGACAGACAAGCCTCTCAAGCGTGCATTTATGCCTTACGGCGGTATCAAAATGGCTGAGCAGTCATGCCAGATGTATGGCTACACTCCAAGCCCTAAACTCCACGAAATCTTTACAAAATATCACAAGACTCACAACCAGGGTGTATTCGATATCTATACTCCCGAGATGAAGCTTGCCCGTCACAACAAGATTCTTACAGGTCTTCCCGACACATACGGCAGAGGCAGAATCGTCGGTGACTACAGAAGAGTTGCTCTTTACGGTATTGACCGTCTTATCGAAGGCAAGAAAGAGGATTTTGCAGAAACAAACCGTCAGGGTATGAGAAGAGGCGACTTCCAGCTTCGTGAAGAAATCGCCGATCAGATTCGTGCTCTTAACGATATGAAGGAAATGGCACTTTCTTACGGCTTTGATATTTCACAGCCTGCTAAGAACGCTGCAGAGGCAGTTCAGTGGCTCTACTTTGGCTATCTTGCTGCTATCAAGACTCAGAACGGTGCTGCAATGAGCGTTGGTCGTGTATCAACATTCCTCGACATCTACATTGAGCGTGACCTTGAGAACGGTACACTTACAGAATCACAGGCTCAGGAACTCGTTGACCACTTTGTTATGAAGTGCCGTATGGTTAAGTTTGCAAGAATTGAGTCTTACAACCAGCTCTTCTCGGGCGACCCTGTATGGGCTACACTCGAAGTTGCAGGTCTTGGCATTGACGGCCGTTCAATGGTTACAAAGAACGACTACCGTTTCCTCCACACACTTGAGAATATGGGACCTTCACCTGAGCCAAACCTCACAGTTCTTTATTCTTCAAGACTTCCCGAGAACTTCAAGAAGTATGCTGCTCATATTTCAGTTACAACAAGCTCAATTCAGTACGAGAATGATGATGTAATGCGTCCTGTATGGGGCGATGATTACTCAATCTGCTGCTGCGTATCCGCAACACAGACAGGTAAGGAAATCCAGTTCTTCGGCGCAAGAGCTAACCTTGCTAAGTGCCTTCTTTACGCTATCAACGGCGGTATTGATGAAAAGACAAAGATGCAGGTTGGTCCTGAATATACACCTATCACATCAGAGTACCTTGATTATGACGAAGTTATCAAGAAGTATGACACAATGATGGATTGGCTTGCTCACCTCTATGTAGGCACACTTAACATGATTCACTACATGCATGATAAGTACTACTATGAGGCAGCAGAAATGGCTCTTATCGATACAGATGTAAGAAGAACATTTGCAACAGGTATTGCAGGCTTCTCACATGTTGTTGACTCACTCAGCGCTATTAAGTACGCTAAGGTTAAGGTTATCCGTGACGAGGACGGCATTGCTGTTGACTTTGAAACAGAGGGCGACTTCCCAAGATACGGTAACAATGACGAGAGAGCAGATAAGATTGCCGTTGATCTTCTCAAGACATTCATGGCTAAGCTCAAGTATTGCCACACATACAGAGATTCAGAGCCTACAACTTCTATCCTTACAATCACATCAAATGTTGTTTACGGTAAGGCTACAGGTTCACTTCCTGACGGCAGAAAAGCAGGCGAGCCGCTTTCACCGGGTGCTAACCCAAGCTACGGTGCAGAGCAGAACGGTCTTCTTGCTTCACTTAACTCTGTTGCTAAGCTTCCTTACGAGTACGCTCTTGACGGTATTTCAAATACTCAGACAATCAACCCGGGTGCTCTCGGACACAACGACGACGAGCGTGTTGACAATCTCGTAAATGTTATGGACGGCTACTTTGATCAGGGCGCACACCACCTCAATGTAAATGTATTCGGTACAGAAAAACTCATTGACGCTATGGAGCATCCTGAGAAGGAAGAGTATGCTAACTTCACAATCCGTGTATCGGGTTATGCTGTTAAGTTCATCGACCTTACAAGAGAGCAGCAGCTGGATGTTATTGCCAGAACCTGCCACGACAGAATGTAATGTCGGACAACGCTGTTAAAGGCTTTGTACACTCAATAGAAACTTTTGGCTCTGTTGACGGTCCGGGCGTGAGATTTGTGATTTTTCTGAGCGGCTGCGCAATGCGTTGCCAGTTCTGCCACAATCCCGACACATGGAAACACGATGAAAACACCGTGGAATACACCGCCGACGAGTTGCTTAATAAAGCGCTTGCATACCGCCCCTATTGGAAAAATAAGGGCGGTATCACAGTAAGCGGAGGTGAGCCGCTTTTACAGATTGACTTTTTGCTTGATTTGTTCAAGAAGGCTAAAAAGCAGGGTGTTAATACCTGTATTGACACAAGCGCCAACCCGTTTACAACCAAAGAGCCGTTCTATTCAAAGTGGAAAGAGCTAATGGAATATACGGATTTGCTGTTGCTTGATATAAAGCATATTGACAACGAACAGCACAAAATCCTTACAGGACAGCCAAACACCAATATTCTTGAAATGGCAAGACAGCTTTCCGATATGGGCAAGCCCGTATGGATAAGACATGTTCTTGTGCCTGAAAGAAATGATAAGGACGAGTATCTTTTCAGACTTGCCGACTTTATCCGTTCGCTCAGGAATGTTGAAAGAGTTGAAGTTCTTCCGTATCACACACTCGGTGTGTACAAGTGGAAAGCACTCGGTTATGACTATCCTCTCGAGGGCATTAATCCCCCGACAAAAGAGCGTGTTAAGAATGCGGAAATGATTCTTAACGGCGAAAAAACAAGAGATTAATTTCTTATATAACAACGGCAGTACCGATTTTTTTGGTACTGCCGTTTTTGTTTTGATTTTTATTTGTTATTCTGCTTTTGTTGTTTTTTCTTCAGCAAAATTGATGAATCAAAGGTGTATTCAAAGATTTTTAAGCTGTCCTTGTTGAAAAATCGTCACAGTCGGAAGAACCGACTGCTACTCAGGAACAGACTGTTCAGACTGCTCCGACGGGTGAGCCTGCAACTGTCGGTACAACCTCTGTAAATCCGACTTCGGCAACAGGCGGTGCCGCAACATCGGACAGTACTCCTTCACAGCCTGATAAAAACGGCGGTGTTCAGACAGGAGTGACAGCAACGGCTGTTATGATGCTTGTTGTAATTTCGGGCGGAGTGCTTTTTGCCCTTGCAGAGCGTAAAAAGAGAATATAACACACTGACAGCCATTTGTGCAAAGATTATCAGTTGACTATTGAAAAATTTGTAAAAATGATATAAAATAACAATAAGTAGAAAAATACGGTTTTTCCGCTGATTTATATTAATACTGAAAGAGGTGCCGGAATGGATAAAAACAAAAAATTATTCTACACAATCATCGGTGCAATCTCTGCACTTGCGGCTGCCACAGCAGCATTTCTTGCTTTAAAAAAGCACAGATGTGCAGAAGAGAAGCTTATTGAGGAAATTGACGATATTGTTTCCGAAAAAGAGCCTGAGGAGGCTGCAAAGGAAGAACCGCAGGCAAAAGTTACAGCCGATGAGCTTGCTGAGGAAGAATAAGCAATAAGTTGTTGCACCCAATTCGGGTAGCAGTATTTGCATGTGCGAAAGTTAAATACCCGTGCGGTGCTTTCAATTAAGAATTGAAGGTTGAAACCGGAAAATGATGTCGGAGGTGTGACATCGCAGGCTATTCAAGAAAACAGTTTAAAAAGAAAATGCATCAGATGCCCGAAAAGGTCTGATGCATTTTTGATTTGGCTGTTTTGTCACAGCCCCATCGAAATTGCTCTTGACGCAGACTTTTTTGTTACAAAACAATTGTTGTAAAAATTAAATACGATAGTATTATTATCAGTTACTTCTGAACTGTGGAATATGGATTAGACAATATCCACAATAATCTGACAATGAATTTGTATATAATAGCAAACTTACCGTTAATTTGCACATATTTTAGGGCAAAAAATTTTCGTTAAAAGAATAACAGATTCATTGCCTGAACAACTTAAATGTGCTATAATTTAAGTGTCCTCGGAAATTTTGTACTGTTAAAGTTTCCGAAGCTAGAAGTATTGCCACAAAACTGTGGCGAACGGTAATTTTATTTTATTAAAGGAGCAGCAAGTATGAAAAAAATTCAGAAAAAGCTTTCTGTGGTTCTTGCGGTAATGATGGTGCTGTGCATGTTCACAGCTCTGCCTTTCTCAGCAAGTGCTGCCGAAACAAGCGAAGAAACAAGTGCAGGCAACAAGATCAATGTTACATCAAATGTGACAGATCCTGTTTCGTATGATTACAATGCACAGACAGAGCAGGTTGTTGTTACTTACCTTCTCAAGGCAGATCACATGATCGTTGATACACAGAGCAGCCTTACATACGACAGCAAGGTTCTCAAGCTTGCATCAACAACAACAAATACAAAGAATAAGGTTTTCCCTGTATTCCAGAGCAGCATCGTTTGGAATCCAAGCCTTACAAATCAGGTTCTCTTCAACTGCTCAAGCCTTAATCTTTTCAACTTCAAGTCAGAGAATGTTTATTGCACATTTACATTTGATGTTGTAGGCAGCGGTGACACAACAGTAAATCTCAATGTTGATTATCTTACAGGTACAGAGGCTGACACATATGATGAGCTCTTCGAAAGCGATAAGAAGGACATCGATTATATTTACAATAGTGCTAACAAAGTAGCAGGTGCTGCATTTACTGCAAATGCAGTTCTCGTTCAGGGCGAAGAGCCAACAACAGCTCCTCAGCCTACAACTGTAACACAGCCCACAACAGCTACACAGCCAACAACAGCTCCCGTAACAAAGCCGACTCAGCCTGCAACAGAGCCGACACAGCCACAGAGCAAAGTAAGTGTAACAGGAGATATCGCACTCCCGCTTGCAGATGGCGGCAACGGTATTTATACAGGCTCAACTGAACTTGAAGCAGGTTCATACGCATTCAAGATGAGTGTAAACGGAGTTGCATTCGGTAACGGTTCAACATTCACAGATAAAACAACAAACGCAACATACAATTCGAAGTGGACAAGTTCTACAACACTTAAGGCTACAGGCGGTAAGTACACATTTAAGTTTAATACTGCAAAGAATACCCTTACAATTGAATATCTTGCACCTTCAAAGGCTTCAATAGTCGGCGATATCAACCTTGACCTTCAGGCAACAAAGGATGCAAATGTTTATTCGGCATCAGTTAAGCTTAACAAGGGCAACTATGAATTCAGAGTAATGAATCAGGGTGTTCGTTATTGTTGCGGTTACACATACAAGGACTTAACAGTCGGAAGCCAGTACAACTCAAAGTGGTCGAGTGCGTCAACGCTTGCAGCATCAGGCGGTACATATACATTCAGCTATGATATTGATACAAACAAGCTTACAATATCATACCTTCCTTCAGGAGCAGAAGTAAGTGTAGTAGGTAACTTTACACTTGCCCTTGCAAAGACAGATAAAGAAAATGTATATTCAGGTACAAAGACACTTAAGGCAGGAAACTATCAGATAAAGATGAATAACTACGGCAAGCTCTGCGGAACATCAGCGGTAGTAAAGGATGTAACACCGGGTCTTGTATTCAATCCAAAGTGGAGCAAGTACACAACATTTGTAGCAACAGGCGGAACATACACATTCACATACAACACAGCAACAAATACACTTGTAGTGACAGCAGATAAGGGAGATATTCCGGTAAAGGTAACAGGAGATATCAACCTTTCACTCAAGAAGAGCGATACAAATGTATTTACAGGTTCGGTAAAGCTTAAAAAGGGTGACTACTCGTTTAAGATGAATGTTAACGGTACAGATTTCTGCAACGGTACAACAATCAGAAATGCAACAACAGGTACTATTAAGTACAACTCAAAGTATACAAGTGCATCAACACTTGTAGCAGTTGGCGGTACTTACACATTTGCTTATAATGCACTTACAAATCAGCTTTCTGTGAAGTATTCTAAGTAAATCGGCTTAGCATCAACAGGAATATAATTTCAAGCACTCCGCACATCAGTGTGGGGTGCTTTTTTGCTCAATATCAATAGAGTTAGTTGGGGTAACCCGAAAAAACGGAATCTGCTCTTCTTGAGAAACAAATTTACCGAATGCAGGAATATCCTTAATTACCTGTTCTCGATAATCGTGAATTTTATCAGTGTGTTTTCCACACACAGGATATTCGTGCATTTTTAGTTCAAGCTTGCAGTAAATATGAATGGTGCTGTCAATTTCTTCGATGTTTTAAATTAAAATGTTTTGCAATGTCAAGAGTTTTTCTGTAAAATATCTTTAGAGCATATTTTTCCTCCGTTTCAGGTTTTTAAGCAATTCCATTTTAACGGATTTTGGTAAAATATGCTCTACTTTTTTACTTTTCATTTGTAGGCTTTTTTCTACCCAAACTTTTATTATAGAGCCTTCTTTTATTGGCGGCTGCAATTTGCAGCCGCCTTTTTAGATGAAATAAATAATATTGCAAAAATCAGTAAAATAAAACGCATACTCAGTGTAATGTGGTGACCCCCAAAAGTTAGATTTGAAAGCGTAGTGGCTTTTAGCTGCTACGCTTTTGTTATGCAACTAAGGCAT
>ENA-UEPG01000209-UEPG01000209.1-human-gut-metagenome-genome-assembly--contig:-NODE-209-length-64322-cov-8.495961_pt1 | contig 64322 bp, 44 predicted proteins | sample MGYA00242893_ERZ507902 | MGnify/ENA primary metagenome ERZ507902 (study PRJEB26167, sample SAMN06115491) | human gut metagenome | host: Homo sapiens | place: China:Gansu | collected 2015-04-23 | study...
TGGCTGGGTAAGGATCCTTTGTCGGAGAAGTATTACCCGATAAGTCCGTATTCATTTTGCGCTAATAATCCGATCAAATTTGTTGATTCGGATGGAAGAAAAGTGTATTATGCACCCGGAGTATCGCAGAAGTTTAAAGATAAATTTGCAGCTACTATAAAGTATATGAATTCTCGAGGTTCGGCTGGAGATATAGCAAGTCTGGAAAAATCAGATAAGGTATACTATATTGGGGATAAAGATTCTGCAGGTAAAAGTAATAAATTCGTTGTAGATGGAACTCAGACAACAATATATTGGGATCCAGATACAGCATATCAAACAACAGAAGGAATTTGGATTTCTCCTGCGACTGTATTGGCTCACGAAGTAGGACATGCCATTGAATATGATAAACAACCTAATGAGTTTATGCAAAATGTTAAAAAAGAAGATGGCGATTATGATAATGTAGAGGAACGTAGAAATATTACAACAACAGAACAGAAAGCTGCCAGAAAACATAAAGAAATAAAAGACGGAACAGTCACTCGCAGAAATCATAAAATGGCAGATAAGTCAAATGTAAATAATCTAACACCATATGAAATTGAAGACAAGTTCAGGAAGATTAATGAGTTTATTAATAATTCCAATTAGTTTTTTTTGCGCATGTAATTTTACAAAAACTCCAACAGCTGAAAAAGCTATACAAGTGGCTGATAGTGTGGCGATATATTATTACCAGTCTGGTTTTTTGTCATTTGCTGCTATATCTGCAACTGAATTTGCGGATGAATTGGCCGAGAAGTCGATTGTGATCCGGGATTCTGCTACGGTGAGGCGTTTAGAAAACGGACTTTCAAAATTAAAGGTGGATTCTGTAAGGAATAATTTAGATGTTCGGATTATGTTGGTGTTTTACAAATCGAAGAATGACACGTTGTGGGTGAGTGCTTTAAAGAATCATAATATGCAGTTGAATCGACAAATAATGCAAAAAGACACTGCCTTTTGGATGACAATTAAACAGGTGATTTCTGAAAACGATTCCGTATTTCGTCGCAGATTTGCGAATTCTTCGGATGCTTACATATAGTTCATTGATTTTCCCGGATATCACTAATTTTAAAAATTTAAATCCGGACGGCAAATTATGTCGTCCGGATTTAAATTCGAATAACTATGAAAAATAATCTAATAATATCAATGGTATGGGGTGTGTTCTTTTATTTGGACATATCCTTGATAATAGTCATTATTCGTCAGATTATAGAATTAGGACTGTTATATTTTACGGATATGGGAAATACGTCCTCATTAATAATGGTTTTCGCAGCAGTTTTTTATAATCTAATAATTATTTTTGCCCTCCGCTATTATCTGTTGGGTGAAAATTTGAAATTAATATACCACCTGAGGAATTTTTGGATTTTAATACTATCTTTTTTCTTATTTTCTATTGTCAAGTCTGGCTTGGAGATGCTGAAACCTTTGGTTATCAATGAAAGTAATAATATTTTATTAAGAGATGATATTGCTAATCAAATTCTGGCAAATCAGGTCGTAGACATTATGAATCGTTTTACAATAATTGTCAGCTTGATTGTGATAGGATATATCCTATTAAAAAAGAAAAATTTAGATACTGATAGTCTGTAATCTATTCCACCTTCTAATAATGACGAGGGGTAGGTATTTAAGATTTGAGAGAATTGGAAACTCTCATAAATAAAATGACAACATCAATAATATCATTGGCCGGGGACAACCTTTTGAGGTTGTCCCCATTGTTTTATATTTTCCGGAATTATACGTATCTTTCAGATAAGTACCAAGCTCTCGGCGACGGACTCCGCGGGCAACGGTCTTTACTACTCGGGTTCTTTGATATATACCAAGCATGGCTCAGCCCTGACGATGGAGAGTTGCGCCTTCACGGGCGGTCGTTTTGTTGCGACAGCTACGGGTGTCGAAGCCCGTTATTTCGTGACCGACCATCTCGGCAGCGTACGTGCGGTAGTCAACGGCGATGGCGAAGTGCTGGAACGCAACGATTACTATCCCTTCGGCAGTCGTTGGGACGACGGCTTGCTGTCGGACAACCGCTACCGCTACAACGGCAAGGAGGCTCAGGCTTTCCTGAACAATCCCTATTTGGACTACGGCGCCCGTCAGTACGATTCGGACGGTGCCGTATGGCTTGGCACAGATCGATTGTCGGAGCTGTATTATCATATCGGTTCCTATGCCTACTGTGCAAACAATCCCATAAATGCCATTGACGCGGACGGACGTTTAATCATCTTTGTCGGAGGATTTGAGCCCAATCGTTCTGTTACTTCGGCAATAATAGGGACTATGATGCTCAGTAATTCGCTCCCGTCACAAATGAAAGCTGTTATGATGGCCAGCGCCGCGCCGAATAGAGATTTCAGCAAAAAGGATTATTATGATTGGGGATCGGTCAATGAATTGTATATAGATACATATAACGATCAGAATGCCTTATATACACAGGGCCGCACAACTTTACCAGGTAGCAGTGCCTCAAAACGCTATAACATGGGACTTGAGGCCGGACGTAAACTTGTTCAGCAAATACTTGCCGGGGAAGTTGAATTGACGGATGACGAAACGATAAAACTGGTTGGGCACAGTCAGGGTGCTGCATATGCGGCCGGTATTGCGCAGGCACTGATCGATGCGGGTTACCAGGATCGTATCGGTTTTGTGGATTATATTGCAGCGCACCAGCCTTCTGGTTTTTCACATCCCCAAGGTGTGGTGGGGCGTCAATTCGGGTCAAAATGGGATTTCTTTAGTAGTTTTGGTCGCAAAATCAAAAATGTCGCAAAGGAAGACAGACACACTGCTTGGTTCGGTTCATTTGGTCATTCGATAACTGGAAAAGAGTTATATGATTTTTTACAAAAATGTATTACAGCCGGCGTACCTATCACCTCAAATTAACTATAAAATGAAAAAGTTGAATGATACTGCTATTACCGTTCTTGCGATTGTAAGTACGATTCTTAGTTACCTTTCATGGGGATTAATGGCTCTTATGGTACGACTAGTCCCACCTATTGAAAATACTGATTTAATCATTTCTTTTGTTGTCCTTTATTATATTATAATATTATTTTTTCTCCTTTGGGGATGCAGAAGATTGTACAAAAAATATAATCGAGCCGAGGTTCAAGGTGCGTTTCGACGTGGGCAAGTATTATTTATTTTTTTGATTTCGTTCACAATAAAATATTTCTTAAACGGGATAATGCTCGTAACTTCTGTAGGGGCTCTTTTCATACCTTATGGTCTTGATATTATTTTCATAATCCCGATCTCTGTTTTTGTGAACCTGAAAATCGCACATCGAAAAATACATTGACCTTTAGGCGGGTGGTGGCAGTGGTATTGCCTTGGCTGTTGCCGGAGCGTGAACAGCCGGATACCTGCCTGTAAAAGCCTTGGATACAGGACAGGCTGCACCGGAATCGGATGCAGCCTGTCTTTGCGGAGGGCGGTTCGGGTGGAATATCCCCGCCGTAGCCTTTTCCCGGCCTACCTTTTCCCGGCCTATTTCAGGAGTACGAACCGGTTTTCATAGGGTTTCAGCGCCAGCGAAGTGACGCTTCGGCTGTCCAGCGGGTGTCCTGTCGCATCGGCCGCCGTAAAGGGCAGTTCGCGTCCCGAGGCGTCGAGCAGGGTAAGGGTGCCTGCCTGCCCGTCGGTTTCCCGCAGGTTGATCAGAATGCCCTCTCCGCTGGCTGCGGGGGTGCATGACGTGATCAGCACATGGCTGCATCCGCTGCGCAGGAATGAGCGGTCGCGGGTGTTGCCGTTGGCCTTCGTGGCGGCCGGCATGACGCGGGTGCAGAGCGGGATGCGTGCACTCCAGCCGAACTGCGATGCGGCCGTGTTCGAGGTGTCCCGGGTTGAACTGATGACGAACCCGCACTTGAATTCCCCTTCCTGCGAAGCGCGGAAATTCGTCGTCCAGTAATTGTTCATCAGCCACGGGAAGACATGCGGCTTTTCATAGGTGCGGGGCTGGCCATAGGGGTCGTCGAGCAGTTTCCCGAGCAGGTAGAGCGGTACCTCGCTGCCGCTTACGAGAATCTGGGCGTCGTCGTTGCGTGCCGCGACGAAATTCTGCACGGTGTTCCACGAGGCGCTCGTGCCGGGGATCTGGTCTTCGCCGGAACGGACTACGCCGCCCGGTACGTCGAACGTGAGCTTCGCATTTTCCAGCAGCCACGGCATGGCGACGTAGATCGCCGAAGGATCGGTCTCGGGGTTGCGGATGAAATCGTAGCCGAGCTCCACGCGTTTCACGTCGTTATACAGGCGTACTTCGACCTGCACGCCGAATTTTTCGTCGCATCCCTCGGCTTTGCCCGTGAAGCGGACGCTCTGGTAAATATCGCCCGACGTTACGCCCGGGCAGTGCACGTCGGAGAGCGAAGAGCGCCGGTAATTGTCGAATACTTTGCGTTCCATTTGGCGGCGGTCGCCGTTGAGCGATTCATAGACGAAAGCCCCCAGCTTCCATTCCGAGTCCGGGTCGACCATCTCCCGTCCCAGCTCCTTGTCGTAGAGCGAGGCGATCGTCCCCGAAGCCGGGTCGAAGACGATCCGGTAGAAATCGTTTTCGAGGCTGTTGTCCCGGAGTTCCGTGCGGCGGGGTGCCGCGGCCTTGCCGTCGCCGAGTACGATTTCGAAGGTCTTGTAACCCATGGCGGGGATTCCTTCCGCCCAGATGGCGTAATAGCGTCCTTCGCGGCGCGAGCGGATGGGCTGTACGCGCAGGGCTTTCCCGGCTGCATCGACGATCCGGAACTCGCGGTCTGCCGGGATCAGTTCGAAGTCTATGTAGACTGTCGCCAGTTCCGAGCGTTCCCAGCCGAGCGGGTTGAAGAACGTGAGCGTCGGGTGCGTCGAGCGGTAGAGGGCGCCTTGCAGGCGGCCTATGGCATCTTCATAGAGCAGTTGGGTGCTTTTGAGCGCCTCCCATACGTAGGAGCCCTTTTCAGCCCATTGTACCTGTGAATTTTCGCATCCGGGATTCCAGATGCTTTCCGCAGCCCCGAAGGTGTGCTCGTCGTAGAAGAGCAGGTTTTCGTGGATGCGGCGCAGTTCTTCGTGTGTCCCGCCGCTCTGGCCTGTCCCCTCCATTTGGGCCATCGAGAGCATCGCTTCGATGGCGACCAGGTCGGATTGCGTTTTGCGTGAGGCCGCCGTCTCGCGTGCCGCCGACCCGAACCCGTCCGTCCACCAGTCGGGATAGGCGGCCCGGTATACGGGCAGCTTGTCGCCGTACTGGGAGTCGATGCGCCCGAGGAATTCGTGTGCCGTGGCGCTGCGTAGCTTCGGCCATGCGTAGCGTTCGTTCCATGCGCGGATCAGGTCGCACTCGCGCATCGACGGGGGCGAGTTGTCGGTCAGGTATCCCGAGTATTGCACGGCGATGACCGGGAACGGGTAACCCGTGCGTTTGAGGTTGCGGATGTACCCGAATACGCCGTCTTCCAGGCGGGCCATATCGCCCGTGTGGATGCCCCACGAGTTCCCGGTATGGTAATGGTCGCTGCGGAACATCAGCAGTCCTTTGCCCGACGGGGACTCCCAGCGGTAGAGTGTCGGACGGTCGAACGGGACGAGGGCGCGGTGGTTGTTCGACCCGATCGAAAAATATTTCACGCCCAGGTCGGGCAGGTAATCCGCCAGGCACCATGCGATGCCGTTCACGTCATTCTGCATGGCTGTTTCGACCGGCAGCCCCAATTCCCGGAATCGGGCCACGGGCTCGAGGAACGTCTTGTAATTATTCTCGCCCGACAGCTCGGACATGTTGAAGAACATGGCCGTCACCTCGATCTGCCCTGCCTTGACGTACCTGATGAATTTGTCCACCTGTGCCTTGGGACGTATGCGCAACCATTCGCGTACGGGCCACGAGGCTTCGCATGTCCAGCGGAACTTCGCGTCGTCCGGGTAGTCGGCCGTCAGGTCGCAGTATTCCACGGCATAGTCGATATAGCGCAGGTGCTCGGTGAGTATTTCGGTCTGCGGTTTGGTATAGCCGATGTCCGTGTGCGTGTGCTGCACCAGGTAGACGGTGTATTTGTCCGCCGGGGCGATTTCCACCGCCGCCGACAGGGCTTTCCCGCGGTTGGGATGCACTTCGAAATCCACCGTGCGGCCTTCGTACCCTTCGGGAATGTTGACCTCGACGGTGTTTATCCCGCGAGACAGTGCGACCGTCCCGCCCGGTTTGCCGTCGTAGTTCCATCCGGCACGCTGGGGCTTGCCCCAGTTGACGAGGGTCAGCGTCACCGGGTGCAGCAGCTCCCCTTCGGCGGGGCCGTAAATCAGCCCCGGCTGCGAGTGGCTTCCGATGAGTGCGATGCCGTCGCCGGGGCGTGTGCATTTCACGCTGCGGTCGGCTTCGAGGACGATGGCGTCCCAGACGAGCCAGCTGCCGCCGGCATTGCGGATCGTGAGGAGGTTTTCCCCGGCGCCGAATGTCCCGGCCGGCAATAGGGCCTCGATCGCAAGGCCGCGTGCCGAGGTGCGTTTGGTATCCGGGTAGTTGATGTCGTCCCCGGCAGGCGCCTGCACCGAGGTGCGGAACCCGCCTGCGGAGATTTCGATCGTCGGGGGTGACGAGGCCTGCGATTCGACCAGGTAGAGTGTCAGCCGCATCTCCGCCCGGGAGGCTTGCGCATCGGCCCCGAAGCGGATCAGCAGCGATCCGTTGCCGTTGCCGGCCCATCCGTCCTGGGGCCCGGGCAGGATGTAGGGGATCTCTCCCGGTGTGCTGCGCCCTACGTCGTACGCGGCCGCCGCGCCGGGGAACCGGCCCAGAAGGTCGGAATACGCGCCGTCGTACAACGCGAACTCGGCGGCCGAACCGTCTTTGCGGCCGATTTCCCATACGGGCCGGTAGGGTGTTGCCGACAGGCTGCCCCATAGCAGGGCCGCCAATACGGCAAGGATGGAATGCTTGTGTCTTTTCATATCGGAATTTTTGGGTTATTCGGGGTCAGTCCATTTTACGTCGGTCATTTTTGCCACATGCCTGCCGGTCATGTCGGTGATCTCCGAGCCGACGTTGAGCGTCAGCGGCCAGTAGGCTTTCAGCCCTTCCTCAGTCCCGGAGAAGTCGCATGCCACATCGGCTGCGGCCTCGGCCTCGGTGCGGACGTCCGCCCAGATCGAAACGTGCTGGATGTTGCCGCGCATGTAGCGGTTCGAGTAGGAGGGGGCGGTGCCCAGCTGCAGGTTGCAGGTCGGCTCCACGATGGCCTTGCCGCACGCGAAGCTCTTTACCAGCCGTCCGTCCAGATAGAAGTGCATCTTGTCGTTGGCCTTGTACGTGGCTGTGATGTGGTACCACTTGTTCAGCTCGATCGTGCAGCAGGTGCCGCCCTTCCAGCTCCCGTCGTTGACGTAGAACTGCAGGTTCGCGCCGTTGTTGCGGATCATGATGGCACCCTTGCCCTGCTCGCACGAGATGACGTTCTGGTCGCCCGCTGCGAATTCGTCGAAACGTATTTTCATCTCCCAAGTCAGCTCTTCCGTGAGATCCCAGTCGCCTGCGGGCCCGAGGTTCATCTTCGACCCGGCGTTGAAATAGGGGATTCCGGCCTTGACGATGTTCTCCCGGAAGGCTTTTATCGCTTCTTCGAGCTGTTTGCAGGCGTTCCGGTAGCCTTCGTCCCGCGAGGTGTTGTGCATGATGTAATAGGCCTGGTCGATGCGGGCCTGCAATGCCTTCTTCGATCCGGGGGCCGTGTCGCCCTCTTCGATCCCTTCCGTCGACTCTTCGACGAGCGATTCCGCCTGGCGGATCAATGCCATGAGCGTCTGATGTGCTTCGGAATAGTCGTCGTCGCTGCATGCGCATAACACCAGTGCCGCGCAGAGGAAGGTTGCGAATTTTTTCAGTATGGTTTTCATGGTCGTTTACTGCATTAGGTGTTTAATATCCTTCGTTTTGTCCCAGGGTTCTCCAGTCGGGCATGCCGTCGAACTGCGTCTGCGGGATGGGGCGTACGACGTGGTACTCCTTGATGTTGTCCTTTGCATCGGGGTTGTAGATCCTCACCTGGTCGATGAGCCTGCCGAAGCGTTTCAGGTCGAGCCGCCGCTGCCACTCGCCGAAGAGCTCGCGGGCGCGTTCCTCGAGGATGAAATCGAGCGTCATGTCCTCTTCGGTGACCTTCATGGCCTCTTCGTATTCGGGCTTTTCGTGGTTGACGGCACGTTTGCGCAGCTGGGTTATGTCCTCGGCGGCACCCTTCAGGTCGCGGTTCTCCGTGCTCCGGATACGCGCCTCGGCACGGATCAGGTAAAGTTCGCCCAGCCGGATCACAGGGTAGCTGCGATCCGACAGCTTCGACATGTTGCCCGGCCGGGTGTGGTCGTAGAACTTGGTCATGCCGATGAACGTCCAGCGATCCTGCGGGATGCCGTCGGCGTCGAACATGTCGTTGCGGTCGAATACCGTGAAGGTCTTTTCCATGCGCTTGTGTTCCTCGACGGGCAGTACGTCGGGACAGAGGTAGAGCGCCGTGTCGATGTATTCGCGCCACTGGTTGAGCGGGAAGGCCGAACGGTCGTCGGCCGGGTCGTTGTAATACCATACCCATTGGTGCAGGTCGCTCCAGCGTTTGTCGGCGTCGCGGTCGAACAGATCCATGAAGTAGGTCGAGGGGATCGCCTGGCAGCCGCCGTAGCCCGTCCATTTGAGCATGGTTTGCACGCCCGGGAAACGGTCGATATACATGGCATACCACGACCAGTAGCCGTTGGCCTGGCGGAAGGCGTCGTCCTCGGTGAATTCCGTCGTCCAGATGAATTCGTTGTTAGTCTTGTCGTCGGCCCACAGGTCTTTGAGCGAGGGGCAGAGCTCCAGCCCGTAGTGGCCGATCACCTGCGATGCCATGTCTGCGGCCTCGTCCCACTGTTCGTTGTAAAGGTACATGCGTGCGAGCAGCGCCTTGGCTGCGGGCATGTCGATGCGCCCCGATTCCGTGGTGCGCGTGTCGGGGAAGAGCCCGATGGCCGTCTCGAGTGCGCCGATGATCTCTTCGTAGAACTTCGCGCGGGGCGAACGGCGGGCTTCGGTGCCCTCGGTCTCGTCGGTTGTCATCGGCAGGTAGCTGTCGCCCCACGTCTCGGTGACGATCCACAGGAACAGGGCCCGCATGACATACATCTCCGCTTTGAACTGGCTCTTTTCGTCTTCGTCGGCAAAGGGCGTCTGGTCGATCGTTTCGAAGAACAGGTTGATGTTGAACAGCGCCTTGTAGCAGTGGTTCCACAGCCATGCCACATTGCCGTTGGTGGCGTCGAGCCCGTAGTAGTCGCACAGGCCCACATCGCCCTGGTTCTTGCCGCGCAGGTAGATGTCCGTCCCCAGCTCGGTCATCAGCGGCCACTGTCCGTCGCCGCCGTAGAGGTTGTTGATCTTGGTGTAGCTCTGGTATACCAGCGCCTTGATGCCGTTTTCCTCCTTGAATATCTCGGTCGTCGACCCGTAGGTTTCTTCTTCGAGGAAGCTCTGGCATCCGGTCAGCCCTATCGTAAGTGCCGCCGCAAACAGGATGAATATCTTTTTCATGGTCTGGTTTTCGGATTTTAAGTTAGAACTGGACATTCGCGCCGAAGATATAGAACGACTCCCACCACGAGATGCCGCCCGTGTTCTGGAACTGGCTGTAACGCCACGGGGTGTTCATGGTCACATAGAAGCGCGTCTTCTTCACCACGCGCCCCATCCATGCCCGGGGCAGGGTGTAGCCGAGCGTGATGTTGCGGATGTTCACGTAGCTGTTCTTGTAGTAGCCCGTGGCGTCGAGGTATTTGATCGACTGTCCTTCGACCGGGCGTGGATGTCGGTCGGAAGGTTTTTCGGGTGTCCAGTAGTCGATCTTGTAGGTGTTCCAGCGTCCGAGCTGGTTCGCCCATTCGCTCGTGCTGCGGCCGTCGTGGGCCAGCGAGCCGAACTCGCCGTATACGTCGACCGAGAAGTCGATGTTCTTCCACTCCGCATTGATCTGCAGGCCGCCGACCCAGTCGGGGCGTGTCGTGCCGAGGATCGTGCGGTCGTTGCCGTCGATCTTGCCGTTGCCGTCCAGGTCGGCGACCTTGACCTCGCCGGGTTTCTGTCCGTAGATCGCAGCCAGGTCGGCTTCGTTTTCCTGCCAGATGCCTACCTGTTTGTAATTATAGTGTACGCCGTTGACCGGATAGCCTACGAACAGGCCGTTGTTGATGTCTTCCTTCATCTTGGGATCCTGCAGGCGTACCAGCTCCTCCTTGTTGCGGTAATACGAGAGGTTCACCCCCAGGTGGAAGTCCTTCGTTTCCACGGGGACGGTCGAGAGGCTTACCTCCCAGCCGCGGTTGCGGGTGTCGCCGATGTTCGTCCACGCCCGGTTGAAGCCCGAAGTATAGGGCAGCACCTTGAGGTAGAGCAGGTCGTAGCTCTTCGAATCGTAATAGTCGATCGTACCGTGGATACGTCCCTTGAGGAACCCGAAGTCGAGGCCGATGTCGAGCATTTTGTTGCGCTCCCACTCCAGGTCGGGCGTCGGGCGGGTTTCGGGCTCCAGCCCCGGGCGGTGCAGCTCACCGCCGTTGAAATTGGCGTATTTGCCGTGCAGCGTACCTGCCGTGGCATAGGCCGCGATCGAGTAGTTGCCCGTCATGCCGTACGAGGCGCGCAGCTTGAGGTTCGAAATCCATTCCACGTCCTTGAGGAAGGGCTCTTCCGAGATGCGCCACGCGATGGCCCCCGAAGGGAAGAAGGCCCATTTGTGCCCCGGCGAGAGCTGCGACGCACCGTCCTCGCGGAACGACGCGGTGATGATGTACCGGTCGTCGTAGGAGTATTGCACGCGCCCGACGACCGAAACCATCTGGCTGCGGACGAAGCCCGAGGACAGGCTTTTCGAATCGGTCAGGCGCCCCATGTTGTACCACAGGTAGGCGGGCGATTCCTGGTCTTTGCCCGACATCGAGGCATTGACCGTCTGGCGGTTCTGCATTTCATAGACGGCCGTCAGGTCGATGTTGTGCCTGCCGAATTGACGTTTGTAGTTGAGCACGTTGTTCCAGACCCAGTCGGCCTTGCGGTTGTTGTGCATGAAGGCCACGTTGCGCTCGTCGGTATACGATACCGAGCGGTTGTCGTAGTAATAGCCGCGCGACGAGAAGGCGGGGCTGTATGCGAAGTTGGTATTGAACGTGAGTCCCTTCGCCAGGTCGATCTGGGCGAAGAAGCGCAGGAAGAGTTTCCACTCCTCGGTCTTGTCCTTATATACGTCGTCGCTCTCGTTCATGTAGGGGTTCTTCACGAACGGGTCGCCGAAGGGGTAGACGTTGTAGCTGCCGTCCTCGTTGCGGGTCTGCGTGAGCGGGGACATGTGCAGGAACTGGTTGAACATATCCGGCTTGTCGTTCTTGACGATGTAGTATGCGCGGCTCGAAAGTCCTACCTTGAGGAACGGCAGCACCTTGTGCGAGAGGTCTGCGGTCAGGTAAAAGTGGTCGTGCCCCGCGTTTTTGTAGCGGCTGTCTTCGTTCTTGTAGTTGAATGCGATTTTGTAGGCGCTTTTGTCCGTTGCCGCCGAAATGGTCAGCGAGTGGCTTGTCCACAGGCGTTTCTTGTTGAAATACTTTCCCATCCAGTCATTGTCGACCTTGCCCATGTTGGCCAGTTCGATCCCGAAAAACGCCTTTGCGTCGTCGGCTTCGCTGTGCCAGGTGCCTGCCGCACGGCTCGCCTCGCGCTGGAATGCGATGTATTCGTCGGCGTCCATTACGTCGAGCGACCCCCAGTTGTTGACGCCTGCACCCACGAACCCGTCGTAGGTTACCGTCGTCTTGCCCTGTCTGGCCTGTTTGGTCGTAATCAGGATAACGCCGTTGGCGCCGCGGGCGCCGTAGATGGCCGTCGAGGACGCGTCTTTCAGCACGTCGATCGACTCGATGTCCCCGGGGTTGATCGAGGCCAGCGTTTCGTCGTAGGGAATGCCGTCGAGGACGATCAGCGGGTCGTTGCTGGCATTGCGCGAGCGGGTGCCGCGTATGCGGATCGAACCCCCGTCCATTCGGATCCCGGCGATGCCGGTCAACGCCGTGGTGATGTTGTAGGCCGGGATACGCTCGATACGGTCTGCCGAGATCGAGCTGACGGAACCTGTGATGTCCTTGCGTTTCATCGTCGTATAGCCGGTCACGACGACATCCTCCAGTCCGATCATGTCCTCCGACAGGACTACGTCCACCGAAGTGCGCCCGGCTCCTACCTTGACGGTCTGCGGCAGCATACCGAGGAACGATATTTCCAGCAGGTCACCGTCTTCCACCCCTTCGAGTGCATAGTGTCCCGCGTTGTCGGTCAGCGTGCCGCGGGACGATCCTTTTATTACGACCGAAGCGCCTGCAACGGCTGCCCCGTGCGTGTCCTCGACGATACCGGATACCGTACGCCGAATTCCCCCCCCCTTGTATCCTGGGGGCTGATGGTTACTGTTACGGAACTTTCTGCGGTCGCATTTGCCGCCGCCGGCAACATCAGGGCCGACAGCACCAGGACAAAACCGCCTCTCATAATGCCCGATAGCCTGTGCCGGGGACGCCGGCCGGCCTGGATGATTGGATAGAAACGTTGCATGGTTCAGTAGTTTAGGTTAGTGTGGTTTGGGTTGGATGATTAATATTTGAACATTTTTAATAATGTATGAACATTAATGCCTACTGCAAATTTATACATAGATTTTTAAAATGCAACTTTTTTTGGCTCTTTTTTAATGATAATTTGTCAACGGCCGCCGGATATCCCTTTTCCGGTGGATTCTCGGTATCTCTGTGGATAATACCTGTTTGCCTGCATGTTTTTTGCCGGAACGGGGCGGAGCCGGTTCCGGATCGTTCCCTGATTCCCTCTGCCGGAGGCCGTTGCTGTGCCGGAGCTCCGGCGCCCGATAGTCGCTGTTTGTATGTACATGAAATCTTCCTTTAAGCGCGATGCTGCCGCCTGCCCGGCGGATTGCTGCCCGTCCGCTGCCTGCTTTCTGCCGGGGGCCGCCCGCTGCCCGTCGCCCGCTGCCCGTCGCCTGCTGCCTGCTTTCTGCTGTGTGCCGCCCGCTGCCCGCCGCCTGTCGTCTGTCCGGCAGGTTGCCCCCGCCTGCCGGTTCGCGTGGCGGGCGGCGTTGTCTGGCATTTCTGGCATTGCGGCACCCGCATTGTTCCCGGCTCCTTCCTGCTGTTCCTGCCTCTTCCTGTTGCTCCCGGCTTTTTCGTGTTGTTCCCGCCCCCCCCCTCCCCCGGGCGGGGACGCCCCGAAAAAGTAACGGCGCATCCGTTGTCCGGATGCGCCGCCGATAGGGAATATGCCTGCCGCTATTCGGGGAGTTTCCCGGTTCCCCAGCGAGTGTTGGGCTTGGGCCCCAGCCATAGCTCGAGCAGGCCGCCGCGTGCGAATTCTTCGTGAGGGAACCAGAAGTTGTTAAGCACCCGGCCGTTTAGGCGTGCGCGTTGGATATAACAGTTCTTGTCCGAATTGCCGTAGGTGCGGATGACGAACCGGTCGGAACGGTCGGCCGGGTAATAACGCTTGTCGAGACGGATCGACACCTCGTCGAAGACCGGCGAGGTGATCTCGTATACGGGGCGGGCAGCGGCCGTGCCCCGCGTACTGAACAACCCGATCGACATCAGTGCGCTCACGCCGCCCATTTGTCCCTGGTCTTCGTCGTGCCCGCCATACCCCCGGTCGGGCGTGGTGCCCCCGTAAGCCTGTTCGTTCACCCGGCGGACCCAGTATTGCGTGAGCCAGGGTTTCCCGCCCCAGCTGAATACGTGTGCGTTGGAGCATCCCGGCTGGTTGGCGTAGCTGACGTAGCCTTGTCCGTAGCCGAACACGAAATCCTGCGGCGCAGCCTGCTCGAATGCATAATTGAGCTTCCCGCAGAATTTGTCATAACCGCCCATGAGCGTTGCGAGGGTCGGTAGTTCGTGCGATACGCCCCAGGTGGCCTGCCAGGCATTGGCCTCGATCCAGCCGGTGCCCCTGAGCGGATCGTCGTGCAGCCATTGGCCCTGCTCGTCCTTGGGGAAGAGCAACTGCTGGTCGGGGCGGTATAGCTTGCGCCATCCGTGGGATCGGTTGCCGAAGTAGGCGGCCTCATCCTCCAGTCCCAAACGCACGGCCATTTGTGCGAGCGCCCAATCCTGGAAGTTCGACTCGATCGTCATCCCGGCGTTTTTCGGCTGGTAGCCGTGTTCGAGGTAAAATTCCCCGATTCCCTGCATGCCGCCCGGCATATGGTTGCGTTGCATCGTCCGGAAAGCGTGCATTGGGTCGCATTTGCGCATCAGCCCTTTGTTATAGGCCGAGACGATGAGCGGCGTGGCCGGACATCCGGACATGATGTAGGTATATCCTCCGGCGCAGGGCCCCCGGGGAATCAGCCCGCCGTTGTCGGCATAGCGGATGAGCGAGGCCGACATTTCGTCGGGCATTTCGGGCCATCCCAGCCCCCACAGGACGTTGAGGTTCCACTGCGTGAGCCAGAAGGCGTCGGAATTATACATGTGATGCACGACGCGGCCTGCCGCATCGCGCGGGAGCGTGCGGGTCTTGACCCGGATGTCGCGCGTGAACGAACCTGCGCGCTGGCCGTCCGTCAGGTCGGGGTATTCGCCGTTCACGTCGTCGATCTTGTGGCGGCCCAGCAGGACATGCCACAGGTCGGTGTAGAATTTTGTCCGTTGTTGCTGCGTGCCGCCTTTTACCTCGATGCGTCCCAGCCATTCGTTCCATTCGTCCTGTGCCGCGCGGCGCACGGCGTCGAAGTCCCAGGTCGTGGCGTCATGCGTGAGGTTCTCCCGTGCATTTTCCGTACTGACGTACGATACGGCCGTGCGGACATGGATGCGGTCGCCCGTACGGACGCCGTAATGTGCCGCGACGCCCGATGTGGGGGAGTCCAGGTAACTCAGCGCTTCGCGCGGGTGGCGCCTGGTGATTTCGGAGGAGCCTTCGAGCGAGTCGATTCCGGAATAACGGCGTGTGCCGACCCATCCGTCGAGCCGGTCGAACGGCCGGTCGAAACGGACGACGAAGTAAACCCTGACGTTCTCGGGGCCGCCCCAGTGGCGGCCATAGGTGTCGAAGCTGCCCTCTATTTCGTGCTCTCCGACCCGCTGCACGCGGGCGTTGCACATGGTCGTCGACGCCAGATAGCCGCCCAGGTTCAGGAGTATGCCGGCTTCGGCGTCCCGGGTGAAGGTCAGGCGGTAGAACCCCGTGCGGTCAGTGGCCGTCTGCTCGACCCAGATGCCGTAATCCTCCAGGAAGAGACGGTGGTAACCCGGTTGGGCGATTTCGCCCTCGTGCCGGAAGTGCGATTTCCAATGCCCTTCGCCGAGGGTGGGATCGACGTTGCCGGTCGTCGGCATGAGCGTAAGCCCGGCCAGCACCCAGTTGTGTATCTGCGGGAAGCCGAGCACCTCGGTCGAATTGTAGTTGTAGCCCCCGCCGTACTGGTTGCGGTTGCGGGTCAGCGGTGCGGCGCCGATCATGCCGAACGGCTGGTTGCCCGTGATGAAGAAGAAATAGCGCCCCTTGGTCGTTTCGATGAACGGGTCGACCTGCGAGACGAAATCGCCTCCGGCCTCGGCGGGCGGGAATGCCTCGATCTCGGAGAGCCCGACATGGGAACCCACGGCGTCGTTGACCTCGAATTTCACCCATCTGACCCGTTTGGGCGCGAATTCCACGACCTTGGGCTCCCCGTTGTCCGGGATCCCGACTACTCCGATACGTGTACCGTCGCTGAAAAAGAGGTCGCCGCCTGCCGTATGCGCATCGCCCGTCGGCCGGTCGTAGAGGACGATGCGCGAGAGGGTGACCTCCTCGTCCCAGTCGAGCCGGATCCAGGGGTAGGGTAATTGCTGCCAGTAGGGCATCTGCGCTGCCGATACCCATTCGCCCGCATTGTCGAGGCGGATGTAGCCGTCGTTGACTTTCGAGGCATCGCCGTCGGCATTGAGCGACGACGATGCCGTGGCGCGGGCTTTCGGGGCGATATTGTAGGTGCCGCCGAGTGCCGGGAACGAGATTCCCGCCACGCAAAACAGGGTTAACAGCTCTTTTTTCATCGCGATGTGCTTACGTTAAGGTTCGTATTGCATGAATATACGAATAATATCGTCTCGCCGGTTCCTGTTCCGGCCCGCAGCCCGGGAATATACCCGTTATTTCATAAAGGCCTTCACGACCATGATCTCGCGCCCCGAGGTGTTGACGATGCGGTAGGAGCCTGCCGCCGCCGAAATTACCAGCGTTTCGGCATAGCTCAGGCGAAAGCGGCTGCCGCCCGCGGTTTCGACTTCGGCGCTTTCGCCCTCGACCAGGTTCAGGACATGGCATTTTCCCTGCGTTGCGACCTCCACCGAGGTGTTGAGCTTGTAACGGTGCACGTCGTAGGAGTGGTTGCGGTGCGTGGGCAGGTGCCACAGTTCCCAGTCCGCCCCCTTGTCAAGCAGCGCGGGGTGCGACACCAGCTCCCGTTTCACGGTTTCGCCCTTGCGGTCGAAGCAGAGGTTCTCCATTGCGCGGCGGATGTTCAGCGGGCGCGGTTTCCCGTCGAGGTCGAGCGCCAGCCAGTCGTACATCTTGAATGTGAAGATGTAAGGCGTGGTGCTGATCTCCAGCACGAGGTTGTTGCGTCCCGAGCTGTGGAGCGTGCCCGGCGGTATGAGGAACAGGTCGTGCCGCGCCGACTGTTCGGCGTTGATGTAGCGCGGCACGTCGAGTTCCGTGCCTTTTTCGAAGCTTTCGGTCAGCGCCCGTTCGAACTTCGCAGGGTCGATATCCTCTTTGAACCCGAGGTATACGACCGACCCGGGTGCCGTGTCGAGGATATAGTAAGTCTCCTCCTGAGTCAGTACCTCGCCGAAATTCTTGCGGATATATTCCCGCTGCGGGTGGCACTGGATCGAAAGGTTGCCGCCGTCGAAGTTGTCGAGGTAGTCCATGCGGATCGGGAATTCGTCGCCGTATGCGTCGTAGCACGCGCTGCCGACGACCTGCTCGCCGCCCTGGAACATCACCATGTCGAACGACACTTCGAGCATCTTGCCGTCGCTGCCGAAGATCAGCCCGTTTTCCGGTACGATCAGCTCGAACGACCATGCGTAGTTGGGCACGTCGTGGGGCAGTGCGCCGATGTGTTCGCGGATCCATTGGCCTCCCCACGCCCCGGGTTCGAACCACGGCCGGACGCGGAATCCGTTTGCGGCGAGGTGCTCCAGGCCGCGGCGCAGGTCGGTGCCCTCGGCCCAGGTGATCTCCCCTTCGCGCTGCCCGTCGACGATTATGCCGATGCGGGGCAGCAGCTCCTTCTTGTGGCGGTTCAGTACGACCCAGTCGACGAAATAGAACCGCTTGTACATCTTTTTCGGGGGTTCGGGCTGCGTGGCCCCCAGGTTGGCGATGCTGCCCGCACGCGAGCGGAACTGGATCTCGTTCTTCGGGATGTCGATATAGACCAACTCGCCCTGCCAGCCGGCCAGCGCGGCGCCGGTGCCGACGAGTATGTTCATCTCCGCCTCGGGGTCGGGTGCGATCGCCCGCAGTTTTTCCCCGTCGAAGAACTCCTCCAGCCGCAGCGGAGTGCGGAAGCCGAAGATCGGGTCGTCGCCGCCCAGATAGGGGGCGACCAGGCGTTCGATCTCCTCCTGCGGCCGCAGGGCCGCGTCGACGCTCCACCACACGGGGCGGATGCCCAACTGCGTGAGCGCACGGTTCAGCTCCTGCCGGAAGAGGTCGAAGCGTACGCCGACATAGCCGTCGACGACAACCTGCTTCTGCCCGGCCAGCCGCCGTGCCAGCGACGTGTAGTCGCAGAAAATCTTATCCGCCCCGAGGTCATGTGTCGGGTAGATGTCGTATTGGTTTTTTCCGGTTTCCGGTTTGCATACCGGAAGTAGGTTCTGTGTTGTTTTCCTTAAAAGAGACATAACTATTGTTTGGTTATATGAATAACGATGCTGCGCCGATCAGGGCGGCATGGTCGGGCCGGGCCGGGAGCCCTATCCTGATCCGGTGGCCGTCGGCTTCGAGCCGGCGTTCCATGGCGGGCCCGAACAGCGGGTAGGCCCGCGAGATATTCCCGCCGAGCACCAGCATGTCGGCGCGGAAGCGTTCCGCCACGGGGGCTGCGAATGCCGCCAGCCGCTCCCCGTATTCGTCGAACAGGCGCCGTGCCGCGGGGTCTTCCGCATGGCGTTCGGCAGCTTCGCGTGCGCCGCTTATCTCCTGCCCGGTCAGCTCCCGGTAGCGGCCGCATACCCAGCGGGTCGAGAAGGCCTCATCGACGATGCCCCCTTCGAACGGCAGGCAGTATACCCAGCCGTTGGCGGGCACTTCGTCGCCCGAGGTCACCAGCCTGCGGCCGGCCACGAAGCCCGACCCGACGCCCGTGCCGAGCGTCAGCGCCACTACGCGTTCGGCGCCATCCGCGACCCCGCCGAGGCATTCGCCCAGCGCGAAGGCCGCCGCGTCGTTGACATAGCGGAACTCCTCCGTGCCGCACTCCCGCAGCAGCGGGTAGAGCGTCGCCGCGACGTCGAGCCCGTAGATGCGCTCGAACTTCCGCACGCCCCGGATCAGCGAAATGCCCCGCTCGTAGTCGAACGGCCCGGGGAAGGCGAAGCCTGCGCACCGGATGCGTCCGATGCCCGATGAAGCGGCCGTGCGCCGGATGTTTGCGGCCCAGGCCCCGGCGATCGTGCGGGCCCCGGCCGCCGCGTCGACTTTGTCCGTGTGCGGTTCCCCGCACAGTTGCCCCGTGGCGAGGTCTACCACCGCCGAGCAGACATGGCTGCCGCCGATGTCCACGCCCAGGGCGTAGCGATTATGTGCCGATTGTGCCATGACGGTATATTTTTCGTAGTTATTTGTTCAGCCGGGTGTTGGGCTCCGCGGCGAGGTTCACCCGCAGCGTGCCGCCGCCGACCACTTCGGCGAAGGGAAGCTGTACGCTCTGCAAGGGTTTGCCGTCCAGTTCCAGCGAACCGATATAGTAATTCTCCGGCGTGTTGCCCGTCGTTTCGATCACGAACTCCTTGCCCGAGTAGTAATCGGGGTTGAGGCGGATCGTCACCTTGTCGAACAGGGGGCTGCCGATCTGGAACGTCGGGTCGGGGGCGGTGAGCCCCTTCGCGTCGAAGAGCCCCATCGAGGCCATGACGTACCATGCCCCCAGCTGTCCCTGGTCTTCGTCCTGCCCGTAGCCGTAGCCGTGGATCTCCTCCGTGCCGTAGAATTCGTTGCAGATCGTGCGCATCCATTTCTGCGAGAGCCACGGTTTGCCCGAGAAGTTGAACAGCGCCGAGATGTGGAGGTTCGGTTGGTTGCCGTGGTTGTAATAGGCATGGACTCCCGCAAAGGCATTGATCGTCTTGCCGCCGCCGAAGACGCTCTCGCGCGAGATGAGGAACGTGCTGTCGAGGCGGTTGTTGAACTCCTCGCGGCCGACCATCTCGACCAGCCGGTCGATGTCGTGGGGCACGTAGTAGGTGTACTGCACGGCATTGCCCTCCTGGAATCCGGCCCATGCCGCATAGGGGTCGAAGTCGGCGATGAATTCACCGCTGCGATCCCGCGGCCGGATGTACTTGGTTTCGGGGTCGAAAAGCAGCTCCCACCCGCCCGAGAGCTTCTTGAGCTGCTCGTAATCGGCCTCATGGCCCAACTGGCGGGCCATCTGCGCGACGGCATAGGCGCTGAACGAGTATTCGAGCGTATGCGATGCCGCGAATCCCGAGCCGTCGGGCGTGGTTTGCATGCCCAGTTCGGGCAGGTAGGGCGAATAGCCCTGACTGACGAATTTCCCCACGTCCAGTTTGCCCGCGCCGGCCGGGCGGCCTTCGCTGCCCAACTCGTTCTTGCGGGCGGCCTGGTAGCCCAGCGCCACGTCGAAGTTGCGGATGCCGCAGTTGTAGGCCGCGGCAATGGCGAGCCCCGTGAAGTTGGTGCCTACGCCCGAGACGTACTTGCTGCATGCGATGCCGTCGCCGAGCCATCCGGCGTCCTTGTAGACCAGCAGCTGGCTTGCCACCCAGTCGGCATAGTATTCGGGATAGGCGATGCTCCACAGCTGCGTGAGGTTCCAGTAGGCGCCCCAGATCGCATCGGTATTGTAATAGTCGTGCACCGGCCTGCCCGCACCGTCGAGGGCAATTTGTCCGACCGTGCCGTCGTTGGCCGGATAGGCCCCGTTCACGTCGTTGGCCAGGCCGCGTCCCAGCAGGGCGTGGAACAGCCCCGTGTAGAACTTCACGCGGTCATCGTGCAGGCCGCCCTCGACGCGAAGCCGGCCCAGCGCCTCTTCCCACGTGTCGTTCGCCTCGCGGCGCACCCGGTCGAAATCTTTGCCGGCAGCCTCCTTTTCGAGGTTCAGCCGCGCGTTCTCCACCGACGTGTACGACAGGCCGATCTTCAGCCCCACCTGCTGACGCTCGCGGGTGTCGAAACGCAGGTAGAGCCCTGCTCCGGCGCCTGTGCGGCTGCGCTCCCCCGCGAAGGTTTGCTCGCCGCTGAACGCGCCCCAGGCCGCAGGCTCGGCATCGAGTACGGCGCTGAAATACATTGTCACCGTGGCGCCTTTCTGGTAAATGTCGACATAGGCGGGCTCGGTCACCACCCAGCCCTCGATACGTCCGTCGTCGGTGTAGGTCACCGACGCGTCGCGCACCGGGCCGCTTTCGCCCATGCGCGTCCCGATGTTGAAGATCAGGTTCGCCTCCTCCGTCGCCGGGAAGGTATAGCGGTGGAACCCGACCCGTTCGGTGGCCGTCAGCTCGGCCTTGACGCCGTAATCCTTCAGCAGCACGGAGTAGTAGCCGGGGCGCGCCACCTCGTCCTTCTTGTCGAAGCGCGAACGGTAGCCCGCGTCGGGGTTGTCGAGCGGCCCGGGTACGGTCTGAAGTTCGCCGACCGTCGGAGCCACCACCACGCCGCCGACCTGGAACTCGTGGAAGTTGGCGAAGCCCTCGATCGAGGTGTGGCGTGAGTCGTAGCCCACGGCTTCCCAGCCGTTGGGATTCCCCAGGTGGCCGTCGGTCGTCGGAGCCAGTTTGGCCATGCCGAACGGTACGGCCGCAGGGGTGAAGAAGAACCACCGCGAATGTGCGGTGCCGATGCGCGGGTCGACGTAGTCCGTCAGCGGCTCCTGGGCCGTACATGCCGACAGACAGGCCGTCGCGGAGAAGAGGATCAGTTTGTGCAGGTGTTTTTTCATCGTTGATGTTTGCCGGCGGCCGTTGCGGCCGCCTTTGGGTTATATGGTTTTCTGTTTAATGTATATACATGAGGTGCGTGGCGTCCGTCTATTTCGCGGCGAACCTGCGCAGGGCGAGGGCGCAGCCTGCCAGGTAGAGCATACAGGCCGAAATGACCAGCAGCGAACCGGTCTGGCTGCCCAGGAGGTCGGTCGTGAAGCCCATCAGGGGCGGGATGACGGCGCCGCCGCAGACCCCCGTGATCATCAGCCCCGAAATCTCGTTGGCTTTTTCCGGATGGCATTTCAGCGCCGTCGAGTAGATCACCGAGAAGATGCTCGAGCAGGCGAAGCCGATCAGTCCGACCAGCGCCAGCATTCCCACGGTACCCTGTACGAAGTAGAGGACGGCCATGGCAGCGATGGCTGCGAAGATGTGGATGCGGAAATAACGCACGTCGTTCATGCGCACCAGCAGGATCGAACCGATCAGCGCACCGACCGTGCGGCAGACGAAGTAAACGCTCGATCCGAGTCCGGCCTGCTCGACGGGGTAACCGCCGCGTTCGATCAGCAGCTTGGGCGCCACGGTATTCATCCCCACGTCGACGCCGACGACGAAGACGATCCCGAGGAAGAGGAGGAGTACCGTGCGGTCTTTCAGCAGGGCGAACGTCGCACCGACGGGCGAGGCCTGCGGCGCTTCGGCCTCTTCGCGGATGGGGGTGCACAAGAGCCATGCGGCCGAGAGCAGCGTGATGAGCGCGAAGATCGGGAAGAGGTATTGCCAGTTGCCCAGCGTGCCGGCGGCGAATGCGGCGATGAAGGGGCCGCAGAACGACGAGACGGCCTTGACGACCTGGCCTGCGGTCAGCGAACTGGTCAGCGCGTCCCCCTTGACCACGTTGGTGAGCAGCGGGTTGAGCGATACCTGGAGGATCGTATTGCCGATGCCCAGCAGCACGAATGCCGTCATGCACGTGGCAAGGTTGTAGTGTACGAACGGGATCAGCATACCGACGGCCGTGATGCCGTTGCTGATCTGTACCATGTTCTTGCGGCCGAGGCGGTTCATGGCGAGGGCCGCCGGAATGGAAAGCAGCAGGAACCAGATGAAAACCATCGAGGGGATGAATCCGGCGAGGGTCTCGCTGAGCCCGAAATCTTGCTGGACATAGCTGGTCGAGATACCGACCACGTCGCAGAAGCCCATGACGAAGAAACCGAACAGGACGGGCAGTAATTTGTGGAGTGACTTGTTCATTTGGGTTGTAGTATTTGTCAGCCGTTGATGAATTCGATCGAGTAGGTGAAGCTGTCGGCGCGGTAATAGCCGATGTTATATTCCACCGGGGTGTCGTTTACGTCGAGCACGAAACGTTTGCGGACGAGGATCGGCTCCCCTTCGTTGATGTCGAGCTTTTCGGCCAGCTCCGCGTTTGCGCTGCGGGCATATACCATCTCGCGCGAGGTCTTGACGACGATGCCGTAATTCTTCCGGAGGTTTTCGTAGAGCGGGAGCGCCATGTCCTCTTCTCCGGTCATCGGGATCGCGGGGTTGAAATAGGAGATGAAATAGACGAACGGCAGGTTCGGGCGTCCGCGCAGGCGCTCCAGGCACAGCAGCCTGGCTCCTTCCGGGGCATTGAGAAACTCAGAAGCCTCGGCGGGCGGCGTCTTGCGGCTGATGTGCAGTTCGAAATTCTGCACGACCATGCCCTGTGCGTGCATCTCCTGCGAAAAACTCATCCAGTTGCGGGCGTTGCTCATCACGTTCTGGGGCGCCACGGTCGTCCCGTATCCTTTCTTGCGGATGAGCAGCCCTTCGAACACCAGCCGGTTGATGGCCTGCCGCAGGGTGTTGCGCGAGATGTTCAGTTCTTTGGATAGCTCCACCTCGTTGGGAAGCAGTTTGCCTTTGCGGTACTCTTCCTGCTGGATCATCCGGCGCAGCAGATCCTCGGCCTGCTGGTGCAGCGGTTTGGAAGAGTTCGGGTCGAGTTGTAATTTCATGTCGTTCGGGCTTTTGTGTTATCCCCGGATTATAGCCGTGCCGGGATCGGCGTATAGCATGGCGTGTAGGGCGGTTTGCTGCGGGCATCGGCGCAGGCCTTTCCCGGGGGGGCTTTCCCCTGAGTCATTCCTGAGGGGAATTTTTACCCTGTTCGACCCGCTATGTTCACCTTTGTATCTTGTGTATGTTCTGATATTTGTCAATATGTTCATGCAAATAAACGTAAAATATCCGAATTGTCAAAATCTATGTTCCCGATAATGTCGGTACAGGGCGGATATTTTTTTCAAAAGCCTCGTTCGTTGCCTGTCATTGTCCTGTATTACTGGTGATTGCGTTTTTTGCGGCCGATAGCCGTTTTTTTTGCCCGGGCCGAGCCTGCCCGCGGTTTTGTCCGTATCCGGATGGTGCCGCGCCCAGTCTGCGCCCGGTCGCTGCAGGATGATAGAGGGGGATATTTGTGGATGCAGGGGACGGATTCCGATAAAAAAATAAGGATGGACTTGTGTCCATCCTTACCGGGGTTGTGGAGAATACCAGGGTCGAACTGGTGACCTCTTGCATGCCATGCAAGCGCTCTAGCCAACTGAGCTAATCCCCCGTTGTGGGTGCAAAGATAACGGAAATTTTTTTATTTCCAAATAGCGGACGCAAAAAATCAACTGTTGAATTGCCATTGCTACCGTTCGGATAAAGGGTAGGGCCGGAGGCGTCCGCAGCCGTTTTTTCGCCTGCCACGTGGATTATGAGACTGTTGCCGCGTCTTTGCGGGTAGTACCTCCGTCCGTATGGGATGCTAATGCGCGGTGAGGTTTCTGCCGCCGCTGCCTTTGCAAGCCCGTGCGGCCTGTGCCGTCTCCCTGCATATTGCTCCGTGCGTATGGCCGAACCGTCTGCCGGGACGCTGATTTCTGGCTTCGAAAGATACCGAGCTCCGTGAAGGTTGCGCCGTCCTGTCTATGGGGTTACGTTGCTTCGTACCCGACGTTGCGCCGCTCCGTTTTTTGGTTGCGCCGCTCCAGCTCTGATGTCGCGCGATTTCGTTTTTTGGGTTGCACCGCTCCATCCCTGACGTTGCGAGGTTCCGTTTTTGGGGTTGCGCCGCTCCAGCCCTGATGTTGCGCTGTCCTGTCTTTGGGGCGAGCCGCCCCATCCTTGGTGTTGCCCCATCCTTGGTGTTGCGCCGTCCTTGGTGTTGCGCCGTCCGGGGCTTTCGTGCCGGCAGGCGGGGGGCTTGCGGCATACAGGAGGGAGCCGGGCGATCCTTCCTCCGGGTTGCCGTTTGTTTGTCCCGCCCCATGGAAAAAGCCGGCGCCTGAAGCGCCGGCTTTCCCATATGCGGGATGGCTCCCCGGTCAGTGTCGTGTCCGTTATTCGATCTCCCACGTGGCGCCCGAATGCAGCAACTCGTCCACCGAGCGGATCTTGCTCTGTGCCTTGACCTCCTCGACCTGCCGGGCCACCTCGCGGTCGTAAACCGTGGCGTCCTCGACAGCGCGGATCACGCCCAGGGCAACGGGGTATTCGGGATATTTCATCGCCGCCAGCATCGAGTGCAGCGTCGTGTCGCGCTCGTGGGCGTCGTGCGTCAGCACATCGTCCAGCGTGTAGCCGTCCTGGCCGACGGTCACGACCTTGAGCTTCATGTCCTCGAAGACGATTCCCTTCTCCATGTTGGCCCCGAACAGCATTTTCCCGCCGTGGCGCAGCGTGATCGTACGTTCGGCGCGCGTAGCCTTGTCGGCGGCGAATGCAGCGTGGGTCTTGTCGTTGAAAATCACGCAGTTTTGCAGGACTTCGATCACCGACATGCCTTTGTGCATCGCTGCGGCCACCATGCACTCCTTCGAAAGCTGCACCTCCATGTCGACCGAGCGGGCGAAGAACGTGCCTTTGGCGCCGATCACCAGTTCGCCGGGGTTGAACGGCTTTTCGACCGTGCCGTAGGGCGAGGTCTTGGTGATCTTGCCCAGCTTCGAGGTGGGGGAGTACTGCCCCTTGGTGAGGCCGTAGATCTCGTTGTTGAAGAGTATGACGTTCAGGTCGACATTGCGGCGGATGGCGTGTATGAAGTGGTTGCCGCCGATGGCCAGCGAGTCGCCGTCGCCCGTGGTGACCCAGACGCTGAGGCGCGGGTTGGCGACCTTGACGCCCGTGGCCACGGCGTTGGCGCGGCCGTGCACCGAATGGAACCCGTAGGTCTTCATATAATAGATGAACCGCGACGAGCAGCCGATGCCCGACACGAACGTGAAAAGGTTGTGCGGCGTGTCGGTCGCGTCGGCGATCTCGGGCAGCGCGCGCTGTACGGCGCTGAGGATGGCGTGGTCGCCGCATCCGGGGCACCAGCGTACCTCCTGGTCGCTTTTGAAATCCGCGGGGGTGTATTTGTATTCTGCCATGGCGTTATTTCAATAAGGATTCGAATTTTTGGCAAAGCTCTGCAACCGTGAAGGGCAGGCCCTCGCACTTGTTGTACTGTTCGTAGCGGAACTCCTGCAAACTCTGGCGCAGGTAGTTGGCGAACTGCCCTTCGTTCAGCTCGCAGACGACGATCTTGCGGAATTTCGAGAATATCTCGCGTACGCCGTGCGGCAGCGGGTTGATGTAGTTGAAATGGCACAGCGAAACGCGCTTGCCTTCGGCGCGCATCTGGTCGACGGCGTTTTGCAGGTGTCCGCGTGTACCTCCCCAGCCGACCACCAGCAGGTCGCCTTCCGGGGCGCCCCATACGGCCTGTGCCGGGATGTCGTCGACGGCTTTCGCCACCTTTTCGGCGCGGGTGCGCACCATTTTCTGGTGGTTCGACGGGTCGTGCGAGATACAACCCTTTACGCAGTCCTTTTCAAGGCCGCCGACACGGTGTTCCAGTCCCGTCTTGCCGGGGAATGCCCAGCCGCGGGCCAGGTTTTCGTTGCGCACGTAGGGCATGAAACCGCCTTCGGGGGCCTCGTCCACGATCGGCGGGGTGATGGCCGGGTAGTCCTTCATCGCAGGGATGCGCCACGGCTCCGAGCCGTTGGCGATGAACCCGTCGGTCAGCAGGATCACGGGGGTCATATGCTCCATGGCCAGGCGCCCGGCCTCGAATGCGTAGTGGAAACAGTCGCTGGGCGACGATGCCGCCACGACGATCACGGGGCACTCGCCGTTGCGGCCGTAGAGCGCCTGCGAGAGGTCGCTCTGCTCGGTCTTGGTCGGAAGTCCCGTCGAGGGGCCGCCGCGCTGTACGTCGACCACCACCAGCGGCAGCTCAGTCATCACGGCCAGTCCCAGCGCCTCGCTCTTGAGCGACAGGCCGGGGCCCGAGGTGGTCGTCACGGCGAAGTTGCCGGCGAAAGCTGCGCCGATGGCGGTGCAGATGCCCGCGATTTCGTCTTCGGCCTGGACGGTCTTCACCCCGAGGTCTTTGCGCTTGGCCAGCTCTTCGAGGATTACGGTGGCCGGGGTGATCGGGTACGAGCCGCAGAAGAGCGGCAACCCGGCCTTTTCGGCTGCGGCGCACAGTCCCCATGCCGTGGCGACGTTGCCGCTGATCGAGCGGTAGGTGCCTTTTTCGAGCGGTGCGGGCGCTACGGTATAGGTGTTTGCGAACTGGTGCGTATTGGCTGCGTAATTGTATCCCGCCTGGATGGCCAGCTTGTTGGCTTCGGCGATGGCGGGGTTCTTCTTTGCGAATTTGGTTTCGATGTATTTGAATGCGTAAGCCTCCGGCCGGTCGAACAGGTAGAAGCAGATACCCAGTGCGAACATGTTTTTGCACTTGGTCACGCTCTTGTTGTCGAGGCCGGTCTCCCGGAGCGCGTCGCGTGTCATCGTGGTGATGCCGGGGATTACTACGTTGTACTCGTCGAGTTTCAGCTCGGCGATGGGGTCGAGCGTGGCGAAGCACGCCTTTTTGAGGTGGTCTTCGGTGATCGAATCGCCGTCGATGATGACCGTCGCACCCGGTTTGAGCCATTTGCGGTTGGCCTTGAGCGCTGCGGGGTTCATCGCTACCAGCACGTCGCAGTAGTCGCCGGGATTCAGCTCCCGGTGGCTGCCGAAGTGAACCTGGAATCCCGATACGCCCGCCACGGTACCCTGCGGCGCGCGGATTTCGGCGGGGTAGTCGGGGAAGGTCGAGATCCCGTTCCCGAGCAGCGCCGAGGTGTCTGAGAAAAGCGTGCCCGTAAGCTGCATGCCGTCGCCCGAGTCGCCGGAAAAGCGGATCACGACATCCTGCAACTCCCGTACATTGGTTTTGTCCATGTCTTGTTTCGGATTAGTAGGGTTTTGAAAACAATATCACAAATATATAAATTTATTGTCAAATTGTTCACGACGGGTGACTTTTTTGCAGCCCGTATCCGCCGGGTTTTTCTCTTTGCGCCTCCGTGTTGCTGATAATCCTGCTTTCGGGGGCTCGTTTTGCGTTTTATTTGTTACCGGATTTGTGAATTTGGTTGCGATTTGATAGCGGCCTTATTATTAAAATTTTTTGCGAATGCTGCTTCCGGATTGTAAGTACTGCTCCGGATTTTTCGCTGTAATTTGCCTTCTTCCGTTCTCCCTGCTGTTGCTTCCGCCGCTGTTCCCGTCTTGCCCCGCCGCTGTTCCCGTCTTGCCCCGCCGCTGTTTCTGTCTTGCCCCGCCGCTGTTCCTGCCGTTGTTCTTTCTGCTGTTTCGGCTGGTCTTGCATTGTTCCCGTTCTGCTCCCGCCGCTGTTTCTGTCGTTGTTCTTTCTGTTGCCCCGGCTGCTCCTGCGCTGTTCCCGTGGCTCTTCCCGCCGCTTTTTTGTCGCTTCCTTCGCCGAACTTCCCGTGCCGTCCCATGCGCCCTGTCCCGCCCTGTCCCGCCCGGTCCTGTCCCGCCCTGTCTTGTCCTGTCCTGTCCCGGGCAGTCCCCGTTCCGGGCACGCAACCCGCATTGGGGGTTATACGAAAGGCCGCTGCAAAATTGCGTTGCAGCGGCCTCGTTGCCGTAACGTGCTTGTTATGCCGCATCCGGCCGGGGAATCTTACGGGCGCTGGCCCGGAAAATCTTGCGGGGGTGCCTGTCCGGCGTATTTTGCATGGGCGCCCGTGATCCCCGCGTGGTTCGGTTGCCGGGGCGGGCAGGCTTGGACGTCTACCGGATACGGTTTCGGACGTAAACGAGTTTCAGCTCCTTATTTTCCGACGGGCGCTCTTCGATCTCGACTATTTTCGAAAGGGATTTTACCAGCAGCGACAGTTTTTTGTACCCGTAATTGCGGGGGTCGAAATCCGGCATCTTCTTGGTGAGTACCCCGCCCACGATTCCGAGGAAGGCCCAGCCGCTGTCGTCGGCGGCGTCTTCGATCGTGTTTGCGAGCAGTGTTTTGAAATCCTCGTCGATCGGACGAATGATCGGCTGGGGCTGTGCCGTATCCGGAGCCGGGGCGGCTTTCTTCTCCGCAGCGGCGGGTTCTGCGAGGGGTGCCTCCGCAGCAACGTGTTCCGCGACGGCTGCTTCCGGCATGTCTGTTTCGGGTGCATTGCGCCCCTGATGTTTTTTCGCGGGCTTTTTCGGTGCCGCAGCTTTGGCTGCCGGCGCCGTTGCCGGCGTAACGGCCGTTGTCGGTGCCGGTGCGGGCTGTCCGAGTATCTCTACATAGATGAATTTGTCGCACGATTTGATGAACGGCTTGGGAGTTTTCTTTTCTCCGAAACCGAGCACCTCCCGTCCCGATTCTCGGATGCGGCTTGCCAGGCGGGTGTAGTCGCTGTCGCTCGAGACGATGCAGAAGCCGTTGACCGACTCTTTGTGCAGGATGTCCATCGCGTCGATTATCAGCGCCGAATCCGTCGCGTTCTTGCCTGTCGTGTAGGCGTATTGCTGGATCGGGGTGATCGAATTCTCGAGCAGCACGCTTTTCCATGCCGCGAACTTCGGGTCGGTGAAATCGCCGTAGATACGCTTGATCGTCGGCGTGCCGTAGTTGGCGATTTCGTCGAGTATGTCCTTGATTTTCCGGTGCGAGATGTTGTCGGCGTCGATCAGCACCGCGAATTTTTTATCGGATAGTTCCATGTCGGGTCTGTTTTATTTCCGAAAGATACGAATTTTTTTGGATTCGGGATGCCGATCCATCTTCTTTCGTGGCAGGCTCCGGGTTCCGCCCTTCCCGCTTCTGCTGTGCCGTTTTTGCAGTACGGCGCCCGGCAGCGGGTTTGCCTCGACGTTCGTCGTGCGCTGCCGCCGGGACAGTTTCCCGGGAGAGACGGGCGGGCGTGCGCCCTGTTCTGAGTCGCTTCGCTGCAGCCTGCTCGCTGCGGCAGCCGCAGGGCATTGCCCGCATTGCATGATAAAGGCGCAAGCATGCGTGTGCGTTCGTCGTGCCTGCTTCCGCCTCTGTTTCGGGGCTTGTCCGCCCCTGTCCGGGCCCGCTACCGGATCGAGTTCATCCTGATGCTGGCCTTGACCAGCGCGATTGCCCTTATGCGGTTGATTGCCACGTCCTTGTCTGCGTGGTGCGGGTTCTGGCTCACGAGTTTCACATACCCCTCGCGGTCGGATTTCTGAATGTATTTCACCGTCACGTACTCCTCGCCGTCGATGTCGATCGACAGCAGATACATGTCGCCCCAGAAGATGTCGTTGATGTCGCCCAGTTGTTTGTAAAGTACGATGTCGCCGCTTTTGAGCAGCGGGTACATCGAATCCCCTACGATATATATGGCGCCGTCGCATTTGGGCAGGTTGGGAATGTGGATGAAATTCACGGGTTTGGCTTGCGCCTGGTCGGCGAACAGCGGTACCAGCCCCGCCGTGCCCTCGATCGAGTAGAGAGGCACGCTCTGCAACGGCAGCGAATTGTCCGTGCGGTGCATGTAAGCTGTCAGGTCGGGTTCGGCGTTGAACATGTTGCCCTTGCCGCTTTCGAGCCATTCGGGATTTACGTTCAATTCCTGAACCAGGATGTTCCGGTTGCGTGCCGAGAGACCCGCCTTCCCGGTCTCGATCATCGAGAGGGCCGCCTTGCCGATGCCAAGCCGCTGTGCCAGTTGTTCTTGCGTCATCCCCAACTGTTTCCGTATCAGTTTTACCCGTTCGTTCATAGCTTTTAATCGGAAAATTTTATATTAAAAAATTGAATATTTTATTTGAAAATTCAATATTTGAACTTATCTTTGTCCTGCAAAGTTAAACAATTTATTTCTGCCTGCAAATTTATTTGCAAAAATCTTGCTAATTATCAACTATGTATTCGGTTTCATCTGAACTTTACCATGAGGCGGCGGCACGGTTGTCGGACGCCATCGACGGCGGGAACTATTTTTCGGGTTCGCTTGCGTTCCGCTTCGGCGATACGGACTGCCGCCTCACGGCGTCGGTCATCGTCTATCGCGGCCGCGTTTCGCTGCCCGAAGGGGTACGGCACCCCGTTACGGATCTCGTGCCTGTCTGGTGGGAATTCCACACCACGCAAGCCGGGGGCGAAGTGCTCAACGACTTCGATTTCTCCGAGCTGAAGCGCTACGTGTAGTCCGCCCCAACCGTTCCGGCCATCCCTCCGGGCCCGGCGCAGCCGCCGGAACGTCATTTTCTTCCGAACCTCCCGCCGCGGCGCCGCGCATAGGGTTCAAAAACCAAACCAATGTCTGTTAAAACCGACCCGGCCTCTGCGGAAATTCCTTCCGCAGAGGTTTTCGTACCTGCCGCCATCCTCGAGCCCGATTTCCCCGGCCTTCGCGCCGCGCCCGTCCAGCCCCTTTCCTGCGTCCAGTTTGTCGCATCCGACCAGCCAGTTCCCACCGGATCTTCCGTTCCCAGTGACCAATCGGTTCCCTGCGATCAGTCCGTTCCCGGCGATATTTCCGTCGCACCCGACATTTCCGCTGTGCCCGGCCTTCGCGCCGCGCCCGGCCAGCCCCTTTCCTGCGTTCAGTCTGTACTCTCCGGTCAGCCCGCTCCTTGCGATCTGCCCGGCACACCCGGCCAGCCCGGCCAGCCCAGCACACCCGGCCAGCCCGGCCAGCCCAGCACACCCGGCCAGCCCGTCGCGCCCGATATTTCCGCCGCGCCCGTCCGGCCTGCTTCCCCCGCCCAAGGTGCTATTGCCGGCCGGCCCGCCGTGCCCGGGTGCGGGGCGGTCTGCACGGATGGAGCCGGGTCGTCCGGGGCTCCCTCCTCCGCTGCGGGTGTGCCCCCTTCGCTGGGCGCATTCGCGCTGGCGGTCTATCCCTTCCTCGAGCTGCAACCCTTCCACCGGGCGTATTACCGTGTGCTGGAGGCTTTTGCCGCCGGGCGCATCCGGCGTCTGATCGTCACCATGCCGCCCCAGCACGGCAAGAGCGTCGGCGCGACGACACTGCTTCCGGCCTACGTGCTGGGGCTCGATCCCGACCTGCGCGTTGCGATCGCCTCCTATTCCGGGGCGCTGGCTTCGAAATTCAACCGCCGCGTACAACGTATCATCGAATCGCGCGAATATGCCGCGCTTTTTCCCGCCACGACCATCAAACAGGGGGCGAAGCCGCCCGGTTATATCCGTACGGCCGACGAAGTGGAGGTCATCGGCCGCCGCGGCGGACTGCTCTCCGTCGGGCGCGAAGGGGCGCTCACGGGTAACCGCGTCGACTGCTTCATCCTCGACGACCTCTACAAGGATGCCCTCGAAGCCAATTCGCCCATCGTCCGCGCCAATTGCTGGGAGTGGTATACCTCGGTCGTGCGGACGCGCATGCACAACGCCTCGCGCGAACTGATCGTCTTCACTCGTTGGCACGAAGAAGACCTTATCGGCACGCTCGCCGCGCGTGAACCCGTCGTCGAGTTCACCCGCTGGGCGCAGCTCGACGGGCTGTCCCCCGACACATGGCTGCATCTGAATTTCGAGGCGCTGAAAACCTCGCCGCCTACCGAGGTCGACCCCCGTGTCCCTGGCGAGGCGTTGTGGGAAGGGCAGCAGGGGCGTGCGTTGCTCGAAGCCAAACGGCGGCTCGACCCGCTGCAATTCGAAAGTATGTACCAGGGGCATCCCTCGTCCCGCGAGGGTTTGCTCTACGGGCTGAACTTCGCCGAGTACGACCAGCTGCCGCACGAGATCGTCCGCCGCGCCAACTATACCGATACGGCCGATACGGGCGACGACTACCTCTGCTCGCTCTCGTATGCGGTCGATGCCGACGGGGTGGTCTACATCACCGATGCCGTCTATTCGCGTGAACCGATGGAGGTCACCGAGCCGCTCGTGGCCGGGATGCTCCTGCGCTCCGATACGCGGCAGGCGGCCATCGAAAGCAATAACGGCGGCCGTGGTTTTGCACGCTCGGTGCAGGCTTTGGCACCCTCCGTGCGCATCGAATGGTTCCACCAAGGCGCCAACAAGGAGGCGCGTATCCTCTCCAATTCGGCCACGGCGCTGCACCTCGTGCGCTTTCCCCGGGGCTGGAACCTGCGCTGGCCGGAGCTATACGCCCACCTGACGACCTATCGCCGCCGGTTCCGCGCCAATCGCTGGCACGATGCCGCCGACGTGGTGACCGGTATCGTCGAGCGCGAAGCCCCCGGCCGCAACCGCGCCCGGGTGAGAGGTGTCCGGTTCCTGTAGGTTGGGATCGGGTTTTTGCGGTCTAAAAGTAATATTTGAAACCGACCGTCGGGCTGATTCCGAGCTGGAAAGAGACCCCGTTCACACCCGTTCCCGAATATGACAGATAGCTGTAGTCCAATGTCAGGAGACCGATCGACAATCCGATATGGGACGACGGTCTGATTTCGAACGCTCCGAGCGATAACCCTGCATCGAAGCCGTATCCGCTGGTTCCGTCCGTCGATGCGAACGCGAATCCCACACTTCTGGACGACCGCCCGACCGGAACTCCTCGCCCCGAAAAGACTGCCGTTGCGGCTGCGCAATGTGAAGCCTGCGTTAAATTATCTTCCCGTGCGGAACCAATCGCCCCGATTTTTCGTACCTTTGGCTCCATGGTTATTTAGTTTGCACTAATCCCAATTTAACATGAAAGCATTGAAAATCGGAAATTTGCTCGCTCCCGTCCCCATCGTGCAGGGCGGTATGGGCGTAGGCATATCGCTCGCAGGGCTGGCTTCGGCCGTCGCCGACCAGGGCGGCATCGGCGTCATTTCGTCGGCCGGCCTGGGAGTGATTTACAAAGACTATTCGAAAGATTACCGTACGGCCTCGATCTGGGGGCTGAAACAGGAACTGAAAAAGGCCCGTGAGGCCACGAAAGGCATCGTCGGCGTGAACGTCATGGTCGCCATGTCCAATTTCGCCGACATGGTCAGAACCGCCATCGCCGAGAAGGCCGACATCATCTTCTCGGGCGCCGGGCTGCCGCTCAACCTGCCGTCGTTCCTTACCGAAGGAGCCAAAACCAAACTGGCACCCATCGTATCGTCGGCGCGCGCCGCGAAACTGCTGTGCCAGAAATGGTTTGCCGAATATAAGTACATTCCCGACGCCATCGTGGTCGAAGGCCCCAAGGCGGGCGGCCACCTCGGCTATAAGGAGGAGCAGCTTGTCGACGAGCACTATGCGCTCGAGAGCATCGTTCCCGAAATCGTCGCCGAAGTACATGCGTTTGAGGCCGAGCACGGCTGCCATATCCCCGTCATCGCCGGCGGCGGTATCTACACCGGCGAGGATATCTACCGCATCATGTCGCTGGGCGCCGAGGGCGTGCAGATGGGCACCCGCTTCGTCACGACCGACGAGTGCGATGCCGACCCGGCCTTCAAGCAGAGCTACCTCGACGCCACGCAGCAGGATATCGAGATCATCAAGAGCCCCGTGGGCATGCCGGGCCGGGCCATCCACAGCTCGTTCCTCGACCGGGTGAAGGAGGGCCTGAAACGCCCCCGAAACTGCCCTTTCGACTGCATCAAGACGTGCGACGTGACGCACAGCCCCTACTGCATCATGCTGGCGCTCTACAACGCCTTCAAGGGGAAATTGCAGAACGGCTATGCCTTCTGCGGCGCCAACGCATGGCGGGCCGAAAAGATCCAGTCGGTACGCGACCTGATGGCTTCGCTCAAGGCCGAGTATGACAATTTTTCGCTGAAAGGGAAACTCTTCGGCGTAAAATAATCCGCTCCCCGGGAAAGCCCTCCCTTCCGACTTTTTCAGGGGTGGGGCGAAAAGATGTGACGACCTGATAAATCGGGTCGTCACATCTTTTTTTGAAGGAGAATGGGGGACGGGGGCAACGGTTTTGTTTCCGGTTTCCTGCACGAAAAAACACGCTTCAATTCGACCCGCAGCGAGTTGTGTGCGCTGCGGTCGTGTTGTATATTAGGTGCAGGGCTGCCGATTCGGCAACCCTGCTTTTTTACGCTTGATCCTGCCCTGCCACCCCGATCAGCCTGGAGCAAAGCTTAACAGATCCAATTTTGGTTGTTATGATAAGGAATGCTGTCTGAACCGAATGCGGTAAAGCAGACTGCATACCGGCGCCGCACAAGGCCGCACAAGGCCGTGCGAGGCCGTGCGCCCGGAAACCGGGATTTTCGCTTTGCCGGGACAGCCTAAAAGGTGCCGAACCGGAAGACGATCTTCTGGCAATAGAGTTCGCCGGGTCTGAGCAGCGGCGACGGGAAATCGGGGTGGTTCACGGCGTCGGGGTAGTTCTGGCATTCGATCGCCACGCCGTCGTAGTCGTTGTAACGTCCGCCGGTCTTGGTTTCGGGGCATCCGCCTGCGAGCCAGTTGCCGGTGTAGACCATCACGCTGGGCTGCGACGAAAGTACCTTTACGCAGCGCCCCGAACTTTTTTCGCGCAGTTCGCCGACCTCGCCCAGGATGTTGGGCTGCCACCCGTCGATGACGAAAGGATGGTCGTACCCCTTGAAATCGCGGATGTGGTTGAACTCCGAGCCGATGCCGGGGCGGAAGGGCCTGAATTGGCGGAAGTCCTGCGGGGTGCCCGCTGCGTCGAGCAATTTCCCGGTCGGGATTTGCTTGTCGTTCATTTCGAGCACCTTCGAGCTGTTCAGGCGCAGTTCGTGGTCGAGGATCGAACCGCTTCCGTCGCCCGCGAGATTGAAATAGACGTGGTTCGTGAGGTTCACGACCGTCGTTTTGTCCGTCTTGGCGAGGTAGGTGATTTCCAGGGCATTGTCGTCGTCGAAATCGAATACGGCTTCGACGTTCAGCTCGCCGGGGTAATTCTGGTCGCCGTCCTCCGACAGGAGCGACATGACGACGCGGTTGGTCTCGACACGGCTTTCCCAAAGACGGTTGGCGAAATTTTTCGTGCCGCCGTGCAGATGGTTGGGGCCGTTGTTGACCTCCAGCGAATATTCTTTGCCTTCGATGGTCATGCGTCCCGATGCGATGCGGTTGGCGCAGCGGCCGACGCTCTTGCCCGAGGCGGCCCCGTCGAAGAAGTAGCCTTCGGGGTGTTTGTAACCGAGCACCACGTCGGCCATGCGGCCTTCGCGGTCGGGCATCGTCACGGAGACGATCGCCGCCCCGAAATTCGAGATCTTCACTTCGGCGCCCTTGTCGTTGCGCATCGTGTAGAGGATGATCGCCTCTCCTTCGGGCGTCATGCCCCATACGTGTTGTTCGATAGTTACCATATTATTCTGCGGGTTTTAAGGTTGCCAGGATATGGTCGATGCGGCGCAGGGTCTCCTCCTTGCCGATGAACGACGTCACGTCGTACATGCCGGGGCCCTTGCCGGCGCCGACCAGGGCCAGGCGCAGCGTGTTCATCACCTGCCCCATGCCGTAGCCTTTCTGCTCGATCCAGCCGTGTACGATCCGCTCGGTATTTTCCAGCGAGAAATCGTCGATCGCGGCCAGTACGCTGCGCAGTTCGCGCAGGATTTCGAGGTTCTGCCCCTTCCAGTATTTCCTGGTCTGCTTCTCCTCGTATTCGGCCGGGGCCACGAAAAAGAACGACGTCAGATCCCACAGGTCGGTGATGAACGTGGCGCGCTCCTTCATGATGCCGGCGGCGCGGCCTGCGACCTCGTCCGCGACCTCGATGCCGTGCCCGCGCAGGATCGGCTGGTAGAGCGCGGCCAGTTCGGCGTCGCTCTTATGGTGCATGTACTGTGCATTGAACCATTTTGCCTTGTCGGGCTGGAAGCGTGCGCCCGACTTGGAAACGCGTTCCAGCGAGAAATTGTCGATCAGCTCCTGCATCGAGAAAATCTCCTGTTCGGTGCCGGGGTTCCACCCCAGCAGCGCCAGCATGTTGATGAATGCCTCGGGGAAATAGCCATCCTCGCGGTATCCGTGCGCGGTCTCGCCCGTCGTGGGGGATTTCCAGAAGAGCGGGAATACGGGGAATCCCATCTTGTCGCCGTCGCGTTTCGAGAGCTTGCCGCCGCCCGTGGGTTTGAGCAGCAGGGGCAGGTGGGCGAACGCGGGCTGCGTCGCCGTCCATCCGAATGCCTTGTATAGCAGGTAGTGCAGCGGCAGCGAAGGAAGCCACTCCTCGCCGCGGATGACGTGCGAGACCTCCATCAGGTGGTCGTCGACGATGTTGGCAAGGTGGTAGGTGGGCAGTGCGTCGGCCGATTTGTAGAGCACCTTGTCGTCGAGCGTCGAGGTGTTGACCTCCACGTGGCCGCGGATCAGGTCGTCCATTTCGACGACTTCGTTTTCAGGCATTCTGAAACGGATCACCCACTGGTCGCCGCGGTCGATACGCGCCCTGACCTCTTCGGCGGGCAGCGCCAGCGAGGTGGCCAGCTTTTCGCGCACGGTGTAATTGTAGGCGAATGCCTCGCCGCGTCCTTCGGCCTCCCTGCGCAGGGCGTCCAGCTCTTCGGCCGTGTCGAACGCATAGTACGCCCACCCGGCTTCGACCAGCTGCAGGGCGTATTCGAGGTATATCTCACGCCGTTCGCTCTGGCGGTAGGGGGCGTGGGGGCCGCCCGCGCCGACGCCTTCGTCGATCCGGATGCCGCACCACTCGAGCGATTCGAGGATATACTCTTCGGCGCCCGGTACGAAACGCTGCGAGTCGGTGTCCTCGATGCGGAGGATCATTGTGCCGCCCATCTTGCGGGCGAATAGGTAGTTGTAAAGGGCCGTGCGGACGCCGCCGATATGCAGCGGCCCCGTGGGGCTCGGTGCAAAGCGCACTCTTACGGGTCTTGCCATGTTATGATTCTATTTTGTTTTTGTCGTTTCGTTTCAGTTCGTCTTCCCTGTGCCGGGCGTAGGCGTCGTATTCGGGCGTATCCGGGAAATCGCGCCACGCCCTGCCGCACCTGCGCAGCCCGGCGGCCGCGACGATTGCCATGCCCGCGCAGGCTGTTCCCACGATTGCCGCCGTGATAATCCACATCGTGCGGTTACGCAGGATCGCAGCGGCGAGGATCAGGCCGAAAAGCACTCCCTGCGTCCGGCGGGAGAACAGTATGCTGCACAACGTGTCCATGTCCGGGGTGTCCTTATTGCGGGTGTCCGCTGCGTTTCGGTGTGCCGGATGGGGACGTCAGACGTTGAACAGGAAGTGCATGATGTCGCCGTCCTGCACGACGTATTCCTTGCCCTCGATGCCTATTTTACCGGCGTCGCGGCACGCTTTCTCCGAGCCCAGCGCCACGTAGTCGTCGTACTTGATGACCTCGGCGCGGATGAATCCCTTTTCGAAGTCGGTGTGGATGATACCTGCCGTCTGCGGGGCTTTCATGCCGCGCACGTATGTCCAGGCCCGCGACTCGTCGGCGCCCGTGGTGAAGAACGTTTCGAGGTTCAGCAATTTGTAGGCCGATTTTATCAGGCGTGCCACGCCCGATTCCTCGAGGCCGAGGTCTTCGAGGAACATCTGCCTCTCCTCGTAGCTTTCCAGTTCGGCGATGTCGGCCTCCGTCGCTGCTGCGACGACGAGCATTTCGGCTTTCTCGCCCGCGATGGCCGCCTTCACCGCTTCGGTATAGGCATTGCCCGTCACGGCGCTTTTCTCGTCTACGTTGCAGACGTAGAGCACCGGTTTGTCGGTCAGCAGGTTGAGGTCGGCGACCAGCTTGCGGTCTTCCTTCTCCAGTTCCACCGTACGGGCGCTGTTTCCCTGTTCGAGTGCGGCTTTGTATTGCAGGAGCAGCTCCACGGCACGCCTGGCGTTCTTGTCGCCGCCCGAGGTGGCCTGCTTCTGCGTTTTGGCGAGGCGGTTTTCGACGGTTTCGAGGTCTTTGAGCTGCAACTCCGTGTCGATGATGCCCTTGTCGCGCACGGGGTCGATCGACCCGTCCACATGGGTGATGTTGCCGTTGTCGAAGCAGCGCAATACATGGATGATGGCGTGCGTGTTGCGGATGTTGGCCAGGAATTTGTTGCCGAGCCCTTCGCCTTTCGACGCCCCTTTCACCAGCCCGGCGATGTCCACGATCTCGATCGTGGTCGGGATCACCCGTTTGGGATTGTCGATCTCCGCCAGTTTGACAAGCCGCTGGTCGGGAACCGTGATGACGCCCACATTGGGCTCGATGGTACAGAAAGGAAAGTTCGCCGCCTGCGCCTTCGCATTGGACAGGCAGTTGAAAAGGGTCGATTTACCCACGTTGGGCAAACCTACGATGCCGCATTGTAAAGCCATTCTATTTATTTGTCGTTAGATTTCAATAACGCCTGCAAAGATACGAAATTCTTTTCATATTGTCATCGCAGGCAGGGGGTTTCGCACGGTTCCGCCTGCGATTTCCCGCTTTGCAGGGCATCGCCGGACGGATCGCCCGCAATGAAAAGGCAGCGGCCTGCGCAGGCCGCTGCCTTTTGGGGGCAGGCTGGTTTATCGTGCGTAGATGCGGGCTGCATAGCCCCCGCCCGGGGCCATCCGGATCTTCAGCCTGCGATCCTGCGGCAGCTCCGATACGGTCTTCCTGAAGTCGCGGGCTGCCCGGTCGGCGTTGATGCCGTCGGCGAAACTCTCGACGTCGTAGTTGCCGTTGCCGATGAACGACAGATCCAGCTCCAGTTCGCGGGGTGTCCAGTCGGTCATGGCGCCGATGTACCACGTGTCGCCCGAGCGGCGGGCGATGGCGATATATTCGCCCACCGAACCCGTGAGGGCCACCGTTTCATCCCATACGGTCGGGACTGAGGCCATGAAAGCGAAGCACTCGGGTTCCTTCATGTAGTTCGACGGCGAATCGCAGAGCATCGTGATCGGCGACTCGAAGACCACGTACTCGGCCAGTTGGCGGCAGCGGGTGCCCTGGCTCATGGGTTCGCTGTGCACCGGGCGGTAGTTGCCGCGCGAGGCATTGCGCATGGCTCCCTGCGTATAGTCCATCGGCCCGGCGACCATGCGGATGAACGGCATCGTGACGTCGTATTTCACCATGTCGGTCGATTCGGCCGACCATTTCAGCTGTTCGAGGCCGAACACGCCCTCGTAATTGAGTACGTTGGGCCATGTGCGGTTGAGCCCCGTGGGCTTGAATACGCCGTGGAAATCGAGCAGCATCTTATGTTCGGCGCAGACTTCGGCGGCGCGGTGCAGGAAATCGACCATCCGTTGGTCGTCACGATCCATGAAATCGACCTTGAAACCCTTGACGCCCATGTCGGCATAATGTTTCACGACGCGTTCCATGTCGCGCTCGAAGGCGTAGTAGCCCGCCCAGAGGATGATGCCCACATTATGTTCGCGGCCGTATTCGACCAGTTCTTCCAGGTCGATCTCCGGTACTACCTGCATCAGGTCTGCCTGTTTGTTCACGGCCCATCCCTCGTCGAGGATCACGTATTCGATCCCGTGCTGCGAGGCGAACCAGATATAATACTTATAGGTTTCGTTGTTGATGCCCGCCTTGAAATCGACGTCGTAGAGGTTCCATGCATTCCACCACTCCCAGGCCACTTTTCCGGGTTTGATCCACGAGGTGTCGGCGATCTTCGAGGCCGGGGCGAGGCGGTAGACCAGATCGTTGTCGAGCAGCTGGCTGTCGTCCTTCGATACGGCCATTACGCGCCACGGGAACGACCGGGTGCCTTCGGTCGCGGCGATGTAGGGTTCGCGCTCCGTGACCAGCATCTGCAACTGGTTGTGGCCGCCCTGTTCCTCTTTTTTGGGATAGGGGGCGAACACGCCCTTCAGCACGGGGGCCTCCGTCGAGTTGTTGAGGAAGAGGCCCGGATAACCCTGCAGGTCGGCCTCGGTGATGACCATCTTGCGGTCGCCGGGAAGTTCCACCAGCACGGGCAGGAAGATCAGTTTGCGGGGGGCGAGCTGCGTCAGCGGGAGACGGGTGTAGGTGTTCTCGAACGAATTGCGGAACTGCCCTTCGAAATCGAGCAGCCGCTTGTGTCCGACATAGGGGGCGTACGCCGTATAATCGCCCGGGAAGGTATAGGCGACCTGCTCGTTCTCGACCAGGATGCCGTCCTTTTTCCGGGTCGTGAAACGGTAGGCCAGCCCGTCGTCGTAAAGGCGGACTACCAGCCCGTAATCGCCGCGCATCGTAAGCTCGAGTTCGTTGTAGTGGTCGCGGACGCTGCTCTTCTTGTAGAACGGCGAGGCGATCCGTGCGTCGGCCGTATTTTTCCTGGCCCTGGTGACTTTGGGGTTGCTGCCCAGCACTTCGCCGCCGCCGAGCGTCATCGAGACGGGCGACGGGGCGAGCAGCGTTTCGCCGTCGGCCGAGAGCGAGATCCTCAGGTCGGAGCCGGTGGCGACGGTGGCCTGCAGCGTGCCGTCGGGCGAGGTGAGCGTGTAGTTTTTCTGTGCCATGAGCGGCAGCGCGCATAGGGTGCATGCGAATAGGAATAACGGTTTTAAGGACATAGATTCGGTTTGAAGGTTAATTTGCCCCGAAGATAGTAAATCCTCCGCAAAAAACGGCCGATATGCCTGAATTTTGATCTCCGTGCGCAATGCCCGGGGCGGGACACCTGTTTGCGGGACGGTGCTAACGCCTTTTCGGGGCGACCTGTTCGCGGTATTCCGACGGGGTGATGCCCTTCAGCTGCCTGAAGGTGCGCGAGACGTTCTTGATGTCGGAGAAGCCCAGCTCGGCGGCCGCCTCGGATACGCTCAGCCCTTCGCACAGCAGCTGCATCATCTTTTCGATGCGAGTCTGGATGATGTAATCGTAGATCGAGGTGCCCATGCTCTTTTTGAAACGGGTTTCGAGCAGGCGGCGCGACAGGGGCACCAGTTTCACCAGGTCGTCCACCGTGATCTTCTGGCTGATATTCTCATGGATGTAGCGCAATACCTCGGCGATGTGCGGGTCGTTGTTGGCATAGATGTCCGTCGACTGCCGGGTGATGATGTTGAGCGGCATCACCATGACGTCTTCCCATTCCGCTTCGGGGTTGCGGATCAGCCGGTCGATCAGCCGTGCCACGTCGTAGCCGCCCTGCTCGACGCCCTGGCTGAGCGACGAAAGGTTCGGGGCGGAGAGCTTGCAGATCGTCTCGTCGTTGTCTACCCCCAGGATGGCTATGTCGTTCGGAATACGCGAATTTCCCCCCCCCCTCGATCTGGAGGCACGCCTCGGTGATATGGTACGCCTGGTTGTCGTCGCAGGCCATGATGGCCACCGGTTTGGGCAGCGATTGCAGCCACGTGATGAGCTGCGCCGTGTCGTAGTACCACAGGTCGTTCTGGGCGCCGCTGCGCAGCGACGAGAAGGTGAAATCGGGGTTTGCCTGTTCGACGGTCTCGCGGAAACCCTGGCAGCGTTCGTCCGAGAAGTCGATGCCCCGCGTCCCGTAGAAGGCGAAATTGCGGAACCCCTTTTTCAGGAAATACTCCGCGGCCATGCGGCCGGCAAGGTGGTGGGGCCCGGTGATGTTGGGGATCGTCGTGAAACGCTTCTTGAAATCCTGCGCGATGGCGATGATGCCGTTTTCGCGGAACAGACCGACGTTGTCCGTGTTGTAGAACTGCCCGATCACGGCGTCGGCCTTCATCCGCACGGCCCATTCGACCACCGCCTCTATGCCGAACTTGTCGCGTATCGACAACGGCAACCGGCAAAGGCTCCACGCCTGGGCGGTGTCGTGCGCGTAGCGGGCCATGCCGAGCAGCAGTTCGCGGGCATAGGCTTCGGAAAAATCGGTCAGGAAAATTACGCGTGCCATGGTCTGGTTGGGTCTCTTCGAGGGTAAAGATAGCTTTTTTTCGGGAATTTTCTGCCCCAGGACGGAATTTCGGGCGAAAAGGCACTCCTGCCGGGGTTTCGGCGCCGGATAGGAAGGTTCTGCGCGATGTGAGGATGTAAAAGCGCAAATAGCCACGGACGGGACGCTTCTCTTCTCTTATATTTGTATAACCTAAACTGCGACCGGTTCCGATGCTGCGCAGATACGGCTGCCGGGGTTTGCAATACCGCCCCGGAATCCTTATCTTTGATGGAACGCTTTACGGACGGGGCGCATACACCGAAACTGCCATGACCAAAAAACTTACCTTCGCCTTGCTGGCCCTCGGGCTCCTTGCGTGCGCGCCGCGACCGGCCGGCCCGGTCGATTATGTAGACCCGTTCATCGGCACGGGCTACCACGGGCATACCTACCCGGGCGCAACGACGCCGTTCGGCATGGTGCAGCTCAGCCCCGACACGCGTGCCGGGGACTGGGACGCCTGCGCCGGATACCATTACGACGATACGACCATCGACGGTTTTTCGCATACGCACCTCAGCGGTACGGGGTGTGCCGACCTGGCCGACATCCTGTTCCATCCCACCACGCGCGAAATCGTGTTGCACGACGGCGCCTGCGTCCTGCAGCCCTATTTCTTTTCGCACGGGGACGAGAAGGCCTCCTGCGGCTATTATGCCGTGGAGTTACCCGGTGAAAATATCCGGGTGGAGCTTACGGCGGCGCCCCGTACGGGCGTGCACCGCTATACCTTTACGGGCAAGGGGCCGCGGCAGGTGGTCGTCGACCTGATGCACACGATCGCCGAGGAGCAGGTCGACATGCGCGAATTGCGGACGACGGCGCCCGATGAGATCGCCGGGATGCGCCGCACGCAGGGGTGGGTGCCCGACCAGTATGTCTTTTTCTCCGCCCGTTTTTCGGAGCCTTTCGCCGACGTGCGGCTGCTGGGCGACAAACAGGCCGTGCTGACCTTTGCGCCGGAGACCGAAACGCTTACGATAGCCGTCGGGTTGTCGTCGGTCAGCGCTGAGAATGCCCGTCTCAACAGCATCGCTGAGGTGCCGGAGCTGGATTTCGATGCCGTGCATGCGCGTGCCGCCGCGCTGTGGCGCGAAGCGCTGGGCGACATCGTCGTCGAGGGCGGTTCGCGCGACGAAATGGTCAATTTCTATACGGCGCAGTACCATACCAAGCTGACGCCCAATCTGATGAGCGATGTCAACGGCGAGTACTGCCGTCACGACCAGCGCATCGCGCGTATGCCGCAGGGCGGTGCCTACTATTCGACATTCTCGCTGTGGGACACTTTCCGCGCGTGGAACCCGTTGCAGACGCTGGTGGATACGACGTTAGTCAACGACATGATCCGCAGTATGCTCGACATGTACGACATAACGGGCGAGCTTCCGATCTGGCCGCTCGCGTCGGGCGAGACGGGGACGATGATCGGCTACCATGCCGCGTCGGTCATTGCCGACGCCTACCTGAAAGGTATCCGCGGATACGATGCCGAAAAGGCCCTCGATGCGATGATCCGCTCGTCGAACATCAATAAGAAAGGTTCCGATTACTATGTGGCACAGGGGTTTATACCTTCCAATATCAAGCGCGAGTCGGTCTCCTGCACGCTGGAATATGCTTACGACGACTGGGCGATCTCCCGCATGGCCGGGGCCATGGGCCGGGACGACGTCGCCCGGGAGTATGCGCAGCGGGCGCTCAACTACGCCAATGTCTTCGACGGGTCGACCTGTTTCTTCCGCGGCCGCGGGACGGACGGCAACTGGTCTGAGCCGTTCGAAGAGTTCGCCACGGGGCGCGACTATACCGAGGCCACGCCGTGGCACTACCGTTTCTTCGTGCCGCACGACGTGAACGGGCTCGCCGGGCTTTTCGGCAGCCGCGAGGCATTCGTCCGTGAACTGGATCGGCTCTTTACGCTCGAATCGGACGAGATGCAGCTCGACGTAAGCGACGTGACGGGGCTCATGGGGCAGTATGCCCACGGCAACGAACCCAGCCACCACATGGCCTACCTCTACAATTATGTCGGGCAGCCGTGGCGGACACAGGAGCTCACGCGCAGCCTGCTGCACGGGATGTACGCCCCGACGCCTGCGGGGATCATCGGCAACGAGGACTGCGGCCAGATGTCGGCGTGGTACATCTTCTCCAGCCTGGGCTTCTATCCCGTCTGCCCCGGCTCGAACCAGTTTGCGCTGACCGCCCCCCAATTCCCGAAGGCCGTTGTGCGCCTGGCCAACGGCCGCACGCTGACCGTTACGGCAAACAACCCCCGCCGCAATACCTATATCGCTTCGGTGACGCTCGACGGAGTGCCCGTGACCGAAAATTTCATCACCTACGAACAACTGATGCAGGGGGGAGAACTGCACTTTACGCTCCGGCAGCGCCCTGACTTCACGCGCGGCACGGAGGCTGCCGCAGAACCCTATTCGCTCACGCGCGGCCAGGTCGTTTCGATCCCCTATACCACGCAGAACGTGAGCCTCTTCACCGAGCCTGTGGCCGTCGCCCTGGCCACGACGACGGCCGGGGCCGAAATCCGCTATACGCTCGACGGCTCGGAGCCGGACGAAACCTCGGCGCTCTATGCCGGGCCCGTCGTTGTCGACCGCTCGCTGACACTCAAGGCGCGGGGATTCAAACCCGGGGCCGCACCGAGCCGTACGCTGACGCTCCAAGCCGAGAAGGCCGTATTCCGCAAAGGGCTGTCCGGAGCGGGCGCGGCCATGCGTCCGGGCGTCGCCTATGCCTGTTACGAAGGCGTGTTCTCGCATGTGGACGAGATTCGCCGGGGGAAGCTCGTAGCGTCCGGGACAATGCCCGAGCCGTCGATTGCCGATGCCCCGCAGGAAGACCATTTCGGATATATTTTCAACGGCTGGATCCGCATTCCCGAACGGGGCGTGTGGGAGTTCATGACCAAGAGCGACGACGGCAGCGTGCTCGTGATCGGCGACCGGAAGGTGGTCGACAACGACGGGTCGCACGCTTCGGTCATGGCGACCGGGCGCGTGGCGCTCGAAGCGGGTCTGCATCCCTATACGCTCATGTATTTCGAGGATTACGAGGGGCAGGATCTCTCCTGGGGCTGGAGGGCGCCCGGAGCGGCTCTCTTCGAACAGATCCCCGCGGAGCGTCTGTGCGTCGAATTTCCCAATTGTCCCGGTGATTAAACTATAAAGTTATGAAACGATTGTTCTATCTTCTGGCGGCAGCGGCGTTCACTGCCTGCGGTTCGGCCACGACGCTCAGCGTCATGACCTTCAACATGCGTTACGACAACCCCGAAGACGGGGCGGACAACTGGCGTTTCCGCCGCGGGCGGGTCGCCGAGGTGATCGCTTCGCATGGCGTCGACGTTTTCGGTACGCAGGAGCTGCTTGCCAACCAGCTCGGCGACCTGAAGCGTTTGCTGCCCGGCTATGCTGCGGTGGGCGTCGGCCGTGAGGACGGTGCCGAGGCGGGCGAGTTCAGTGCCGTATTTTACCGGCGGGATCGTTTTACACCCCTCGAATCCGGGACTTTCTGGCTGAGCGAAACCCCCGACGTCGCAGGCTCGAAAGGGTGGGACGGCGCCTGCGAGCGCGTGGCAACCTGGGTCGTACTGCATGACAGGGAAGGGGGACGGGAGTTCCTCTTCGTCAACACCCACCTCGACCATGTAGGGCAGGTCGCCCGCGACGAAGGCGTGAACCTGCTCAGGGAGCGCATCGAAGCGCTGCGCGGGGATCGGCCTGTGATCCTGACGGGCGATTTCAATTCCGAGCCCGGCTCGTCGGTCGTGGCGCACGTGCAGAAAGACGGCGTGCTGCATGACGTGAAGGAGGTCGCCGCCCGTAAATCCGGCACGGAGTGGAGCTTTTCCGACTTCGGGCAGATACCCGAGGCCGAACGCCCGTTGCTCGACTACATCTTCGTGAGCGACGGCATCGCCGCCGACCTTTACGAGGTGCTGCCCGATACGCTCGGTGGCGGTTATGTCTCCGACCATGCCCCCGTGATGGCCATTGTCAAATTCGAAAAATAACATCCCGCAATGAAAAAGATACTCAAAAGCTGGCTGCTGTTCGCAGCACTGTGCACCTGCGCCACGGCTGTGGCCGAGCGCCCCATCCTGATCCATTCGCACAACGATTATTGCCGCCGTGCCCCCTTCTGGCAGGCGTACGCCCAGCAGGTCTATTCCATCGAGGCCGACGTGTTCCTGCACGGCGGCAAGCTGCTCGTGGGGCACGAGGTCGAAGACCTTTCGCCCGGCATGACCTTCGAGGCGCTCTACGTCGAACCGCTGGTGACGCTCTTCGGGCGTAACGGCGGGCGTGCATGGAAGGATTCCGGCGAACACCTTCAACTGATGGTCGAGCTCAAGTCTGCTACCGAACCGACTTTACAGGCCGTTGCGGCATTGCTGGGCCGCTATCCCGAGGTGTTCGACCCGGCGGTGAACCCCGAGGCCGTGCGGATCGTTGTCACGGGGCGTGTCCCGGCACCGGCCGATTTCGGCAAATATCCCTCCTATATCCGTTTCGACGGGGTGTGGGATGCCGACTATACGCCCGCGCAACTGGAGCGCATCGCCCTGATAAGCGCCGATTTCAGCGACTATTCGCAGTGGAACGGCAAGGGCTCGATCATCCCGGCCGAGCGTGCGGAACTGGAGACGGTCATCGACCGCGCACATGCCTGGGGAAAACCCGTGCGTTTCTGGGGCGCCCCCGAAGGGACGACGGTTTACTATACCTTTTATGATATGGGTATCGACTACCTCAATACCGACCACCCCGAGGTGTGCGCCGCGTTCTTCGATGATTTCGGCAACAAGAATTTCCAGATCGGCGAACGCCGCACGGCCGCCGAAGGCGTGACGGGCACCAAGCGCCTGGACAAGACCACGCGCGATTTCCGGGGCTTCCAGAACGACAAACTGCAACTCTCCAAGGGCATCGACGTCTACACCCCGACTTACCGCAACGACGGGGGCCGGGGACGGGTTCGCAACGTGATCTACCTGATCGGCGACGGCATGGGGCTGTCGCAGATCGTGGCGGCTTTCTATGCCAACAAGGGGCTGTCGACCCTGCAGATGAAATATATCGGCCTGCAACAGAACAATGCGCTGGATGCCTTCACGACCGACTCGGCCGCCGGCGGCAGCGCCCTGGCCACGGGCGAACGCCATGATAACCGCCATATCTCGATGAGCCCGGAGGGCGTGCCCTATCCCTCGCTGAGCGATTTCTTCCACGACAGGGGGCTGCCCGTGGGCGTCGTGACGCTGGGTAACATTGCCGATGCCACGCCGACGGCCTTCTACGGGCATTCGGTCGAGCGCGACAATGCCGACGAGCTGACCCGCTGCCTCATGGACGGGCGCATCGACCTGCTCTGCGGCAGCGGCATCCGTGAATTTACGCGCCGCAAGGACGGGATCGACCTGGTCGGGGAGCTGGAGAAACAATACGATTTCGTGCGTTCAGTCGATGGGATCGATGCCGCGAAGGGCAAGGTCATCTGCATCGACGAGGCGATGGACGATGCGGCCGAGGAGGCCAACCTGACACTGCTGGCCGATGCCACGCGCGCTTCGATCGCCAAATTGCAGGAACGCGGCGGCGACGGGTTTTTCCTGATGGTCGAGGGCGCCAAGATCGACTATGCGGGGCACTCGCGCTGCCTGCCCGGTTCGGTCATCGAGACACTGAGCTTCGACCTGGCCGTTGCCGAGGCGCTGAAATTCGCCGACACGAACGGCGAGACGCTCGTCATCGTCACGGCCGACCATGAAACCGGCGGCCTGGTGGTGGTCGACGGCGACGAGCATACGGGGCGTGTGACGGGCGTCTATGTTTCCGACGACCATACGCCCGCCATGCTTCCGGTATTCGCCTACGGCCCGGGCGCCGACAAGTTCTGCGGCACCTACATGAATACCGAGATTGCACGCCGGATAAAATCACTGATAAAATAACCGCATACTATGACGCTACGCAAACAAATCGCGGCATTCGTGTCGCTGGTCTTCGCAGCGGGCACGGCAGGGGCGCAAGACCTCAAATCGGGGCCCTACAAGCTGCCCTACAAAAATACCTATGTAAAGGAGGTATTCGTGGCCGAGAACGAGTTTCGCACGGCCAAACCCGAACACATCAAACCCCGGACGTTCGCCGAGGCGCGCAAGATCCTGCCCTCGCCCGTGTGGGAAGGGCATGAAAAGGAGGTCGAGATGTACTGGCACGCCTGGCAGATCGCCGTGGGCAACATTCGCCAGCCGCAGGAGGGCTCCGGGTTCGTGTCGCCTTACCTCGATATTGCCTACAACGGCAATATCTTCATGTGGGACGCTTCGTTCATGATGATGTTCGCCCGCTACGGTTACCGCTTTTTCCCGTTCCAACGCACGCTGGACAACTTCTACGCCAAGCAGCATCCCGACGGGTTCATCTGCCGCGAGATCCGTGCCGACGGCTCCGACTGCTTCGAGCGCTACGATCCCACCTCGACGGGGCCCAACCTGCTGCCGTGGGTCGAACTGATGTATTACCGCCAGTTCGGCGACATCGACCGCCTGCACAAGGTTTTCCCCGCCCTGTGCGCCTATGCCAAGTGGTGGCGGCTCAACCGCACGTGGCCCGACGGCACCTACTGGTCGAGCGGATGGGGGACGGGCATGGACAATATGCCCCGCGTGAAGCCCGAATACAACCCGATCTTCTCGCACGGCCACATGGTCTGGCTCGATACCAACCTGCAGCAGATGCTGGTCGACGAGTCGCTGCTCAACATCGGTTTCCACATCGAACGCTGGCAGGAGATCGAGGACATGGAGGACGAGATGAAACGGCTGCGCGCCTATGTCAACGAGCACCTGTGGGACGACGCGACGGGTTTCCTCTACGACCGCTACGGCGACGGGTCGCTCTGCACGACCAAGGGGATCGGCGCCTTCTGGGCCCTGCAGGCCGACGCGCTGGACAAGGGGCGGATGGACCGCATGGTGGCGCACCTGGCGGACACGGCCGAATTCGACCGTCCGCACCGCGTGCCGTCGCTCTCGGCCGACCACCCGAAATACAACCCGACGGGCCGTTACTGGCAGGGCGGCGTATGGCCGGGTGCCAATTACATGGTCATCGACGGCCTCTACCGCAAGGGCTACCATGACCTTGCGCTGGAGGTGGCCGAAAACCATTTCAACGCCGTATTCGAAGTGTGGAAGAATACCGGGACTTTCTGGGAGTACTATGCCCCGGAGAAGATCGAACCCGGGTTCATGGCCCGCAAGGACTTCGTGGGCTGGGCGGGGCTGCCGCCGATCGCGGTGTTCATCGAGTATATCCTCGGCATCAAATCCGACTATTCCGAGGGGCGTATCGTGTGGGACATCAACCATACCGAGGCCCACGGCATCGACCGCTATCCCTATGGCCCCGAGGGTGTCGTGGGGCTGAAGGTCAAAGGCCGCAATTCAGCCGGGGACGTGCCTGCGGTGAGCGTTACGACCAACGTGCCGTTCGACCTGACGGTGACGTGGGGCGACGGGCAGAGCCGCACCGTCCGCGTGGAGAAGAGCGGCAGTGTGAAACTGAATTAAGGAACCTAACCTACCTATGAAAAAGATAACGACTCTTATGTGTGCCGTCGCCTTGTGGTGTTCGGCACAGGCACAGGCGCCCGCCCTGCATTTCGGCCGGGACGGCAAATTCCGGATCGCACAGTTCACCGACGTGCATCTCGACCTCGGTACGCCTTACCGCCGGGCGCAGGCGGAAAAAACCATCGCTCAGATGTGCTACATCCTCGATGCGGAGCATCCCGACCTGGTGGTCTTCACGGGCGACGTGGTGACGGGCAAGCCCGCCGCCGAAGCGTGGCACCGCGTGTTGGAGCCCGTCGCGGAACGCAACCTGCCGTTTTGCGTGGTGCTGGGGAACCACGACGCCGAGCAGGATCTCACACGCGCGGAGATCGGCCGCATCGTCACCTCGTATGCCGGCACGCTCAATACGCTCGGTGCCGGGGGCGAACTGGCCGACGTGGTGCTGGAGATCGCCGGGACGAAGAAACCTGCGGCGTTGCTCTACTGCCTCGACTCGCACGATTATTCAACAATCCCGTCTATCGACGGCTACGGTTGGTTTACTCAGGAGCAGGTGGGCTGGTACCGCGCCCGCAGCGCCGCCTATACCGCGGCCAACGGCGGGAGGCCGCTGCCGGCGCTGGCGTTTTTCCATATCGCCCTGCCCGAATACGTCGCTGCATGGCGGAACCCCGACAATACGCATGTCGGCCGTGCCGCCGAGGATGAATGCCCCGGGGCGCTGAACCCCGGCATGTTCGCCGCGATGGTCGAGTGCGGCGATGTGATGGGCACCTTCGTGGGACACGACCACGACATCGACTATGTGGTGGCCGAGAAGGGCATCGCTCTGGGTTACGGCCGTTTTTCGGGCGACGATACGACCTACAACAACCTGCGGCCGGGGGTGCGCATCCTCGTGCTGACCGAGGGCGAGCGAGGCTTCGAGACGTGGATACACGAGCGCGACGGCCGGATCGCAGACCATGTGAAATTCCGCGGCGGGAAAGTCGCGAAAGTCGGAAATAACAACTGATTGCGCGATGAGGATTGGTGTGGATTTGGGCGGCACGAACGTGCGCGCCGGCCTGGTGAAGGATGGCCGCATCGTGCGGTTGCTCTCCGAACCCTGCAAAGCCGACCGCCCCGAAGGGGAGGTCGTGGATCATATTGCCTCGCTCATCGGGAAGCTCATCACCCCCGACGTCGCCCGCATCGGCATCGGCGTGCCGTCGGTCGTGGATGCGGCGCGCGGGATCGTCTACAATGTCGTAGGCATCCCGTCGTGGCGCGAGGTGTACCTGAAGGATCTGCTCGAAAAACGGTTCGGCGTCCCGGTATATGTCAACAACGACTGCAATTGCTTTGCTCTGGGCGTCAGTCGCTTCGGCGAGGCGAGCGCATACAGCGACGTGGTGTGCGTGGCGCTCGGCACGGGTGTCGGCGCGGGGATCGTGATCGGCGGCGAACTCTATTGCGGGCACGATACGGGCGCCGGGGAGATCGGGAGCATCCCGTACCTCGACCGCGACTACGAATACTATTGCAGCAGCCGTTTCTTCGTAGGCCGCGGCACGACGGGCAAGGAAGCCTACGAGCGTGCCCTGGCGGGCGATCCCGCGGCGCTGGCGCTGTGGCACGAATTCGGCGGGCACATCGGGCGGCTGGTGATGATGATTCTCTATGCCTACGACCCCGAAGCGATCGTTTTCGGCGGGAGCATCGCCCATGCCTTCGGGTTTTTCCGGGAGGCGATGTACGAGCAGCTCAAACAGTTCCCGTATGCCAAGACGGTCGAACGGCTCCATATCTGCTGTTCGTCGGTCGAACACGTGGGGCTGCTGGGGGCTTCGGCGTGCGAATAACGGGCCGGGGTTTTGATTTGTCCGTTTTTTGCCTTATTTTTACCTTGTGTTCCTGAGCAACCCCATTTAAAACAAGCCCGATATGAAGAGACTTATACCCCTCGTTGTCCTCTGTGCGGCCCTCTGCGGTTGCGGTAAGGTAATTCCCGCCGACGATGAAGTCGCGGTGGTGCCGCTCCCCGAACGTGTCGTGAAAGGGCAGGGAACCTTTTTGCTGACCGCTTCGACCGAAGCGGTGCTGCTGTCCGACGACGACAGTCTGGCCTGTGTGACCGGGGCGCTCGACGAAGTGCTGGAACCGGTGTTCGGCAAAGGGTTGCGGGTGCGGCATGCCGACGTGCCCCTCGACGGGGCGCTGAATATCTCGTGCGACGCGGCGATGCCGGCGGATGGCTACCGCCTGGAGATTACGCCCGGGCGTGCGGAGATTGTTGCCGGGAGCGCAGCCGGGGCGTTCTATGCGGTGCAGACGCTCCGCCAGCTGATCCCCGCTGCGGCTTACGGTGCGGCCAACGTGCGGGCCGTGGAGCTGCCCGTCGTGACGATCGAGGACAAACCGTGCCTGGGCTACCGGGGCATGATGCTCGACGTCTGCCGCCATTTCTTCACGGTCGACGAAGTGAAGGAGGCGCTCGACATCATGGCCCTGCATAAGCTCAACGTGTTCCACTGGCACCTTACCGACGACCAGGGGTGGCGTATCGAGATTAAGAAATACCCGAAGCTGACCGAGGTGGGTTCCGTACGCAGCCGTACGCTGATCGGCCGCGACCCGGGCGGCGAGTACGACGAAAACTGCAAGTTCGACGAAACGCCCTATGGCGGTTACTATACGCAGGACGAGATCCGCGACATCGTGGACTACGCCGCGAAGCGTTTTATCACGGTGATCCCCGAGATCGAATTCCCCGGACATGCCGTGGGTGCACTGGCCTCCTATCCGTGGCTCGGCTGCACGGGTGAGCAATACGAGGTGCGCCAGACCTGGGACATCGACGATAGGGTGTTCTGCATCGGCAAGGAGACGACCTTCGAATTCATCGAGGGGGTGCTGGAAGAGGTCGTCGGCCTTTTCCCGTCGGAATACATCCATATCGGCGGCGACGAATGCCCGACGGTGATGTGGGAGAAGTGCCCGCATTGCAAGGCGCGCATGAAGGCCGAAGGGCTGAGGCGTCCGCGCCAGTTGCAGAATTACGCCACGGCGCGCGTCGAGAAGTTCCTGAATGCCCGCAAACGCCGCCTGATCGGCTGGGACGAGATACTCGAAGGCGATGTCACCCCGACGGCGACCATCATGTCGTGGCGCGGTGCGAAAGGGGGCATCGAAGCCGCCAGGCAGGGCAACCATGCCATCATGGCGCCGACCACGAACTGCTACCTGGATTACTACCAGACGCGAGATACGGCCCGCGAACCCCTTGCCATCGGCGGGTACGTACCCGTGGAGAAGGTCTACGAACTCGATCCTTACGAGCAGCTCACGCCTGCCGAGCAGGCTTGTATTCTGGGCGTGCAGGCCAACCTGTGGACGGAGTATATCGCGACATGGCCCCATGCCGAATATATGCTTCTGCCGCGCCTGAGCGCGCTGGCCGAAGTGGGGTGGAGCCTCGACCGGAAGGATTATGCCGGCTATCTGCACCGTGTCCGCCGCCTGGCGCGGATCTACGATGCCTGCGGGTATAATTATGCGCGGCACATTTTCGGAGAGTAGGGCGGCGCCCGCATACGGACGGGGATCGGCTGAGTGTCGATCCCCGTTTTTTGTGCCCCGCAGCGGCACCGCAGGCCCTCGGGGATATTATCTCGGGTTTTGCACGGTGTGTTCGTAAATTTTTGCTATCTTTGGAAGCAAAAAGTGTGCGGATTATGGATTTGAAATACGTGCGGAGCGAATTGCGCAAGCTCTCGGAAATTGTTGAAGGCTGGAATGCGACCCAGGAGATCGGCTCCCTCGAGCGGGATCTCGCACTCGATAAATTGCGGACACTCTACGAGGCCGTGCGTTTCGGTACGGAGGAGGCACCCGCTGCGGCCGATGCCGTCCGGCAGGAACCCTTCCCGACGGAGATCCCGGTCAGCCTTGACCTGGGCGAAGTGCTTTCGATCGAGCCGCTGCCCGTGGCGGAACCCGAATTACCGTCGCTTTCCGGATCCGGGCCGGAACCCGAATCCGGGTTCATTGCGCCCCAGGCCGGCCTGCCCGTGGCGGAGCCCGGGGCAGTTTTCCCCGATTGCGATACCGCGGCGGCGGAAACGGTGGCCGAATCTGTGCAGGATTCCGTGCCGGCGGACGGACAAGAGCCGGCCGGGGGTGTTGCGGAACCTGCCGAAATCCCGGCTGAACCGGCTGCGGGGCGAACTGCGGAGGCTGAACCCCCGGTTGCCGGGCTGGTTCCCGATCCTGAAACCCCGGCTGCGGAAGAAATCCCTGCGCCCGAATCGACTGGAAATAGCGCCGGCAAGGAAGTGCCGGCTGAAAATATTGCGGCGGCATCCGAATCGCATGGGGATTCCGGCTCGCAGGAGTTTGCCCGTGTGCCGGGGGCATCCGGGCCGCAAGGGGCAACCGACCCCCGGGACGAGCCCGCACACCGGGAAGCACCCTCGGGGATGCCCGAACCGGAAGCAATTGCCGGATCAGGGGCGGAAACGGGCGTTACCCACCCGGCTCCCGGAGCGGGGACGCATCCTGCGGCAGCGCAGCAGCCGATCGCGCCGACCTTGTTCGGCATCGAAGAGGAGACCCAGCGCCACCGCCATAAACAGCGGGTAATCATGTCGCTTTACAATCCCGAACCCACGGCTGCACGGCCGACGGCCGAAAAGCCTGCTCCGGCACCTGCCGCGGGGGACGCCGCAAGACCCGAGGCCGGGCGGCCGCAGCTTCCAACCGACAGTCCGGCAACCGACAGTCCGGCAACCGACAGCCCGGAACCGGCATCCGGCCCTGGCGCTTCGGCTCCCGGGGCTCCGCGTATGTTCGCCGGGGATGAGGCCCCTGCCGAAGGTGCGTATGCGGCGTCCGTGCCGCAGCGTCCGGCGCCCGTGTCCGACACCGGGGATGACGACGAAGAGCCCGATTTCGAGGAGATTACCCTTGCAGGGAACGGGGCGCCGAATAACGGGGCCGTACTGGGCGAAGTGATCAACCATGACAAACAGACGCTGGCCGATACGATTGTGCCGCCGCGCGACATGGCCTCGGAACTGCGCCGCAGCGAGCCCGTCACCGACCTGAGGCGTGCCATCGGCATCAACGACAAGTTCCTGATGATACGCGACCTGTTCGACGGCGATGCCCGGGCTTACGAAGCGGCGCTCGACAAGCTCGATGCCTTCGGCGATTTCGACGACTGCATGATTTTCATTGCCGAGAATTATGCCTGGAATGCCAATTCCGACGGCGCGAAGTTCCTGATGGAACTGCTCGAACGTAAATTCGCATAGCCCCATGGCCAAGCTCTATATCGTACCTACGCCGATCGGTAACCTCGACGATATCACGCTGCGGGCGGTCAATGTGCTGCGCGAGGTGGATTTCATCCTCGCCGAGGATACGCGTACTACGTCGTTCCTGCTCAGACACCTCGGTATCGAGAAAAAACTCCATTCGCACCACAAGTTCAACGAACACGCCACGGTCAAGATGGTGGCCGGGTCGATTGCCGCCGGACGCAATGCCGCGTTGGTTTCGGACGCCGGGACACCCGGTATCTCCGACCCGGGGTTCCTGCTCGTCAGGACTTGTGTCGAGGCCGGCATCGAGGTCGAGACCCTGCCCGGTGCCACGGCGCTCATCCCCGCCCTTGTGCAGAGCGGCTTCCCGTGCGACCGGTTTTGTTTCGAGGGGTTCCTGCCCCAGAAAAAGGGGCGGACGAAGCAGTTGCAGGCGCTCGCCGACGAGGAGCGTACGATGATATTTTATGAATCGCCCTACCGGGTGGTGAAATGCCTCGAACAGTTTGCCGAAGTGTTCGGCCCCGGGCGCCGGGTGTCCGTATCGCGCGAACTGACCAAGAAGTTCGAGCAGACCGTGCGGGGCACTGTCGCCGAGGTGCTGGAGCATTTCCGCACGACCGAACCCAAAGGCGAATTCGTGATCGTGCTGGCCGGAAAACCCAAGCCCGGACGGGAAACGCAGGGGGACGGCGACGAACAAAAGATCGGATATGATGAATAACAACGATACGCATCGGGTCAAACGCTCTTTCTCGGCATGGCTGGGGGAGATGCGCGAATTCCTCCGGGGGCGTTTCAGCCTCGATGAGGACAAGGCGCAGCGCGACGAGGTCGTGGCGTCGATTTCCAAGGGGGTGGTATTTCGCGGGGTCAACCTGTGGGTACTGATCTTTGCGACGATGATCGCGTCGCTGGGCCTGAATGTCAACTCGGCCGCCGTGATCATCGGCGCCATGCTCATCTCGCCCATCATGGGGCCGATCATGGGCATCGGCCTTTCGCTGGGTATCAACGATTTCGAACTGCTCAAAAAGTCGCTGCGCAATTATGCGCTGATGTTCGTCGTGGCGATCGTCACCTCGACGGTCTATTTCCTGGTGTCGCCCCTGTCGTCGAACAGCAGCGAGTTGCTGGCACGCACCGTGCCGACGACCTACGACGTGCTGATCGCATTGTTCGGCGGTCTGGCGGGCATCGTGGCGCAGACGCGGCAGGATCGCACGTCGACCGTGATCCCGGGCGTGGCGATCGCTACGGCGCTGATCCCGCCCCTCTGTACCGCGGGCTTCGGCCTTGCCACGGGGCAGATGCGCTTCTTCTTCGGGGCGTTCTACCTCTTTTTCATCAACTCGGTATTCATCGCCCTGGCGACCTATGCCATGGTGCGGTTCCTGAAATACGAGAAAAAGGCGTTCATCGACAAGGTGCGCGAGCGCAACGTGAAGCGGCTGATGATGGTCATCACGCTGGTGACCTTCATCCCGAGCGTCGTCATCGGGTTCCACATGGTCAGGGTGTCGCTTTTCGAAGCGGCGGCCGACAAATATGTCTCGCAGGTATTCAATTTCCCCCATACGCGCGTGATCGAGTGTAATAAGCGTTACGCGCACCGCGGGCATCCGTCGCAGATCGAACTGCTGCTCCTGGGGGAGCCGCTCGACGACGGGACGATCGAGAACGCCCGCACCCAGATGCGCAGCTTCGGGCTCGACAAGGCCGAGCTGGTCGTCCGCCAGGCGAACACCACAGACAAGATCGACGTGGCGTCGCTGCAACAGAGTTACCTCGAACTCCTGGAAGAGAAGAACAGGCGCATCGGCGAGATGGCTGCGCAGCTGAAACGCTACCGTGTCACGAATGTCGAGGTGGACGACATTTCGCGCGAGGTGGGCGCCATGACCACGAACGTCAGGGCCATATCGCTGATGAAGGGCATTACGTTCGACGTTTCGGGCACGCCGCTCGATACGACGCTCGTCTGCGTGGTCACGCCGAAAGTCCCTTCCGACTCCATCGACCGGACGACACTTGCGAACTGGCTGAGAATCCGCACCAAGGTCGCCAACGTAAAACTTTTCGTCGAACCGTAACCGCTGATTTGCCGGATGAAACGTACAGAGCTGAATTTCGTACAAAAGGTATGGTTGGAGTCCCTGTGGCTCGGGGCGCGGGTGTTTGCCATGATGCCCTACTGGTTCAAATACTACATTGTTGAAAACCTGCTCTTTTTCATCATATATTATTGCCTGCGCTACCGCATGAAGGTCGTGAAGGCCAATTTGCGGAACTCGTTCCCCGAAAAAAGCGAGCAGGAACGGGCGGCCGTCTGCCGCAGTTTTTACCGTACGCTTGCCGAGATTTTCGTCGATACGGTCAATATGGCCCACATGGGCGAGGAAAAAGGCCGTACGGTTCTCACCGTAAAAGGGTTCGAGGAACATTATGCGAAGGTGCACGGCCGCGACTGGATCGCCATGACGGCCCATTTCGGCTGCTGGGAGTATTGCTCCTACTGGGGGCTTTACGAACGCTCGCAGATGCTCGTGGCCGTTTACCACCCGCTGCGCAGCAAAGTGATGGAATGCCTTTACCAGCGCCTGCGCAACTACGAGAATTCGATGACCGTGGCGATGAAGGATTCGCTGCGCTTCTACCTGCGCAACCGGGAACGCGGCATCGAGGGCAAGAACCTCGTGATGGGGCTTATCGCCGACCAGAACCCGCCGCGCCGCCCCGACAGCCATTGGTTCCGCTTTCTCAACCAGGATACGATCTTCTTCGACGGCGGGGAGAAACTGGCGCTGCGCTGTAACCTGCCGGTCTATTTCGTCCGGATGGAGCGCTTGCAGCGGGGACGTTACCAGATGTCGTTCGAACCGATCTACGACGGTGTGGAGGAGGTCGCCGAATACGAAATCACGGAACGCTACGTTAGACGTTTGGAAGCCATGATCCGCGAGCATCCCGAGCTCTGGATGTGGTCGCACCGCCGCTGGAAACACAAACGCACGAATGCCAATCGTTAAAATCGTCATACTCAACTGGAACGGCGCGGAGCACCTGCGCCGCTTCCTGCCGAGCGTCGTGGCCGCGGCTCCCGCCGGGGTCGGGGTCGTCGTCGCCGACAACGGTTCGACGGACGGGTCGCTGGCGGTGCTGGCGGAGGAGTTCCCGACCGTCGCCGTGGTGCGCCTCGACCGGAATTACGGTTTTGCGGGTGGTTACAACCGCGCTTTGGCGCAGGTCGAGGCGGATTATTACCTGTTGCTCAATTCCGATGTCGAGACACCCCGGGGATGGCTGGAGCCGATCCTCGGCGTTCTGGAGCGTGAGCCCGACGTGGCGGTCGTTTCGCCCAAGCTGGTTTCGTGGCTCGACCGTACGAGATTCGAGTACGCAGGGGCTTCCGGGGGCTTTATCGACTTCCTGGGCTATCCCTTCTGCCGGGGGCGTATCCTCAAGCGGGTCGAGGCCGACGAGGGGCAGTACGACGATGCCCGCGACGTATTCTGGGTCAGCGGAGCGGCTTTTTGCTGCCGTGCCGACGTGTTCCGCGCATTAGGGGGCTTCGACGACGATTTCTTCGCCCACATGGAGGAGATCGACCTCTGCTGGCGCATGCAGCTCGCGGGTTACCGCGTGCGGGTCGTGCCCGGGAGTACGGTCTACCACCTCGGCGGCGGGACGCTGACGACCGATTCCCCGACCAAGGTGTTCTACAACCATCGCAATAACCTGGCGATGCTCTACAAGTGTGCTTCTCCCGTACAGCGTGCCGTCGTGGCCATCGTACGCCCCGTGCTCGACCTGATGGCGGCATTGTCGTATCTGGCACAGGGGCGGGGCGATAATTTCCGTGCCGTATTCCGCGCCTGGCGCGATTTCCTCCGCTGGCACGCCAGCCTGTCGCGCAAGCGGAAGGAGATTCGGCAGCAGTGCAGGGGGACGGTCGCCGGGAAGGTTTACCGCGGTTCCGTAGTCCTGCGTTACCTTTTGGGGCGAAAGACCTTCGGGCGGATGATGTGACCCGGCGGAAAAACTCAGGACGGAGATTTGCCTTCCGGCGGAATAACCTAAAATAAGACCTCCCGGCAAAACCGGGAGGTCTTATTTTAACAGTATTCGGTGTTTTCCTACTTGTTGATTTTCGCCCACGAATCCTTGAGCGTCACCGTGCGGTTGAACACGGGGTGTTCGGGTGTCGAGTCGGTGTCGGGACAGAAGTAGCCTACGCGCTCGAACTGCACGGCCTGCCCTATGGGTATGTCGCGCAGCGACGGCTCCAGGTAGCCCGTGACCTTGACCATGGATTCGGGGTTGAGGTTGTCCTCCCAGGTCTGTCCTTCCTCCACGTCGTCGGGGTTCTCCTTCGTGAAGAGCGGGTTGAACAAGCGGATTTCGGCCTCCACAGCATCTTTGGCCGATACCCAGTGGATGACACCCTTCACGCGGCGGCCGTCGCTCGACGACCCTCCGCCCGACATCGGGTCATAGGTGCAGCGCAGCTCGGTGATGTTGCCCGCGGCATCCTTGATGACCTCCTCGCACCTGATCAGGTACGAATAGCGCAGGCGCACTTCGCCGCCGGGTGCCAGGCGGAAGAACTTTTTGGGAGGCTCCTCCATGAAATCGTCGCGCTCGATGTAGATGACCTTCGAGAAGGGCACCTGCCGCGTGCCGGCCGATTCGTCCTCGGGGTTGTTGATCGCCGTGAAGAGCTCGGTCTTGCCTTCCTCGTAGTTGGTGATGACCACCTTCAGCGGGTTGAGCACTGCCATGCGGCGCTCTGCGATCTTGTTCAGGTCTTCGCGCACGCAGTATTCGAGCTTGCCCAGGTCGATCACGTTGTCGCGCTTGGCTACGCCCACCATCTCGGCGAAGTTCCGCACCGAGGCCGGGGTATAGCCCTTGCGGCGCAGTGCGCAGATCGTCGGCATGCGGGGGTCGTCCCAGCCCATCACGGCGCCTTCCTGCACGAGTTTGAGCAGCTTGCGCTTCGACATCATCGTGTAGGTGAGGTTCAGCCGGGCGAATTCGTACTGGTGCGAAGGGTAGATCTCCAGCGCCTGGATGAACCAGTCGTAGAGCGGACGGTGCACGTCGAATTCGAGCGTGCAGATCGAGTGGGTGATCTGCTCGATCGAGTCGCTCTGCCCGTGGGCATAGTCGTACATCGGGTAGATGCACCACTTGTCGCCCGTGCGGTGATGCTCGGCATGGATGATGCGGTACATGATCGGGTCGCGGAAGAGCATGTTGGGGTGCGCCATGTCGATCTTGGCGCGCAGCACCTTGGCCCCGTCGGGGAATTCGCCGTTTTTCATGCGGACGAACAGGTCGAGGTTTTCCTCCACGGAACGGTCGCGCCACGGCGACGGAGTGCCCGGTACGGAAACCGTACCGCGGTTTTCGCGGATCTGCTCCTGCGTTTGGTCGTCTACGTATGCCAACCCTTTTTTAATCAGTACGATCGCCCAGTCGTAGAGCTGGTCGAAATAGTCCGACGCATAGCGTTCGACGGCCCAGTCGAACCCGAGCCACTGGATGTCGCGCTTGATCGAATCGACATACTCCACATCCTCCTTGACGGGGTTCGTGTCGTCGAAACGGAGGTTGCACTTGCCTCCGTATTTCCGTGCCAGCCCGAAGTTGATGCAGATGCTCTTGGCGTGTCCGATATGCAGGTAGCCGTTCGGTTCGGGCGGGAAACGGGTCTGGACGCGCGTTTCGCCCTTGGCGATCGACTCTTCGATGATCTCTTCGAGGAAGTTCAGCGACTTCTCCCGTGTTTCGTTTGTTTCGCTTGCCATATGTGTATGTTTCGCTTGTTGTATGCTTTATTTCTTTGCCTTGGGGCCGATGTTGAACAGCTTCTGGATGTCCACCGAGAGCTTCACGACCTGCTGTGTGCCCATGCCCGTGCCGTCGTAGTGGAACACCATGCCCGCCTCGACGGCCAGCGTGCCCTTGAAGAATCGGCGGTCGTAGCCGACCCACGTGCGGTTATAGACATTTTTTGTCGTCGCGTAGAAAGGCTCGCCGGCATAAAGCCCGTCCTGTCCGTAGGTGACGGGGATGTCTTCGCCGACCGCGATGTTGCGCAGGGGTTGCAGGTTTTCGCCCAGATAGAGGTTGTTCTCAAGTTTCACGCCCCACTTGGTCAGCACGAAGTCGATCTGTGCACCGCACGGTTTTTTCCAGTTGTGGTCTACGCTGCGGCCGCGCTGCGGGGCGAAGAGGAACCCGGCCTTGATGTCGAAGTCGAAGTAGGCGTTGAATCCCCAGCCCGCATAGGGGTTTACCAGCAGGTTGTCCGTGACGTTCTCGTTGAGCTTCGAACCTGCGAAATGGAACATCGAGAAGGCATAACCGAAGTAGAAGCCCCGCTCGAGCGTATAGCGTCCCGCCGAGATGATGCGGAACATTTCGCGCGACTGCTCGGAATACATGCCTTCCCAGTCGATCGCCATTTCTACATAGGTATTCTCGCGCTCGGTGGATTTATAATGCCCGAGGAAACCCGAAAGGCGGTTGTGGTAGAACGCCGTCGAGTCGCTGAAGAACGCCCTCGAATAGTCGCCCAGCAGCTCCTTGCGGTCGAAGATACCGGCGTTGGCCTGTACGTTCTTGCTGTTGAACTGGTAGTATACGATAGGGCGGGCCTTGGTCAGGAACCGGGTGTCGTTGCCGAAGTCCTGCAACAGGTCGACACCGACCACCAGGCGGTTTTTCTCCATCCATTCCACGCCGATGCGGGGCGTGAGGCGGGCGCTGAAGAGCGTCTGCGATTCGTTGAAATCGTTGTTGGCGTATTCCCGGTTGTCGAAGCGGGTCGCGAAGTCGGCGCCGACGATCAGATTCTGTGCGCTGAGGCTTCCTCCCGCGACAAAGGCGGCGAACGACAGCATCAAGACTTTTTTGAGTGACATAATTCTTTTGAATTGAGACCCCAAAAATAGGTAAAATATTTATTATTTGACTACTTTTGACCCCGAAATCACTCATTTGCATACGTTATGCGTAAAATCACCAACGAAGAGCTGAACCGGCCCTCGGCCGGGGAGTTCGCCGCGATGGAGAAAATGCCCGTCGCGGTGGTGCTCGACAACGTCCGTTCGTTGCAGAACGTAGGGGCTTTCTTCCGCACGGGGGATGCTTTCGCCGTGGAACGCATCGCCCTCTGCGGCATCACCGCGACGCCGCCCAACCGCGACATCCACAAGACGGCGCTCGGCGCCGAACTGACCGTGCCGTGGACTTATCACAAGACGACGGAGGAGTGCATCGCCCGCCTGCGCGCCGAAGGCTACCGGGTCTATGCCGTCGAGCAGGTCGAAGGCGCCGTGATGCTCGGCGACTTCCGGGCGGAGCCGGGCGCGAAATATGCGCTCGTGTTCGGCAACGAGGTGATGGGCGTAGGGCAGCAGGCCGTGGACATGTGCCACGGCGCGATCGAGATACCTCAGGCCGGGACGAAGCATTCGATCAACGTTTCGGTCTCAGGCGGTGTCGTTTTATGGGATTTTTTTTGCCAAATCCGGCCAAAGCGTTAACTTTGCCGCGCTGAACCGCGGTTTAGCTGCGCCCCGGCAAAGCAGATGAATTTGGCTTTGCACCCGGCTTGCGCTATCACCCCGGTTTACAGGTGTTGATAAGTCTCCCTTTTCAAAGGGAGGTTTGGAGGGATTGTCGATATGGAATCGGCGTTTTTACGCCGTAATACGAATCCGATGGATTCCATACCGGAACCTTGCGAACAAATGAAATGTTGAATAAATCCATTGGGTTCGTAGTAAACTATGTCTGTAGAAAGTACTGTCAGGGCTGTGACCACCTACCGTCTGACGGAGATGAAACAGCGCGGCGAGAAGATCGCCATGCTGACTTCGTACGATTATTCGATGGCCAGAATCGTCGACGCCGCGGGTATCGACGTGATCCTCGTGGGCGACTCGGCGGCCAACGTGATGGCCGGTTACGAAACCACGCTTCCCATTACCCTCGATATGATGATTTACCATGCGCGTTCGGTCGTGCGTGCCGTCAGCCGTGCGCTGGTCGTCGTCGACCTGCCGTTCGGAACCTACCAGGGCAATTCGAAGGTGGCGCTCGACTCGGCCATCCGCATCATGAAGGAGACCGAGGCCGATGCCGTGAAGATCGAGGGCGGCGAAGAGATCCTCGAATCGGTCAACCGCATCCTTTCGGCCGGAATCCCCGTCATGGGGCACCTGGGGCTGACGCCGCAGTCGATCCATAAATTCGGGACGTACAGCGTGCGTGCCAAGGAGGAGGCCGAGGCAGCGAAACTCGTCCGCGACGCCCACCTGCTGAGCGATGCGGGGTGCTTCGGCATCGTGCTCGAAAAGATTCCCGCGGCGCTGGCCGCCCGCGTCACCTCCGAAATCTCCGCGCCGACCATCGGTATCGGGGCCGGTAACGGCTGCGACGGGCAGGTGTTGGTGATCCACGACATGCTGGGCATCAACAAGGGTTTCTCGCCGCGCTTCCTGCGCCGCTATGCCGACCTGTATACCGTCATGTCGGACGCCGTGTCGCAGTATATCGCGGACGTGAAGTCATGCGATTTCCCCAACGGGCAGGAGCAGTACTGACCCCGCCGGGTGCGCAGGCCGCCGTGACGGAATAATTTCGATCCCCGACCCTGAGGCCGGGGATTTTTCCTGTCCGGGAAGTCGTCGGCGGGAGGATGCCCCCGATTGCTGTCCGGGGATTCCGGGCGCGGGGCGTCCCCTCCGGCTTGTACGGGACTGCGCGGGCGGCTTCCCGGCCCGTGGCGCCGGGGGCTGTCCCGGACGCAGGCGTGTGTATTTACCCGTGGCGGGGCTGGCCGGGCGTTGTCCCGGGGGCTCCGGATTTCGCCCGCACCCGGCGGCTTTGATAAATTGTTGATAAAAAAATCGTCGCGTTGCCCCGGATATTAGGCCGTTTCGAAAATTATCACTACATTTGCGAGCAACAAAAATCCACGTTCATTATGTCTTTTATCAATGAAAGGGTTCAGCCCGAAGGACTT
>ENA-UEPG01000215-UEPG01000215.1-human-gut-metagenome-genome-assembly--contig:-NODE-215-length-63421-cov-9.784352_pt1 | contig 63421 bp, 45 predicted proteins | sample MGYA00242893_ERZ507902 | MGnify/ENA primary metagenome ERZ507902 (study PRJEB26167, sample SAMN06115491) | human gut metagenome | host: Homo sapiens | place: China:Gansu | collected 2015-04-23 | study...
GGAGCGTATCGGACTCGAACCGATCACCTTAACACTGCCAGTGTTACGCTCTAGCCAGATGAGCTAACGCCCCTTTTCAACCTTATATGATAACGTTTGTAAACGAATCTTTTTTGTTGGCGCAAATATAATGCAATATTCTGAAATAATTGCTATGTTTGCGGTAAATAATTGTTTGAAAAAAAAAATATGCTGATTTATAATACTACTTTTCAGGTGGACGATGAGGTTCACGATAACTTTTTGATTTGGATAAAAGAATCCTATATCCCTGAAGTACAGAAACACGGAACGCTGAAAACGCCGCGCATTTGCCGGATCCTGAGCCATCGGGAAGATGGAAGTGCTTATTCGTTGCAGTGGGAAGTAGAGAGCAGCGGATTGCTGCATCGCTGGCATTTGGAACAGGGAGTGCGTTTAAATGACGAATTGACAAAGATATTTAAGGATAAGGTAATCGGGTTTCCGACATTAATGGAGATAATAGAGTGATTCAGCCGGTAAAGGAAAAGATAATCCTGGGGATTGACCCTGGTACTACAATCATGGGATATGGAGTTCTGAGAATAAAAGGAACCAAACCGGAGATGATTGCCATGGGGATTATTGACTTGCGCAAATTTGCCAATCACTACTTGAAACTGCGCCATATCCACGAACGGGTATTGGGCATTATTGAAAGTTATCTGCCTGACGAACTGGCTATTGAAGCTCCTTTTTTCGGTAAGAATGTCCAGTCTATGTTGAAACTGGGACGTGCGCAGGGGGTAGCGATGGCGGCAGCGTTGAGCCGTGACATTCCTATCACCGAATATGCTCCCTTGAAAATAAAGATGGCTATTACCGGTAACGGGCAGGCATCGAAAGAGCAGGTGGCGGATATGTTACAGCGGATGCTTCGTCTCTCGAAAGAGGAGATGCCTGTCTTTATGGATGCGACGGACGGTCTAGCTGCTGCCTATTGCCATTTTCTGCAAATGGGACGCCCTGCTGTAGAGAAAGGATACAGCAGTTGGAAGGATTTTATAGCGAAGAATCCGGATAAGGTAAAGTGACCGTACAGGTTAGAAGGTAATCAACAAGCGAAAATCGTTATCACAGGAACAGGAGAGTATAAGATGGGAATTAATTATTCAGCAATAGTAGGGGTGACTACAGTGGCGACAGTTATGAGTTGTTCTTCGGCGAAAAAGGAATATGCTTCCTTTGAGCTATATCCGGTTCGTCCGGGAAGTCTTACGGAAATGGAATATGCGCCGGAGGCTACCAAGTTCACTCTCTGGTCGCCGATAGCGGAAGAAGTGCGCCTGATGCTTTATGATGAAGGCGAAGGCGGACATGCCTACGAAACAGTAAAGATGGAACCCGGTGAAAACGGAATCTGGACGACTGTAGTAGACAAGGATTTGCTCGATAAGTTCTATGCTTTCAACGTGAAAATCAACGATAAATGGCAGGGAGACACACCGGGTATTAACGCTCATGCTGTCGGAGTGAACGGAAAACGCGCCGCTATCATTGACTGGAAAACGACGAACCCCGAAGGGTGGGAGAGCGACCGGCGTCCGCCGTTGAAATCTCCTGCCGACATGATTATCTACGAAATGCACCATCGTGACTTTTCCGTCGATTCTACTTCGGGAATAAAGAACAAAGGAAAATACCTCGCATTGACCGAACACGGCACGATGAATTCGGATAAGCTGCTGACCGGCATCGACCACCTGATTGAGTTAGGAGTGACACATGTGCATCTTCTGCCTTCCTATGACTATGCTTCCGTAGACGAAACAAAACTGGATGAAAACCAGTATAACTGGGGATATGACCCGCTGAACTACAATGTTCCGGACGGTTCGTACGTAACAGACCCTTATCAGCCTGCTACCCGTGTGAAAGAATTCAAGCAGATGGTGCAGGCATTGCACAAAGCCGGTATCCGGGTGATAATGGACGTAGTCTACAATCATACCTTTAATACAGTGGAGAGTAACTTTGAACGTACCGCTCCCGGTTATTTCTACCGTCAGAAAGAAGACGGCACGTTGGCGAACGGTTCGGGATGCGGCAACGAGACGGCAAGCGAACGCCCCATGATGCGTAAATTTATGATAGAATCTGTCCTCTACTGGATGAAGGAATATCATATTGACGGTTTCCGCTTTGACTTGATGGGAGTTCATGACATTGAGACTATGAACGAAATCCGTAAGGCGGTGAATGAAGTAGATCCTACTATCTGTATCTATGGGGAAGGTTGGGCAGCCGAGACTCCCCAATATCCTGCTGATTCACTGGCAATGAAAGGAAATGTCGCCCATATGCCGGGAATAGCTGTTTTCTCCGATGAATTGCGTGACGGACTCTGCGGGTCGGTTTGGGAGAAGGCGAAAGGAGCTTTTCTTGCCGGAGTTCCGGGGGGAGAAAATAGCGTTAAGTTCGGTATTGTCGGAGCCGTAGAACATCCGCAGGTACGTTATGATTCGGTGAATTACAGTCAGAAGCCGTGGGCGGAACAGCCTGTTCAAATGATTAGCTACGTCTCTTGTCACGATGGATTATGCCTTACAGACCGATTGAAAGCGAGTATGCCGGGGATTACTCCCGAACAGCTTGTCCGTCTTGATAAATTGGCGCAGACGGTAGTCTTTACTTCGCAAGGTATCCCGTTTATCTATGCCGGAGAGGAAGTGATGCGTGACAAACAGGGAGTGGACAACAGCTATAAGAGCCCGGATGCAGTCAACGCCATTGACTGGAGACGCAAGACGACGAATGGAGACGTTTTCATGTATTACAAGCGGTTGATTGATCTTCGTAAATCTCATCCTGCCTTCCGTATGGGAGATGCGGACAAGGTTCGGAAGCATTTGGATTTTCTTCCCGTAGAGGGCAAGAATTTGATTGCGTTCCATCTGAAAGACCATGCGAACGGGGATCGTTGGGGCGATATTGTTGTAGCCTTTAACTCCCGTACTACTCCCGCCCGTCTTGAAGTACCTGCCGGCAAATACACAGTCGTGTGCAAAGACGGCGTGATAGACGTCCGCGGACTGGGAACGCAAACCGGACCGGAAGTGATTGTCCCCGGTCAGTCTGCGCTGATTATGTATAAGTAAACCTTACTTCTATGCTGGCTTTGACGAGCCGGCTTTTAATTTCCGCATATACAGGTATGCTGCCTGCACCTGCTTTTTAAGGCCTGTCTTAGCTTGGATGTAATATGATAAAACGTATTTGTAACATTCAGGAGATACCTATCTGCTTTGTTATGCGACACGTACGAGACTGAATGCCTACGTTAAAATTGCCATATAGAGCCGACATTATGTAGTATCCAGCCATCTATTTCATGTTCAGTATTGGCTTGGTTCATTTTCATGCGGTATTGAAAACAAACTTTTAACACGGTTTTCCTGTAAATAGATAAGAAAAGTGCTTATCCTGTGATAAAATTGTTACCTTTGCGGTCAAAAATAAAACAGAATATAAGAAATATGAGCCAAAATACATTTAGCATGGCGGGGGGCGTTGCACGCAACCCGCTTGTGCGTTTGGATAAACCTGTCACGGCAACTATCGGTGCAGATGAACATATAGCCATTGTAGGCCCCAATGGAGGTGGCAAGAGCCTTTTTGTAGATACATTGACCGGGAAATATCCGCTACGTGAAGGAACACTCCAGTATGACTTTTCCCCTTCCGCTACTCAAACTGTTTATGATAATGTGAAATATATCGCGTTCCGTGATACTTATGGAGCGGCAGATGCCAATTATTACTACCAACAGCGTTGGAATGCGCACGACCAGGATGAAACGCCGGACGTCCGCGAAATGTTGGGAGAGATTAAAGATGAGAAACTGAAAAATGAACTGTTCGAACTCTTCCGCATCGAACCACTTCTTGATAAAAAGATAATCCTTCTTTCGAGCGGTGAACTGCGTAAATTCCAACTCACAAAGACACTGTTGACAGCCCCCCGCGTCCTGATAATGGATAACCCGTTTATCGGACTGGACGCGCCTACCCGCGAACTTCTGTTTTCTTTGCTCGAACGTCTGACAAAGATGTCGTCCGTTCAGATTATCCTGGTGCTTTCTATGATGGATGATATACCTTCCTTTATCACTCACGTTATCCCTGTGGATAAAATGGAAGTGTTTCCCAAGATGGAACGCGAAGCCTACCTGACCGCTTTCCGCAATAGAGACGCAGCTACTTCTTTCGATGAATTGCAGAAACGGATTATTGATTTGCCTTATGACGGCAACAACTATGATTCGGACGAAGTGGTGAAACTGAATAAGGTAAGTATCCGCTATGACGACCGCACTATTCTGAACGAACTGGACTGGACAGTGCATCGTGGGGAAAAATGGGCGTTGAGCGGAGAGAACGGTGCAGGAAAGTCTACATTATTGAGTTTGGTCTGTGCGGATAATCCACAATCATACGCTTGCGACATCAGCCTTTTCGGACGTAAACGGGGAACCGGGGAAAGTATTTGGGAAATCAAGAAACACATCGGGTATGTAAGTCCTGAGATGCACCGTGCCTACCTCAAGAACTTACCGTCTATCGAGATTGTGGCTAGCGGACTGCACGACAGTATCGGACTGTACAAACGCCTCCAACCGGAGCAGATGGCTGTCTGTGAGTGGTGGATGGATATATTCGGCATTGCCGGTTTGAAAGACAAACCTTTCTTGCAGCTTTCCAGTGGAGAGCAACGTCTGGCTCTGTTGGCACGTGCTTTCGTCAAAGATCCGGAATTGCTGATTTTGGACGAGCCGCTTCATGGATTGGATACTTATAATCGTCGTCGGGTAAAGAAGATTATTGAAGCCTTTTGCCAACGTAAAAATAAAACCATGATTATGGTGACGCATTATGAATCGGAGCTTCCGAATACAATTACAAACCGCATCTTTTTGAAAAGAAATGAAACGTCAAGATATTAGAATGTAACTCCTAATATTTTTTAATGAATTGATTGTTTTTTGTGTTATTTGGCTATCTTTGTGCTCAATTAAATGCAAAAAGTAATCAGAAAGACATGAATGATAGCCAAAATGCTATAGCTGTAATATACAGGAAACATTGGCGGAAACTCTATATTCATGCATATAATCTGTTGAATGACGGAGAAAGTGCAAAGGATATCGTGAATGATGTCTTTTGCTCTGTGCTTGAAAATAGTAGGCAGTTGACAGAGGAAGCTGATTTACTTCCTTTGTTTTATGTCATGGTGAAGAACCGTTGCATTGACCACATACGTCATCAGAATGTGGTTAATCGGAATGCGGAAAGATACTTGGAAGAACTTTATAGCGGTTGGACTGCCAAAGAGTATCGGGACTATGAAGATAAAATAGCCCGGATGCAGGAGAGTATCCGCCAGATGGCACCGCAAATGCGTATAGTAGTGGAGGAGTTTTTTCTGAATGAAAAGAAATGTGCGGAAATTAGTGAAATATTAAATATCAGTGATAATACAGTCAGAACCCATATTGCCCGGGCTTTAAAAATACTCCGTAAACGATTGAGTGTCTTTTTACTTATTACAGTTTAATGTTGAATCCTGCTCTTCACAGGTTTCACACTTTAGCTGAATGGTTATAAGTCAGATATTTATGGTGAATGGAAGTAGGAAAAACAAAGTAAATAACCCTTCACACCCTTCACGCACTTATATGGATTTGTTGGGTATATATGTCTGACGTGTTGGATCTATATGTTTGGCATATTGGATCTATATGTCCAATACGCACGGCATATATCTCCTGTAAACAAGGTATTAATACCTGATAATTCAAGAGTTAATACCTTATAGCTCAAGAGTTAATACTTGATAACTCAAAAGTTAATACCCAACGGGTCATTTGCTATAAGCTAATTTGTTTTAGCTTATAGCATATTCTTTTTTGCTTATAGCATATTTACTTTAGCTCATGGCATATGAAAAAAAGAGGTGAAGGATGTGAAGGGTTGTTTGCTTTGTTTTTTCTACTTCCCTTCACCATAAATATCTGATTTATAGTTGTTCATCTGAATGGTGAAGCCTGTGAACCGTTGGGAGAGTTCATTTACTTGTTAGGGTTGTTGATTGCTTTATGCTTTTTCAAGTACTTTCTCTATTATATTTAACCGTCTGACAAATTCGTTTTTATACTTCCAACTTTCATGTAAGTTAGCCCAAATTCTCAAACGATTTATAGCCACTTGAACAAAATATTTGTAATCAACTTCTATCAAACCTTCATCCATTAATTGACCTAATGCTGTTGCAATGACAGAGGAGTCAAGAGTGAAAATATATTGTTGGTCGTCAAATTCATCATTATCTATTTGACTTTTTATCTTGAGTTCGTCCACAAGATTTTCTTCGTTGTAATCATCGTAGTCGTCAAATTCTCCCACACTTTCTATAACCCAGGCAATACAGTATCCAACAGATCTTTTTTTATTTTTCTTACGCCATTTTCGGAACTCACACAAGGCAGTATGTCCTTCATCTGAACCAAATGGAGATAATTCATCTGAAGCACTCCAGAAAAAATCTTCTGTCAGTAATTCTATTGCTCTTGCGTGAGCGTTATTTTTATCAATTCCTTCAAATTTCATATTCGCATTATATTTATTCGTTTGTTATATGCATTTTCTAACTCACTAAAAATTTGAAAACCTATATATGATTTAGGATTTGGATATTCCTTTCTATAATAACAATTCCAATAGCTAATCATCTGGCTTTTTGTTCTATTATAGAACTCGTTATTTTCAGATATAAAGTAAAGGTAATTTTCAATATTATTATCTATTTGAACTTTTATGTCAGGCAATATATCTTTTACATATTCACCTAATAACCTAAAGCAGAACGGTATTATCCAATACTCTGTACAGAATAACAGATTGCGCAAATGCTTCTGTCTAATAAAACCATCATGATGTTTGGTGAAAATGCAGTCTAAAATATATTTCTGTATAGTAGTCAAATTCCCGGACGCAGGCTCACTAAAGTAAATTCGTTCCGGTATTGTTAAGAGGATATTATTAATTTTGACGTTATATGACCTCTTATGAATATCTCCGTCCTTGATTTTCAAATTATCAATGACTACTTGAACATCCTCTTTCAAATTTAGAGGGAAACACATTATTAGTTCTTCTTTTTTCATCGTCAATAGTGTTCGGAGAATAATCGATCTTTTGGGGGGATTTTCATTTATAAATCTTTTGTTGGTGCTTGCAAAATTTCAAATGTTTCATTGAGGCTATTACAATTAGTATTTAAAACAATCCGTATTTTGCAAGGCATATTATATCTCTTATTACTGTTCAATACTTGGATAGATAGAATATTCTCTTTCAATTCAAACTTTACATCTTTATAGTTGGAATACAAACAATTTATTTGGTCATTGTATTCTATATAAGTTTCATCCTCATACGAAAGTCTTGAAATTGAAATGTAGTTATCGTCTTTTATAAATGAAACTTCTATTATTTCTATCCAATATTCTTTCGGATTAATCTCTAATCTATTACACTCAAATATCAGAATTTCAGATTTACTATCAGTAAGCTCTTGCATATTTCTGTTTTTATATTGATTACACTCTCGTTGCTAATGGGTTGTGAATAACTGATCGTTAGGGTGGTTCATTCGCTTGTTAGCAATAACTTATTATAATCCCAAATACCATTCTAAAAAAGAATTGAAGTTTTTCCATTGTGGAGACAGCTTTCCATTCTGAAAATTGATTAGTTTTTCTCCCAATTCAATTTCGAGAACTTCTCCTGTATTACGGTTATAGAAAAAACCGCCTTCCGCCTCAAAACTATCTAAAGGAAGATATTCTTTCGGTAGTTCCAAATTATTCTGCAAAGTTTCTGCTCTTTGAGCATAAGTTGAATATACAAGAAACCAACATATATTATCTATACTACCAACTCGTCCTTTAAAACTTGTTTCCGTTGTATGAAGACAAAAGAATGCAAAATCACTATTTAAATCAATTCCTAAATCTATCAAAGCCTTTTTATATGCTTTATCTTCTTTTTCCGAATATACACCTTGTTTATTCAAATAGTCTATCACTTTATTACTTAGCATGATTTGATGATATTTTATTTGTTTAACTTTATTGCTAACGTTACGCTAACAGCGAAACAATAAACATCCACTGTTATTTTCTTTAATAATATTGCAATAAAAATACGTCATTCTATCTATGCAAGCAACTAAAAAGAGCATTATCTTCGTTCTGTGCTTTGAATATTGTTATATAGCATAAAATATGAGGCTTGCGTTTCTTTTTTGTACCTGTTTTTCCTGCCAATTTGTTCTTTCTGAATTTCCATCAAGAAAAAAAATCTCTCTTAGGTGTCATTAATTTCGGTTGGCTCTACGTATTAAGATAAACAGTTGATTACTATGATGGAAAATCCAGACCAGAATTCAGATTATGCATTGCGTGCGATACAGGAACCGCGACTAAGGGAGACGGAAGAGTTCAACCAGTGGATTAGCGTACCTGAAAACAAGGAGCTATTTCTTGACCTGATGGCTTGCAAGGAAGCTGTGATGCGTGAAAGCCTGGATAGGAGATGCAAGGCAAAAATGAAAACACGTATTTGGGTAGCGGCTTCTGCTGTGGCTGCCGTTTTGGTTTTGGCCTTTCTTATACCTGCTTTACTTCCTTCTTCCTATATAAAAAAAGAGGAACCGGTGCGATTCTTTGCCGCAACTGTCAGTGGAGAACATGTGATGCTGCAAATGGACGGTCATCATGAACAACAACTGTTGGAAGACAGTGTGATGGATATCAAAGAATGGAAAACATTGGCACCGGATACCACCTGTTGCCAAACGTTGACTACACCACGTGGAAAAAGTTTCCTGTTGGTATTGTCCGATGGGACTAAGGTGTGGATAAATGCTGAAAGTAGTCTGCGTTATCCTGTCGCATTCTGCGGAAAGGAACGACGGGTAGAGCTGAAAGGTGAAGCCTGCTTTGAAGTGGCAAAGGATGAAAAATGTCCTTTTATCGTAAGTGCCGAGGGCATGGATACCCATGTACTGGGTACTAAATTCAATGTACGTTCATACACAACAGAAGACCGCCACGTGACATTGGTGCAGGGAAAAGTGCAAGTGACCAACACGAGCAGCCTTACGTCCGTAGTGCTTCAACCTGGACAGGACTTGACCTATACGGAAACCAGAGAAGAGAAAATATCGCGTGTCAACATAGCTACTTATACGGCATGGACAGAAGGAATGTTCTATTTTGAAGATTCGTCACTGGAAGAAATTATGAGTTCTCTGGGCAGATGGTACAACGTGAACGTCGACTTTGAACGGGTGGAACTATACAATATCCGCCTGAACTTTTGGGCGAACCGCAACGCCCACCTGGATGAGGCGGTGGAACTGCTGAATAAACTGGAAAAAGTACGTGTAGATTATCAGGACGGAACTATTACGATTAAACATATATAACTTTACAAATACAACTCTTATGAAAAAGCAACAAATTACATTGTCTTACAAAAAGGCAATGAGAAAGGTCGTATGGATGAAAGTCGCTTTCTTATTGCTGATGTTTGTAACTGCCCTCTATGGACGGGCACAAGATACGGACAGCAAATTAATTTCTTTGGAACTAAAGGAAGCGCCACTGGGAGAGGCTTTGAAGCAGTTCAGCAATGTGTCCGGTTATAAGGTGAATTTTCCTAGTGAAGATGTCGGAGCGTACCGGGTAAGCGTAAGCATACGCCAGTTGGCGCCTTTGGCGGCACTTCAGAAAATCTTGGAAGGGAAGCCTTTTGAATATGAAGTGAAACAGCATTTTATCACTGTCCGTAAAGTGAAGCCTGCATCGACTACTCGTAAAGTCAGAAACATTGAGGGGCGGGTAGTGGATGAAAAAGGGGATCCGTTGCCGGGGGCGAATATCCGGGGAATCGACAGCCCGTTTGGAGCTATTTCCGATATCAAAGGAAATTTCACTTGTAAAGTGATGGAGGAAACCCACACATTGGAAGTCTCTTTTGTCGGTATGCAAACTGAAAAGGTATCTATTAAAGGGCGTACTCATGTCAATGTGATTATGCATGAAGATAAACAGCAACTGGGTGATGTCGTCGTGACTGGTTATCAACGTATTAGTCGCGAACGTTCTACTGCCTCTTTCGGCTTTATAGATTCCGAACAACTAACAAGGCAGATGCACACAGACCTGACTTCGTCTCTGGAAGGACAAATAGCCGGCCTGCGTATGGATATCAATCCGAATAACGGTGATATGAGTCCCATCCTTCGTGGTGTAGGTACATTCTCAGATAAGATAGGCACAAAACCGCTAATCGTAGTGGATGACATGCCGACCGACCTGACTTTGAGTGAAATAAATCCTTATAATGTAGAGAGCATTACTGTCTTGAAAGATGCCGCAGCAGCCAGTATTTATGGCGCTTTGGCAGCGAATGGCGTTATCGTGGTAGTTACCAAACAGGCCAGAGAAGAGGGTGCGCATGTGAATATCAATGCTGATTGGTTCATCACCAGCAAACCGAATTTCAACAGTTTGAACCTGGCTTCTACAAGCGACATTATTGATTATCAAACAGCGGTGTTTGATGCGAATGTAGCCGAATCAGGCAGTGCGTCCGGTTTTTTGTCCAGCTATAAGGCAGGCTACTATAATTCGTTGTTCCAACTTTATCTGGATCGGGAGAATGGTACACTAAGTAATAGTGAAGTCGAAGCCACATTGAATCAGTGGCGTAATAATGACTATTATAAAGAATATCGTGACAATGCCTGGCGTACGGCTGTAACTCAGCGTTATAATGTGTCCGTATCGCAGAAAGTCGGAAAAAACAATCACTTCCTTTCGTTCAATTATGAAAATGACAAGGGGCGTACGATAAATGATAAAAGGAATAAATTCTCCTTGTATTATAAGTCGAACTATGCCATCACCAGTTGGTTGAATGTGAATGCCGGGGTGGACGCCCGTTTGGGAAGTAGCGATACACCGAATACCCTGTTTACCAGTTACACTATGCAACAACGTTATGAAAGAATAATGGATGCCGATGGTAACCGTTATAATTCTCCTTATGTAAATGTAAGCGGATATTCGGGTGGAGCTTATAATGGGAGTGTCGTGAACAAGGCGGAAGGTGTTTCACCTTATAAAACATTTGGTTTTAATGTGCTTGATGCATTGGGTGAAGGTGCTGCTAAATCACGCAATGTCAGCATCCGCCCGTTTGTCAGTTTGCAGGCACGATTCCTGAAGATGTTTAAATATAACTTCATGTATCAATATGAATGGAATCATAGCAAGAGTGAAGTGTTTGATGCGGAGGACTCCTATTTGATGCGTATGACGTACAACTCTATGATTGATACGAATGGAAATTCGGCAATGCCGAAAGGCGGACGGTTCTTTCAAGATGAGTTGAGCAGTAACCGTTATACTGTACGTAACCAGATAGACTTTGACAAAAGTTGGAAGAATCATACAGTGACTGCCATTGCCGGACTTGAATTCAGGGAAAATAAGATTCCGAAACCTACACGGCAATTAATGTATGGATACGATCCTCAGACACTGACTTCTGACATTATAGATTGGCAGGCATACCGTGACGGTGTAGGAACCAGTGCACTTTCCGGCAATACGATTACTTTGAGTGGCCTGTCGCCTACGTTGCAAGAATCACGTCATCGTTATGCATCTTTTTATGCCAATGCAAGTTATTCTTATTTGTCCCGTTATAATGTATCCGGAAGTATCCGCTGGGATCAGGCGGACTTGTTCGGACTTGATATCCGTAACCAGCGTCATCCCTTGTGGTCTGTCGGGGCGTCCTGGATTATGTCGGAAGAGTCATTTATGAAAGATATTGTTTGGCTCGACTTCCTGAAAGCACGTATGACCTATGGTATCAACGGTAATGTGGATCAGAGTTCGACTACCTATTTTGTAGTAAAGCAGAAGACCCAGAGCAATCCGATCAAGACGACTTACCTGACTTATGATGATGATGATCTTCCGAACCCGAAACTCCGTTGGGAGAAAACAGCCACTTATAATGTGGGACTGGATTTCCGTCTTTTCAATAATTTGGTCAATGGTAGTTTGGAGTATTACAACCGCCACTCATCTGATTTGCTTGTACGCCGTTACATGGATCCCACATTGGGGGCTAAATCACGTGTAGTGAACAACGGTGAGATGCGCAACCGGGGTGTCGAATTTTCTCTTACTGCCAATCTCATCAGGAAGAAGGACTGGAATTTTGCTGTTGATTTCAACTTTGCCCATAACAAGAACAAGATGTTAAAGGTGGATCATAGTGATTCGGACACTTCGACAAGTTTTATTATGAGCCCGCAGAACTACTTTATGGAGGGAACCAGTTATAATACGCTTTGGGCTTACCGTATAGACCGTATTGAAAATGGATATCCGGTAGCGGTGGATAAGGACGGAAACGACCTGGTGACGTTCAACGAGGATGGTACGGTTGCCAATATTACTACCGGATCGTCACTGAAAGGTACTGAGAATCTTGTAAATCTTGGCTCGTTGACTCCGAAATTCAATGGAGCAGTGTCCTTGAGACTTAGCTACAAGGGAATTGTCTTGAATGCTTTCTTTGTATATGCAGGCGGTAACAAACTGCGTAATAGTGTGGTAAGTATGAGTGACCAGGTGGGAAGCCAGACGTTGAAAGACATAACCAACCGTTGGAGTGCGGATGCACCGGATGCAAATGTACGTATGTATATTGATATGCCCACAAAGGTTAAAACTTACGCAAGTACTTTCCAGGATTGGTGGCAATATGGTGATATTAATGTGAAAGATGCCGGTTATGTGAAATTGCGTAGCTTGAGTCTGGGGTATAGTTTGCCGTCTGGTATCTGCCGTCAAATCCGGCTTAATTCATTGAATTTGAAGTTGCAAGTGAACAACCTGTTTACCTGGTGTAAGGCAGGAAGCGACATTGACCCGGAAAGCTACGGATTGAACAGCGGCACACGCGGCATGGTTTCACCCAAGACTTATTCTATCGGATTATCAACAAGTTTCTAATTATTTAAAAAGAATATAGGATATGCGTAAATTACTTTATATATTGCCGGTTCTGCTTATCTTGGGATTTGCGGCTTGCGAGAATTACGTGGATATTACCCCTACAGGAAAGAAGACTGTGGACTCTACCGAGACTTATTATGAATTGGTGGCTTTGCCGAACCGGAGTTATTATCCGTCATCTTTTGCTTTGTTGAGTGATAATGTCTGGTCAAAAGAATCGAATATTATCGGCAAGGAATATCTTTCCTCTGATGGAATCAATATGACTTTTAATGAGGATGCCGATCGTAAAGAATTAAGTGATAATAATCTGTATGCAAACTGTTATCAATACATCTTACGCTCTAACATCGTGATTTCATTGGTAGATCATAGTACAGGTGACAAGGATGTGAAGGAACTGGCTAAAGCGGAAGCAAAAATCATGCGTGCGTGGGATCATTTTATTCTGGTGAATACATTTGCTAAAGCCTATAATCCGGAGACAGCAGCCACTGACGGTGGTATTGCTATTGTCAGCGAATATGACTTGGAAGCGACTCCTACCAAAGCTACTGTTGCCCAAGTCTATGACTTTATCATCAAGGATATCGAGGATGCGTTACCTTATCTGCAGGAAGAACCGGTGAATGTATATCATCCGTCGAAAGCATTCGGCTATGCATTGGCGGCACGCGTTTACTTGTTCCACCGTGACTGGAAAAAAGCTAAGGATGCGGCGGAGGAATCTTTGAAACGGAACAATGCCTTGATAGATTATATAGCTTTGGATGCCGTCGGGGGGCCGACTAAGGTTTCAACTTATGCCAAAGGTGGCAATCCGGAAGTGTTGAATTATGCTTATATGGGTAGCACCTCGGACAATCCTGCTTATACCTATGGTATGATTAGTCCGGAACTGGTACAGCTTTTCGGAGATAATGACGAGCGTTTGAACCTATTCTTCAAAACGACCGGTAATCTTGAGTATTATTTTGACGAGGGTTCCGGAGCTGCTTTATGGAATACTGCCCTTACCTATTCTAAGTTTCAATACATGGCTGTAGGTATGCGTACTGCCGAAGTTTATTTGATTTTGGCAGAAGCTAATGCACGGTTAAACGATTTATCCGGGGCTGTCAAAGTACTGAACTTGTTGCGCGAGAAACGTATCAAGGGGAGTGAAGCAGTACTGCCAGAACCAGCTACACAACGTGAGATGATACAGGAAATCATCAATGAGCGTCGTAAAGAACTGCTCTTCGGATTCAGCCGATTCTGGGATTTGAAACGATTCAATACGGAAGCCGACTATGCGAAGACGATAACCCGCACTTTCCCGTTGGTTACCACAGATGTGGAGCAGAAAACATATACGTTGAAACCGGATTCACGTTTGTATATCATTCCGTTCCCGATGGCTGCCCGTGAAAAGAATCCGAATCTGACACTGAATACTAACGAATAAAATAAATCAGGAAAACAATGCAAAAAATTTTGATGATAATTGTATTGGTGCTTTGGGCGTTGCAAGGAGCCGAAGTACAGGCAAGCGGTACCAGTCTGCTGGAATTTGGGAAGAAGGGTCTGGGAGTCCGTGAAGATACAGTTAAGAAAGACACTGTCAAGAAAACTACACCTTATGAAAAACTGCTGAAAGAAGGCGGCAGTGAATGTGAGGGGATGTTTACAGTACGTCATATCAAAGATGACTGGTATTTTGAAGTGCCGGATTCTTTGTTGGGACGGTTATTGTTGGTCGTTACCCGTTTTAAGGCCGTGCCGCAAGGCTTCAAGATGATTAGTGGCGAAGAGGTGAACCGGAGTGTGGTTTATTGGGAACAACATAACGATAAGATTCTCTTTCTGCGCGAGTATGTACAGTCACAGTTTGCCCGTCCGGGTGATAAGATAGCGGAAGCGTTGAAGCAATCGACGGTAGATCCGGTTATTGCCAAATTCGATGTTATCGGTAGAAACCCGGAAACTCAGGCGCAGCTTGTCAATGTGTCCAAGTTTCTTTTGAGCGATAACAAGACGTGTGGCTTTACATCAAGTGACCGTTCCATTCTTAGTATCGGTTCTTTGGTACAGGATCGTACATTTATGGATACCATCAAGACGTATCCTATTAATGTAGAGGTGACAACCTTGCGCACTTACAATGTCACTTCCGGCAAGTTGCCGGCTGCTGCAACAGGTTCGGTAACTGTGAAATTGAATACCAGCATGGTAATGTTGCCTAAAGAACCCATGCAGTCACGACTGGCGGACGAACGGGTGGGATTCTTCCAAAATCCGATAACAGAGTTTTCAGATAACCAGCAGGTTACTGTACGCGGAGCTATTGTCCAGCGTTATCGGTTGGAACCGAAAGACCCGGAACGGTATCGTCGGGGACAACTTACTGAGCCGAAACGCCCTATTGTATATTATATAGACCCGACAACACCGAAGAAATGGATACCTTACCTCAAAGCGGGTGTGAACGACTGGAATGCGGCCTTTGAAGCTGCCGGATTCAAAAATGCCATCATGGCTAAAGAATGGCCGAATGATCCTACTATGAGCTTGGATGATGCACGTTATAGCGTATTGCGTTATCTGCCGTCGGAAAACGAGAATGCTTATGGGCCGCGCATTGTGGATCCTCGTAGCGGAGAAATCATGGAAAGCCACATTTGCTGGTATCACAACGTGATGAACTTACTTAAAAAGTGGTATATGGTACAGTGCGGACCTTTGGATAAGCGTGCGCAGACAATGACCTTTGATGACGAATTGATGGGTAAGTTGATTCAGTTCGTTTCCTCGCACGAAGTGGGGCATACCCTCGGTCTGCGTCACAACATGGCGGCAAGTTCGGCTACGCCGGTAGAAAAGTTGCGTGACAAGGCTTGGGTGGAAGCCAATGGTCACACGGTATCAATAATGGATTATGCACGGTTTAATTATGTGGCACAGCCTGAAGACCGGATTTCGGAAAAAGGGCTTTTCCCCCGTATAGGCGACTATGACAAATGGGCAATAAAATGGGGTTACCAATATCGTCCTGAATTTAAAGACCCCTTTAAGGAGAAAACAGTATTACGTGCCGAAGTCACGAAAAAGCTTCAGGGTGACCATCGCCTGTTGTTTATCGGTGACGAAGGGAAAGGTGCTGACCCGCGCAGCCAAAGTGAGGATTTGGGCGATAATAATATGAAGGCGAATGAATATGGTATAAAGAATCTGAAAAGGGTGATGGAAAATATAATGACTTGGACAGCGCAGCCTGACGGTCAGTATGATGACTTGAATACGATTTATAAATCAGTCCGTGCCCAACATCTGAAATATACCCTGCAAGTGCAGAAGAACCTGGGGGGGCGTTATTCTAATAATCTGCCTGGGATGAAACCTTATGATTACCTGCCGCGTAGTGTACAGAAAGAGGCTGTTGAATGGCTGGGACGCAATCTGTTCGAGGCTCCGCTTTGGCTTTATCCCGATAAGGTGGTGAGTTGTACGGGAGTCAAACCTATGGACGAAATTCGTGACCGCCAAAGTTCCTTAGTCGCTCTATTGCTTGCACCGGGGATGTTGTATAATATCTATTCGGCTTCTTTGTGCGGTTCGGAACCGTATCCGCTTGATGAATATCTGAATGATGTGTTCACTGCGATATGGAAACCTTTGAATGCTTCCAATGAGCTGGAAAATAATCTCCGTCGCCAGTTGCAACGGTCTTATCTGACATTTATCGGACGTATGATGAATCCCGAAAGTAAGGATATCGCCAATGCGAATGCGACATTCAACCGCTCTGATATCCTGCTCTTTGTAGAAACGCATTTTGACAAGGTTGAAGAATATGTGGAAAAGCAGCTCGCTGTTTGTAAGGAAGGTGATTTGAATTATCGCCATTATGCAGCTTTGCTACGTGACATCAAGAAGACAAAAGAAGCGTATTATGGTAAAAACGCTGACACGTCTGTTTCTGCAATGGCCTTTTAAGAGAAAACGGAAAATCGGGATAGATTTTCAGGACATATAAATTCTCTCTTTTTCTTGAATAAACTTGCTTTTCCTTTCGGGGAAAGGTGAGTTTATTTTTTATATACATATTCCCTATATTTTACTGATATACTGAAAGAATCATCTTTTCCGGGTATTGATAACTATTCATTCTTTGGTGAACTTTGTAGAGAAGCAAAATGTTCTATATGTAAAAAGAAGAAAGGAGATTTATAAGAATGAAAAAGATAGTATTGCTTCGTCATGGAGAAAGTGCCTGGAACAAGGAAAACCGTTTTACGGGCTGGACGGATGTAGACCTGACCGAAAAAGGAGTTGCCGAAGCGGAGAAAGCCGGTGTGACACTGAAAGAATATGGATTCAATTTCGATAAAGCCTATACCTCTTATCTGAAAAGAGCTGTAAAGACACTGAACTGTGTGCTGGACAAGATGGATCTGGACTGGATTCCCGTAGAGAAAAACTGGCGCTTGAATGAAAAGCATTATGGAGAGTTGCAGGGACTGAATAAAGCGGAAACTGCCGAGAAGTATGGTGAAGAGCAAGTGCTCGTATGGCGTCGTAGCTACGATATAGCTCCTAATCCGCTTGCGGAGAATGATTTGAGAAACCCGCGCTTCGATTACCGTTACCATGAAGTTCCCGATGCCGAACTCCCCCGTACCGAATCATTAAAAGATACCATCGAACGTATTATGCCTTATTGGGAATCGGATATATTTCCCAGTCTGAAAACAGCCCATACCTTACTGGTGGTGGCTCATGGCAATAGTTTGAGGGGGATCATCAAGCATCTGAAACATATTTCGGATGAAGATATTATAAAGCTGAACCTGCCTACTGCCGTGCCTTACGTGTTCGAGTTTGACGAAAAACTGAACGTGGCTAATGATTATTTCCTTGGAAATCCCGAAGAAATAAAGAAGCTGATGGATGCAGTAGCGAATCAGGGGAAGAAAAAATAGAATAGTTATACATTAAAAAAACAAAGTTATGAGTAAAGTAGTTGAATTACTAAGAGATAAAGCCAATTATTATTTGGATCACACTTGCGAAACCATTGATAAGTCATTGATTCATATTCCGTCTCCCAATACAATAGATAAGGTTTGGATTGATTCCGACCGGAACATACGCGTATTGAACAGTTTGCAAACCCTGTTGGGACACGGACGTCTGGCAAATACAGGTTATGTATCCATACTTCCCGTCGACCAGGATATAGAGCATACTGCCGGTGCTTCCTTTGCTCCGAATCCGATTTATTTCGACCCGGAAAATATCGTGAAACTGGCTATTGAAGGCGGCTGTAACGGGGTAGCTTCCACATTCGGTATTCTTGGTTCCGTGGCACGTAAATATGCCCATAAGATTCCATTCATTGTGAAGTTGAATCACAATGAATTGCTTTCTTACCCGAACAGCTTCGACCAGGTCTTGTTCGGTACTGTTAAAGAGGCTTGGAATATGGGAGCGGTAGCCGTAGGGGCAACCATCTATTTCGGTTCGGAACAGAGCCGTCGTCAATTGGTGGAGATTGCCGAGGCTTTTGAATATGCACACGAACTGGGTATGGCGACCATTCTTTGGTGCTATCTGCGTAACAATGATTTCAAGAAAGGTGCTGTGGACTATCATTCCGCTGCTGACCTTACCGGACAGGCCGACCGTTTGGGAGTCACTATCAAAGCGGATATTGTGAAACAGAAACTTCCTACTAATAATGGTGGTTTTAAAGCTATCGGCTTCGGTAAGATTGATGAACGTATGTACACCGAACTAAGCTCCGAACACCCGATTGACCTTTGCCGCTATCAGGTAGCCAATGGTTATATGGGACGTGTAGGATTGATTAACTCCGGTGGAGAGTCTCATGGAGAATCAGACTTGCGTGATGCTGTCATTACTGCTGTAGTCAATAAACGTGCCGGTGGCATGGGATTGATTAGCGGACGTAAAGCGTTCCAGAAACCGATGAATGAAGGCGTAGAGTTGTTGAACACCATCCAAGATGTATATCTTGACCCGGAAATAACAATTGCTTAATTCCGGATGAATGGAAATAAATTCTTATCTTTGACTATTAGATAGTTAACCATTAAAAATTAGAAGTATGAAGTTTTTTATTGACACAGCCAATTTGGAGCAGATTCAAGAGGCGTATGACCTCGGAGTACTTGACGGAGTGACTACCAACCCTTCGCTGATGGCGAAAGAAGGTATCAAGGGCACGCAGAACCAGCGTGAACATTATATCAAGATATGTGAGATTGTCAAAGGCGACGTGAGTGCCGAAGTGATTGCAACCGATTATGAAGGTATGATTCGCGAAGGCGAAGAACTGGCTGCGCTTAATCCGCATATCGTAGTGAAAGTGCCTTGCATTGCCGATGGTATCAAAGCTATCAAGTATTTTACGGAGAAGGGAATCCGTACAAACTGCACATTGGTCTTTTCCATAGGACAGGCACTGTTGGCGGCTAAAGCCGGAGCTACCTATGTCTCACCTTTTGTCGGACGTCTGGATGATATTTGTGAAGATGGAGTAGGGCTTGTCGGCGATATTGTACGTATGTATCGCACCTATGATTACAAGACGCAGGTACTGGCTGCATCTATCCGTAATACGAAGCATATCATCGAATGTGTGGAAGTGGGAGCGGACGTTGCTACTTGTCCGTTGAGTGCTATCAAGGGCTTATTGAATCATCCGTTAACGGATTCGGGGTTGAAGAAATTCCTGGAAGATTATAAGAAAGTGAATGGCTAAAAACCTGTAATATTTACGATTAGACGATTTACAAGGTACGATTGAAATTACTCTTTGGATTATAAACATCTATGTATATTTATTCCATAATACTAACTTCAATCGTACATCGTAAATCGTCTAATCGTAAATTTCAAAGTTTCCTTTCCTGTTTCTGCTTTTCCTTATACTGTGTCGGCGTTTCTCCCGTATATTGTTTGAAAGCCGTACTGAAATAGCGTGAAGTTGTAAATCCCACCTTCTCGGCGATTTCCGTAAATGACATTTCCGTGCCTATGATTAACGTTATCGCTTTTTCCATCCGGAATTTATTGATATAATCATTGGCTCCCATATCAGTCAGAGCTTTCAGCTTATTATAAAGCGAAGCCCGGCTCATCCCTATCTCCTTACAGATAAATGTAACATCTAAACCACTGCTGTCCAAATTCTCCTGAATGATTTGATTCAGTTTCAACAGGAAAGTCTCGTCTGCCTGGCTGAACGTACTTTCTTCCGCTGCGGGAATTAATCCGGCATTCAGATACCTTTTCTTGGTGGATTCCCTGTTTTTCAAACGGTTGCGGACGATTTCCATCAGCATCTCTATTTCGAAAGGTTTTGTCAGATAGGCATCCGCTCCATTCTTGTAGCCGCTCAACTGACTTTGTTTATCATCCCTTGCCGTCAGCAGGATGATAGGAATGTGGCTGATAGTAATATCTTCTTTAATGTTTTTGCAAAGTTCGTATCCGTTCATTCTCGGCATCATCACATCACTGACTATAATATCCGGGGCATGGCTCTTGATAAGTTGTAGTGCTTCCACACCGTCCGAAGCAATCACTATGCGCTTAAAGTATTCCCCTAATGATTTCTTCAGGAAATCCGTTAGGTCGGGATTATCATCCACTACCAGAATCGTGTAGGAAGTTGTATCGAAATTATTTTCATCCGGTATATTTTCATTCTTGTCGTCACTAATCAGTTCGTTCAGATATGCTTTGGGTTGGCAGATAATTTCTTCGGTTCCCTGTTTCAGTGGCAGTTCAAAGAAGAAAGTAGCACCTGCTTTTTGGTTATTACGGGCACCGATGGAACCGCCGTGCAGCTCAACCAGAATTTTAGAATAAGATAGCCCGATTCCCGTTCCGCTTTGTTCGCCCGTTCCCTGATAGAAGCGGGTAAAGAGCTTCCGGGTATCTACCTGCTGCAATCCGTTTCCCTGGTCGGTAATAGAGACACGTACTCTGCTTTCTTCGGGAAGTAATTCCGAAGTAATTGTAATTTCCGTATTCTCGGGACTATGTTTCAGTGCGTTAATAAGCAGGTTGCTTAAAATAGTCTCGCACTTGTCCTTATCGAAGCTGACGGTTTCAATCCGTGGGTCGAGTTCATAGCGGATTCGTACATTCTTGGCTTCACCTTCACTGATAAAGTCCTGTGAAACGTGCTCAATCCATTGGTTGAATGGATGAGGTTGTATCTGCATTTTACTTTCTCCAACTTCCATTTTACGTACATCAAGCACCATGTTTATCAGGTTCTTCATGCGTTGTGACTGCCTGTAAATAGCCTTCAACGGAAGATATTGACCGTCATCGGAAGAGAGCGATTTCAATATCCTGCTGAGTGGAGCGTGTATCAATGTCAATGGGGTGCGAAGCTCGTGGCTGATATTGATAAGGAAACGTACTTTCTCCTCATACACTTGTTGTTCGTGCTCTTTCATAGCCCACCTTAACTTTTCTTCCTTGCGTCTCAATGTTCTTCGGAAAGTTTCTATAATGACGGCGGTAATGAAAACTGCACAGCTAAGGATGAACCACCATGTACGATACCAGGGCGGAAGAATGGTTAGTTCCAGCACTTCCTGATTAGGAATCCAGCTACCATCTTTAGCAGTGCAGGAAGCCATGATTTTATAACTTCCCGGTGGCAGGGAACGTATAGCCAGTTCGGGGTTGTAAGATTCGATTTGTTGGTCGTTTAGTCCTTCTATCTGGTATTTATATACTTTTTGACGGAAAATATCTTCCTCTTTCGACATGATTCGAATGATAATATTACTGTTCCAGGGCGCGGAGATGCCTTTCGGGTTACCGCTTAGCTCATCATTAACGGATTCGCCGTTGATAATAACATCCGACAACTGAAGCTGAGGAAACTCGGATGTCGTCAAAGGAAGCTTGCTGTTGATATGCAGCAGACCTTTTACTCCACCCATATATACATCTCCCTGCATACTTAACAATTGCGGTTTGGAAAGATATTCGTTCAAAATAACACCGTCCGATTCTCCGAACAGAACAAACTTCTTTTCTTTAATCAACCAGGCGAATAGCATGCTGTCGGCCCCTATCCATACTTTTCCCTGCTGGTCACATACTATCAGGGTGATTTCGCCAAATAGGGAAGTCTGTATCGGAGTTTCTGTCTTTGTTACTGGATTATAATGTACCAATCCGTAATTGTTTCCAATCCAGAAATTGCCTTCTTCGTCCCGTGAAACAGAGTTGATAATCATGTCTTTCTGACAAGAGTACAGGGCTTTCAGCCGGTTTGTACGGTTATCCAGTTCATAGATATGCTTTGTATCGCTCAGATAAGTATAATTCTGATAATTGCCGATTGGTAGCAGCGCACCGATAATGTCTTGTCCTTCCTGCTCTGTAGCGATGCTGAAAGTTTGCTCTTTCAGGTTGTATCTGTATATATGTTCTCCAAGCAGCAGTATGCTGTGAGGCGTATTACGGAATAAATTCACAGCTTTCCCCCGATTGCAGAGAAGCGCTGTCGTTTCAGCATCGACAATGGTGAAAGGCTGTTTCTCTCCTGTTGCCGGATTGAAAATGAATACTCCCTGCGAGAAAAGGGAAATCAATAATTTGCCGGGAGTAAACGGGCAGATAGAAGCCACTTTGTCTTCCCAGGTCGAAGGGTAATGGGTGAACTTTTCCGTGAGTGGGTCGAAACGATTTATGCCGCCGCCGTCCGTACCTATCCAGATTCGGTTTTCGGATTCCTGGAAAAGGCTAAGAACGGTTGTATTGCTTAGTCCGCGGTCGTTGCCGGGCAATACGTCCGTATAGGTTTTCATGGAAACTTCCCGGATGCTGATTAACCCGTTGCGGATACTGCCTGCCCACATATTATTGTTCCGGTCGTTGTAAAGACATAAGATAGAATTGGCGGGAAGTGAATAGTTATCCCTTCCGGGGATATGTTCCAAAAGAGAAAAAAGTCCCGTTTCCGGGTCGAGGATATTGATGCCGCCACCGTCTGTTCCAATCCATATTTGCCCTTCCCGTTCAGCGAGACTTAATACAACATTGTTGCTTAGAGATGAATTACGGGTAGTATAGGTAGCCAGCAATTTGCCGTCACGGGTGAAGCAATTCAATCCCCCGTTGTAAGGAGCCACCCATATCCTTTTTTGTGAGTCGATAAATACGTTCATAATTTCCTTTCCGCAATCGAAAGGCGGGCGGATGCATTTTTCGGTCTTTAAGTCGAGCAGGAGCAAGCCTTGCCACCGGCTGCAACAGAGCAGAGTGTGTTCATCCCAAAGACTCAGCAGGGTTACGTTGTAATTCGGTTCCAGGTCGAAAGATTGCAGGAGACGAAAAGAGGAATCCTGGTAATTATAGAAGAATATCTTGTTTTTCGAACCGAATAAGACTCCGTCTTTTGTCAGGCAAACAGAATAAACGATGATGTTATTTCCAGTTTCATTTGTCGGTATAAAGAAATCATCGCTCTGCCGTTGATAGCGTGCCACTCCTTTGTCCGTCAGAATCCAGATGTTATTTTGCTTGTCTTCTATCATCTGATAGATTAAATTATGAGGAATGGAGTGAGGATTGTCAGCTTGATGAACGTATTTTTTAAGTTCATGCCCGTCATATCGTCCCAGTCCGGAGCGTGTTCCTATCCACACAAAGCCTTGTTCATCCGTCAGGATACACCGTACGGTGGACGGTAATCCGTCTTTCAGGGAGATTTGTTTATAGTAATAATGTCCGGCTTGAAGGGGGAGAATACCGGCAAACTGTGTGATAAATGCTACGCATAGTAGTATAAAGATTCTTTTTTTCATGGAATCAGGTCAGTTAAACTGAAACAAAGATAATATATTCGGATGAATATTAGTAGAATCGGGACTCTTATTTTTGGTTTTTATCCCTATCTTTGCTCGAAAATATACGACTATGATTACCGAAGAACTACAGAAACTTTATCAGGCATATACGGGCGTTCCCGCTGAAAATATAACAGAATTGCCCTCTTCCGGTTCCAATCGCCGGTATTTCCGGCTGACGGGCGTACAAACATTAATCGGAGTGTATGGAACTTCTGTCGACGAAAATGAAGCCTTTCTTTATATGGCAGGGCATTTCCGCAAAAATGGTCTGCCTATTCCCGAAGTTCATATCGTGTCGGAAGACAAAACCTATTATCTGCAGGAAGATTTAGGTGACACTCTATTGTTTCATGCGATTGAGAAAGGGCGTGCCACCAGTGTATTTTCCGAAGAAGAGAAAGAGTTGCTTCGCAAAACGATTCGTCTGCTTCCCGCCATTCAGTTTGCCGGAGCCGACGGGTTCGATTTTTCCCGTTGCTATCCCCAGCCGGAGTTCAACCAGCGTTCCATCCTTTGGGATTTGAACTACTTCAAATATTGTTTTCTCAAAGCTACCGGAATGGAATTTCAGGAAGACAAACTGGAAGATGATTTTCAGAAAATGAGTGATGTTCTGCTGCGCAGTTCTTCCGCCACTTTCATGTATCGTGATTTTCAGAGCCGCAATGTGATGATAAAAGACGGGCAGCCTTGGTTTATAGACTTCCAAGGCGGGCGCAAGGGGCCGTTCTATTATGATATTGCTTCCTTCTTGTGGCAGGCCAAAGCGAAATATCCCGATAGCCTTCGCAAAGAACTCTTGCAGGAATACATAGAAGCCTTTCGCAAATACCAGCCGATTGACGAGCCTTATTTTTATAGCCAGCTTCGCCACTTTGTTCTTTTCCGTACCTTGCAGGTGTTGGGAGCATACGGTTTCCGTGGTTATTTCGAGAAGAAGCCTCATTTTATTCAAAGTGTTCCTTATGCTATCGCAAACCTGCGTGAACTGTTGAAAGAAGACTATCCGGAATATCCGTATCTCTGTAAAGTATTGCGTGAACTCACCGGACTGAAACAGTTTACGGACGATTTGAAAAAGCGTCAACTGACAGTGAAAGTAATGAGCTTCGCCTATAAAAAAGGAATCCCTGAAGACCCGACAGGCAATGGCGGTGGTTATGTATTCGATTGTCGTGCCGTGAATAATCCCGGCAAATATGAACGCTACAAACCTTTCACCGGATTGGATGAGCCGGTAATTACTTTCCTTGAAGAAGATGGTGAAATACTTCGTTTCCTCGATAATGTCTATGCTTTGGTGGATGCTTCCGTGAAACGTTATATGGAACGCGGATTCAGTAACTTGTCCGTTTGCTTCGGTTGTACCGGCGGGCAGCACCGTTCCGTATATTCGGCACAGCATTTGGCGGAACGCCTGAATCAGAAGTTCGGAGTAAAAGTAGAACTGGTGCACCGCGAACAGAATATAGAGCGCACGTTCGAAGCAACCGTATAAAAGATATCGTATGAAAGCAATGATATTTGCAGCCGGTTTGGGTAGCCGGCTGAAACCACTGACCGATACGATGCCCAAAGCCCTTGTTCCCATAGCCGGACGACCGATGTTGGAGCATGTTATCCTGAAACTGAAAGCATCGGGTTTTACTGAAATAGTGATTAATATCCATCACTTCGGCGAGCAAATACTTGATTTTTTGAAAGCGAATGATAATTTCGGACTTACTATACACATCTCCGATGAACGTGACCTATTGCTCGATACAGGGGGCGGAGTAAAGAAAGCCCGCACTTTTTTTGAGAATTCCAATGAGCCTTTCCTCGTGCACAATGTAGATATTCTTTCGGATACTGACCTGATAGAACTCTACGATTATCATTTGCAGAATGGTGGTGTCGCTACTTTATTGGCCAGCCGGCGCAAAACTTCCCGTTATCTGCTTTTTGATACCGGGCGGAAACTCTGCGGATGGATTAATAAAGATACGGGACAAGTGAAACCGGAAGGTTTCCAGTATGATGAATCACTTTATCAGGAATATGCGTTCAGTGGTATCCACGTTCTTTCTCCTGCCATTTTTCAGTGGATGGATGCCCCTCGTTGGGAAGGCAAGTTCTCTATTATGGATTTTTATCTCGCTACCTGTCGGCAAACGGACTTCTTTGGGTATCTGCCTGATAAACTCCACCTCATTGATATTGGTAAGCCGGAGACATTGGCCAAAGCGGAAGAATTTGTAAAAGATTTGCGGTTTTAGAATGAGGGCATTACTACCAAAGTGCTCTATAAGGATACCTAAAGGGACTTTCTGACCTCTTTTTTATCGAAGTATAAAAGATTTATGTAAGTTTGCCTGTATAAAACAAACAATATTGTTGAACTACATAAATTTTGTAGCATGAGAAATGAATCTCCCTTAGCTTTAATAAGTGGGGCAGTTAATAGTTTATTGTATAATATCTTTAAGAATCTATCCGTCGGTCTGGAGTTATACGATAAAAGTGGTTTCATGGTTGAAGTTAACCATACAGAATTGCAATCGATGGGGGTAAAAAACAGGGAAGAACTTTTAGGACGTAGCCTGTTCGATATTCCGAGTCTTTCCGGTAAAGACAAACAACAAATAATGAATGGCGAAACCGTACATCTCACAGTAGAGTATGATTTCGATAAGTTACGCAGTTGTTTTCCAACCTATCTGTCCGGCACCAAACATTTTGAAATTACAGTTTCTTCCCTATTCAATGAAGTCGGTAAGATTACGAATTATCTGGTAATCACACAGGATGTTACTGAACGTGTTTTATGGCAGCGTAAGTATGAAAATCTTTACGAAGATACCATACGTTCGAAAAAGGAGTTAATCGAGAGTGAGCAGAAGATGATAGAGTTGCTTCGTCATAACGAATTGGTGCTGAACAATGCCAATTCCGGACTAGCTTATATTACTAATGATTATATTGTACAGTGGGAAAACGTATCGCTTTGTAGCAGGAGTCTTTCTTATGAGGCTTACAAAAAGGGGGAGTTTTGCTATAAAACTGCTTATAATCGTACTGCTCCTTGTGAGAATTGTGTGATGCAACGTGCCCGTAAATCCGGTCAGGTAGAGACAATTCAGTTCTTTCTCAATAATGAACACACTATCGAAGTATTCGCTACCCCTGTATATAACGATTTAGGAGAGATAGAGGGTGTGGTAATCCGGGTGGATGATGTGACGGAACGTCAACATATGATAGGTGAGCTGGAAAAGGCAAGGAAACAAGCAGAACAATCTGATAAATTGAAATCTGCCTTTCTTGCGAATATGAGCCATGAGATTCGTACTCCGTTGAATGCGATTGTTGGTTTCTCAGATTTGTTGATGATAACAGATAATCCGTCCGAGAAAGAAGAGTATAGCAAAATCATTAATACGAACAATGATCTGTTATTGAAATTGATTAATGATATATTAGACCTTTCGAAAATAGAAGCCGGGTCGGTAGAATTGAAGTATGAAAAGTTTGATTTGGCTGTTTATTTTGATGAATTGGCAACTTCCATGCAATGGCGTGTTAAAAATCCTCAGGTTCGTTTGGTCTCTATTAATCCTTATACTACCTGTATGGTAAAATTAGACAAGAAACGCTTTACCCAAATCTTCACGAATTATGTGACAAATGCTATTAAATATACCCCGGAAGGAACTATCGAGATGGGATATGAAGAAGTGGAAGAGGGGATACGTATCTATGTACGTGATACAGGTATCGGTATACCGGAAGATAAAAAAGATAAAGTATTCTATCGGTTTGAAAAACTGGATGAGTTTGCTCAGGGAACCGGTCTTGGTTTATCTATCTGCAAAGCTATTGTCGAAGCTTGTGGGGGGAGTCTCGGATTTGAGTCGGAATATGGAAAAGGCTCTTTCTTTTGGGCTATTCTACCATATATAAATGAAGTAGATGAGGATGGGGCGGCTGCTTCTCAACAGAGAAACGGAAGGAAGCTTAGAAAGGATGCTGCAATGGCTGCCAAAGAGGAGGAAGAACAGAAGATTATTTTGGTGGCGGAAGATATTCAAAGCAATTTTTCTTTAGTGTCTTCACTGTTGAAAAACAGATGTAAATTATTGCATGCGCCAAATGGTCAAAAGGCTGTTGAAATAGTACAAACACAACCTGTTGATCTTGTATTGATGGATATGAAAATGCCAATAATGGATGGGCGTACTGCTACTGCTGAGATTCGAAAGTTCAATATCCGTATTCCAATTGTCGCGTTGACTGCCCATGCTTTTGAAGCCGATAGGGTAGCAGCTTTGGAAGTAGGCTGCGATGATTATTTGGTGAAACCCATTAATGGGGCAAAATTGATGCAGGCTTTGAAAGAGTATGGTTGTTGAGAGGTTTGATTAAAAATGTGCTGATCTGAAAAATTGTATATTATATCCTTTCTGTTTTTGATATATCGGTCACTTGTTTGTGATGAGGGAAAAAATGCTCTGCATTTTAGATGAAAGAATGTATGTCTGTTTGTGATATTAGGTAATTCCTGTCTAAAAAATAACGAATTCTCTTATTTGCTATTCATATGTTTACTTATTGTGAGTATATGGCTCGCTTTGTCATTCTCTTTCTGTTCGCATCGAATGATGGACTAGCCTATAAATAGCCTTTTTCGAGGGCTTTTATGGCTTGGTCGGTGATTATGGAGAGCTTCCTCGGTGAGCAATAGGGCCTTCCTCGGTGAGGAACACTTCCTTTCTCACCGAGGAAAGTCGCTTATTTCTTTAAAGAAAGCGCATATTCTTTGGAAATATATACTGTATTGTGTCGGTAATATGCATATATATGTGATAATATGGATGCTTCTGATTCTGTATTACTTTTTTCAGTAGTCCTGTTTTCTTCTTTAATCTGAAAAATAGAACATTGTTCTTATTTATTTAGAGGAATTGAAAGAGAATCCCCTTACTATAAAAGGCTATAAATCCGTAAAGATTAGGATGGTTCTTCATATTTATGGATTTAAATAGTTATCTTTGCTATAAAAATAGAATATCATGTCCAAATACGTCAATCCTTTTACTGACATAGGATTTAAAATTATTTTTGGTCAACCGGCCAGTAAGAATTTGCTCATCACTTTGTTGAACGAATTACTTGCGGGCGAACATCATATTACAGAACTAACTTTTCTCGATAAGGAAGATCATGCGGACAATGTGAGTGACAAAGGTATCATTTATGATCTTTATTGTCGTACAGCGAGTGGTGAGTATATTATTGTGGAGATGCAGAACCGTTGGCACAGTAATTTTCTAGATCGTACACTTTATTATGTTTGTCGTGCTGTGAGCCGGCAGATAGAATCTCCTTCTTCAAAAGAAGTCCCTGTTCCTGAGGATTCGATGACTGCAAGAGAGCCACTTGTCGCTTATGGGAAACAATATAGATTACCTACTATATATGGAATTTTCCTGATGAATTTCAAAGAGGAAAATTTAGAGGCGAAGTTTCGTACGGATACGGTACTTTCCGACCGTGATACAGGGAAGATTGTTAATCCGCATCTCCGGCAAATTTATTTGCAATTTCCTTATTTCATTAAGGACTTGTCGGACTGCCATACATTATATGATAAATTAATTTATGCACTGAAGAATATGAGCAATTGGAACAGAATGCCGGATGCTTTGAAAGAACAAGTGTTTGAACATCTGGCGAGATTGGCAGCAGTTGCCGATCTTTCGGAAGAAAATCGTATCGCTTATGATAAGGCATTGGACCGGTATAGAGTCAATCAAATCGTAGAAGAGGATGAACGGCGTAAAAATGAAGAGATGCGGAGAAAAGCGGCTGAAGAAGGGATGAAAGAAGGGATGAAAAAAGGAAGGAAAGAAGGAATGGAGAAGGGAGAGCAAAAGAAACAAATTGAAATTGCTCGAAAGATGAAAAAGGACGGAATATCCATTGATATGATTATCAAATACACAGGTCTTCAATCTTCTGATATAGAAAACCTATAATACATCTTCGTTGGAAAATTGTTGTAGTTATATTAGTATAACATATAAAATAGACGGGAATATTCGGAAATGAATATTCCCGTCTTCTTTTTTTGATTCGTAAGATGTTCAAAGATGTCTGTGATATCTTAATTAATCGATGAAATGGACGATTTTAGACAAATTTGGATATAAATTAGCGATTTTGGAACATTCTATTTTCGTGCCCTGTCTATTTTTGTAGCCGAAAGAGTTATTCAGCAAAAAGTCTGATATTCTTTTTCAGACTTAGAATGTTTTGAGATTTATTTTTGTTAGCTAATAAATAAAGTCTTTATTATTAAATGTAATATTATGAAAAGAAAGAAGCTTATGAAAAAACAAAGCTGCTTTGTTGTCCTTCTGCTGCTCCTATTGTTTCCCTTAGGAGCATTTGCACAACAACAAATGATTAAAGGGCAAGTGGTAGATGATAAGGGTGAAACTGTTATCGGTGCTACTGTTATGGTAAAAGGAGGGCAAGAAGGTGCAATAACCGACATTGACGGAAATTTTTCTGTAAGAGGTAAGGTCGGTAGTACGTTGACCATTTCTTATGTAGGTTTTACTCCTCTTGAAGTGAAGGTAACGAAGCTGGAAGGTAACCGTTTCGTTCTGAAAGAAGACTCTAAAGTACTTGATGAAGTTGTCGTAGTGGGTATGGGCAAGCAGAAGCGTAACACGATTACAGCAGCCGTGGCTACGGTGAAATCCGACGCAATTGTTAATCGTCCGGTTACTGACGTGACAAGTGCGTTGCAAGGTAATGTGGCAGGTTTGAACTTTGCGTCAGACGCGGCGGCAGATGGTGTCGGTGGTGAAACCGGCGCTGAAATCAAGTTTAATATTCGTGGCGTCGGCTCTATCAATGGTGGTGAACCTTATGTGTTGGTGGATGGTGTGGAACAGAGCATGCAAAATGTGAATCCAGCCGATATTGAAACAATCAGTGTCTTGAAGGATGCCTCTGCATCAGCGGTTTATGGTGCCCGTGCTGCTTATGGTGTGGTATTAGTTACTACTAAAAGCGGACGGAAAGAAAAGACTCGTGTCACTTATCGTGGAACGGTTGGTTTCAGTTCTCCTATTAATATGCCGCAAATGATGAATTCATTGGAATATGCTAACTACTGTAATCAGCGCGATGTGAATATGGGACGTACTGCTCAGATTTCCAATACTACCATCGAAAAGATAAAAGGATTCATGGCTAACCCTTATTCTGCTGAGTTCCCGGGCATTGGTCCGAATCAGGCAGGTGACGGTTGGGCGGCAGCAGATAATGTCCAGTACGGTAACACAGATTGGTTTGATTATTATTTCAAAGATCGTGCAGTCCGCCATTCACATAACTTGAGCGTACAGGGTGGTGGAGAAAAAGCCACTTACTATGTAGGTTTAGGATATACTTATCAAGAGGGATTGATGGACAAAGTACAGGATGATTTGAAAAAATATAATATCAATACCAAGTTTACGATTACGGCAACTGACTGGCTAAAATTCCATTTTAATAATAACGCAACGGTGAATATAATCAATCGTCCGATGCCTAATCAGACTATTTTTTATGGTACAATTGCGAATACTTCTCCAACTCGTGTGACTCAATTACCTGTGGAACAAGCTGAGTTTTCAACTCCTACCTGGAATGAACAGCTTTATCTGAACAAAGCGAATTATAATCAAAATCGTATTTCGGATGCACTTTCTTTTTCGGCTATCATCACCCCACTAAAAGGATGGGACATTATGGGAGAGATGAAGGCTCGTTTGGATGTTGAAAATAATAGTTTTAAGTTGAAGAAAAGTCGCTATGCATTGCCTAATGGACAGATAATAGAAACTTCGGGAAACCGTCAGGGGTATCAATATCCGGGAATGAAATGGCAGAACACTCGTTTGGGGTCATTGACGCGGGGCAGTGCGTTTAATTATTACCTGTCTCCCAGTGTATCCAGCACATATATGAATCAATGGGGTGATCATGAAGTCAAAGTGATGGCAGGTTATCAGATGGAGCTTCAAGAGAATTCCAGCGAATATATGTACAAGGATGGAATGCTGAGTGAAGATACATATTCATTCGACAATGCTGATGGGGCCATCTATGCGGGAGAAGCCCGTACTCACTGGGCCACTATGGGATTTTACACTCGTATGAATTGGAATTATCAGAATACTTATTTTCTTGAACTCAGTGGACGTTATGACGGTTCATCCCGTTTTGCGCCAGGACATCGTTGGGGATTCTTTCCGTCTTTCTCTGCTGGTTATGATATTGCCCGCACTAATTATTTTACGAACTTAAATTTGCCTGTGTCACAGCTAAAAGTACGTGTATCTTACGGGCGTTTAGGAAATCAGAATGGTGCCGGATTATATGATTATTTGGGAATGATGACTCTTGACCCGAATAATGTAAATGCATGGTTGCTTCCAGGAGGAGGTGATGCAATAGGTAAAGGAACAATTTCGTTAACTCCGAAAATGATTAGCCCGTACATTACATGGGAAAAAGTAGACACAGCCAATTTTGGTCTGGATCTTATGCTGTTGAAAAACCGTTTATCCGTAACGTTTGATATTTACCAGCGTACAACAAAGGATATGATCGGTCCGGCAGAAGCTATTCCTGCTGTTAGTGGTATTATTCCTGAGGATCGTGCTAAAATAAATAATGCGACTTTGCGTAATCGTGGCTGGGAACTTTCTGTTAATTGGCAGGACAAGTTGAAATGTGGTTTCACTTATGGAGTAGGATTCAATCTATTCAACTACAAGGCTGTTGTTACGAAATATAATAACCCTGAGGGTATTATCTATAACAATCACACAGGTTTGGATCGTAATAAAGGTTACTATGAAGGAATGGATATGGGGGAAATTTGGGGATTTGTGGCTGATGATCTGTTTATGACAAATCAGGAAATTGATTCATATCTGAATAGCAAAGACTTGTCTTTCTTTAAGAACGATAATCTTTGGCAGGTAGGTGACCTGAAATATCTGGATACTAATCGTGATGGTAAAGTGGACCCAGGGAAAGGAACATTGGATGATCACGGCGATTTGAAAGTTATAGGTAATACAACGCCCAAGTATTCGTTTGGTATTAATTTGAATCTGGGATATAAAGGTTTCTCTGTTTCGACCTTATTTCAGGGAGTAGCTAAACGTGATTTCCCCTTAGCCGGAAGTACCTACTTATTTGGCGGAAAGAATTTCTTTAAAGAACATCTTGACTATTTTAGTCCGTCAAATCCTGGAGGATATCTTCCTCGTCTGACAGACCCCAAGACTGTGGATTATAATACAAATATTGGTTATAATACAACTCGTTATATGGTCAACGCCGCCTATATGCGTATGAAAAACCTGACAGTGTCTTATACGTTTGACAAGAAACTCTTGAAAGCCATGAGACTGGAAAATCTGAGAGTATATTTCACATGTGACAACTTGTTTACTATTACTAAGCTGCCTAAAGCTTTTGATCCTGAAACTCTGAATCAGGTAAATACTTGGGCAGGTGGTAGTAATGCAACTGCTCCGGGACTTACTTCTGCTGCTAACGAAAACGGTAACGGTAAAGTATATCCGATGAATAGAAACTTTGTATTTGGTCTTGATTTCACCTTTTAATAAATAACAGAGAAGTATGAAACTATTTTATTTATATATAGTATTGATTGCAGGTCTTGGAACATTCGTCTCTTCTTGTGCCGATTTTCTGGACCGCGAGCCGCTGACTGCTCCGAACAACGAATCGTTTCTGTCGGGTGAAGCACAAGTGCGGGGATATATCAATGGTCTTTATACAGCACTTCCGTCATTGCCAAAATTTGGTATGGGGATACGTGGAGAAGAGAAGAACAGTGACAATATCCTTTCCGAGATTTATAATAAACGCCTGAATGGTGAGGAAACTTTATTTTCCAGTAGTGAAAATTGGGAAACCGGTTATAAGAACTTGCGTAATGTGAATTATTTCTTCCACTATTATCTGGTGCCGGAAGAGATGGAAACCGACGAAGTAAAATCGCTAAAGGGCGAAGCTTATTTTTTGAGAGCTTACTGGCATTTCGTGCAGTTAAAGAAATTTGGTAATATACCTATTATGGATGGCTTTTGGGATGAACATGCCACGATAGCCGGTTTACAGATTCCACAAAAAGATCGTGGAGAGGTTGCCAAGTTTATTTTAGAAGATTTGGACAGGGCGGAAAAATTATTATTCAAAAGAAGTAAATATAGCGGCTTACGTATTTGCAAGGAAGCAGCTATGTTACTTGCTATGCAGGTTGCACTATATGAAGGTTCATGGGAGAAATATCATAAAAATGACGAGTTTGCAGCTGCTACCGATCAATCAACTTACTTCTTTGGAGAAGTATTAAGATGGGGAGATATACTTTTTGAACAGGGTATAAAATTAAATACTAAAGATACAGATAATGGTGTCATTAATCCGGGAGATGCCTATGGACGTTTATTCAATCAAAAGGATTATTCCAAAGTTCCTGAAGTGCTGTTTTGGAGAAAATATTCGATTACTGACGGTGTATTTCATGCCTTATCCGGATTGCTGGGTGGAGGAATTGTCGACCAGGATGGACCTGCCGGTGTAGCCGGAGATTTGGTGAATACCTATTTAAATGCTGACGGAACACCTATTGACCCCAATAATAGTAAGTTTAAAGATTTCAATGAAACTTTCAAGAATCGGGATTTGCGTCTTACTGAAACCATTATGAGTAGCGGTTATAAGTTCAAGTCTACTTCCAAAGGTTCTCGTCCGATGAAAGTGGGAGATATTTTGGGCGGGGATAAAGCTATTAATCCACCTTTTCTGTCTGGTGATGGTAATGCGAAGAATGTGACAGGATATCATATCCGCCTTGGAGTAGATACTACTTACGTTTCAGGAGATAGTGAAACGGGACTTGTAATGATGCGTTATGCCGATGCTTTGCTAAGCTATGCCGAAGCGGCTGAAGAATTGGGCAAATGTGATGATGGAGTATTGAACAAGACATTGAAACCTTTGCGGGAGCGTGCTGGGGTAACTTATGTGACACCTGTTAAAGACCCGAATTTTACAGATTATGGATATACATTGACTCCTGTCATGCAGGAAATTCGCCGTGAACGTCGCGTAGAATTGGCTTTGCAAGGATATCGTTTAGATGATTTGATGCGTTGGGCTGCCGATAAGGTAATTGTTGGCAAACGTGGCAGAGGGGCATACTTAGGGCATGATGGTATTTTGTATAAATCGTTTGCTGACGACAGGCTGGAAGCATTATCCAAAGTATTGGTAGATGGTAATGGATGGATGGATCCTTTGCAGGAATTGATACCCGGTGGTTATCAGTTCAATCCTAAGAGAGATTATCTGCTACCTATTCCACCGAGTGAACTGGAGCTGAACAAGCAAATGAAACAGAATCCGGGTTGGAAATAATAAGATGTTATAGACTCTATAAAAGAATAGTATATGAAAAAGATTTTAGAATCGACATATTTGTGGATGCTGCTCTTACTGGTGGTAGTAGTGAGTATGTCAGGATGTTCTGAGGATGATGGTATGAGTCCGTTGGCAGAACCTGTACCTTTAAAAATGACCTTGAACAGTACGGATTTGGTAATGGGAGAGGTGCTGGAAATTACCTTTGACGTTACAGGTACGGAAGAAGGGAAGAAAGCGATGAATGAAGATTTGAATATCAAACTGAGTGCTACTACGGATAAAGGGGCGGTGGAACAGTTGATATTCGACGATTTTCCTTCAGTAGTAACTTTAAATAAAGGTGAAACAACTAAAAAAATTCAGATTCCTGTAAAAAAGGAAGGACTCAACAGAGAACGTTCCGTTGAGATATCAGCTTTTGCCCGTGGATATAGAATGACAGGTGCTTTGCAGATTGTGACTGTAAGTGATTACCATTATTCAAAAGTATCTTTAAAAAACAATGCTGATAATACAGTGAAAGAGGGACAGACTTTCATATTGGTTGCTTCCGTTAATACAACCTTGAAGGATGACCTGACAATTACTGTTACACCTAAAGCCGGAGAAGAAGAACGTTACGAAAATCTTCCTTCAGAGTTGGTTATTCCTGCCGGATCGAACTCGATAGAAAGTGCCCCGGTTACTATGAAGAAAGATGTGAATACGACCGAAGATGAAGAACTTACATTGGACCTTGCTACTGTTCCTGTAATGAGTCGCTATCCTTTACAAGCTACTAAACTGGCTATAATGAAGATTGATATTCATAAAAACATGGGTAGTGAAGTGAGAGATGAACGTTGGCTGTATGAGGATGCCGACCAATTATTTGTTTCTCCGAAGAATGAAACTGCAATCAAAGCTTGGGGACAGACTAATTACGTAGTAATGAAAGAGGGAGATCCTCATCCAAATAGTGGTAAAGTGCTTCCGGAAGGTAAGTGGAAATTCTTCCGTGCATATGAGTTCCATAAGATTTCCGGATGTGTAATGTCAAAAGTAAGTAATGATGGAGAATATACTAGTGATGTACACCCTGTTGGACTTGCTGACCAGAATACAGGTGCGGTAGAAACTCAAGGTGCTGTAGATAATGTCAAATTCTCTTGGGTGACAGATGAAGGATATTTGCGTATGATTTCATTGAAAGATAAAGCAAAATCTTCAAATACAGGCAATACTTTCGAATTTGGAACCTCTGCTTTTTATTCTTGTAAATTTCAAAGAGGAAATCCTAATAGCCCTACATGGCCTGCGGCTAATGTTCGTATCTATCCAGGAATGCGTATCGAAACCCGTGCTCGTATTCGTGGTGCTGATTATAGTGGAATGTTACCGGGAATTTGGTTGCAGGGTAACGAACAAGTTGGTGGAAATGCTCAGTGGAATGGATGGCCGGATTTTGGAGAAATAGATGTAATGGAGAATAATACCAAGCATCCTACTCCATCTTATCGGACAGGAGTGGAACAGACTTTCCATTTAGGAGACGTTAAACCTAATACTGGAACAAGTAAAATATCTCCTACCGTTGCCGTTACGGATATTGCTGGAACAATTGGTGATTTTCATATTTATTGGGTAGAATGGGTCGATAATCAGACGGTTCGTATGGGAGTAAATGGAAAACAAACGATTGAACTTACGCAAGCAGATGCGGAACGTCAGGGCGCACGTTGGCCGTTTACTGACCAGGTAAATAGTGAAGGGTTATATTACATCTTAACAATGATGTTCTTACATAAAGCTAAACCCGATTATCCATCTATGGAAATGAGTTATTTGACAGCCAGAAATATGTTGAAGAATAATCCAAATGCACAGATTCCCCGTATGGAGATAGATTGGGTACGCTTCTATATTGACGACACATATTCAGACCATAATATGCCTTGGAGAAGTGACGTAATTCTTTATTGATAAATAGAATAATAAACCTTTTTAATTAGATAATAATATGAAACTAAGAACGATTTTATGTGCAGTATTTGCAGCAACTTTATTAGGTAGTTGTAGTTATGATGATGGTGAATTATGGGATGCTGTAAACGGGCAGGAAGAAAGAATTTCTGCTTTAGAGAAATGGCAGAAAACTGTTGTCGAACAATTGAATTCCTTGCAAGGAATACTGACTGCTACTGACTATATAACAGATGTAGAAAAGGTGACAAAAGATGGAAAAGAAGGGTATAAAATATCTTTCCTTCATGCAGCTCCTATTACATTATATTATAATGCCGATAATGAGGTCAGTGGTACTAGTGATGAAGTTATTGGCGTAGCAAAGGATGAAAACGATAAATGGTATTGGACATTGAATGGGGAACCTTTAGTTGTCGACGGTAAGACTGTATATGTAAATGGTGGAGATGATATCAAGGTGGAAGTAAATGCGGATGGTTCTACAAAACTGACTATTGGCGATAATGAGGTGACAGTACCTGGACCTATAACTCATCCTGTAACGGGAGTAAGTGACAAAGATAATGTAGTTACTATTACATTGAATGGCGGTACAACGGTAGATTTACCGAAATATCTAAATCTGAGTAAGCTTTTGTTGGATGAATATAAGAAGGAGACTGCTGGAGAACAAACGTATGAACTGAATCTTCCAGAAGGTTATATTATAAAATTGATAGATGCAGTTCCTGCGGGTTGGACCATAGAAGTTAACAATTCTGCGCTAAGGGTTGTATATCCAAGTTCTGGAGATGCGGTTGTGACTTTTTTAATTTCTGATGGAAAAACTCAGACTGTGATGAAAACGGTTACATTCAAGGCGGCAGCAGATCCGGGAAGTACATGGATTACTATTGAATATAGTGGTGCGCTCATTGAAATACCTAGTGGAGCTGTGAGCGTAAAAGTTACAACAACTTCAACTGTTACTACAGCTGCACTTAGAGATAATATTTGTAAGCCTTTGAAAGAAACAACAAGTGTGGTGAATATTGATTTATCAGGTGTGCTTCTTTCTACAGCTTTTCCTGCTAATGCATTTTATATGGGTACTCCTTTGGTTCCGGAAACTGATTACAATACTTCTATAAAAACCATTATACTTCCTGAGGGGAATTATCCCAATATATTTGGAACTGCTTTTAAAAATTGTAGTTCTTTGAGAAGTGTAACGATTAATACTACCTCTGTTATACCTGGTCAAAATTCAGCTACTTGGTTTGTTGGTTGCGATGCTTTGGAATCAATCTTTGTACCGGCAGATAAAGTCGAAACTTATAAATCGACTTGGGATGCTAGTTTGACGAACTTTATCAAAGCGATTGAATGAGAGTCCTTATTTAATCTATGCAATTGAAATAGTTGAATGTCGGGAGTTATGTTTTTAATATATACATTACATTTCCGACATTCTTTTAAATCTTTGTGAATACAGCTTATTTCTTGATGAGTTATGCAGAAATGGAGATTATTGGAAATTAATTGGTAATTAATGGAAGTCGTTTTTTACTATCGTCTCCTATCTTTGCTGCTACTATCTAATATAAAATTGTTTTATGGAAAAACTGCACTCAAATTTATTCTTCCCTCTGGCAGGAGTAGCTGCCGTAGCTTCCCTTGCTTCCTGTTCAAACAAGCAAAAGCCTGCGGAGCAGAAACCTTTGAATATCGTCTACATCATGACGGACGATCACACAGCACAGATGATGAGCTGTTACGACACGCGCTACATGGAAACCCCGAATCTCGACCGCATTGCTGCCGACGGCGTACGTTTTACTCAAAGTTTTGTGGCCAATTCATTAAGCGGTCCCAGCCGCGCCTGCATGATAACAGGAAAACATAGCTGTGCTAATAAATTCTACGATAACACCACTTGCGTATTCGACAGTTCGCAACAGACCTTCCCGAAACTGTTGCAGAAAATCGGCTACCAGACAGCGCTGGTGGGTAAATGGCATCTTGAAAGCTTGCCTTCTGGATTTGATTACTGGCAAATTGTCCCCGGACAAGGCGACTACTACAATCCGGATTTTATCACACAAAATAATGACACTATCCAAAAACATGGATACATCACGAACCTTATCACCGATGATGCTATCGACTGGATAGAAAACAAGCGCAACCCGGAGAAACCTTTCTGCCTTTTGATTCATCACAAGGCGATTCACCGTAACTGGTTGGCGGATACTTGCAATCTGGCTTTGTACGAGGATAAGACCTTCCCTCTGCCGGACAATTTCTTTGACGACTACGAAGGGCGTCCCGCCGCTGCCGCGCAAGAGATGAGCATTGTAAAGGACATGGACATGATTTATGACCTTAAAATGCTTCGTCCCGATAAAAAGTCCCGTCTGAAATCCTTGTATGAGAAATATATCGGTCGCATGGACGAAGCGCAACGAGCCGCATGGGACAAATTCTACACTCCGATTATAGACGATTTCTATAAACAGAACCTTCAAGGTAAAGACCTTGCCAACTGGAAATTCCAGCGTTACATGCGCGACTACATGAAGACCGTGAAATCACTGGACGACAATGTAGGCCGTGTGCTCGACTACCTGAAAGAGAAAGGACTGCTGGATAACACACTCGTTGTCTACACTTCCGACCAGGGATTCTATATGGGCGAACACGGTTGGTTCGACAAACGCTTCATGTACGAAGAATCCATGCGTACACCGCTTATCATGCGCCTGCCGAAAGGATTCGACCGCAGAGGCGACATCACCGAAATGGTACAGAACATCGACTATGCACCCACCTTCCTCGAATTGGCAGGAGCGGAGATTCCTTCTGATATCCAAGGTGTATCCCTCGTACCCTTATTGAAAGGCGAACATCCGAAAGACTGGCGGAAAGCTCTCTATTATCATTTCTACGAATATCCCGCCGAGCACATGGTGAAACGTCATTACGGCGTACGCACGGAGCGCTATAAACTGATTCATTTCTATAATGACATCAACTGGTGGGAACTTTACGACCTGCAGGCAGACCCGTCGGAAATGCATAACCTCTATGGACAGCCTGAATACGAATCGGTAGTGAAAGAACTGAAAGAAGAAATGCTGAAACTTCAGGAGCAATACAATGACCCTGTCCGCTTCTCACCGGAGAGAGACAAGGAATAAATCCAACGTACATACGCCATGAAAAGATACATCTTGATCATCCTTGCACTGCTTTCGCCGTTGACAGCGTTTTTGCAGGCTGATAACTTAACATCCCCTTTAATTTCAATAGTTCCACGCCCGGCGCAAATTGTGCCGGGCAGTGGCAACTTCACCTTTTCTGCGAAAACGGCATTCGCTGTCGAAAATCAGGAACAAGCCGTAATTGCCCGTAATTTTATCAATCTGTTTACCCATGCTGCCGGAATAACTCCTGCATTGAATGTCGGCAACAAAGAAGGACAAGTCCGTTTTGTGACGGATACTTCTTTAAAAACCGAAGCATATTTGCTGGAGATTACACCGGAACAGATACTTATTAAAGCTTCGGATACAAAGGGATTTTTCTATGCCCTGCAATCTGTCCGCCAACTCCTGCCTGCTGCCATAGAATCGGAACAACCGGTACAGAATATCGCTTGGAGTGTTCCCGCAATGACAGTTCAGGATGAGCCCCGTTTCGGTTTCAGAGGATTACTTTTGGACCCGGTACGTTGTTTTATTCCTAAGGAGAACGTATTGCGAATCATCGACTGCATGGCGATGCTGAAAATAAACAAGCTTCATTTTCATCTGACGGATGATAACGGCTGGCGGATTGAAATAAAGAAATATCCCCGTTTGACGGAAGTAGGAGCGTGGAGAGTAGACCGTACGGATGTACCTTTCCACTCACGCCGTAACCCGAAGCGTGGAGAGCCTACTCCGATAGGTGGTTTCTATACGCAGGATGAGATTCGGGAAATAGTGGCTTATGCCGCCGACAGGCAGATTGAAGTAATTCCCGAAATAGATGTACCTGCTCACAGTAACTCTGCTTTGGCTGCCTATCCCCAGCTTGCCTGTCCGGTTGTGAAAGACTTTATCGGTGTGCTTCCCGGACTGGGAGGACGGAATTCTGAAATAATCTATTGCGCGGGAAACGACAGTGTCTTTACATTCCTGCAAGATGTCTTTGACGAAATTCTGGCACTTTTCCCTTCCCGTTATATTCATATGGGAGGAGATGAAGCCCGAAAGACGAATTGGGAAAAATGCCCGCTTTGCCAGAAACGGATGAAAAAGCAGCATTTGGCGAATGAAGAAGATTTGCAGGGTTATTTTATGAAACGTATCAGTGATTATCTGCGCAAAAAAGGTCGCGAAGTGATTGGCTGGGATGAGTTGACAAACAGTTCTTTTCTTCCCGAAGAATCCATCATCCTCGGTTGGCAGGGAATGGGGACGGCTGCTCTGAAAGCTGCCGAAAAGGGACATCGTTTTATCATGACTCCGGCGCGCATCATGTATCTGATTCGCTATCAGGGGCCGCAATGGTTTGAACCGGTAACCTATTTCGGGAACAATACACTGAAAGATGTTTTTGATTACGAACCGGTGCAGAAGGATTGGAAACCGGAATACGAGTCTTTGTTAATGGGAGTACAGGCTTGTATGTGGACGGAATTCTGCAATAAGCCGGAAGATGTGGAGTATCTTTTGTTTCCTCGTCTGGCAGCTTTGGCAGAGGTGGCATGGACGCCCGCAGGTACAAAAGACTGGCCCGGATTCTTGAAACGAATGGACGCATACAACGCCCATATTGCAGAAAAAGGGATTATCTACGCCCGCTCAATGTATAACATACAGCAGACGGTGACCCCGGTGGACGGACATCTGGAAGTGAACCTGGAATGTCTCCGCCCGGACGTGGAAATTCACTATACGCTGAATGGCAGTGACCCGGCTATGTCCTCTCATCGTTATGACGGCCCTATCCGTGTGACAAAGACACAAATGGTGAAGGCGGCTACTTTTATGAACGGCAAGCAAATGGGAGAAACCTTAGAATTGCAACTCACATGGAACAAAGCCACGGCAAAACCTTTGCTTGGCAATAAGAAGAACGAAATGTTATTAGTCAACGGATTGCGGGGAAGCTTGAAATATACAGATTTTGAGTGGTGTAACTGGACTCGGAATGATTCTATATCTTTCACGATAGATTTGCTTGATAAGGAAAAACTGAATAAATTTGCCATTGGCTGTATTACGAATTATGGGATGGGAGTACACAAGCCGAAGATGATTCGCGTAGAGGTTTCCGATGATAACCGAGCATACCGTGCCATAGGGGAGTTGAATTTCTCTTTGGAAGAAATCTATCAGGAAGGAACTTACAGAAATGACTACTCGATAGATATGGGCGGAGTATCTGCCCGCTATGTCCGGGTAACGGCAAAAGGAGCAGGGATTTGCCCCGCCGAACACGTCCGTCCCGACCAGGAAGCGAGAGTCTATTTTGATGAGGTGATTATAGAATAGTAGTCAAGCAGTTAAAAATAACAATTATGAACATCAGCTTAAAGAAACGAACTTTTTTAATCTTATTGGCAGGACTGACTGCATCTTTCGCTTCGGCACAGAAGCAAGTATTGCCCGAATGGCAAAGCCAGTATGCGGTAGGACTGAACAAACTCGCCCCTCATACCTACGTATGGCCTTACGCCGACGCTTCCGATATTGAAAAGCCGGGCGGATACGAACAGTCCCCATTTTATATGAGCCTGAACGGGAAATGGAAATTCCATTGGGTGAAGAATCCCGATAACCGTCCGAAAGATTTTTATCAGCCTTCTTATTATACCGGAGGTTGGGCGGACATCAACGTTCCCGGCAACTGGGAACGTCAGGGTTATGGCACAGCTATTTATGTCAACGAGACATATGAATTTGACAACAAAATGTTCAACTTTAAAAAGAATCCGCCACTGGTTCCTTATGCGGAGAATGAAGTCGGTTCCTATCGTCGTACGTTCAAAGTGCCTGCTGACTGGAAAGGTCGCCGTGTAGTGCTTTGCTGTGAAGGTGTGATCTCTTTCTATTACGTATGGGTGAACGGGAAACAGCTCGGATACAACCAGGGTTCGAAAACAAATGCCGAATGGGACATCACCGATGTTTTGAATGACGGAGAGAATGTGGTTGCTTTGGAAGTGTACCGTTGGAGTTCGGGCGCTTATCTGGAATGTCAGGATATGTGGCGTTTGAGCGGTATCGAACGTGATGTGTATCTTTACAGTACTCCCAAACAGTATATTGCCGACTATAAACTGAACGCTTCTTTAGATAAGGATAAATACAAAGATGGTATCTTCGGACTGGAAGTTACCGTGGAAGGCCCTTCCGCTACCGCCAGCTCTATTGCTTACACATTGAAAGATGTTTCGGGCAAGGCAGTCTTGCAGGATGCTATTCAGATAAAATCCCGTGGATTGAGCAATTTCATCGCGTTTGATGAAAAGAAGATTCCGAATGTGAAGGCTTGGGATGCGGAGCATCCTAATCTTTATACATTAGTACTCGAACTGAAAGACGCCCAAGGCAAAGTCACCGAACTGACCGGATGTGAAGTAGGCTTCCGCACTTCGGAAATCAAGGACGGACGTTTTTGTATCAACGGCGTTCCGGTACTGGTGAAAGGAACCAACCGTCATGAACATTCACAACTCGGACGTACGGTGAGCAAGGAATTAATGGAGCTGGATATCAAACTGATGAAACAGCATAACATCAATTTGGTTCGAAACTCGCATTATCCTACCCATCCTTATTGGTATCAGCTTTGCGACCGTTACGGACTGTATATGATTGATGAAGCAAACATCGAATCCCACGGCATGGGTTACGGTCCCGCTTCCCTCGCCAAAGACAGCACCTGGCTGCCGGCACACATGGACCGTACGCACCGTATGTACGAACGTTCCAAGAATCATCCCGCCATCGTTATCTGGTCGCTTGGAAATGAAGCCGGCAACGGTATCAACTTCGAGCGTACCTACGACTGGCTGAAATCAGTAGAAAAGACCCGCCCCGTACAGTACGAGCGTGCCGAACAGAATTACAATACGGACATTTACTGCCGTATGTACCGCAGTGTGGACGACATCAAAGCATATGTGGCAAAGAAAGACATCTATCGTCCTTTCATCCTTTGTGAATATCTGCACGCAATGGGCAACAGTTGCGGCGGACTGAAAGAATACTGGGATGTCTTTGAAAGTGAACCGATGGCACAAGGCGGTAACGTCTGGGACTGGGTAGACCAGTCTTTCCGTGAAATAGACAAGAACGGAAAATGGTACTGGACTTACGGCGGTGACTATGGTCCGGAAGGAATCCCCAGCTTCGGCAACTTCTGCTGTAACGGTCTGGTAGGTGCCGACCGTGAACCGCATCCGCATTTGCTTGAAGTGAAGAAAGTCTATCAAAACATAAAGACTACATTACTTGACCGGCGGAACATGAAACTCCGTATCAAGAACTGGTACGATTTCTCCAATCTGAATGAATATATATTCCATTGGAATGTAACGACAGATAGTGGAGAAAGACTGGCGGAAGGCACAAATGTATTGGATTGTGAGCCGCACGCTACAATAGATATACAGTTGGGTAATGTTATTCTATCAAAAAAAGACCGGGAGGCTTATCTGAATATTAGCTGGACCCGCAAGGAGGCTTCCCCGATGATAGCTGAAGACTGGGAAGTGGCTTATGACCAGTTTGTTCTTGCCGGTAATAAGAACTCTACGGCTCATCGTCCGCAAAAAGCAGGTGAGACTACATTCACTGTTGATAAAGAAACGGGCGCGTTGACCTCTTTGAATCTGAATGGCAAAGAGCTGTTGTCCACCCCGGTAACACTGAGCCTTTTCCGTCCGGCTACGGATAATGATAATCGTGATAAGAACGGTGCACGCCTGTGGCGTAGAGCAGGACTGGACAATATAACCCAAAAAGTCGTTTCACTGAAAGAAGGCAAGAACTCGACAACCGCCCGTGTGGAAATACTCAACGTAAAAGGACAGAGAGTAGGTACGGCTGATTTTATTTATGCACTTGACAAGAACGGTGCATTGAAAGTAAGCACAACTTTCGAGCCGGATACAGCAATTGTGAAATCAATGGCTCGCCTGGGATTAACGTTCCGTGTAGATGATACGTACGATCAGGTTTCCTATCTGGGACGCGGTGACGATGAAACGTATATCGACCGTGACCAGTCCGGCAGAATCGGGCTGTATCGGACAACTCCCGAACGTATGTTCCATTACTATGTCACTCCGCAGTCAACAGGCAACCGGACAGATGTACGTTGGGCGAAGTTTACGAATCAGTCCGGTGAAGGTATCTTTGTTGAATCCAATCGCACTTTCCAGTTCAGTATGATTCCTTTCTCAGATGTATTATTAGAGAAAGCCCGTCATATCAACGACTTGGAACGTGACGGAATGTTCACTGTACACTTGGATGCAGAGCTGGCAGGTGTGGGAACGGCTACTTGTGGTCCCGGTGTGCTGCCGCAATATTTGGTTCCGTTGAAGAAACAGAGTTTTGAATTTACCCTTTATCCGATAAAATGAGTGTTGAACCAATAGGCTGTTAGATTACATATAATCAGGTGTGGATTTCACGGTTTCTTTGAATATTGTCAGAAATATTCTGCCGGAGTAGTGAAAATCACACCTTTATGTTATCTTTGTGCTATCAGCATTAATTAAATAGTATATTATGAACAAACTCCTAACCACACTATTATTATCCTCTGCCATAACATTGAGTGTACAAGCACAAAAGTCAGATGATTATTACGTGAAGCACGTCGAATTTCCTCAAAATGCAACACTTGAACAGAAGGTAGATTTGGCGGCACGTCTGGTACCTACTCCCCAACAGTTATTGTGGCAGCAAATGGAACTGACTGCTTTTCTCCATTTCGGTATCAACACTTTTACCGGACGCGAATGGGGAGACGGAAAAGAAGACCCCGCACTGTTCAACCCTTCGGAACTGGATGCCGGACAATGGGTACGCAGCCTTAAGGAAGCCGGCTTTAAAATGGTACTTCTTACAGCGAAACATCACGACGGTTTCTGTCTTTGGCCTACGGCTACCACCAAACATTCCGTAGCTTCTTCCCCTTGGAAGAACGGACAGGGAGACGTTGTGAAAGAACTTCGGAAGGCCTGCGATAAATATGGAATGAACTTCGGAGTCTATCTCTCTCCGTGGGACAGAAACGCGGAATGTTACGGAGATTCTCCCCGCTACAATGAGTTTTTTATCCGCCAGTTGACGGAACTGTTGACTAATTACGGTGAAGTGCACGAAGTATGGTTCGACGGAGCGAACGGAGAAGGTCCGAACGGAAAGAAACAAATATATGACTGGGACGCTTTCTATAAAACTATCCAACGTCTGCAACCCAAAGCGGTGATGGCGATTATGGGAGACGATGTCCGCTGGGTAGGAAACGAGAAAGGCTTGGGACGCGAAACAGAATGGAATGCCACTGTACTGACTCCGGGCATTTATGCCCGTTCGGCAGAAAACAACAAACGTCTGGGTGTCTTTAGCAAAGCGGAAGATTTAGGAAGCCGTAAGATGTTGGAGAAAGCTACGGAATTGTTCTGGTATCCCTCGGAAGTGGATGTGTCTATCCGTCCGGGATGGTTCTATCACGAGTCGGAAGACAGTAAAGTAAAATCCCTGAAACATCTATCGGATATTTATTTCCGGTCGGTAGGCTATAATTCCGTGCTCTTATTGAATATTCCTCCCGACCGTAGAGGGCTGATAAATGAAGCTGATGTGAACCGACTGAAAGAATTTGCCTCTTATCGGGAACAGATATTTGCCGACAACCGGGTGAGGAAAGGAAGAAACTACTGGAATGCCACTTCGGGTAGTGAGGCCGTTTATTCCTTGAAGCCGAAGTCGGAAATCAATGTCGTGATGCTTCAGGAAGATATAACGAAAGGGCAGAGGGTAGAGGCTTTTACCGTTGAGGCTCTGACGGATAACGGTTGGAAAGAAGTTGGTAAAGGCACTACAATCGGGTATAAACGTATGCTGCGTTTCCCTGCGGTAAAAGCCAGTCAACTTCGGGTGAAGATAAATGAATGTCGTCTGACTGCTCACATAAATCAGGTTGGTGCTTATTATGCGGCTCCTTTGGAGGAAGCGGCTCAGGGAGAAGACTGGAATAACCTGCCTCGTAGCGGTTGGAAACAAGTAGCTGCTTCTCCGCTTACGATTGATTTGGGTAAAACGGTGACATTGAGCAGTTTTACCTATGCTCCGTTGAAAGCGGAAGCGAAACCGGCCATGGCTTTCCGTTATAAATTCTTTGTCAGCATGGACGGCAAGAACTGGAAGGAAGTTCCCACGAATGGAGAGTTCAGTAATATTATGCACAATCCGTTGCCGCAGACAGTTGCTTTCGGTCAGAAAGTACAGGCGCGTTATATTAAATTAGAGGCTACTACGCCTACCGCGACAACCGCAAAAGTAGAAATGAATGAAATAGGAGTGATGATAACTCCCTGACGGAGTTGGCATCATTGAAAGATATGCTTGGAAAGTATCAGTGAAGACTGGCGGTCTTGATTTTTCGTGAATCAGACGCCGGTCTTTTTTTTCTAAACCAAATGCATATTTAGCTGTTATTAAATAAAAAAGAATATAAGTTATGCTAGTAGTAGATTTAGGAAAATGGATGAACAAAATCCTGATAGATTGGGGAATTGACCCGAAAGTTGCCGACCGTTTTGATGAGACTATTATGGCCATACTGATGATTGCCATTGCCATCGGTCTGAATTATCTTTGCCAGGCGATTCTTATGGGCGGGATGAAGCAGTACACCCGCCGGAAACCACATCTATGGAATACATTGTTGATGAAGCGCAAGGTGTTTCATCACCTGATACATACCATTCCGGCTTTTCTTGTTTATGCTTTGCTGCCAATGGCTTTCATTCGTGGGAAGGAACTGCTGTTGATTTCTCAAAAAGCCTGTGTCGTTTATATTATTTTCTCGTTGCTGCTGGCTGTAAATGGTATCCTGTTGATGATAATGGACATCTATGACGGAAAAGAATCTATGAAAGACCGTCCGATGAAGGGATTTATCCAAGTATTGCAGGTACTCCTTTTTTTTGTGGGCGGAATTGTAATCATCGCTATCATCGTGAACAAATCTCCTGCCAGTTTATTTGCGGGGTTAGGTGCTTCGGCAGCCATCTTGATGTTGGTTTTCAAAGATTCCATATTAGGGTTTGTTGCGGGCATCCAGCTTTCCGCCAATGATATGGTCCGTCCGGGCGACTGGGTTACGCTTCCTTCCGGTGAGGCAAACGGTACGGTGCAGGAGATTACGCTGAATACAGTCAAGATTCAGAATTTCGATAATACCATCTCTACTGTTCCACCATATACCTTGGTCAGCACTCCTTTTCAGAATTGGCGGGGAATGGTGCAGTCGGGAGGACGAAGGGTGATGAAGAATATAACCCTGGACTTGACTACGCTTCAATTCTGCACGCCCGAAATGCTCGACCGTTATCGGAAGGAAATTCCTTTAATGGCGGACTATCAGCCCGAAGAGGGCATAGTGCCTACGAACTCCCAGGTTTACAGAGTATATATTGAACGTTATTTGTGTAGTTTGCCTGTGGTAAACCAGGATTTGGACTTGATTATCAGCCAAAAAGAGGCCACGATGTATGGAGTGCCTATTCAGGTTTACTTCTTCTCCCGAAATAAGGTTTGGAAAGAATACGAACGTATCCAGTCGGACATCTTTGACCATTTGCTGGCAATGGTTCCCAAGTTTGACTTGAAGGTTTATCAGTATTCAGATTAAATGTTAAGTAGTACAACAAAATTCGTTTTATAATGTCCGGAATCGTTTGTATTTATGCCTGTTTTCACGTATCTTCGTCTAGTGATTCATAAAAAGCCGATAAAAAGATGAAATATCCTATTGGAATACAGAGCTTTGACCGCATTCGTGAAGACGGTTTTGTTTATGTAGACAAGACTGCCTTAGTTTACAACCTTGTGCAAACGGGTTCAATCTGTTTCTTGAGTCGTCCCCGTCGTTTTGGGAAGAGTTTGCTGGTGAGTACACTTGCCTGTTATTTTCAGGGGCGGAAAGAACTTTTCGACGGACTGGCAATTGCCGATCTTGAAAAAGACTGGTTGCAATATCCTATTTTCCGCATTGACTTTAACGGTGGGCCATATACCCAACCGGGAGTGCTCGAAGCAACTATTGAAGGGTATTTAGGTAATTGGGAAGACATCTATGGCAAAAATCTGAACTACACTACTACAGGTGACCGCTTCAAGGAACTGCTCCGCCGTGCTTATGAACGGACAGGACAGCGTGCGGTAGTACTGATTGATGAATATGACAAACCCATTCTCGATGTGTTGGATACCGGAACTTACACCCGCAACCATGTAGGAGAGAAACTTTTGCTTGAAGACCATCACAGGGAAATTCTGAAATCTTTTTATTCCACCTTCAAAGGAGCTGACGAGTATCTGAAATTCGTATTGTTGACGGGAGTTACGAAATTTTCGCAAGTAAGTGTGTTCAGTGGCTTCAACCAACCAAAAGACATTAGTATGGATGAACGCTACGAATCACTATGCGGAATCACTCAGGAAGAATTGGAGAAATACTTCGCAGAACCCATCTCGCGATTGGCAACTAAATACGAATGTACGGTGGAGGAAATGAAGGACTGGTTGAAACGGCAGTATGATGGTTATCATTTTAGTACGAACATGGCCGCCATTTATAATCCGTTTAGCATACTTAATGCTTTTGATATGAATGAAATCCGTGACTACTGGTTCGCCACCGGTACTCCGACCTATCTAGTACGTTTGTTACAACACAGTCGCGAACAGATGAACGAACTAACAGGAAAATTCTACGACCCAACTATGTTTATAGACTACAAAGCGGATGTGGAACAACCCCTACCAATGATTTTTCAAAGCGGATACCTCACAATCAAGGAATATAATAAGAAAATGGGAACCTATCTGCTCGATTTCCCGAACAACGAAGTACGGAAGGGATTCTTGTCTGTATTAGCAGCCAATTATATGAAGCCGAAGAGTAAAGAAGTGACGAGTTGGATAACAGATGCCGTGATGGACCTTGAACGGGGTGATACAGATGCGTTCCGCCGTTCTCTCACCTCTTTTTTGGCTAGTATTCCCTATGATTCTCACGGCTCGTTGAAAGACATAGATATAACAGAAAAGCATTTTCAATACACTTTTTATCTATTACTTCGACTGATAGGTGTATATTGCATCGCTATCCATTGCGAAGACCGCCAAAGCTACGGACGGGTGGATTGTACACTGGAGATGGAGGATTACATCTATATCTTTGAATTTAAAATGGACGGCACGACACAGGAGGCTTTGGAGCAAATAGAAAAGACTGGCTATGCCAGACCTTATCTTGCAGACAAACGAAAAGTAATTGGTATCGGAGTGAACTTCTCATCCGTCACACGAACAGTAGAAGACTGGGAAGAAGTTTCCATTGCGTGAGAAAAATAGAATTATAATATCCAGTAGGGATATTTAGTAAATGCCCCACTTTAAAATTCAATGAAGAGTAAACTTCATGGAAAAGTGAAATTTACTCTTTATTTTTAATTCCAGTTAATGTAGAATCAGCTCGAAGTCGGTGTAAATAGGCAAATGGTCGCTGACACCGCCTTGATACTTCATCCCCTTATAAGTGCGGAAAGGCTCTTTATCACCGTATTTCTTATCCTCAATTAGTAAAAAGGGGAGCAGGCAGACGTTCGCTTTTTCCTCACTGGTGAAGAACTCACCGGATCGGTTCAGCAAAGTACCGGATACGATCAAGTGGTCGAGCAATCCCCATTCGCCTTGATATTTGTAAGAACCGAAATCTTTGGATTTGGCTTTTCGGGCGAGTAGATGATAGAGTTTCAATGGAGATAAGGCAGGGGATGGTGCTTCCGCTTCCAGTACTTTCCGGATAGACTTATTGGTCGGATAGTCATTAAAATCTCCCATGATGATAACTTGGGGGTGGAGCCGTTTGTGCAAGACACTATCCGCTTCCGTTCGTAGAATTTGAGCAGCATGAAGCCGATAGGGTTCAGACTCTTTCGCTCCGCCGGAACGGCTTGGAAGGTGGCAGACGAATACGTCCAGCGTATCTTCTGTTAGTAACAGCCCGCTGACGTGTAGTAAGTCTCTTGTCGGGCGATGTTGTTTTAAGGGTGGAATAGAAATGGAGCGGGAAGATAATAATTTGAATAAATCCCGTTGATAGAGCAGAGCTACATCAATACCTCTTGAATCGGGAGAATCGGTCATCACATAACGATAATCGAGTTCCTTTAAAGGTGAGCGGCGGGTAAGGTCACGCAGTACCGTATCATTTTCTACTTCACAAAGACCTACGAGGGCGGGCGGATTCCATTCGCCAATCGCCGTGATGACACGTGCAATATCAGCCAGCTTCTTTTTGTATCTGCTGTAATTCCAGTGACGCATCGCATCGGGAAGAAATTCGCGGTCATTCTTCAGACTGTCATGGTGAGTGTCGAACAGGTTTTCTATGTTCCAGCTTACGACGCGAAAAGGGACTTTTTCTTGGAAGGGAGAATCTTGCCTGTAATGAAAATCTTGTGCTATACTATGAGAAGGGATAAGAAAGCTGATGCCCAATAAGCCTGTAACAAAAAAGAGTATGGTAACAGCTACTCTTTTTTCACTATTACCATAACCCTCGATTCGCTGATCTGACCGTCTGTTATTTCTTAACTGGAACATGTACCAGAATATCCAGTAAGTGCTTCCAGAACTTATCTACAGTAGGGATAAGCATCCGTTCATCGGGAGAGTGCACACCGGTAAGCGTCGGTCCGAAAGAAATCATATCCAATGTCGGATATTTATCAAGGAACAAACCGCATTCCAATCCGGCATGAATAGCTTTTACTTTGGCATCTACGCCGAATAAACGCTTGTAAGACTCGGCAGCTACTTCGAGGATAGCCGAATGTGGATTCGGTTTCCATCCCGGATAACCTTCGCCGAAGGTAACATCGGCGCCTGCCAGACGGAATACGGCACGTACAGTATTCGCCATATCATTGCGGGCGGACAGAATGGAACTGCGCTGGCTGGTTTCGATACGGATGATATTGTTTGGCTTCATCTTCACGGAAGCAAGATTTGTAGACGTTTCCACCAATCCCGGAATGTCCTGGCTCATGGCATATACACCGTGAGGAGCAGCATACAAAGCCTTCATCAAACGGTTGGCTGTATCCTGGTCGATAGCAGTCTTGCGGGGAGTTTCCGATTCAAGAACCAGTTTCAAGTCCGGTTCTACAACGGACAGTTCATCCTCCATTTCGCTGGCGAAGATATTCAGTTCGGTACGTACATCATGTTTCGCATCCTCGGGGACGGCACAGACGGCATACGCTTCGCGGGGAATGGCGTTGCGCAGATTTCCCCCGTTGATTTCGCAGAGATACAAGTCGTGATTATCAGCTATACGCGTGAGGAAACGATTCAGAATCTTGTTCGCGTTTCCTCTTCCCAAGTGAATATCACCACCGGAATGACCGCCTTTCAATCCCTTCACTTCTACCTTGAAGAAGAAATATCCGGCAGGAACTTCTATCTCTTTGTACGTAAATTCTGCGACAGAATCGATGCCACCGGCACATCCGATATAGATTTCGCCTTCGTCCTCAGAGTCAAGGTTCAGGAGAATATCACCACTCATGAAGCCCTCTTTCAGAGCAAATGCACCGGTAAGTCCGGTTTCTTCGTCTACGGTGAACAGACATTCCAGCGGTCCGTGCTCAATGCTGTCATCGGCAAGGATAGCCAGTTCGGTAGCCACACCGATACCGTTGTCGGCTCCGAGGGTGGTTCCTTTGGCTTTCAGCCATTCTCCGTCTATTTCCGTTACGATAGGGTCGGTGAGAAAGTCGTGCTGAACGTCGTTGTTCTTTTCGCACACCATGTCGATATGCGATTGCAGTACGACAGTCTGCAGATTCTCCTTGCCCGGAGTGGCAGGTTTTTTAATCAGTACATTGCCTGCCTCGTCTACCTTGGTCTCGAGGTTATGTTTAGCTCCGAATGCCTTCAGATAGGCAATCATTTTCTCTTCCTTCTTTGAAGGGCGCGGCACCTGGCAGATTTCTTCGAAATACTTGAATACGCCAGCCGGCTTTAAGTCTTTTTTTTCCATGTTGTTTTCTTTATTATAATAAGGAATAGAAGGGTGGCTTTGCCCTCTTCTATTGCTAAATATGGTTAATTTGATTGGCTTATCTGAACTCATATCTCATTAAAGCCTATCTTTGCACTCACAAAATTAATAGAAATGGTTGAGACTATACTGATAACTTTGTTAATAGTTGCTATTTCCCTGGCATTATTAGGGGTGAAAGTATTCTTTACGAAAGGTGGAAAGTTCCCTAATGGTCACGTGAGCGGGAACAAAGCGTTGCGTAAGAAAGGAATCGGATGTGTGCAGTCTCAGGACAGAGAAGCACAAAAGAAACCGCGTTTTTCTATTGATGAGTTGGAAAAAGCCTTGAACGATAGTATGAATTAAATATTTAAAAAACAATACTTATTAAATTATGAATAGAATGAACTACCTCATGAACGGTTTGGCTGCTCTTGCGTTTATCGTTTTATTTTCACAATGTGCCGGCAAAGCTGACAATCAAACTACTGCTGCTCCATCTCAGGCTAACGCCGAACTGTCAGGAATGAAAATTGCCTATGTTGAAATAGATTCGCTGTTAGCTAAATACAACTTCTGTATTGACTTGAATGAGGCGATGGTGAAGAAGAGCGAAAACGTTCGTATGACGTTGAACCAGAAAGCTAACGCTCTGAATAAGGAAAAACAAGACTTCCAGAAAAAAGTTGAAAATAATGCATTCCTGTCACAAGACAGAGCTCAGCAGGAATACAACCGCCTGGTGAAGTTGGAACAAGACCTGCAGGATTTGAGCACCAAACTTCAGAATGGTTTGATGGAAGAAAATAATAAGAACAGCTTGCAGTTCCGCGATTCAATCAATGCTTTCCTGAAAGAGTATAACAAAACTCACGGATATAGCTTGATTTTCAGCAACACAGGTTTCGATAATCTGCTTTATGCTGATAGTACATTTAACATCACAAAAGAAATTGTAGATGGACTGAATGCAAGATATTCTCCGGTAAAGAAATAATTAAACAATTATAATTGATCATTGTTAAAATGAAATAATATTCCGTTCTTTGTGGAAAAGGACGGAATATAAAATTAAAATTTTGTTTGTGTTGGTGCCTGTTCAAGACTGTGAAGTTATGAATGGGCTTTTTTATGCCCTTTCCTTTTCTTCTTCCTGCGGAATGCGGAAGGCAGTATAAAGTTCGAGTATAGCGGCGATGGTAAGGCAGGCAATCCATTCGTTGCCACGTGTGGTGAACATGAAAGCTCCGGTCAGTATGAGTGCCAATGCCCCGAATATCTGCTGGATACGCAGGCGTTTCAGAGTTTTGCTTTTTCCTTTGACGGGGGTGTTCACTTGCGCCAATGCGATGAATCCGGCTCCGATGGTGTATATATAGGGAGCATAAAACCATCCGGTGATAAATACGGCGGCTCCGGTAAGAGTCATTATAGCGCCGACAGTAAAAAGAGCGGGTACTAATTGTTTCATTCTTTATTCTTCAAAAACGTAAATATCTTCGTTGGGTTTCTTCATCAGATACTTCTCACGGGCAATCTGTTCGATAGCATCAGGATTGGTGCTTATTTCATTGAGACGTTTTGTATTCTCTTCATAATCCACCCGGTATTTTTCTATTTCTTCTTTCAACTGGCTGATTTCACGCTCATATCCGAGACGGCGAACCAGGCTGTTCTCGTCCAGAAAACCTATGATAACAGCAAATGCGACGACCGTAATGAGATACTTACGCCTGCATATGAAATTCCAGATATTGATTAATTTGCTCATAACTTCTCCTTTTAATCTTCGCAAAGATAAAACTAATAACTTAAAAACTTATCGCTTCGGCTTCAAAACTTCTCTCTCTATCCTTTATTACTTATCACTTTTTTATGTACATTTGCACTGAAAGCGAAAATAGGTTGCATCCGGCATAGTTCAAATAAGCTTGACTCTGCTCTCGTTTGCACTATTTTTGCACGAAAAGCAAAAAAATAGAGAGAATCCCGGATATGGAAAACTATATTGTATCAGCCCGTAAATACCGTCCGTCCACGTTCGAATCAGTGGTAGGTCAGCGGGCGTTGACTACTACGCTGAAAAATGCGATTGCCACCCAAAAATTGGCTCATGCTTATTTGTTTTGTGGACCACGTGGAGTAGGAAAGACTACTTGTGCGCGTATCTTTGCCAAAACCATTAACTGTATGACGCCCACCGCCGATGGCGAGTCCTGTAACCAATGCGAATCCTGTGTGGCGTTCAACGAACAGCGGTCGTACAATATTCACGAACTTGATGCCGCATCCAATAACTCGGTAGACGACATCCGCCAGTTGGTGGAACAGGTACGTATTCCGCCACAGATAGGCAAGTATAAAGTATATATCATCGACGAGGTACATATGCTCTCCGCATCTGCTTTCAATGCGTTTCTGAAAACGCTGGAAGAGCCGCCCCGCCATGCCATCTTTATTTTGGCTACGACAGAGAAGCACAAGATTCTTCCGACCATTCTTTCCCGTTGCCAGATTTATGATTTCAACCGGATTAGTGTGGAGGATACGGTGAATCACCTGTCATATGTAGCTTCGAAAGAAGCAATCACAGCAGAACCGGAAGCATTGAACGTGATAGCGATGAAAGCGGATGGTGGTATGCGTGATGCATTATCTATCTTTGACCAGGTGGTGAGTTTTACGGGTGGCAACATCACGTACAAGAGCGTGATTGATAACCTGAATGTACTTGATTACGAATATTATTTCCGTCTGACGGATTGCTTCCTCGAAAATAAGATAAGCGACGCCCTGCTGCTCTTTAATGACATATTGAATAAAGGCTTCGATGGAAGTCACTTTATAACCGGCTTGTCTTCTCATTTTCGTGACTTGCTGGTAGCTAAGGACGCAGTGACATTGCCTTTGCTGGAAGTGGGGGCGAGCATACGCCAACGCTATCAGGAGCAGGCGCAGAAATGTCCGTTGCCTTTTCTGTATCGGGCGATGAAGCTCTGTAATGAATGTGATTTGAATTACCGCATCAGCAAGAACAAGCGTTTGCTGGTAGAACTGACCTTGATACAGGTTGCGCAGCTTACCACCGAGGGGGATGACGGTAGTGGTGGGCGTGGCCCTAAGAAGACTATAAAACCCGTATTCACTCAGCCCGCTGCAGCTCAGCAGCCGCAGGCTGCTTCTGCAACCACTGTTCAGCAGAATCCTGTTCATTCGTCTCCGTCTTCAACTTCAACACAGGCTGTTGGCTACGCTACTGCTGCCCGTCAGCCGCAGATGCCTGCGGCGACGCAGTCCGCATCCGTATCGCCTTCTTCACCGAATGCGGCGGCTTCGTCAGCTCCGTCACCAGGAGCGGGAGTTTCCCAAACGGTAAGGGAAGAACAGCGGAAAGTTCCGGTGATGAAGATGTCCAGTCTGGGCGTGTCTATCAAGAATCCGCAGCGTGGGCAGGAGACTCGGAATACGGCTGCAACTGCCGCTCCTAAGGTGCAGATGCAACCGGAAGAGGATTTGATATTCAACGACCGTGACTTGAACTATTATTGGCAGGAATATGCAGCACAGTTGCCGAAAGAGCAGGATGCGCTAATGAAGCGTATGCAGATGCTTCGTCCGGCATTATTCAAAAACTCGACGACTTTTGAAGTTGTAGTGGATAATGAAATGGCGGCGAAAGACTTTACCGCCTTGATTCCTGAATTGCAGGAGTATCTTCGTGTCCGGTTGAGGAATAGCCAGGTAGCAATGAAAGTGAGGGTCAGTGAAGCGGCGGAAACTATACGGCCGGTGGGGCGTGTAGAGAAGTTCCAGATGATGGCTCAGAAGAACCAGGCTTTGATGCAACTAAAAGAGGAATTCGGACTTGAGTTATATTAGTCTTTTGTGAAGAATCCATATGAAATGAGCCTTGCCCGATTGGTTGTCATTTGACAAAAATCGGGCAAGGCTTTTATTTTTAATGTAATCTGTTGTTCATGCGGTCTATATATCCGTCCGATGGCATTTTTGCCGGCATAACAATCCATAAGATAATATAGATGATTACTCCTGCGAAAGCGGTGAAGAACGTAGCCAGGATATATATTATTCTCAGTAAGGTCGGATCCCAACCGAAATACTCAGCAATTCCGGCACATACCCCCGCAATCATGCGGTTGGAAGAGCGGGTTAGTTTCTTGTTATTTTCCATATATGGTATAAATTTTAGTGCGAATATCGGTACAAATATAAAAAATATATTTGGTCTGTGTGGCAGGTAGGATAATTTATATCCTGTTTTCTGACTGTCTATGCAAAGTTGCTCTAATAGTTAGACATACTGCGGACTTACTAGAAGCGATTTAGCGAAATCATTTCTCATATTCTCATAGGTTATAAAGTAAGTTATTGTAAGTCAATAAGATAATAGTATGAGAAATAAAATTAAAAATACCATTTCTCATACTATTAAACTGATTTATAACGAAAATATAGCATTTCTCATACCTTTTTGAAGTATTTCTCATAAGCAAAACGATACTTTTGTAATAAAATACCCATGGAGTGTGGTATATTTTGAGGTAGATATAAACTAATGTACCGCTTAGCTGCGTTTTATCAAGCAGTACTTTATAGTTTGTAAAGCAGGTCCGGATATGTTTTCTTACTAAGGATTACACATCTTTCCTTAATTGTTAGTAAGGGCTCACTATAGTGGATAAATAAGCTGACATTTGTGAATAGATATGTCCACATTGGTGAATATATCAGCTCACATTAGTGAGCTCTTTGAAATGATTAAAGGGGAGCAAAAGAAACTCAAAGGATTGATGTGTAATATACAGAAGTTTGCATTTAATATACAGGGGCTAATGTGTTGTATATAGGAGAAAAAAGAATAAAAACATGGATTTGTGATTGGTGCAAGTATAAGGGTGGGGGTATATGAGGCAGATAAAGCCCTGAAAATAGTAATAATAAGCTTGGCTGATTTTATACTATAAATTATTTATTATGTTGATAATGAATATATTATATATGGAAAGGTAAAAAAAGTGTATGAGGGTAAAAGTTGCTATCAGAGGGGATTGAGGAGTCTCCCTCATAGCTGTAAGCCTGATGGATAAAGGTGTTGGAGCAATTTATGAGGGTATGAGGGTAGGAACATCGCAAACATTTCATGGGAATTAATTTTGTTTAATGTATCAGTATTAATAATCCAATAAAGAACTGTGGCATTAAGACTACTGGCACAATTAGGATTATTCTAAACGTCAATAAAATCTTTAAAATAATAGATTAGTAAATAGTGTATTTAAGGACAAAATGAGGGCTTGACATGAAGTACTATTCATTCACTTATCTTTGTGCATCTTTATATGTAGACATATACAAATCGTTGATAAGTCCGCACATTTAAGAAGTTCAAAAGGTTTGTGGGCTGAATAGCGATTCATGTTATCCTTTCATTTTTCCTAATGATTGGTATGGGGGTATTTTGGGTAACAGAAGGGGATTATGCACGATATACATCTGATACGCTCACTGACAAATCAAATATTTCACCTTATAGCTGTATAAAGTCTAAATAAAAAACACTACCTAAATCTAAAGGGCGGGGGTATGATTTTAGATACTACCAAATTTGAGTTGGGGTATATAATATAAATAAATCTCATTAAAAGGTAGTATTCTTATCAAATGCTATCTCTGCCATTATTAATTCAACTTCATAAGCATATAAAGACTATATATTACAGTCAGAGGTCAAATTATACCCTCTCTTAATATAATTAATAACAGGTATAAAATGACCTCTTTACTTACTTATTAAAGCAAAGAGTTATATTAGGTAATAAATCTCCTGTAATGGGATGCCATTCTTTCTTTTGTTTGGCTTCATCATTGCTTATTAGTAATTCATTAGGAGTAAGTTCCAACCTATCGGGAAACAGTTTTAACAATCCCGCTTGGAATAATTCAATATTATATTGGGGTACTGTATTCTTACTTATTCCCAACTTATTAGCTATTCCTATGTTAGTAAGAGGAATAGTATTGTTCTCTGCAATTAGTAATAGCTTGATATAATATCCTTTCACTTTCACACTTAGTTTAACTTGGGTAAACTTATGGGATAATGTGATAAAGCCTTTGTAATCCATGGCAGGTATCTTATATAGACTTCTCATTGTAAATTCATATACAGGGTGGTTGATTGGGCTGGGGTATTTCTTTCTTGTCAATACAGTGTCCATACTCTTATTGAAATTCTTTAATGTATCTTTCTTCTCACCTATAATCTTGGCTATATCTTCAATCCGTAGTCTTACATTATAATAGCTGTTTCTGTACAGAGACAGACAGAAGAATCTATACAGGTCAGGCTCATTTAAGGCATTAATCATTGACTTATTAATGGTAGCATTATGAGTTCTTATGTTTGTCCTGTTTATTAGATGTTGTTTGGCAATATTCATTAGTAGCTGATTGAACATTATCGGTAAATAACAAATCTCTCTTCTCCCGTTCCAACTTGTAATAGTAGGCTGTACCAAAGTAAATCTTGGCTTCCTTCCTGTTGGCAAACTGCTTTCCTGTAGGTAAATGGATTATCATAATAATTAATCGGTTAGTCTCTGTAATGGGATATATACAGTATAATATCTTCCGTTCCTGTGTACCCTGCGTTTCATGTAGCCATTAAATTGCGCCCACATTCCAATTTGAAGTTTATTGTCCCGTACATTATTCTTCAAGGCTTTAATTCTGATTTCATGATAGGTAAGTTCTTTCATAGTAATTAATAAGATTAGAATAGGTTTGTAGTAGTGAATCTCGGTAGGTTGCAGATAATCTGAATGTTATATCATTTGAGGTACTGCAAAGGTAATAAATGTCAATGGCATTGCCTAACCATTATACCACAATCGGGAATGACAGACTACAGGATAAAATAAATCCCGATAATCCAAGTTAGTGATAACCGGACTATCAGGATTATAGCATATTCAACATTTTTAGAACACCCCCATATAAATAGAGTTCTTTCTAAAATGGTAGTATATCTTTTATACTCTTTCTCTAATGATTAGTCTGGCTTTGTCTTTGCCAATCCATGCATTCTCCGTATGAAAGAACTCTTCTATAGTTTTACTTGTTATGGCTTTATGAGGTGGTACTTCCATTAATTCATATATACGTTTAATTTCCTTCTTTATGTAATCCAATTTGTACTTCCGTCCGATTCTAAAAGAGTTCTTGATTAATGCGACAGTTTCCCCGCCTTTGCTTCTGGTCTGGTATTGTTTGAGTATCATGGCTTCCTGTATTTTGGACTGGGAGTAATTCAATCTTTCTATTTCTCCTTTACCTAAACAATCATAGGCTTTCACTATAAATTCATCACTTTCGATTAAGTCTCTTTTAAATTGCATATCCAGTTCCGTGTTATCTAATAGTTCAAGTTGGGAAACTATGACTTTGCGTTTCTCCTTAAGAGATATGCATCTGTTCTCTCGTTTCAAACGTTCTGTGTCTCCTAGTGGGTATGAGAAGCCGGTTGATTCAACATTGAAAGCTCCTGTATTCTTATAGGCGTTAACTAGTGATTCTCTATCATGATAATAGCCTTTTAGAATTTCCTCATTAATGTAATTATCAATAGCAAACCAATTCTTGTTCTGCTTCTTATCCAAGTATTTATTATATGGTACACTATCACGTGCCGAACGGTATGCATCCCTTGCCTCTTTGGTGGTAGCCGTATTGTAATAGCTGGTAAGAATCTTATAAACTTCCTCACTGCTATGAATATAAAGTTTTATTTCTTCCATGCTGCGTTGAGGTAAATCTTTATTGGTATTACTGATATGTACAATATTAGATACTCCGTTTCTGAATCTACCTACTATCTGTATGACATCACAGTAAGGGTCTACCATTGTCTGTTCCGCAAAGTAGACATCGGATATAATAATAATGTTGGGCTGTTCATCCAATTCTATATCCAATGCATTGTAGAATCTGGAAGTAAAGAAATTATACATCTTTATCTTATTCCTATCCCATTTGGAACAGGCGTTCTTAAACTTCAACCTTTTCAACTTGTCTACACTTTGGTCTGCACAGAATACTACAGAATCATCCTGTATATCCATTTGTTTGATGAGTGAATATATAATGTCGGTTGAGTTTATAAAGAAGCAATTGTACTGGTTGTTGCTCCCGTTGGTAGACTTAATCAATGAAAGAATATTCTTGGTGGTTTCTAAAATATTATTTGTGTGACTTACTTGGATATTCCTGGTATATTCAAATGTCGGTTGGATTTCTAATATTTGAAAGCCCTGTTGTTCAAAGCGTGGGTCTGTTACTTCTATTGGTGTGGCTGAAACGAGCGCCTTCTCTTCAAAATCGAAGAAGTCGTCCAGTGGCAGGGTTATATCATTTCTGTAATCAACATCTTTCGTGACTTTGTGGCATTCGTCGAACAATAGGAAGCAAGTAAAGCGTATATCCATATCCATTGCTTCAAAGGCATCTTTTACCTTCTTGAAACTTTCTGGCGTGGTAAGTATCTTATAGAACCTGCCTTTATTCTTATTCAAATATTCAATAACGTCTTCCGTGTTTACACCCTTATATACTCCGAACAGAGCATCAGCTTTATGTTTGGAATCCTCACATTTACCAATGATTACAGGAACATTCGGTTCGATAATGATAGAATGCCTGTCTGCTTTCAGTTCTCCATAAGTAGCTCCAAGTCCTGTCAGTTTCTTATATAGTATTGTGTTGGCAGGAATCTTCGGTAATACTTCCTTTAAATATTGAATCTTGTTATTCGCGTCTTTATTAATCTTTATGTACCTTGTTTCCATTGTCACTTTGTAATTAAAAGGAGGGAGAAGGCATTTATCCCTCTCCCGTTGCAAAGTTAGCTATTCTTATATTAAATAATCTTGCTCTCTTAGATAATCTACCAACTCCTCTGTACGCTTGATTCTAAATAGTACCTTTCCATGTGCAAAGGAGGCTGTTGCATTGATATATCCACTTGTCTCTCTGAATAATGGAGTAATTTGTACCTTTCTCTTTTGATTTATGAAGATTTTAAGTACCTCGGTCTGAATATCGAAGTTCTCATCCTCTTCGGGAGTTACTTCTGTTGGTTTTATATTGCAGTCCTCATATTCTCCAGATTGCAGATATGTCGCCAACCATGCAATTGAACTTCCTGTTAATAGATATTTGAAACCTTTTAATTTATCGGATGCTACCCATGCGTAGTTGTATCCACCTTTGTCCTTACTGAATTTGACTGTTAAATATTCCCCCTTCTGCATCATGAATTTTACAGTGTTGTGTGCACCCATGTTGTCATAAGAGTTTGCAGGAACAATGTAACCACTAAAGTTTAAATTTGTAATTTTCATAAATTTGATAATTTGATTGTTATTAATTAATTTTATTCTGCAACCTCCGGTTAAGTGTGCACCCTTAACTTTCGATTGCGGTGCAAAACTACTGCTATCCTAATTGCTGTGTTATAAAGAATAAGTTCTGATTTCAGCTCTATTCTTTAGGAACTTGTCTTGTCAGTTATTCAATGCTCTC
>ENA-UEPG01000227-UEPG01000227.1-human-gut-metagenome-genome-assembly--contig:-NODE-227-length-61280-cov-10.902832_pt1 | contig 61280 bp, 49 predicted proteins | sample MGYA00242893_ERZ507902 | MGnify/ENA primary metagenome ERZ507902 (study PRJEB26167, sample SAMN06115491) | human gut metagenome | host: Homo sapiens | place: China:Gansu | collected 2015-04-23...
CTTCACGTAGTAGACGTGAACAGCGGTAACCGCACCAAGAATGCCAACGGGCAGGAAGGTAACGCACTCGAAGTAAATCTGGGAGCCGCCGACGAACTGGCTCGCCAACTGCGATTAAGAGATATGGGTGGTATCATCGTCGTGGACTTCATCGATATGAATGAAGCCGAAAACCGTCAGAAGCTTTATGAACGAATGTGTGCCAACATGCAGAAAGACAGGGCACGGCATAATATTCTGCCGCTCAGCAAATTCGGGCTGATGCAGATTACGCGCCAGCGTGTGCGTCCGGCAATGGACGTCAACACGACCGAGACCTGCCCTACCTGTTTCGGCAAAGGCACTATCAAATCGTCCATTCTCTTTACGGACAGTTTGGAGAGTAAAATTGATTATCTGGTCAATAAACTGAAGGTTAAGAAATTCTCGTTACACGTCCATCCGTATGTGGCCGCTTACATCAACCAGGGACTCGTTTCCCTGAAACGGAAGTGGCAGATGAAATACGGATTCGGTATCAAGATTATTCCAAGTCAGAAACTCGCATTCCTGCAATATGTGTTCTATGATACGCATGGAGAGGAAATCGATATGAAGGAAGAATTCGAAATCAAATAGACAGAAAAGGCGGCTCGTTGCAACGGGTCGCCTTTTTTAGTATTATCATCCCCAATTTTCTTCTAACAGGAATTCAGCGATATGTCTATGTCTCACTCCTTCTATATTATCCTGCCACAGTTCATCCATACTCACTACATATTTGGGATAATGGTCAGCAATAGCCAGCAAAGGAGCGTATTCCCTGTCAACGGTAGCCTGCGATGCCAAGAGATAAGTCACTTGAACATAAATTTTCTCTTCACGACGCAAAGCCACAAAATCCACTTCTTTCTCATCCTGCTTGCCAATATAAACATTATATCCGCGACGTTTCATCTCCGCATAAATCAGATTCTCCAATGCTCCGGCTATCAAACGGTCTTTATAACCCATCACCGCATAGATTATAGACAAGTCGCTTACAAAATATTTCTCATTGGTTTGCAACAACTCCTTGCCTTTGATGTCATAGCGTTGCACACGTTGGATAATGAAAGCACTTTCGAGCGCATTCAAATAGTTATAAATGGTATTGATATCCACTTTTCGCTGCTGATTCTTAAAATAGTCGGCAATATTCTTGGCATTTAACCTGTTACCGATATTGTCAAAAACGAACCGGACGATACGTTCCAACAAATCGACATTGCGGATGCCATGACGTTGTACCGTATCACGCAATATTACAGAGGAATAGATGTCATATACTATCTTATAAATAGCTTCGTAAGGGTAATGCGCCGTATGGATAGCAGGAAAACCGCCCATACGCAGATATTTCTTGAATTCTTCCCGCAAATCCGTCCTGCTCATTGCGGAAGCCGACAATCCGTGAAAATCCAAATATTCTTTGAAAGAAAGCGTCATGATATGGACATCTACATACCGTCCTGCCAAATAAGTAGACAATTCGGATGAAAGCATGCGAGAGTTGGAGCCTGTCACATAAATATCTACTTCCCAATCCACCATGAATGAATTGACAGCTTTTTCCCAATGCTCCACTTCTTGTATCTCATCCAGTAGGATATAATATTTCCCAATCCCCCCCTTTATCTTTTCGCTCATATAAGCATACAACGATTTGGCATCCGTAATGTCTATCCATTCAAAACTTTCAAAGTTCATATAAATGATATGTTCTTTATCTGCACCTCTCTTCAAGAGCTCATTCTGAATCTGTTGAAGAACCACAGATTTCCCACAGCGACGGATACCTGCAATCACTTTTACAAACGGCTGGTCTATAAAAGGAATAATTTGTCTCATGTATAAGTCTCTCTCAATCATAGCTTCCAAGATTGTTAATTTACACTTCTAACCACAAATATACTCCTTTTCTCCAGACTCTTTAGGGTTATACCCCGAAAAACTTCTGATATATATATTTTTTTAGGGTTATACCCCGAAACATTTATCTGATTTATCACCAGGAATTGCAAGCGGATTATAAATCCGCTGGAACTGAGGCATTAAATATGGTCAGACATTATTGACTATACCCAACCAAATAGTACGTGAACAACTACACAGCTACTTGTTGGAACAACGACTTTGCACAAAATCGTAGTTGTCTATCAGGGGATGAAAATGGCGGTATGTGAAGAAACTTAAATTATCTATTTCTCTTCCACTATCCACTTTTCAATATTGCGGGTTTCCGCGCTGAAGTTTATGCCGATTTTAAAGAGCTTCCGTCCGTCCATTTCGAAAGGAAGGGCGTAATGCTTGTCGTTAATCTGCTGCAAAGCCTCTTCCGCGGTGCCGTTCAGTTTAAACTCCATTATATAGATGAATTTATCAGTCTGCAAGACGAGGTCGATGCGTCCATCGTTCGTGTTATATTCCACGTTGACGTAGAAGCCGACCAGTTTAAAGACAATGAAAAGCACGTTTTCGTAATGCAGTTCCTGGTCACGAATCACTTCGTAGGTAGTGTCCGCAAAGAAACTTTGCAAGCGGTGGAAGAAAGAATCATAATCACCGGAACGCACCTCACGAACAAACTTTTGAATCTCAAAAGGGGATTCTACCTTATTCACATTCGCATAAAAAGGAAGTAGGAAACGGATAAATCCCTCTTCCACTTCACGATTTGGGAAACCTAAACGATACATTCCAAATTCTTCATCATACCCCTTGATGGTGAGGTATCCGCTCTGATAAATCACCGGAATGGGATTGGTGGATTCAGAGTCTATGCTGTTCAAGACCTGGGCGTCGGTTTCCTCGTGTGCCATCCGTTCCAGGTCATAATGATGTTTTTTTAGCAACTTCACTAAACAGGTAGGCGTACCCGTCTCAAACCAATAGCTGCCGAATTCCTTGCGTTTGAAAGCGTTAAGCAGACTGAACGGATTGTACATGCCGATTGAATTGTGAGTAAAATGATAGCCGTCATAGCACTCTCTCAGTTCTTCACAAAGCTTGTCATACGTTATACCGCGCGCTACTGCAAATTCATGGAGTTCTGTTTCCAGATTTTCGTGAATTTCACGCTCGCTGACACCGCATATTTCGATATACTCATTCCACATTGAAATATCATCCAGATTGTTCAAGTCACTGAATACACTGACTTTGCCAAACTTTGTCACGCCAGTAAGGAATGCAAACTTAATGCAGCCGTCCATTGTTTTGAGCGCTCCATAGAACGGTTTCAAGGTATTTCGGAATTGTTTTTGAAGTTCCTCATTACCAATGGCTTGCAACATAGGTTTGTCATATTCGTCAACCAAGATGACCACACGTTGCCCTGCCAATTTACAGGCACGCTCTATGATACCGGCGAAACGCAAGGAAAACGAACGTTCGGACGGCTCGGCACCGTAAAGTTTCTCCCACGCTGTCAGCGATTTATCAAGTATATTATTCAGACTTTCCAGTGTGTCATACTTTTCAATATTAAGGTCGAGATGCAATATAGGATATTTAATCCAGTCTTTTTCCAACTTTTCTACTGCCAGTCCTTCAAACAGCTCCTTCTTTCCTTGAAAGTAAGCCTCTAAGGTAGAGATGAGCAGACTCTTTCCGAAACGGCGCGGACGACTCAAAAAGTAATAACTTCCGGTCTTGACCATTTGATATATCAATGCAGTTTTATCAATATAGAAATAACCGTCATTACGAATCTTTTCAAAATTCTGAATACCGATAGGATATATTTTATTGCTCATACTCTCTGCTTTTATAAAAAATGCGCTTTCTTATTGCAAAGATACTGATTTTAGTAGATTTCTCTGCTATAGCAAGTTAAAAGAAAAACATTTCACCTACAATAAAAGTTTCACTGCCACTTTCTGCTTTAGCACTACTACGACGAGAATATCCTTAACTGCAGCTTCGGTCTAATCATTTGCTTGCTGAATAGTATTATTATTCGGATTTGACAAATCTGCGACAAGTACTTCAAGAACATCACTTTTACAAATTTTCTTTCTTCATAAAAAAGTTTCAATTATTAATATTTACATTTATAAAAAATTACTTTCAGTAACTACAAAAATATGAATATTAAATTTTACATACATAAAAACAGTCAAATAAAAAGTCGTAACTTCAAGTCTAGCCTTAGAATATATTTGCTTACATTTGCACAATTTTCAGGGTCAAAAGCCCTATTTCGTTTAATTTAAAATTTTAAGAATCATGAAAACTCATGAATCAGCCAACGACGGCAACTGTATTAACGGTTTCAAGCATTTCTCTGACTTAGCGGTAGAGTATTTCCCGGATTTGTCCACTCCCAGTTCGGCCAGCAGAAAATTGCGCAACAGTATCAGAAGCCACAAAGAGTTGTGCGCTCAAATGACCGCAGCAGGCTACACAAAGAAAACAAACAACGTCAGTCCGAAGATGCAACTCATCCTCATCGAATTTCTGGGGGCACCCGTCATCAAGATACCGCCAACTAACAAAACTGCAATCGAAAGTGTAAACGCAGACAAGAAATAAAAGGAAAATCGAACTATATATTTTTAAATATATAGTTTATTATTTATTGTTTATAATGTCTTCTGACAAGCGTTCTGAGTAGTTTTTCTTTACACACATAACAATCAATGATACAGAAACTTACACGAAGAAAAAGGTGTTCTGACAAGCGTTCTGCACAAGCATCCGTTTTTCTGCTCTCAAACAGAGCCTCTGATTCACCCGAACGAAGGCTCTGTCCACTCCAAACAGACGCTCCGTTTCCCCCCAACGGAGCGTCTGTTTCATTTCGTACCCAATGAACCGCATCCTGGGACGAAAAAGGATTTTTTTAGCTCTGTTCTCCACCTGTCAACCCCTGCGAACCGTACTGAACATGGCTTATTGCATACCCATGAAAACTGGTATATATTTGCCGGAAATTAAAAACAATCGACTTATGAAGAAATTTAATTTCCAGTCCATGACGGCGCGCGGATTCCTGATTATCCCCAAATCTTTGCTGCAACAGCAGATTGACAACGGACATGGTTGCGAAGGGGATACAGAGGCACTCTTAATCATGCTTATGAAGGTCAACTATTCGGAGACGCAATATACCGGATATCAAAATAAGGAGTTCGTGTGCCGGCGGGGCGAAAGCATGCACAGCTACCGCGACTGGAGCCGGATTTTTAACTGGAGTATCTGCCGGACTTTCCGCCTGATTCATGACCTGGAAACCGCAGGAGTGATTGAAATCATCCCGCATGAAGACAAGTCCTTGCATATCCGCGTGGTGGAATATGACAAATGGGTGGGGAATCCCGAAGCGATGAAAAAGAAGAAAGCCGTCAACGAGAAGTTTTTCTACTTCTGGGACGAGTATCACGCCATTACGCAACTTCCCAAAGAGAACATAGCCAAAGTGCAGCGCGAATGGAAAAAACTCAGCGGCAAAGAGCAGCAACTCGCCATCGACAAAATCGAGGAATATTATTTCCATCAGACAAATTCCAAATATGTCCTGCATGCAGGCAGTTACTTATCTAATAAAGCTTTTCTTAATGAATACTGAGAACCGGGTTTCACCACAAGCGCCCGAAGTGGAAGAGGCTATCATAGGCACCTGCCTTATCGAGCAGGACGCCTTACCGCTGATAGCGGGGAAGTTACGCCCGGAGATGTTTTACGTGATACGTCACCAGTTGATTTTCAACGCTTTGCTCGCCATGCACCGGACGGGCACGAAGATTGATATCCTCACCGTGAAAGAGGAGCTTGCCCGGCAGGGAAAGCTTGAGGATGCGGGCGGCCCCTACGGCATCACGCAGTTGAGCAGTAAGGTGGCCAGTTCCGCGCACATCGAGTATCATGCGCAGATAGTGCACGAGAAGTTTCTGCGGCGGGAGATGATTCTGGGATTGAACAAGTTGCTCGCCTGCTCGCTGGACGAAACCATAGACATCGGTGACACGCTGGTGGACGCGCACGACCTGCTCGACCGCCTGGAAGGGGAATCCGGACACCATAGCAATATGCGCGACATGGATACGCTGATGGCGGATGCCATGACGGAAGCCGAGGGGCGTATCGCCCGGAGCGTGGATGGCGTGACGGGGATTCCTACGGGGCTGACGGATTTGGACCGCATGACGTCGGGGCTGCAGAACGGTGAGCTGGTGGTTATCGCCGCGCGTCCCGGTGTGGGGAAGACGGGATTCGCGCTGCATCTAGCACGAAACGCGGCAATGGCGGGATATGCCGTAGCGGTCTACAGTCTTGAGATGCAGGGAGAAAGGTTGGCAGACCGGTGGCTGACGGGGGCGAGCAATGTCAGTGCCGGTCATTGGCGCGGGGGGACGGTGAGCGCGCAGGAGATGGCGGAAGCGCGTGCCGTGGCTGCCGGACTGGCGCGGTTGCCGATTCATGTGGATGACAGTACGGTGGTCAGTATGGAGCATGTGCGTTCCAGCGCGCGGTTGCTGCAAAGCCGGAATGAGTGTGGCATGATTATCATTGATTATCTGCAACTTTGCGACATGAGCAGCGGGCAGAGCAACAGGAACCGCGAGCAGGAAGTAGCACAGGCTGCGCGGAAGGCGAAGTTGCTCGCCAAGGAGCTGAATGTACCGGTGGTGTTGCTGAGCCAGTTGAACCGTTTGTCGGAAGGGCAGATAGACAGGCGCCCGGAACTGAGCCAGCTCCGCGAAAGCGGGGCCATCGAGCAGGATGCGGATATGGTGATGTTGCTGTATCGCCCGGCGTTGGCACGGGTCACTACGGATAGGGAAAGCGGATATCCGACCAAAGACCTGGGTGTGGCCATCATCGCCAAGCAACGCAACGGGGAGACGGGAAACGTTTATTTCAGCCATAATCCGGAAATGACGAAGATTACGGACTATGTTCCGCCATTGGAATATCTGCAGAAACATGCCAGATAAGGATGGGGAAAACGGTTGTTTTTGCGGTTTATTTTTCATTACATTATAGATTTGTTTTAGGGGGTTCAAAACGGTTGTTTTTTGCTTGGAAATATTTTATAAAATACTTGACTTTCCTTTCGTGGTTTTGTATCTTTGTATAGTCGGAAGGACAGAAAATAATTATTACTTAAACCTTAACTTTTTCAAATTATGAACGTATTAGTAGAGCGCTATCAGCGCAGAAAGAATGTGAGCGAGGAAGACTCGCAGGTATTGTATTATGTACGCCAGAAATCGGGTACTGTAAGGGTGATGGACGTCAACAAGCTGGCGGATGCCATCGAAGCAAATTCCTCGCTTACGGCGGGTGATGTGAAGCATGCTATCGAGGCTTTTGTGGAGCAGTTGCGCCTGTCGCTTACGCAAGGCGATAAGGTGAAGATTGATGGATTGGGTACTTTCCATATCACGCTGAGCAGCGAGGGCACGGAGAAGGAGAAGGATTGCACGGTGCGTTGTATCCGCAAGGTGAATGTACGGTTTGTGGCTGATAAGGCGCTGCATCTGGTGAATACGAGTCATACCACTACCCGAAGTGAGAATAATGTGGATTTCGTCTTGGCGGGAAAGGGTGATGCTAAGGGTGGTTCCGAAGGGGGCGGCGCCGATGGTGGAAACGGCGGCGGTTCCGGCGAAGGGGATGACGGGGAAACTCCGGACCCGGCAGCATAAAGGCTGTCTCTTTCTCTGAGGTAAACCTTATTAATGAACAGTTCCACATGATTGCCGGGGAGTAGTTATTTTATCCCCGGCATGTGGTTCATGTTTTCTCTCCCATTTTCTAATTTCATGTTTCAATTTTCAATTTACTAAAATGCTAGATAAAATTATAGAGATTATCATGACGATTCTACCCTTTTTGGGCAGTAACCGTAAGAAGCGCAAGGTTATGGCGCAAGAGGTCAAGGAATTCAGTGAACTGGTGAAAGGTCAGTATTCTTTTCTGATGCAGCAGTTGGAGAAGGTGTTGAAGGATTATTTCGACCTTAGTTCGAGGGTGAAGGAGATGCATACGGAGATTTTCTCGTTGCGGGGACAGTTGGCGCAGGCTGCGGCTTTGCAGTGTGTCAATAAAGAGTGTGTGCAGCGCAGTAATGCAGGTAATGCAGGTAATGCAGGTATGGCTTTGAAAGAAGCTTGACGACGGAAGTGATGCGACCTATAAACCTGATAGTAGTCCACTGTTCCGCTACACGTGAGGACAGGGACTTTACGGAATATGACTTGGATGTCTGCCATCGCAGACGGGGATTCAACGGAGCGGGGTATCACTTCTATATCCGCAAGAATGGGGATATCAAGTCTACCCGGGCGATAGAGAAAATCGGAGCGCATGCGAAAGGTTTCAATAGTGAGAGTATCGGTATTTGTTATGAGGGCGGACTTGACAGTAAAGGACGGCCGAAGGATACGCGTACCGAGTGGCAGAAACATTCTCTGCGGGTGTTGATTCTTACCCTGCTGAAGGATTATCCGGGTTGCCGGGTATGCGGGCATCGGGATTTGAGCCCGGACTTGAACGGGAATGGGGAGATTGAGCCGGAAGAATGGATTAAGGCTTGCCCTTGCTTTGATGCTGAGACTAGCTGGGGAAAAGTGTAATCCCCCCCAAAAAAGAAAGCGGCTCGTTGCTATACGAGCCGCTTTTTGTTATTTATAATCCTTTTACTTAGCATCAAATGCAGTATCAATCAATGCTTTCAAGTTCTGATAATGGCTCTTGTATATGCCACTTGAAGCACTTGCCGCACTGTTCAGTTCACTTCTAAGACTTACCAGTTGTCCGCGGGCAATGGCAGGCGCTTCCGAAGGGGAATCCGGGAAATAACTCATCGGGTTAGAGTTATTTTTCGGTTTGTCGAGCATGGCAATCAGGGCGTTCACATAGACTTTTTGCAAAGCACGCTGATTGAGGTCGGGCTTCTTGCCACCTCTGAGGTCGCTCCAAATACCTTTCTTCAGGTCTTGGAACATTTCATTGGAAGTATAGGCTTTATTGCCGTTCATCAGTTCGTTGGTTGTCATTTTGTCCAGCGTGCGACTGCTAAGCAAGCGCTTCAAGATGTTACTCTGCACGCGGAAGATATAATTGAAGGTATTGACTCCGGCCTTTTCTGTCAGTTTGTCGTCCATCAACCAGGTGGGCGTGGTGAATAATTCTTTGTTCAAGAATGTCACAGCTTTCTTCTGTATATCCTTCGGCACAAATTCCACAGCTTTCACGTCGGTCTGTTCTACCGAAATCGGGGTGCTGTAAATACCGGCGACATTGGTTGCTACATGTCCCATATACAGGGAGAATTGTCCGGCTACGTTGCTGTATAAGGTGTTTGCCTTTTGGTAGCCCTCGTTCGGTTCGTACGTCCAGTTGATGACTTCGGGCATGATACGTTTCAGATTCTTGATGCCGTATGTACCTGCCAGCACTGCGTCGTCTCCCAAGTCCTCGTTCTGGTTGCGGGGGTCGTCGCGGTCGGTTTCCGTGCCGAAGGTGTAACGCTTGTCTTCCTTCAGTTTGCTGATAATCCACTTGTTCATATAGGGTACCTCAGCTTCTGCCGTCTCAAATTCGGGCATCCAGCGGTAGCCCCATTCGATAGACCAGTCGTCGTAGATACCGATACGGGGGAAGATTCCGGCACGTGAGATGTTGTCTTCCGGTTGGGCGATGTAGTTGAAACGTGCGTAGTCCATGATAGACGGGGTGTGACCGTTGGCTTCTACCCATGCTTTGTCTCGCAGTTTTTCTACCGGGACGGTGGCGGAAGAGCCGAAGTTATGACGCAAGCCCAGTGTGTGACCTACCTCATGGGAAGATACAAAACGAATCAGTTCGCCCATCAGTTCATCGTCAAACTGGGGTTTGCGTGCTCCCGGGTCGATGGCTCCGGCTTGTACGATATACCAGTTGTAGAGCAGGAGCATTACGTTGTGATACCAGTTGATATGTGTTTCGAGGATTTCACCGCTGCGGGGGTCGTGTACGTGAGGGCCGCTCGCGTTAGGGATGTCGGATGGTTTGTAGACGATAGCCGAGTGGCGGGCATCTTCCAGGCTCCATGTCGGGTCGTCCGTGGGGGCTTCTTTGCCGATGATGGCGTTCTTGAAGCCGGCTTTTTCAAAGGCTTTCTGCCAGTCGTTGACTCCTTGAATCAGGTAGGGAACCCACTTTTTAGGAGTGGCAGGGTCGATGTAGATGACAATTGGTTTCTTGGGTTCTACAAGTTCGCCTCTGAGGTATTTCTCCTTGTCCTCGTCTTTCGGTTCGAGACGCCAGCGGGTGATGTTCGCTTTGTATTTCATTCCGTGCGGGTTGCCGTCAAAGTCTTTGTAACCGACTGCGAAGTAGCCTACGCGGGCATCGAACAGTCTCGGTTTCATCGGTTCTTTGGGAAGAAGCAGCATGGAGCTGTTCAATTCGTAGGTCATCGGGCCGGTGGAATTGTAATATTGAGCCATCATTTTCTCCATAGGGCTGCCCATTGGCGGTTTGCGCTGGAAGGTGCGCACGGTACGGACTTCGATATTTTGCGGGAAGGCTTTCAGAGTGTCGATATAGCTGGCGTCGGGTATCATTGAGGTTGCGCCGATATTGTCTTTCGCAAAGTTGGAGAAAGAGAACATATCGCCGTCCTTGCGGATAAAGTCGGTCATTTCGATTACGTAATTTTTCGTCAGGCTGTCTTTGCGCATTGTCTTCAGGGGGAAGGTGGCGACGATGGGCTGGACGTTGGAGTTCAATACTGCCTGATACATTCCCAGGGTATCGGTAGAATGTTCCAGGTAGGAGATTTGGCGGATAAACAGTTTGTTGTCACGTCCCAGTTCGAAGCGGATTACTTCGTCGCTGATATGGTCGCCGGGGTAACCGGCTTTGCGCTTCTGTTTGTCTACCGGGGCTTTCACAATACGGTTCACAATCAGTATGTCGCGTCCGAACAGTGAATCGGGTATCTCGAAGTAGTATTTTCCTTCTATGCAATGCACTTTGAAGAAGCCGTTCATCGTCTTGGCTTTTTTGGTGATTACACTTGCGTAAGGCTGGAAAGGGGATTTCTTGACTTTGGCTATGGAGTCGGCTTTAGCTTTGTCTGCCGCCATTTCGGTAGCACTTTTCTTTTTTTTCTTCTTTTTAAAGAGGTCGGTAGACTGTGCTCCGGCTGTCGGAACCAACATTGCCAGGAGCAACAAAAAGGTAGTTAGTTTTCTCATGCTTTTATTTTTAAGATGTTAGTAACTGCAAAGTTAACTATTCATGTGAGCTATCCAAATCATACTATCTTATTTTTACAAAGCGACATGAATTATTTCTTTTTCTGTTTAATATTGGCGCAAGATGTTGTCTAGTTTTCCGACAAGATAGAAAGGAATATTTATCAATTTGAAATTTTTTCCGTCCGTTGTCTTTACTTCATCTACGGAGTAAGGTTGTGACCATACCCTGACGGCAAGAGTCTGCGAAGAAAGATTCATGAATGAATGCAAAGAACGCAAATGAGCATTATGACCGGACTTGACTTCAATAGGATAAATCATAGAATCCTGTACCCAGACAAAGTCGACTTCCGCATTAGAACCGCTCTTATTGCGCACCCAGAAACAACGTTTCTGGCTGACTTTATCTGTCAGTGTCAACAACTCCTGCGCTACAACCTGCTCTGCTATCATACCACGCCAGGCATCCATGATATCTTTTGCCCCCAAAACTTCTTTCTGCACCTGTGCCGCATAATTGACCAATCCCGTATCCAGCCAAACCAGTTTCGGCATGCGCTTTATTTCCGGAGTGGCAGGAACCTCAGTAGCCGTAGTAGGATAGACCAGCTCCAGCAGCATCGCTTTTTCTAATAAACGAAAAGCCTCTCCTACTTCACGGGCATTGTAGGACGAACCGGCAAATCCCCCTAAAGTCACAGCTTGTCCCGCTTTATGCCATCCTTCCTTTAGTATAAAACGAATGACTTCGGGAAGTTTCCTGCCCTGAGCATACTTTTCCACATCATCCCGATACCCTTGAAGAAGTGTTTCATAAGTGGACTCCAAAGATAAAATATCTCTGCGCTCTGCATAAAGTTGAACCACTTCCGGCATTCCCCCGATAAGGGTATATACATTGAACAGCAGCATCAGACGGCCATGGAAAGCAAGGGTTATTTCAGGCTTATCCAAAACCGGCAACAAGGATTCTTCGCCAATAGCCCCTAAAAACTCGCGAAACGAACAAGGACGTAGTGCCATGTATTGCACTCTCCCTACAGGAAATGAGATATGTACATCTACCAGATTTTCTAATAATGAACCGGCAGCAATGACATAGATATCCGGCAGTTCTTCATAGAAATAACGTAGCAATGCCACCGCCCTTGCCGAGTTTTGAATCTCATCAATAAAAAGCAATGTATTTCCCTCTTTCTTCGTTTTGCCACAATGTGCAAAAAACAGGGGCATCAAATCTTTTAACGGCACGGCCAGTTCAAACAAACCCGCTGCTTCCCGTTTCTCCAAATTCAAAGAAAGGTAATTCTCAAACTGTTTTCCGAATTCATTTACTACCGTCGTTTTACCGACTTGTCTTGCTCCACGCAAGATTAAAGGCTTTCTATGGGTGTCTTCTTTCCATCTTTCCAAATGGAATAATATATCTCTTTTAAACATGAGTTATAAACTTATTGATTTTCAATAACAAAGTTATGAAAATATTCCAAAAATGGGGCAAAACATATCCTTTTTTGTTTCAAAAAGAGGGCAAAAGTGGTTCGATTTTGTTCCAAAAAGGGGGCAAGATAGACTGTTGTACTCAAATTGTTGCAGCAGCTCTATAAAGTAGACACTAAAAAAGTTACTCGTTTTTCTCCTTATTGCCAACCTTCATCAAGGCAAGTCCGATGACAATCCAGACCATTTCGCGCACGCGGGTAATCAATGCAGCATAGACTCCGTAAGCGCCGGAGAGGGAAAGACCGCCTACGGCGAGGGCGAATCCGCCTTCACGTCCGCCTAACTGCATCGGCAGGAAGAATAAAAGATTAGCGAGCAAAGAGGAGAAAGCAGCAATCAGGCAGCAGTCGGCAAAGCTGACGTTGGTTGTCAATACGTTCAGTATCAGCCATATTTCAAGGCAGCTAACGACACGGGCTGTATATTCGAGAAAGAGGGCTGCGTAAAAGGTACGTTTCTTTTGCTGGTGGAGAAGGGCGATTTGTGTATCTATATTTTCAAGTTTTTCCCGGTGAGTTTCGGCAAAACGGAGCACTTTCTTTTTCAAGAAAGGGATATGGCTGCCCATGCGGACACAGGCTATTGCCATTCCGTGACGATAACCTTTTATAAAAAGGATGGTAATCAGCAGGCAGAATAGGGTGATAGCTCCTAAAATAATGCCCATCACCCACCCTACCGGATATAGGCAGACGTAGAGCAGCACAGAACTTAGCCAAAAGCAAAAATGGGAAAAGATATGCATCATCACATAGAGAATCACGGAAGATGTGGCTCTTTCTATGCCGACGTAAGGTTTCAGCTCCATGATACGATACGGCTCACCGCCCATCAATCCGACGGGGGTCACATAATTGAGCGCAAAACCTGTAACGGTAAATTTGTAGAGCCGGGCAAATGAGAAACCGGTCTTGCCGCCACTACGGATGATGATATACCACGAGGTGGTATTAATAAGGTAGACGAATAGCCATAGTAGTAAAATCAAGGGCAAATATATTCCCGCACGCTTCAAGTTCGCCCAAAGTTCCTGATAATCCATGTCAAAAGTGAATATCATTATCAGGACGGCGATGATGCCGAAGGCGAGGAATATATTACGGTAGCTGTTCTTCACTTATACACTTGTTTACACATCGGCAGTCGCAACTGCCGAATTTTCCATTATAGAATATCTAAAATATAATTGCAGATACTACTAGTTTATATATGTATAGTATCTGTCGAAGAATCTTCGGAATGCCGGGATTTTCATCAATACATATTCAAATATCAGCCAGCCTGCCAATGCGCATGAGATGCCGAGCAATACGTCGATAATATAGTGATGGCAGGAATAAACGGCTGTTCCCCAGATGCCTGCCATAATGATAGAGAAAAGGGTAATGACATACCATTTGCATTTGCCGATGATGGCATATACCAAGGCTACGACCATATAGGCCGCATGCAATGAAGGTACCGCGGCAAAGACATTCGCATTACGCCCGTAGATAGAATCGAAGATTGATACTCCGAAGAAAGCGTCGAAGCGTCCCAAGCCCGCTACATTGCCCGGAGTGTTCAGTATCGGTTCGAAACCGTAGTTGATGGCGTACCAGGGGGGAGCGGCAGGGTGGATATAATAACCGGCGAAGCCAATCAGGTTGACGAAAAGGAATACCATGGCAAAGCGAAGGTACGTTTTTCTCTCCTTCTTGAAGTACAGGCAAAGGCCGAACAAGATGGGGACGGGAACCCAGCAGAGGTAGAAGATTCCGGCAAAGACGTCGGCTATCGCCCAGTTGTGCGCGGCAAAGTATTCGCAGGGAGTGACGAGGATGCCGTTGTCCATCACGCCGAAGAGGGATTTCTCCAGGTTGTAAAGTCCTGCCACGTCAATCGGGTTCACCTCGTAGTTGGGGCAGATACGCATCCAGTCATATGAGATTCCGAAAATAGCGAAAGGCAACAGGGCTACTGCCAGCTTGCGGGTAGGAAGTCCGGCAAAGAATAAGACCAGGTAGAGTATCGCCATCAGCAAGTGCTCGGAACGAAGTCCGATGAAAATGCTCGTCAATAAAAGAAAGAGGGCCATGATGACCAGGACGGTAAGGGCTTCTCTCTTCGATGGCTTTTGAATGTTCTTTATCATTATAAGATTGCGTTTATGTGCCAATCAGAAAATATGCCGGTCTTTTCCTGACTGGCGTACCAACTTATCGGCATATTGAATAATTATTCTTTCATTGCTTTGTAGCAATGTCTCACACGCGCAAAGGCAGTGATATTGGCTAATACAGCAACTAAAGCCAGAGGAACGATTAATATCAGAATCGGTTCGAAAGCGGTGATGTCTTTAAATACGCCACAGAACAAGGCACCGAGACTGGTCAGCACTACGCGTTCGGGGCGTTGCATGAATCCTACCTTACATTCTATCCCCAAACCCTCGGCACGTGCACGGACGTAACTTACCATCAATGAGCCGATAAGCGCCACGAAAGCGATAAGTGCATAAAGGAAATAATCTTTCATTGACAGGTAGTAGCAGATGCCGAAGAAAGTCATCAGTTCGCTGTAACGGTCGAGCACCGAGTCGTAAAGCGCACCGAATTTGGAACTCATGTTACCCAGGCGGGCTACACGTCCGTCCATCATATCGAACAGTCCGGCAAACAGAATCACACCGCCCGCCCATCCGATGATGGCAAGGTCGTTTTCTCCACCATAGATTCCGGCATAAACGAACATACCCGCCGCTACCACATTCAGGATAAATCCGGTAGTGGTGATGAAGTTGGGAGTGATTCCTATTTTAATCATCCCGTGTATCAAAGGATTGATAATCTTATAAATCAGTTGTTGTAAATAATCTCTGTAATTCATGTGTCTAAATCTGTTTATATCTAAATCTTCTGTTTATTTCAAGTTCTTCAATTTCTTCAGTCTCTTCTTCCGAACAAGCTCCTTATATCTATATTCCGGTAAACAAAGAGACGCTGCATATTATAATTCCAGAACAGCGCGACGATTACCGCCACTACCACCTTGGGTATAATGAAAAAATCACCGAAATAGAGACTGAGCGTATCCCGCACCCAGGGAATCTTCGCCAAAGACTCCGTCAGCGCATATGTCCCCCATGTGTTCAGCCAAACGCTGCAAAGCCACACAATGACAAACTTGGCAGCCACATTCGTTTTTTTGCCTTTCGACTTAAATGTCCATTTATAATTAATGATGCAATTGACAATTCCCCCGTAGATGGCACCCGCCAGGGTAGCATATACATAGTAGACATCAAACAGCCTTACCAAAAGAATCGTTACGAGAAAGTCTGCAATGGTTGCCATCTGAGCAGAAAGCTGTGCCCTCAAGAACATGAAGAAACCGCCTTTCTGGGAAATCATCCGCGCAATCTTTTTCAGCCAATCACCCATCTCGCTCCCACTAACAAAATAAAACTATACACTCCCGCCAAAATATCGTCCATCATAACCCCTACTCCACCTTTCAGGCTCTCCATCTTGCGGACGCCAAGCGGTTTGGCAATATCAAATGCACGGAACAGGACAAAAGCCGCGATGACGTACCAAAACCAGTTCTCATCATTCGGTACAGCCAGCAGCGGTATCCACACTCCCACCATCTCGTCTACTACCACGCGCGAAGGGTCTTTCCCCCAATAAGGCTCCAACTTGTCCGCAACCCAGATGCCGGCGAATGTAAATACAATCACCAAAACGGCGGTAATCCATAAAACGGTAGTAAAGGGAAACAGGAAATAAAGTGCAATCCAAATGATAGAAGCCAACAACGCCCCAGCCGTGCCGGGAGCAAAAGGAGAAAAACCGGAGCCAAAGCCCGTGCCTATAAAAACAGGTAGAAAGGAAGGTCGTTTCATTATTTGCAATAGAGTGTATAAGAATAACAAAACTTTCCCCTTGCTGAAGAAGGGGAAAGTTTATATATTTTTCAGGAACATCTTCCCGAATTAAGCCAAATAATCAGGTTCTTTTTCACCGATCATGTTACGCAATGTCTGTTTTACCATTCTCCATTGAGTGAACAAGTCGTGTTCCGGCTGGTGCTCGAAATCATGCATCGGGCTCTTGCAGAAGAATGACAGCCAGGTCTGGATGCCACACATACCTGCACGCATTGCCAGGTCACTGAACAATACGAGGTCGAGTGCGATAGGAGCGGCAAGGATAGAGTCGCGGCAAAGGAAGTTCACCTTGATTTCCATCGGGTAACCCATCCATCCGAAGATGTCGATATTGTCCCATGCCTCTTTGTTGTCCTTGCGGGGCGGATAGTAGTTGATACGTACTTTATGGTAAACGTCTCCGTAGAGATCAGGATATTTTTCGGGTTCGAAGATAGTGTCGATAACAGACAGCTTGCTGACTTCTTTTGTCTTGAAGTTGTCCGGATCGTCGAGCACTTCACCGTCACGGTTACCGAGGATATTGGTAGAGAACCAGCCGTTCACACCCAGCATACGGGTTTTGAACATCGGAGCCAATACGGTTTTCATCAATGTCTGACCGCTCTTGAAGTCCTTGCCTGAGATAGGCACTTGCTTTTGCTTGGAAAATTCCCACATGGCAGGAGTATCTACGCACAAGTTGGGAGCACCCATTACGAACGGAGCATCTTCTGCGATAGCGGCATATGCATAACACATACTCGGAGAAATCACTTCGGTATTGTTTTCCTTCATTGCTTTTTCCAAAGCAGCGAGTGACATGTGCTCGTCAGACAATGGAATGTAGATTTCAGTACTTGCAGCCCAAAGCACAACGACGCGTTCGCAGTTGTTGGCAGCCTTGAAGTCGCGGATATCCTGGCGAAGTTGTTCCACCATTTCCCAGCGGGTAGCAGCTTTCTTGATATGTGTTCCGTTCAGACGTTTTGCCCAGTTGTGGTCGAAAGCAGCCGGCATCGGTTTGATGGCTTCCAATTCGTCTTTCACTCCGTTCAGGTCTTTTTCTTTCAAGACCTCAGCGTACATAGCAGCTTCGTATGCGTTGTCCGGGAAAATGTCCCATCCGCCGAAAACAATGTCGTTCAAATCCGTCAAAGGCACAACGTCCTTGATGAGTTTTTCTTCGTTGTTTTCCATGCGCATTGTGGCTAACTGGGTAATAGATCCTATCGGTTTTGCCAGTCCCTTGCGAGAGGCTAGTGTACCTACAATCATTGTGGTGGCAACTGCACCGCCGACTCCAACTACCAACACACCGAGACGTCCGGTAGCGGGTTTAATTTCTTGTTTCATTTCTATTCTATTAAAATTAAACTAAAATTGATGCAAAAATAAGATTAATTAATTACTAATACGAGCTTTGTTTGCTATATAAACATTGCAATTAGCAGGATTTAACTTTTAAAAGGTCATGTGGAGACTTATTCTCAAACCGGACTTGTCGATTCCCGGAGAATCGCGGTAAGTAAGCCGCCACACGTATTCCAAACGTAATACCTTAAAAATGTTTTCAATACCTACCCCGGCTTCTACGTAAGGCGTTTTTCCCATTGTACGGGTATCCGCAATCGGAAAAGCGAACAAATCATCACTGAAAGCGGGATTGTTCTTGTCGCTCAAATGTCCGTACAGCCCACGACAGGAAACTATTTCACGCCATTTCAGTTTTCTCAACAACGGCACGCGGTCGAACAACCACCCGTTGAGGAAATAGGTAACATCCCATGAGAAGTACTCATCGTTCATAAACCCCATTGTGTTCATCAATGAGTAAGATTCCACCGGATGGTATAGGAAAGGTTGGCATTGACGGGAAAGATACGGGTATTTAAACTCCCCCAAAAGGTCTGTTTGGCGGAGGAACTGTTCTTATTTGACACAATTAAGGAAAAACAATCCGGAATCTGGTCAATCCGTCGGCATAAGTCCGCAAGGAGAAGGTGCATCCATGGCGCATCAGTACTTCGCGGATAAAGATAAGGCCGATGCCCTGACCGTTCGGTTTGGTGGAAAAGAATGGGCTGAACAGTTTCGCTTCCGTTTCTTTATTGATGCCTTTGCCGTTGTCTGTGATTTCGATAGTGGCGGGAGACAGGGTACGGATGATGATTTCGCCGTCTGTTTCGATGCTTTCGGCGGCGTTCTTGATGATGTTCACAAGTACTTGCTCGAAAAGGGCGGCGTCCAGCATGACATCTTTCAGGTCTTCGTCTATTTTCAGACGGAGCTTGATACGGCAGTCGTTGCACATACCTTCCATGAAGCGTTTGCAGGTAAAAGCCAAGTCGTTCAGGTTGACGGGCGAGACGGTGGGTTCGGGTATCTTCACAACGTCGGCAAAGCGGGTGATGAAACGGCTCATGGAGAAGCAGCGTTCGGTGCATACACGCATCACGTCGCAGATGTCGTCCATACCTTCTTCGGTGGAGAGGGCTTGTTCTACGGTGTCCAGCGTGGAAGTGATGCCGGCAGTCGTGTTGTTCACTTCATGGGCTATCATGCGGATTACCTTCTCGTAGGCTTTCTTTTCGGCTTTCATCACTTCGTCCGTCAGGCTTTCTACGAGGAAGAAAGGGTGTTGGAATCCATGGTCGATAAAGGAAGAGTGAGTGCAACGGTAGATATTGGAGTCGTTCAGGCGGACGGTGGTTGTCGCGCCTTTCGGAACGTTGGCAAGTTCCATGGCTAGCGGGGAGTCTATCTCGTTCATCTTCTTGCCTTGCACGTCTTCCGGGCGGACACCCAGCATTTTCAATGCCATCGGGTTGAGTTGCGAGAGGTCGTCGTCAAGGGTGGTGATAATGACGCCCATCGGGGAAGCGTTAATCAGTAAGTCGAGGAAATGATTCTGTTCGCGCAGGCGGAGACGTTCGTTCTTGAGTTGCTCCATCATGCGGTTGAAGACATTCACGACACGGTCGGCTTCGTATTGTCCCACCGGGCTCAGGCGGCTGCTGAAATCCTGCTCACGCAGCAAGTCCATGCCACTTTCGATGGTATTTAAAGGTTTTATGAGCTTCCGATAGAAGAATGCCAGATAAATGAGGATGAAGAATACCAGTCCCTCACCTATGTAGAAGAAGAGCGTGTTCTGTTGGCTGGAAAGGAACAGTAATATGCCGCCCAGTGCCAGCAAGAGAAAGACGAGGATGAAAAATAGTCCTTTTATACGCACGCTTATCTGTGGTTAATGGTTAATCCTATACAGTAATATTATATTTTTCGAGACGACGGTAGAGTGCGGCACGGCTGATGCCTAATGCCGTAGCTACCTGGCTCAAATTTCCTTTGTAACGTTCCAACGCCTGAAGAATGGTCTGGCGTTCTATCTCGTCCAATGTCATACCTGCCAGAGATGTGCTTTCGGCTGCTTTTGCGTCGTCGTGGCGAATGTACTGGGCGTCGAAGTCGGAAGCGTCGAGAAGCGGTTTGCCGCTTACCAGTATGGTTCGTTCTACCAGATTCTTGAGTTCACGGATATTTCCGGGGAAAGGCAAACGGCTCAGGAATTGCATGGCGTCGGCGGAGAAGTCGGTGTGAGGCAGTCCGTTGGCTGCGGCTTGGCGGTCGGCAAAATGGCGTGCCAACAGCGGGATATCTTCACGACGTTCACGCAAGGCGGGCAGTTTTACTGTTATCAGGTTAATGCGGTAGAACAGGTCTTCGCGGAAAGAACGTTCGCCCACCATCTTATGCAGGTCGGCGTTGGTGGCGGAGACTACACGGATGTCGGTCTTGCGGGGGCGACTGTCGCCGAGCACCTCAAAGGTCTGGTCTTGCAATACACGCAGCAGTTTCACCTGGCAGGAAGGGTCGAGGTCACCGATTTCATCCAGGAAGATGGTGCCTTTGTCCGCCATCTCGAAACGTCCGATACGGTCAGCGGAAGCATCGGTGAAAGCTCCTTTCTTGTGACCGAACATTTCGCTCTCGAACAGGCTTTGAGAGATACCGCCCAGATTGACTTTCACAAACGGGTGCTTAGCACGCTGGCTGTTGATATGAATGGCTTCGGCTATGAGTTCCTTACCTGTGCCGCTCTCGCCCGTGATTAGTACGGAAGCGTTGGTCTTTGCGATGCGGGCGATAGTGTTCAGTACGTCCGTCAATCCCTGACTACGCCCGATGATGTGGCTGCGGTCGAAGGAGTCGCTTTGTTCCTGCGTAGCTTCTTTGGAAGTCGCCGAGAGTTCCAGAGCGGTTTCGATGCGTTGCAACAGGGCGGCGTTGTTCCAGGGTTTTGTGATGAAGTCGAAGGCGCCTGCCTGCATTCCCTGCACGGCAAGTTGGATGCTTCCCCAGGCGGTCATCAATATCACCGGGGTTTCGGGGCGGAATATCTTTACTTGTTTGAGTAGCGTCAATCCTTCTTCGCCTGTCGTGGAAAGGGTGAAATTCATATCCATCAGGATTAAATCGGGAGTTACGGAACGCACCACGTCCATGGCTTCCCGGGGAGAGGGAACTGCCTGCGCTTCATATCCCGCCCGTTTCAGCATAAAGTTGAGTGAAGAGCGCACTACACTGTCATCGTCAATTATCAGAATCATGATTCATGTTCTTTATTTATCAAAGGAAGCATTCTTGTGTTTTACAATACTGCAAATCTACAAAAAATAACCAACCATTTTCATGCTTTTCACTTTTTATTGCCGGATGATTTCATCAAAATCAGCTTCCAGTTCAGTGTTGGTACGGAAATCCCAAAGCGTCAGGCTGCGGATTTGGTAGAAATAATACCAATAATAATAAAGTTCGGAAATATGTTTTTGTCTCGCCTGGTCCTTGGAGTTCTGCGCGTCGTTCAGGTCGAGGGTATTAATCTTGCCTATCAGGAAGGTTTCGATACTGGTCTTGTAGCGTTGCCGGGCGATGGCGTCGGCTTCTTTGGCGATAGTCAACTGTTGCGCCTGGTTATTAAAATGTTCCACCAGAAGGAAAATATCCTGATTGAAGTTTATCTGTTCCTGGCGAATCTTTGAAAGTACCACGTCACGGTTGCTTTTGGCTACACGAACTTTGCCGCGGCGTTTTCCCCAATCCAGGATAGGTATTTTGACGCCTACCTGCACTATCTGGTTATCTTGCAGGTTTTTATAGACGGTGGGGAAGTTACGGTTTTCTCCGGTATATCCTATGCTGGCAAAGAGGTCGACGCTGCGCAGGTTGCCGCGTGCCGTAGCCACTTCGTAGTCGGCTTCCAACTGGCGGCGACGGATATTCTGCGCGAATGAGTTACGTTCGAGCGCTTTGTTCAATACCATATTATATTCCATCTTTGAGCCGTCTACGGCTTCGGGAATGACGGGGCGGAGTATCTCATCCTCTCCTACCCCCAGGAAAGCACGGAGCTGGAACATCTTGGCATTAAGGTCGCTCTCCGCTTCCGTCAAAGCAGCTTTCGCGTTCAGGGCGGAAAGCTTGAGTTGCAGGAGTTCGTTTTCGGAAATCTGCCCCATCTTCCGTTTGGCAAGGGCTACTTCGTAGAGGTGGTCGGCATTCTTCCGGTTCTGTTGGGCGGTGCTCAGGTTCTCGCATGCCAGCAGGAGATTGAAGTAATAGGTGATGGCGCGCATCGTCACTTCTTCGGTAGCGGTGATGAAAGCGGCTTTCGCTTCGGCATAACGCACCGGTTCGATGCGCCTGTCCCACTTGATGTTGTTCACTCCGAAGATGGGTTGGGTAAGTTTCAGGGTTACGGGGACGGACATGAACTGGCGGTCGCCGTCGGAACCGAGCTGCTTCATATAGTCGAGAGAGGAAGTCAGGGAGAGTTTACCACCCGTCAGCCAGATGTTCTGGTCGATGGAAAGTTCGCCGGAAAGCCCCAGCGCACTGTTGCGGACGAAGCTGTAGGAACCGTTGGAGTTCTGGTAGGAGCTGTATGACTTGTTGTAATTGGGCAAAGTGCCGGTAAGGTTGACTTCCGGCAGAAGGTCGGCACGGAAGGTGCGGTATTCCCAATAGGCGGTTTTCAGTTCATTCAAGGCAACAGCCGCATCGACGGATTGCGAACGTGCCATTGCGATGGCTTCATTTAAGGTTATCTCCCTTTCTGTCTGTCCTTCTTTCTGTGCCGACAATGCCAATGGAAGGCAAGCTGCGGCAAGGGCTACTAATATACTTTTCTTTTTCATTATGCACAGTATTTTCCACTAAAGGAGAATCAAACGATGTGCCAAAAGAATAAGCTATTTATTTTCAACCGGTTATAAAATAAATATAGTGTTCATTTTCGAACACTATACGCAAAAACGGACGTTCGGGTTTATTCGCAATAGTTGGGAAGACGCACTGTGAAGCGGGTACCTTTACCCACTTCGGAAGTCACGGAGATAGAGCCTTTCAAGCGTTCGATAATAGTCTGGCAGATACTCAATCCCAGTCCTGCACCTTGTGTAAAGTTATCGACTTTATAGAACCGTTCGAAGATATGCCGGATACCTTCTTCCGAGATGCCGACTCCGGTATCTTCGACAAAGATACGGGTATATCCGAGTTCTTCGTCTTCTTCGTAGCCGAAGGTGATAAATCCGCTGCTCGTAAATTTAGCAGCGTTATTAATCAGGTTATTGACTACCTGCTGCAGACGGACATTATCCGTTTTCAGATATTTCTTGTCGCTTTCGGGCATACGCAATACCAGTTCTACGCCCGATGGCATATTCAGCCGTTGCGAATCGTGGACAGTCTTTAAAAGTAAAGGCAGGTTGTGCTCTGCAAACACAAATTCCATCGTTCCGGACTCGATACGGGACAGGTCAAGAATATCGTTAATCAATGCCAGCAGCAAACCGCAGTTCTTATTAATAGTCGCGATAAACTGGGAGACTTCTTCTTCCGTGAAACTGCTTGTGTCACTCAATAAATCGGAGAAGCCTACGATGGCATTCAACGGGGTGCGAATCTCGTGGCTCATATTGGCCAGGAAAGCGGATTTCAACTTGTCTGCCTGAAGAGCTTTGTCGCGCGCTTCCCGCATTTCCTGTTCGGCCGTCTTATACCGCTGGATGCTTTGGCATACCCCCAATATGCTGTACAGTGAATCCTGCGTCAGACCACTGATAGCGGAAGAACGGTATTCCCACCACTCATATTCGCCATTCGCATTAAGCTGGCGGAAACTCAGACGAGGATTACTGTTGCCCCCTGCCAATGCTTTATCAAACTGCGGAATGATTTCCTTCAAATCATCCGGATGGATAGTACGGTTCATCTCCTCACGAGTGATAGTAGTGACTGATTCGTCATATCCCATCCGTACAAGGAAACCTTGCGGGAAAATAAAACAATTGGCTTTCATATCAAACTGCCAGGGGTATATGGAACTCCCGTCCAATGCCATATCAAAGAAACGCTTCTGCATTTCTTCATCCGAGATATTACGCGCAGAAAGAGCCATACCCGTAATGCCCACTTTCGAATGAATCGGGACTATCTCACCGGATACCGGGAAGTAATTATCACCGTGCACCTCTTTCATAAAAGAACCTTGGGGTATCTGCACGCTTTCTCCCGTACGGGCTACCCGTTTCAACATTTCATGAAGAATGTCCTGCCCTTCATTATAAATATTGAAAATACTGCCTGCCATCATGCCTTCATAAAAACGTCCGCCCGATTCGTACGGCAGATGGAGCATTCTCAATAAAGAACGGTTCGTGAAATGGATATGCAAGTCAGTATCATACGTTATCACGCCATCACGGATGGAGTGGAAGACATTATCAAATTCATTGCGCTGTTCTACCAGTTTGTTCTGTACCAGCAGGCGGGTCTGGGCTTGCACACGTCGTTTGGATTCGCGACGGTTGACACGCATCAGCCATACGACAGATGCTATCAGCAAGGCCAGGATGGACGGATAAAGAAGGATAAAGAGGAATTTGTATTTCTCCCAATAGGGTTCGTTGACAATGGTTCCGCCAACGGCAGTCGCTTTATCAGGATTGACGTGGAAAAATTCCAGTTGCTTGTAGTCGTATATAAATCCCTGTGGGGCTTCCGTTACTCCGATATGCAGGGGAGATGTACCCTTCAATACCTGTGAAGCTCTTTGACCTGCCAGTAACGCGGAAGCATAGGCATCACTGTCATAGGCGCAAAACACCCCGTTGGTCAACCCTACATTTTGGCTTGAAAAGACCGGAGCTTTGGAGTTCTTGCCTACGAACGAGAGGAAAGGAGACCATTTGGGAACTATCACAATACGACCGTAGCTATTGCGCGGATAACAAATCGCAGCAATAATGTGACTGGTGGTATAATTCTGAGTATTATAAATTTTCATGTTATAATCCGGGTTATCCTGTTGGAAGATTTCCCACTCTTCTTCAAAGTCATCGCGACCTTTGTTACTCAGAAAACTATTATCTATCACGCAAACAACATCTTTTCGCTGGGGAAATATCTTTTGCGCATGACGCAAGATGACATCAAAATCGGGGTTTGCCGTGAATCCGCAGACATTGGGATGGGTAGCAAGCAGCCTGTTGTCAGGATACTTGATGCCGAAAAAGACAACCGGAATCTGCAAAGGCAACGAGTCCCCGCATGCGAAAAGCGTATAGAAAGCCTCATCACTCGCCGTTACAATCAAATCCGTCCGACGCTCACGGGCACGCTCACAGAAACGTCGCATGATTACTTTCTCTGAATTAAATGCCCAAAAATCAGCATCCAGATATTCTGTCGTAATATTCACCTTCACCCCACTCTCTCTGAATCCTTTCACCAAACCTTGATTAAGGTCACTGTGCCAAGGAGTCTGGGAAGTATAAGACTGGATAAAGAGTATATTGAATGTACTTTCCGAAGCTGCCGCCCGGACGAGGACAGCTAAAAAGAGAACTACAAACAAGCAGTAATATCGTCTATTCATAAGCAAAAACCTGCATAGTTTTCAGTATTATGCGCACAAAGATAAGTTATTATATTGAAAACAATGCAAATAGCCTTGAATTTTTATTCCTTCCGCAATGCTTCTGCCGGCTGTCTACGGATTGCCTGGCGGACTGGAAACCAAGCATCGGACAATATCATCAAATCCATCAGGAAATAAGTGATACCGAATGTGATAAGAAAACGGATAATTCCCCAATCATAACTTCCTGTATCCGATTTATTTAATCTTCAGTTTATTCTTGTTCTTATATGCACTCATATCATTGACAACCACCTTATCACCCGGCTGCAAACCGCCTGTCACTTCTACATATTCAAAATTGGAATCTCCTAACTGTACTTTACGCTTGACCATCTCTTTCTCGGATGTACAGACAAAAAGTTCGTATTCACCACGTCCCACATAATAAGAGCCATTAGAAATGCGCATCACGTCTTCCTTCACAGCATTCATCACATAGACATCTGTCTTCAATCCCGAACGCAAACGACGGTGATTGTCTTCTGTCAACTGAACAGTGAAGGAGATAACTCCATTCTTGGAAAGCGGTGTCACACTGCTCACGGTTCCTTCCAGTTTGTCACTGCCTATCTTCACAACTGCTTTTCCGCCTGCCGACACGCGGTCACCATACGTATCGGCAATCTCACCTTCTACTTTGAAGTGACTCAAATCAGAGATAACAGCCACCTGCTCGCCTTGCGAAATCTGCGCGCCAATCTGGTTATTAATATAGGTAAGAATGGCTTTGCGGGGAGAGCGTATTTGTGCATCTTCAAAGGTACGCTTCATCTCCGCCAGACTCTTGCGGAAGATATTGAAGTCTAGTTCCTGCACTTTCAGTTCGGCGGCAGCCACTTCCTGTTCATTCTTATATTGCTGTCGGAGTTGTTCGTATTCGAGCTGCGCGACATTATAACTTAGTTCCGCCTGACGGACTTTATCCGTCGTTCCCGCTCCAAGGCTGTCCAGATAGTGTTCATTCCTCAGTTCCACTTTCATCCGGCTCAGTTTCATGGCGGAAACTTTAATCTGCATTGCCATATCGGAAAGTTTGGTCTGGCTGTTGACACGGAGCTGGTCGAGCTTATACTGACGCATTTTCTCTTCGTCCAGAAGTTTCTGATACTGTGTTTCCGTACTTTGAAGGTCAAGTTTCAGAATCGGAGTGCCTACGTCCACACTATCGCCCCCCTTTTTGTAGATTTCGAGGATACGGGAATTGATAGGAGAATTGATAATCTCTTCAAATGCGGGGACTACCCTTCCCGAAGCGCTGACACTTACCTCGACCACTCCTTTATCGACCGTAGAAAGAACCAGCTCTTTCTTCTCCACCCCTGTCCTCAATACAGATATAAGCACACTAATGACAATAATCCCTGCCACCCCTATGGATGAATAACGAATTATCTTTTTATTACGTTCCTTCTTACGCACCTCTTTGGGAATTTCTCTGTCCATATCTTATCGTTTACGATTTTATCATGCATTAATCCGATATTTCATATACCAAATCTGTGCCAGAATCGTAAATCACTGAATAAGAGCCCATAGACAAAAAGAAAGGGTGTCCGAAATCGAACACCCTGTACGGATTTACCGTTCAGAACCAATTGATATCATTGTTACAGTTTCTTTTCCTGTTGAGGAGTTTCCTTCTTTTGTATCAAGTCTTGCCCCAAGTGGGTAGTTGCCTCAACCGCCTCCCTGTCACGGATTTCTTTTGCCTTACGGGCATAGACAATCATACGCATGGACTGGTCGTAAGTGAAATAATTCCATATCCAGTTGAGAAGAACTACTACCTTATTACGTACTCCAAGAATAGAACGCAAATGAACGACCAGCCACATTACCCAGGCAAACCACCCTTGCATCTTCACCTTACTAAATTCCGCAACGGCACGGTTACGTCCCACTGTTGCCATCGAACCCAGATTACGATAATGGAAAGGCTTCATCTCCTGTCCTTTTTCAAGGCGTATCAAGTTTTTCGCCAGCAATTCGCCTTGCTGGATAGCGACTTGTGCCAGTTGGGGATGCCCGTTCGGATAACTTTCGTCGGATGACTGGATGCATTGGTCGCCGATAGCAAACACATTATTCATTCCTTCCACACGGTTGAACGAATCGACCTTGATACGTCCGCCACGTCCTATCAACGAAGCATCCATATTTCCAATAGTCACTCCGGTGACACCACTCACCCATATAAAAGTACGCGTGGCAATCTCAGTACCATCCTCAAGTATGACTTTGTGGTCACGATAATCGGTCACACGCTTGTTCAGCAGTATATTCACACCCATTTCACGGAGAAACTTCTCCACATGGGCTGAAGAATCTTCCGACATTCCGGCCAGCAATCTCGGTCCTGCTTCAATCAGATAGATGTGCATCAGGCTACTGGGCATATCCGGATAATCATTCGGCAATACAAACCTCTTCATTTCAGAAAGTATTCCCGCCACTTCTATGCCGGTGGCGCCACCGCCTACAATAACAATATTCAATAATTCCTGTTGTTCCTGTTTAGTAGAACAAGTAAGCGCACGTTCCAAATTCGCCAAAAGAGCATTCCGCAGTCCCATTGCTTCCGAAACGTTCTTCATCGGCATGGCTTCCTCCTCGATATGCTTGTTACCAAAGAAATTGGTAGTAGTGCCTGCCGCCAGAACCAGATAGTCGTATTCAACTTTCCCTATGGAAGTCTGGATTATATTCTTTTCCGGAAAAATGGCACGTACTTCCGCCATACGGAAATAGAAATCTTTCCGGTGCTGGAAGATTTTGCGGAAAGGGAAGGAAATAGAAGTAGGTTCCATACCCGCCGAAGCCACCTGATATATCAAAGGGGGAAACTGATGATAGTTGTTCTTATCTATCAATACGACTTGGAAGTCTGACTTTCTCAGCTTGTTAGCCAACTTCAGACCACCGAAACCACCGCCTACTATGACGACACGTTTCTTATCACTTTTTGCAATGTTCAGACTCATATTCCAATCATGTTTTATCTAAATAATAACACGCGGATGAGCCATTAAGTTTTTGCGGTATCCAACTTTTATCAAGAAGCGGCTTATCGCAGACGTAACCTGTCTCCCACCTCAGGGACATAGTCACCGTCCTTGCGGTTCATCTTATACAAGTTCTTAAGGCGGATACCATATTTCTGAGAGATGCCGTGCATGGAATCACCGTCTCTCACAATATATACAGTATGAGGTTTGGACGCTTTCTTCTTTTTGGCTTTCAGGTAGATGACATCTCCTTCCATTAAGGTATATTCGCGATGCAAGTCGTTGTACTTCACGAGCTTTTTCCAGCTAATATCCAGTTCCTTGCCCAAGTCCTGGAAAGTGTCCCCACTACGGGCAACGACATAAGCTATGTCATTGGCAATGTAAATCTGATGCGGATTCATCAGCCAGGGATTCTTTCTCAGTTTACGTTCTGAATAAACACCCTTGCGGTCATATTTATACAAGTCGTAGTCTTCAATAATCGTAATCAGACGATTGGCATAGGAAGGATCGGTGGCATAACCTGCTTTTTTCAGTCCACGCGCCCAGCCTTTATAGTCGGTTATATCCAATTTGAAAAGAAAAGCATAACGGGCACCTCTTTTGAGAAAGTCGGAATGGTCTTCGTAAGAGTCACGCGGATGTTTATAGGCACGGAAACATTCGTTGCGCGCGTCATCGTCGTGACGCACCGTACGTCCCCGCCAGCTACTGCCACATTTGATGCCAAAATGGTTGTTGCTCTTTCGTGCCAACTGGCTATATCCGGCACCGCTTTCCAGCAGTCCCTGCGCCAACGTGATACTGGCGGGAATCTTATGAAGTTTCATTTGTTCGACAGCCAAGTCACTATACTTATTTATATATTCGGTATAACGGGCATTCCGTTTCTGTGCTTGCACTCCTGCGGCAAAAAAGAATACGACAGTCAAAAAGACAAGCCTATGCAATTTATTCTCCATTTTCATTCGGATGAGGATTATAGGACACAAAAATCTGAAAAATAATTGGGATTATCAATCTCTTTCCTAACTTTGTAACATTAATTGTAGAAACAAATACCTCAACGCATATGAAAGACCTCATAATTACCGCAGTTATCAAAGTATATCAATATAATGAGTTGAATGAGGCCGACCAGGCACTTATGAAAACAGCCATGGATGCAACAGCACGCAGCTATGCTCCTTATTCTCATTTCTCGGTGGGTGCCGCCGCGCTATTAGGCAACGGAACCGTTGTGACAGGAACGAATCAGGAAAATGCCGCCTATCCGTCGGGACTTTGTGCAGAACGCACAACTCTGTTCTACGCCAATTCCCGGTATCCCGAACAGCCGGTCGTTACTCTTGCCATTGCCGCAAGAACGGAAAAGGATTTTATTGACAAGCCGATTCCCCCCTGCGGTGCTTGCCGTCAAGTGATTCTGGAAACGGAAAAACGATACGGACAGCCTATCCGTATCTTGCTTTACGGCAAGGAATGTATTTACGAAATAAAAAGTATAGGCGATTTACTGCCACTATCATTTGATGCATCAGCAATGGAGGACTAACTATGCTACAACAATATCACACAAAACTAAAAGGAACACTCGCGCTTACAGATTCTTATCTGACAGAGAAAGCATTGCAAAAAGAAAAAGGGCTATATAAATTCATATGGGTACGCAACGGAAGCATCACGGTCGAGATAGACCATCAGGAGATGGTGCTTGCCAAAGATGAAGTAATTTCACTGACCCACCTGCAACATCTCGAATTTAAATCAATTGACGGAGAATACCTGACTTTGCTGTTCAACAGTAATTTCTACTGTATCTACGGAAACGACCATGAAGTATCATGCAGCGGTTTCCTCTTCAATGGTTCGTCCCATCTTATCCGTTTCACGCTGAACGAGAAAGAGCGCATCGAACTGGATACCATCGCAGCAGCATTAGAAAACGAGTTCACCGTTTCCGACAGTTTGCAAGAAGAAATGCTGCGCATATTGCTGAAGCGGTTCATCATCCAGTGTACCCGGATTGCACGCCATCGCATGAATATTACCCGCGAAAAAGAATCCGGTTTCGAGATTGTACGCCAATACTATAACCTGGTTGACGAACATTACCGGACAAAGAAGCAGGTACAGGATTATGCCGATATGCTGCACAAATCACCCAAGACACTATCAAATATCTTTTCGACTTGCAAACTGCCCTCTCCGCTCCGCGTGATTCACGAACGGGTGGAAGCGGAAGCCAAACGTCTCTTGCTCTACAGTAACAAAAGCGCCAAGGAAATTGCTGATATTCTAGGATTCGAAGACCAGGCTTCCTTCAGCCGTTTCTTTAAAAATATGACCGGACAGAGTGCCGGACAGTTCAGAAATACGCAAGAAGGGAAGAATTGATAAGGGATACGGAAGTATTGCCATTTTGGGGGTATCGGAAAAGCACGACCTTTGCGGTGTAAGTTAAACCAATTAAAACCCTACAAAATGAGAGAGAAATTTATCGCTTTACTGACCTTCACTTCAAGTCTGAAAAGTTTCGGTATCAAGTTTATCCGAGTAGCTATCCTGGTGGTATTCGTATGGATAGGCGGATTGAAGTATTTCCATTATGAAGCCGACGGGATTGTTCCGTTTGTAGCCAACAGTCCGTTCATGAGTTTCTTCTATGCCAAAGGAGCTCCCGAATACAAGGAACACAAAAATGCGGAAGGCGCTTTTGTACCGGAAAATCGCGCATGGCATGAAGCAAACAATACATACACTTTCTCTTATGGACTGGGAGCTCTCATCATGAGTATAGGTATCCTGGTATTCCTGGGAATCTTCTCCTCGAAAGCAGGGCTGATAGGCGATACTCTGGCTATTATCATGACGCTCGGCACCCTCTCCTTCCTCGTCACAACTCCCGAAGTATGGGTTCCCAACCTGGGAGGCGAAGAGTTCGGCTTCCCGTTACTGTCCGGCGCGGGACGATTGGTGATTAAGGATATTGTTATACTAGCCAGCGCTGTAGTACTTCTGTCCGATTCGTCACAACGCGTACTCAAAACACTTAAAAAAGACTAATCATACTACTGTAGAGAGTTCTGACTTCTTTGGGACACGGAACAAATCGTATTTCAGACTGTTATATAGTCTAATACAAATCGTTAAACAAAGAAGTTATGAAACAATATGATGCAATTATTATAGGGTTCGGCAAGGCAGGGAAAACTCTGGCTGCCGAACTTTCAAACCGAGGATGGCAGGTTGCCGTCATCGAACGCTCCGATATGATGTATGGGGGCTCTTGTCCGAACATTGCTTGTATCCCGACAAAAAACCTGATACATGAAGCGGAGATTTCTTCCCTGCTGTATTACGAAGATTTTCCGAAACAGGCAAACATGTATAAACAGGCTATTGCCCGCAAAAACCGCCTGACCTCTTTTCTTAGGGAGAGTAATTACAAAAAGTTAAGCCAACGCCCGAACGTGACTGTCTACACAGGAACAGCTTCTTTTATATCTGCCAATACCCTGAAAGTGGCACTCCCCGACGGGGATATAGAACTGCAAGGGAAAGAGATCTTCATCAATACCGGCTCTACTCCTATTATTCCGGCAATCGACGGACTCAAAGAAAGCCGGCATGTGTACACCAGCGCCACTCTTTTGGATATGAATGTCCTGCCCAAACATTTGATTATCGTTGGCGGTGGATATATCGGACTGGAATTTGCGTCGATGTATACCGGATTCGGCAGTAAAGTAACTATCCTCGAAAGTGGCGACCGATTCATGCCCCGCAACGACCAGGATATTGCCCAAAGCGTCAGAGAAGTGATGGAAAGGAAAGGAATAGAAATTCATCTCAATGCCCGTGCACAGTCCATCCATGATACCAATGACGGTGTGACGCTGACTTATTCGGACGTGTCCGACAGCACTCCTTACTTTGTGGACGGTGACGCTATCCTCATCGCCACCGGACGAAAACCTATGATTGAAGGCTTGAACCTGCAAGCGGCAGGAGTGGAAGTGGATGCACACGGAGCTATCGTGGTAAACGATCAGTTGCGTACCACTGTTCCTCATGTATGGGCAATGGGCGACGTGAAGGGCGGATCGCAATTTACTTATCTTTCACTGGATGACTTCCGGATTATCCGCGACCAACTCTTCGGAGATAAAAAACGGGACATCGGCGACCGTAATCCTGTTCAGTATGCAGTATTTATCGACCCGCCGCTGGCTCACATCGGTCTCACCGAAGAAGAAGCCCTGAAAAGAGGTTATTCTTTCAAGGTTTCCCGTTTACCGGCTACTTCCGTAGTCCGCTCGCGCACATTGCAACAGACGGACGGTATGCTGAAAGCTATTGTGAACAGTCACAGCGGAAAGATTATGGGATGCACGCTGTTTTGTGCCGATGCCCCGGAAATAATAAATATCGTAGCTTTGGCTATGAAGACAGGGCAAGAGACTGCTTTTCTACGCGATTTTATCTTCACTCATCCCAGCATGAGCGAAGGATTGAATCAATTATTTGATGTATAAAGACGTAGCAAAAGGGAACAAAAGGATAAAGGCTTTCAGCGATATCGTTGAAAGCCTTCTTTCTGTATGGAAAGGTATAGCGTATGAGCCAATCAATTAGTAACAAACTTCATATAGCTTACCAGCAAACTTGTTTTGGATTAGTACTAAACTTTTTATACACTAATCTCAAACTATAAACAAAGCTTTTGTTTTTATAAATGCAAGTTCCATTTTTATAAATGAAAGCTTTGTTTTTATAAATGCAAGTTTCATTTATAGTTTGTTGTTAGTACAAAACAACTTTACTTCCTAATAACCGGAACTTTCTTATTAATGGAAAGCAACTTTTCTCTTAATGTTCTGTACATGATTTACGGCTAGTTTGAAAAGCTACAATAGTAGGAATAGAAGAATTACCAGCTTCGTGTAAGCCATAAAGTCTGCAAAACGAACAAATAGAATCTGTAAACCAAGCAAACAGAGGTTCTAAATTAAGCAAATAGAGCCTCTGAATTAAGTAAATAGAGGCTCTGATTTGAGTAAACAGAACTTCTAAAAAAACATTTCTGCCGAAACTGCATCGGATTTTACCGGAAAGTGTTATCTTTGCGGCCAAGTTAAACTATATACTTACTACAATGAGAATTTCCAAGTAAGACAACACTTCTAAGTAAACATCACTTTTCATTTATGCTTTTGACTTATCGTTAAGCATCACGAAATCCGTGTTGTTTAGCCAGTATTGTGTTTGTCGCCCCCTTCCCCGTGATTATCTTTCACTATTTCTTTCACTTCAAACCCAATAGACAACCATGCCTATAAGTATTCAACAAATCAGCTATATCCATCCGGATAAAGAAGTATTATTCAGTGACCTCAACTTTGCCATCAGTAAAGGGCAAAAGCTGGGATTAGTCGGCAACAACGGCTGTGGTAAATCGACCCTGATGCAAATTATTGCCGGACAATTATCACCGTCTTCCGGTGTCATTGTCCGACCGGACGACCTTTATTACATTCCACAACATTTTGGACAATATAATTCATTAACTATCGCCCAAGCCTTACATATAGACAGCAAGCAAAAAGCCCTACACGCTATTCTGGAAGGAGATGCCTCAACAGAGAATTTCACACTACTGGATGATGACTGGAATATCGAGGAACGTTCCATCGTCGCCCTCGATTCGTGGGGGATAGGGCAGTTTCCCCTATCCTACCCGCTGCATCTGCTCAGTGGCGGAGAAAAGACCCGTGTCTTTTTAGCGGGTATGGATATTCACACCCCATCTGTCATCCTCATGGATGAACCTACGAATCATCTCGATTCTTCGGGCAGGCAACGTTTGTATGATTGGGTAGAGAAATGGCGCTCAACATTGCTGGTAGTGAGCCATGACCGTACCTTACTCAATCTTCTTCCCGAAATTTGCGAACTGGAGAAACATCAAATCACGTATTACGGTGGGAATTACGAATTTTACAAAGAACAGAAAGCTCTGATGCAGGAAGCCTTGCAGCAACGTATCGAAGAAAAAGAAAAAGCGCTGCGGGCAGCCCGCAAGGTAGCCCGTGAAACGGCAGAGCGAAGGGATAAACAAAATGTGCGTGGCGAAAAAGCCAATATTAAAAAAGGCATTCCACGCATCGTACTAAATGCGTTGCAGGGAAAATCAGAGAAAAGCACCAGCAAACTAAACGGCGTCCATCAGGAGAAAGCCGAAAAGCTGACTGATGAGCGCAACCAACTTCGAGGTTCACTCTCTCCAACGGCTGCGCTAAAGACTGATTTCAACAGTTCTTCCCTGCACAACGGGAAAACGTTAGTTACAGCGAAAAACATTAATTTCGGTTATTATCCTAACCAGAACGACAATGATAGTCAGAACGAGAATGATAATCCAAGTGAAAATAATACCTTCGACAGCAGCAACAGCAGCAACCTGCCAGCGCAACTGCTTTGGCAAGCTCCCATCAGTTTTCAACTAAAGAGCGGCGACCGTCTCCGCATAGAAGGAACCAACGGCAGCGGAAAAACCACTCTTCTGAAAATCATCACCGGACAACTCGAGCCACAGGAAGGAACGCTCACACGGGCAGATTTCTCTTACGTTTATCTGAATCAGGAATACTCTATCATCGACGACCGGAATAGTATCCTCGAACAGGCTTACGCATTCAACAGCCGGAACCTGCCGGAGCACGAAATAAAGATTATTCTGAACCGTTACCTGTTTCCCGCATCCGAATGGGATAAATCCTGCCGGAAACTAAGCGGCGGTGAGAAGATGCGGCTCGCTTTCTGCTGCCTGATGATTAGCAATAATACACCCGATATGTTTATCCTGGACGAACCGACCAATAATCTGGATATACAGAGCATTGAAATCATCACTGCGACTATCAAGAATTATGCAGGTACTGTCATAGCCATTTCACACGATAATTATTTCATTCGGGAAATCGGTATCGACCAACGTATTGTATTAAGTTAATCCATTGATATTTTATCCGATAAAGTCTCAAATATCAATACAGTTTTTTATACCTTCGCAGCGCAAAACAAAAGAAAAAAATAAAATGAGTCAAACAGCACAATCATGGTGGTTTGTCTTTTATAAAGACCAGCTATTACTTGAAAAGAAAGGGAAGGGTATATTTGCCCTTCCCTATGGAGAGATTCCGCCTATCGTTATTAAGGAAGAAACTACGGTACATACTATAACGACACTAGAGGGAAAGAACTGCAAATCTTTTTCCCTCTCTTCACCCATTGAAGAATCAGCACAATATGCAATGATAGGGCTTCGTGCCTCTTATGAGTACCTCCCGCCGGCTCATTATCAGGCGGCGGGAAAAGCGCACGAGATTCTGCACTGGGACAGAAACAGCCGTTTTTGCTCTGCCTGCGGCACTCCTATGGAACAGAAAGAGGACATCATGAAACGTTGTCCGAAGTGCGGTCGGGAAGTATATCCTTCCATTTCAACCGCAGTGCTCGTCTTAGTGAGAAAAGAAGATTCTTTGCTCCTTGTCCATGCCCGTAACTTCAAAGGAACATTCAACAGTCTCGTTGCCGGATTCCTGGAAACCGGAGAGACATTAGAGGAATGTGTAGCACGTGAGGTGAAAGAGGAAACAGGACTGGACGTGAAGAATATTACTTATTTCGGCAATCAGGCATGGCCGTATCCCAGCGGACTGATGGTCGGCTTTATCGCAGATTACGCCGGTGGAGAAATCAAACTGCAAGAGGAAGAGTTAAGTTCCGGAGATTTCTACACACGGGATAACCTGCCGGAACTTCCCCGAAAGCTGAGCCTTGCACGGAAGATGATTGACTGGTGGCTGGAATGTCCTAACAAATAAGCAGGTATGGAAAACATTATCAAAGGTATCCGACAATATTATCCGGTACCCGACAAGTCGCAGGAAGAACTTTCGGCCACATGGAATCGGAAAAAACAATCATAAAACAACCTCATGGAATTATCAACAAAAACACCGCGAATTGATGTAGTAGACGCTCTCAGAGGCTTTGCCGTCATGGCTATCCTCTTGGTACATAACCTGGAGCATTTCATTTTTCCCGTCTATCCGGAAAGTTCTCCCGAATGGCTCACCATTTTGGATGCCGGGGTATTTAACGCAATATTCTCACTGTTTGCAGGAAAATCTTATGCCATCTTCGCCCTGCTTTTCGGATTCACCTTCTATATCCAGTCGCACAACCAGCAATTGAAAGGAAAAGACTTCGGCTACCGTTTTTTATGGAGAATGGTATTGCTGGCAGGCTTTGCCACTCTTAACGCTGCCTTTTTCCCGGCAGGTGATGTCCTGCTTTTGTTTGTTGTAGTCGGCATCGTACTGTTTATCGTACGCAAATGGAGCGATAAGGCTATTTTAATCACTGCTATCCTGTTCTCGCTGCAACCTATTGAATGGTTCCACTACATTATGAACCTTTTCAACCCTGCCTATACCCTGCCCGACTTAAACGTCGGAGCGATGTATGCCGAAGTGGCTGCCTACACCAAAGACGGCAACTTCTGGGAGTTCCTGATAGGTAATGTCACTTTGGGGCAGAAAGCCAGCCTATTCTGGGCTATCGGCGCCGGACGTTTCTTACAGACTGCCGGACTTTTCCTGTTCGGTCTGTATATCGGACGCAAACAGTTGTTCGTCACCACCGAATCTCATCTGAAATTCTGGGTGAAAGCGCTCATCATCGCTGCTATCAGCTTCGCTCCTCTTTACTCTTTGAAAGAGCAAATCATGCAGAGTGACAGCAGCCTGATTCAACAGACAGTAGGTACCGCTTTTGATATGTGGCAGAAATTCGCGTTCACTATCGTATTAATTTCTTCTTTCATTTTACTTTATCAGAAAACCAAGTTTCAAAAAGCCGTCTCCCACCTGCGCTTCTACGGTAAGATGAGTCTGACAAACTATATTTCCCAATCTATCCTGGGCGCCATTATCTATTTCCCATTCGGATTCTATCTGGCTCCTTATTGCGGATATACTCTAAGCCTGGTTATTGGCATTGTTCTTTGCATATTGCAGGTTCAATTCTGTAAATGGTGGCTGTCCAAACATAAACAAGGGCCGTTGGAGACAATATGGCATAAATGGACTTGGATAGGGAACAAATAATGTAAGAACATATAAATAGAATGATTTGAATTATATATAGCTGATAGCTTCCGCATGATTGATTGCCTCCAAATGTTCACGCATGGATTTGTTAACAGGAAAACGAATGCATTTGCAGAATCATTCAATGCAAAAATTAAAGCGTTCAGAACACAGTTTAGGGGAGTCGGAGATATACCATTCTTTATTTTTAGATTATGCAAATTGACAGCGTAAATTTAACATACCCCCAAGTTTTCAGACTGAGCCAATCCTTCCACCACAGAGGACGTAAGTAGTTGAAAAACAAAAGGATTAGAAATTTTCATTCTAATCCTTTCTTGCTTTTGGAGGTTCCTGGCGGATTCGAACCGCCGTACACGGTTTTGCAGACCGCTGACTAAGCCACTCATCCAAGGAACCGTAATTTCTCGTTTGCGGTTGCAAAGGTAGTACAAATTTTGAAATTACCAACTATCCGCAGCAATTTTTCTTTGTACTTTTTTTCTTTACACCACATTCATGTCTCTTCTTCTCCATCATATCCTTTAATTCACAGCCACTTACACAGCTATCGCAAGGATTAGCGCTTTCGCGCGTGCGACGAAAAAAAATATAAATCCCGTATATGACCCGGGCAATACAGAGTACAATCAGTACTCCGACCACCCATTCCTGCCAATTATTCATACAAATAGTCCTCCAATCTGATAAACCGCGAATGAAATAAGCCAAGCTAATGCCGTTGTGTAACCAGCAGCAAAGAGTGCCCACTTCCAACTACCGGACTCCTGCTTGATAGCCGCCAATGCCGCAATACACGGAAAGTAAATCAGCACAAACAACATATAACAGAAAGCAACCAGTGGAGTTATCGGTATCCGCTCCGCCAAACTGGCTTCATCGGCTTCCGGATCGTCTACATACAAAACTCCCAAAGTGCTAACAACCAACTCTTTCGCTCCTACTCCCGAAATCAAGCCGATACCCAGTTTCCAGTCAAACCCCATAGGCGCAATCACCGGCTCTATCGCACGGCCAAGCTGACCTATATAAGAATTTTCCTGCTGTTCGGCTACCGTCTCATATGCGTCATGATTCGGATAATACCCTAAGAACCAAATGATAATAGAAGCAATCATAATAATTCCTCCCATCTTCTTCAAATACTGGGCTCCTTTCTCCCATGTATGACGGAAGATTGATTTAGCTGTCGGCATCCGATAGGGCGGAAGCTCCATCACAAACGGAGTATCGTCACCCTTCACCAAAAACTTGCTGAACAAACGCGCCAATAGCACAGCCAGAAATATCCCAATCGCATAAATACTTAACAACACCAGACTGGCATTGTTCGGGAAGAAAGCCCCTACCAACAACAAATAGATAGGCAGGCGAGCACTGCAAGACATCAACGGATTCACCAGCATCGTAATAAGGCGACTTTTCCGATTCTCAATCGTACGCGAAGCCATAATAGCAGGCACATTACATCCGAATCCCATAATCAACGGAATAAATGACTTCCCGTGCAATCCCATCTTATGCATAATCTTATCCATAATAAATGCGGCACGTGCCATATATCCCGAATCTTCCATCAACGAAATGCAAAAATACAGAATAAGAATATTCGGCAAGAAGACAATAACGCCCCCTACTCCACCGACAATACCGTCAACCAGCATATCTTTCAGCGGTCCTTCAGACATATTATTGCGAATCAAATCGCCAATCTGCTCCACCAGCCACTCAATTCCCATCATCGGATACTCTCCAAGCACAAACGTACCCTCGAACATCAGATACATGAAAAGGAAAAAGATAGGGTATCCCCAAATACGATGAGTGACAATAGCATCCAGTACTTTTGTTGTCTGCGCCTGTTCCAAGTGGTTGTCAGTAAACGTCTCTTTCAGAGCACCGCTGATAAAACCATATTTTGCATCCGTAATAGCCGATTCACAATCTTCATTCATCGTGCTCTGAATACGTTTAGCCATTTTATCACGAATACTGAGAATAGCTTCCGCATTCGGCAAAGTACGCACGAAACTCTCTATGTCCGGATCGTTCTCCAACAGCTTAATAGACAGAAAACGAGTGGAATATTTATGGCGGATAAACTCGTTCTTGGAAACCTCTTCTTTTACAGCATCAATCGCTTTCTCCAAATCGGGACCATGATTGATGTGAATATGCCGGAATACACGTCCGGTTTTCTTATGTTCCCGCACATAATCTTCCAAATGCTCTTCTTCATGTTTTTTCCGGTCTTCCAGGGAATCATGCCATTCGGTCAGGTCTTTAAGCACTTCCGGATTCATATTTCCCTGTTTGTCAAAGAAGTCCACCCCTTCATAGAGATTGATGACAACATGGAACAGCGTATCCAGTCCGCGATTTCTCTTACTTACCGTAGGTAGCATCGGAACTCCGAACAATTTGCTCAACAAATGATAATCCAATGTATTTCCACTGGCTTCCAATTCATCATAAATATTCAGAGCTACCACCATACGGACATTCATGTCGATCAGTTGAGTAGTCAGATATAAATTCCTTTCCAGATTGGAAGAGTCTACCACATTAATAATGACATCCGGAGTTTCGTCGATAATATGACGGCGGACATAAATCTCTTCCGGTGTATATGCAGACAAAGAATAAGTTCCCGGCAAATCGACAATGCGGAAATGATAACCTTCAAAGTCGAAATACCCCTCTTTGGCATCTACCGTCACACCACTATAATTGCCGACATGCTCATGCGCACCGGAAGCCAGGTTAAACAAAGAAGTCTTGCCACTGTTCGGATTTCCGACCAACGCCACATTGATGGTACGACGTTTACCTAACGCCAACCGTTTCATCTCTTCTTCTTTTACAGATATATCTTCAGGCAGCCCTTCATGGTAAATAGTCTCTTCAGCCAGTTTTTTAGCTTCCTCTTCACTGACCACTTCAATCATCTCAGCTTCCTGACGACGAAGAGATATTTCATAACCCAGAACTTTATATTTAATGGGATCCTTCAGTGGAGCGTTCAACAGCACTTCAACTGTCTTACCTTTAATAAAACCCATCTCCACAATACGTTTACGAAAACCACCGTGCCCCAATACCTTAACGATGACACCTTTTTCGCCTGTTTTCAATTCGGACAAACGCATAACACTCAAAATTTTCGGCAAAGATAATTCATAACTTCGGAGCACGCAAATTATTTAGATTGTTTTTAAATAACAGGCATTTTCAATTTCTAAAACCCACTGTCTGCAACTAAAAACAATACCCATTCACTTGAGATACTTTAATAAACTATTATCTTTGCAGCATATGATACAACAACGAATTATACAGTATATAGATAAAGAAGATTTATTTTCTTCCGACAGTAAGATTCTGGTAGCATTGAGCGGCGGTGCCGACTCGGTAGCATTGTTATGCATCCTTCATGCAGCAGGCTATCATTGCGAAGCTGCACATTGCAACTTCCATTTGCGCGGTGAAGAATCGAACCGCGACGAGCAATTTGTCCGCCAACTATGCAGAAAATATGAAATCCGCCTGCACACTGTTGATTTTGACACTACCCGATATGCAGCCGAAAAACATATTTCCATCGAAATGGCCGCCCGAGAATTACGTTACAACTGGTTCGAAGAAATAAGAAACGAATGCCAGGCCGATGTCATAGCCGTTGCCCATCATCAAGACGATAGCGTGGAAACGATATTGCTGAATCTAATCCGTGGAACAGGAATTACCGGATTATTAGGAATACGTCCCCGCAATGGAGTAATCGTGCGCCCTTTACTTTGTATCAACCGGGAAGAAATCCTGCATTACCTGCAAAGCATCGGGCAGGATTATGTGACCGACAGCACCAATCTGGAAGACGAATACACCCGTAATAAAATCCGGCTCAACCTCCTTCCTCTCATGCAGACCATGAATCCATCGGTAAAAAACAGCCTGATAGAAACAAGTAATTATCTGAATGACATATCTGTTATATATAATAGGTATACAGAAGAAGCCAAAGCAAGGATAGTCACGACAGAAGGCATCCGAATCCACGAATTATTAAAAGAGCCGGCACCCGAAGCTCTTTTGTTTGAACTCCTGCATCCTCTGGGCTTCAACTCCGCACAAATCAGAGATATTGCCAACTCACTTCACGGACAACCGGGAAAGCAGTTCAACAGCAAAGAATGGAGAGTAATCAAAGACAGGGAACTCCTTTTATTAGAAAGCATCCGGCCGGGAAACAGAGAGGGACTCCCTTTCCAAATCATCAAAGAGGAAAAAGAATATACATCAGACTTTCAGATTCCACGAGAAAAAGGAATTGCCTGTTTTGATGCAGACAAGCTGAATGAAGAAATTTCTTACCGGAAATGGCAGACAGGAGATACTTTTATCCCTTTCGGAATGAAAGGAAAGAAAAAAATAAGCGATTATCTGACCGACCGCAAATTTTCTATCAGCCAGAAAGAACGCCAGTGGGTACTCTGTTGCGGAGAACGCATTGCGTGGCTGATAGGTGAACGGACAGATAACCGCTTCCGTATTGATGAAACGACCAAACGTGTCGTTATCTATAAAATAGTCTGAGGTAATTTCTGTTTCTTAAAACAATCAGACAGCAAGGCAGCAAAAGGAGTATCATATACTCTGGCCTTTTTTGTGCAAGCCTTTACGCAGGCACAACACTTGATACATTTGGCCTCATCCGTATGCAACTCGTCACCCTTGGTAATAGCTCCTGCCGGACAACGAACCACGCATAATCCGCAATGAGTACATAAGTTTTCATCTTCCACCCAAGGAGTGCGGGGAAGCGGCGTACCGCTTTTACGCAATTTAATGACCTTTCTCAGAAAACGGAACAAAGGAAAGAAAGGTTGTCCCGGACGTTTAATAGCGCGTACATCTACCGGATAAAGAGTATCCATATTACCGGCCGCGTTTATTTTCTCCATAATCTTTTTCCCAAATTCCGCAGCAAAAGCCAGATCAGAGTCATTAGGACGTCCGACAGCAATCGGGTGTTCATCGGTACTATACGAATGTTCTCCGATAAAAGTCGCCCCGGCAATCACCTTCATACCATGCGGTACGGCAAAAGCATCCAACTCCATTAAAGCTTTTTCGTAAGCGCGGTTTCCATAAACCACTACAAGAACGGTGGGAGTATCCAGACCGCGGATACCCTGCAAACGTTCCATTGCCAAAGGAGCCACATGCCCCCCATACACAGGAACCACAATAATAGCCAATGCAGACGCAGGAATTACAATTTCCTCAGTAGCCTGTTGAGTGACATTTATGGGAAGAATATTTTTTATGCCTGCTCCGTGAACAATCGCCTCAGCTATTTGTTTTGATGTATGTGTAGGCGAAAAATAAATTAAATAAGCTTCATTTACTGTCATACTATTTTCTTTTATCTAGCAAAGATACACTTTTACGTGGAAAAAAATGGTTGATTGTTCATGAAACCAAAAAAAATTATTATCTTTGCCCCGTTGAAACATTCTACGATTCAACACATACATCCCTAATTCATAATAAAAAACAAAACGTATGCTTGCATATCTGTAGCTATAAGCTGTAGTAATGCTGTCCGTAATTCAGCTAAAAGAAATATTAATAACTTACCATACTATATGTATAACATTATCCAATTAAACGACAAAGATCTGTCGGAGCTTCAAATTATTGCCAAAGATTTAGGCATAAAAAAAGCAGACTCATTCAAAAAAGAAGACCTTGTTTATAAAATACTCGATGAACAGGCAATTGTAGGAGCTACCAAGAAAGTGGCCGCAGACAAGCTCAAAGAAGAGCGCAAAGACGATAAGAAAAAACGTTCACCGCGTGTAACTCCTGCCAAGAAAGAAGACAAGGCGGCTTCCGCAACCAAGGGCGGAGAAATTACAAAAGCCAAAGAGACTACTCCTGCTAAGGCACAACCTTCCAAAGAGGCTGGTACAAACAAAGAAAAAGAAACTCCTGCCGTTGAAGCCAAAGCTGAAAATGCTGCCGCTCCCAAACGTAAAGTAGGCCGTCCACGCAAGAATGCTGACACTACTGAGAAAAAAGAAGTAGAGAATGTTAAGCCGGCAGTAGCTGTCAAAGAAGCGGAAGCTAAACCTGTTGTCGCAGCAGCAAAACCTGCTGAGACTGCACAGAAAGCAGTTCCGGCACAACAACCTGCTGAAAAGAAGGAGACAACCAATAAGCCGGTTGCAGAAGCAAACAAGCCTGATGCCGAGAAGAAAGTAATAGCAAAACCACAAAAAAAAGTTGCACCTGTTATTGACGAAGAAAGCAATATCCTGTCCAGTGCAGACGATGATGATTTCATTCCAATCGAAGATCTGCCTTCTGAAAAAATAGAGCTCCCTACCGAATTGTTCGGTAAATTCGAGGCTACCAAGACAGAACCGATACAGGTTGCACCCGAACAACCGTCTCATTCCCAGCAGCAATCCCAACAACAGCAGCAATCGCAGCAGCAACGTCCGCGCATTGTTCGCCCGCGTGACAACAACAATAATAACAATAACGCTACCAACAACAATAATTTCCAGCGTAACAATAACCAGAATCAGAACCAACAGCGCCTGCCTATGCCGCGTGCCACTCAGCAGAACAATGCAAACGAACACCTTCCGGCACAACAACCGCAGGAGCGCAAAGTTATTGAACGCGAAAAACCTTACGAATTTGACGATATCCTCAATGGAGTAGGCGTTTTGGAAATCATGCAGGACGGATACGGATTCCTGCGTTCTTCCGATTACAACTATCTTTCTTCTCCGGACGACATCTACGTATCACAGTCACAAATCAAACTGTTCGGTCTGAAGACCGGTGACGTAGTAGAAGGCGTTATCCGCCCGCCCAAAGAAGGAGAAAAATACTTCCCGCTGGTCAAAGTATCGAAAATCAACGGACGTGACGCAGCTTTTGTTCGCGACCGCGTTCCTTTCGAACACCTGACACCTCTCTTCCCGGATGAAAAGTTCAAACTTTGCAAAGGCGGTTATTCAGACTCCATGTCAGCCCGTGTCGTAGACCTTTTCGCTCCGATCGGTAAAGGCCAGCGTGCATTGATCGTAGCCCAGCCAAAGACCGGTAAGACTATCTTGATGAAAGATATCGCCAACGCAATCGCAGCCAACCATCCGGAAGTGTACATGATTATGCTGTTGATTGACGAACGTCCTGAAGAAGTAACCGACATGGCACGCAGCGTCAATGCGGAAGTTATCGCCTCCACTTTCGACGAACCGGCAGAACGCCACGTGAAAATCGCAGGTATCGTACTGGAAAAAGCAAAACGCCTGGTAGAGTGCGGTCACGATGTAGTTATCTTCCTCGATTCTATTACCCGCCTGGCACGTGCATACAATACAGTTTCTCCGGCATCCGGCAAAGTGCTTTCCGGTGGTGTTGACGCTAATGCACTGCACAAGCCCAAACGTTTCTTCGGCGCTGCACGTAATATAGAGAACGGCGGCTCACTGACCATCATCGCTACCGCCCTGATCGACACCGGCTCCAAGATGGACGAAGTTATCTTCGAAGAATTCAAGGGTACAGGCAACATGGAGTTGCAACTCGACCGCAACCTGTCCAACAAACGTATCTTCCCTGCTGTCAACATTACCGCATCCAGCACTCGTCGCGACGACCTGCTGCTTGACAAGACAACGCTTGACCGTATGTGGATCTTACGCAAATATCTTGCCGACATGAATCCGATCGAAGCAATGGATTTCGTAAAAGACCGTTTGGAAAAAACCAGAGACAACGACGAGTTCCTGATGAGCATGAATAGCTAATCAACGGAAAACGATAAATAGTGACCAGGACATAAAAAACATCCTAACCACTATTATTCAGGCACGGATTATACGGATAGCGCAGTTCTTATTTTACCAAAACCGCGATTTCCATATAATCCGTACTTTATTTATATATTAAATTTTATTTGCGCCCCCTCTTCTCTTTTTTCAAAATTCCACTTTTGTACAAAATCCTTTCATTTACGTCCAAAACCACCCCTCTACCCTTTTTTACATTTCCTTTTTTTCTACTTTTGTTCCAAAATCAATATTACTTAATTCTAACCAAGAATGAAAACGATTTATCCTTTCATGGGTTTGGCCCTATGCGGCATAACAGCCCAGGCACAAGAAAAGCCGAATTTCCTTATTATCCAATGCGACCATTTGACGCAACGTGTCGTAGGTGCCTACGGCCATACACAAGGTTGCACCCTTCCCATTGACGAAGTTGCTTCGAGAGGAGTCATCTTCTCCAATGCTTATGTAGGCTGTCCTCTCAGCCAACCTTCACGTGCGGCTTTATGGAGCGGCATGATGCCTCATCAAACCAATGTGCGTTCCAATTCCAGCGAACCGGTCAATCCACGCATACCGGAAAGCGTACCGACTTTAGGTAGTCTTTTCTCCGAGAACGGTTACGAAGCCGTACATTTCGGAAAGACCCACGACATGGGGTCACTCAGAGGATTCAAACATAAAGAACCGGTAGCAAAACCATTTACCGATCCTGAATTTCCTGTCAACAACGACAGCTTTCTGGATGTGGGAACCTGCGAGGACGCAGTAGCCTATCTGAGCAACCCGCCCCAGGAACCTTTCATCTGCATAGCCGATTTTCAGAACCCTCACAATATCTGCGGATTTGTAGGAGCTAATGAAGGCGTGCATACAGATCGCCCCATCAGCGGCACTCTTCCCGAACTGCCTGCCAATTTTGATGTCGAGGACTGGAGCAACATCCCCACTCCGGTACAGTATATTTGTTGCAGCCACCGCCGAATGACACAGGCTTCCCATTGGAGCGAAGAAAACTACCGCCACTACATCGCAGCTTTCCAACACTACACGAAGATGGTATCCAAACAAGTAGACAGCGTGCTGAAAGCACTTTACTCTACACCTGCCGGAAAAAATACCATCGTAGTCATCTTAGCCGACCACGGTGACGGAATGGCTTCGCACCGCATGGTGACCAAGCACATCAGTTTCTACGACGAAATGACAAACGTTCCGTTCATCTTTGCAGGTCCTGGCATCAAACAACAGAAAAAGCCGGTAGACCACCTGCTCGCACAGCCCACGCTCGACCTTCTGCCTACTCTTTGCGACCTGGCAGGAATTTCCGTTCCGGCAGAGAAAGAAGGAATCAGCCTTGCCCCTACCCTAAAAGGAGAAAAACAAACGAACACCCACCCGTATGTCGTCTCCGAATGGCATAGTGAATATGAGTATGTGACAACACCCGGACGCATGGTACGCGGGCCAAGATACAAATACACCCACTATCTGGAAGGCAACGGAGAAGAGTTGTACGACATGAAAAAAGATCCGGGAGAACGCAAGAATCTCGCCAAAGACCCTAAATACACCAAGGTCCTGGCAGAACACCGTGCAATGCTCGATGACTACATCGCCCGGACAAAAGACGACTATCGCAGCCTGAAAGTAGACGCCGACCCACGATGCAGAAATCACACCCCGGGTTATCCAAATCACGAAGGCCCCGGAGCACGTGAGATTCTCAAAAAAAAATAAAATAATAAAAAGAGCGGAGATTTCTTTGTAATCTTCGCTCTTTTTATTTCTTTTGCACATCATCTGACAAACAAACAACTTAATATCAAGTGAATAAACACAGATATCATACTATTGCAATCGTTGCAGCCATGCTTATACCGGCAACTCTGCATGCAGCGTACAGCAATGCAGAACGCATCGCTCTATTGCAGTCATTGCTCGACTACAACGTACCATTCAGCACTGAAGTACCGATAGACAGCATCATCAAATGGGAAAAGATACTGGAACCCGAACTGGAACAACAGCAACAATACTCACTTCTATTCCAACTAAAACACCTGACCGTCCAGGCATTAATTACAAAAGGCAATATCAGTCTGGCCATAGATAAAGCCAACCTGATGTACCAAAAAGCTAAGGACATGAATTACGCGCCGGGAACAGCACTCTCACTGCAGGCCATTGGAAACACTTATCAAAGCTCGTCAGCCGCCGTCGCAGCCATCGAATCTTACGAAGAAGCACTGGAAGCTGCACGCAAAATTCCTAACGCAACCCCATACACAAAAACAATCCTATCCCAACTCATTCTGACCAAGCTCAAATATCGCCAACTGACAGATATAGGAAATTATATCCGGCAACTCAAATCCCTCTCCGACAAAAGCAAAAATCGTCAGGACGCCTTTTACCTGGCCTATTGCCAAGCATTCTACAACATACAGACGCGCCATCTTCCGGAAGCATTAACTTATCTGCAACAAGCCGACTCAATCAATCAGCATTCCGCCAATTCCTACTATCTCCTGATGACTAAGTATCTGTATTCCCGCTACTATACCGAATCCGAAGATTATATTCAGGCATTAAAGATATTTGACGAAACACCTTTGCACATAAGCACTGCAGCTTCATACAATTCCATTCCTATCCAGCAAGAACGCGCACAAATACTGGCACTGATGGGCAAAAACGAGGAAGCCTGCGAAACTTATGAATCATTGAATGCCATCAAAGACTCTTTGGAAACCTTGAATTACATCCGCCAAATCAATGAACTGCATACACTTTACCAAATTGACAAAAAGGAGTTAGACAGCCTGAACAGGCAGAAAACAATCCTCTATTGGAGTTGGTTTACAATCCTGTCCATAGTCACGCTAATCATATTTTTCATCTTCCTGATAAAGCGCAGCAATAAAAGGCTGCGGCAATCGCAATTAAAACTGGGAAAAGCCAAAAAACAGGAAGAAAACTCCATCCGGACGAAAAGCCTGTTCCTGTCTAATATGAGCCATGAAATCCGCACGCCACTCAACGCGCTGTCCGGTTTTTCCTCTATCCTGACGGAAGAGTCCATCGACAATGAAACCCGGCAGCAATGCAGTGATATTATTCAGCAGAATTCCGAACTGCTGCTCAAGCTAATTAACGACGTTATCGACCTGTCCAGCCTTGAAGTCGGTAAAATGACATTCAAATATGAGCAATGTGACGCAGTAGCTATATGCAGAAACGTAATCGACATGGTCGAAAAGATAAAACAGACCAATGCGGATGTCCGCTTCTCCACCTCACTCCGGAAATTGGAATTGACAACGGACAATGCCCGATTGCAACAATTATTAATCAACCTGCTCATCAACTCCACTAAATTCACCCCGCAAGGCTCCATTATCATGGAATTGGAGAAGCAAACAGAAGATATAGCCTTGTTTTCCGTGACCGATACAGGCTGCGGAATCACCAAAGACAATCAGGAAAAAATCTTCAACCGTTTTGAGAAATTGAACGAAAACGCACAAGGCACAGGGCTCGGCCTGTCTATCTGCCAACTTATCATCGAGCAACTGGGAGGCCGGATATGGATTGACCCGGATTACGATAAAGGCGCGCGTTTCCTGTTTACACACCCCATCCATCGCCACAACCAACCAGAAAAGGAGAAAGCAGAATGAAACAGACCATACTCCTGATAGCCTTATTATGTTGTACCCTGACCGGAAAGGCCGGTACCGAAGCAGCATCCGAATCAGACAGCCTGCTGAAAGTATTGCAAACCTTACCTCGTGATACCATGCGTCTGAATGTCCTGAACCAAATTATCAGAATAGAACAGAACAACCACCAATGTATCCAATACTCAGATACATTACTGAAAGAAGCGCTACGGCTGGAAAATGACAAATACGCCGGCATGGCAGCATATTATCACGTCCTGTATTATTACAATCACAGCAAACAGGACAGTGTAGCCAAATGGATTACCACTATGGAACCCTATATCCGGAAATCTAAGATTTGGGGCTTTTTCTTTGACGCCAAACGCTTCCAAATAGACCTGTACACCTACAATGAACAATACGAACTGGCTATCAGCGAAGCAAAAAAGATGAAGCAGCAAGCCGACAAACAGAATTGCAGCCGGGGAGTCATAGCCGCTTACCAATGTCTGAGCAATGCCTATATCGGCAGCCAGCGCTGGGACAAAGGTATCGAATCGTTAGAAAACGCCTACCAGATGCTTACCGCCCAAGAGAATCCGGTGGTTCGTATCTCGGTACTGTCACAGTTGGTATCCGTCACCAAAGAAAAGAAAGACAACAAAAAAATGCTCAAATACTTGCAGGAACTGGAGAATGTACTGGATAAACACATCAGTAAAAATCCGTCTTTAAAAGAAGGGTTTGCCGATGTATATCTTTTCAATGAGCTTTTCTACACCTATTATTATCTGAATATCCATCAGCCCAAACGAGCTTACCTCCATCTGCAAAAATCCGGAAAATACTTGAACGAGGACACCTATTTCATGTACAAAGTACTTTATTTCGATACCCATGCCAAATATTATCAGGAAATAGGAGAATATATGCAAGCATCAGATTATATCGACACGACATTGACGATGCTGAAAAAGGATTTCACCAGTGACTACGCCGAACAACTGCTCGAAAAGGCAAGAATCTGGAAACAGGCGGAGCAAAGCGAGAAAGCCATCCCTTTGTACGAGCAGGCACTGGCCATTAAAGACTCGGCCGCAACCGTACTCTCCAACACCCAAATGGAACAGATAAAAAACAAATACCATACAGAAAGAACAGAACTGGAACAAGAAAAGCAAAACAACAAAACCCAACTAAGCTATCTGATTTTTATTTTTGTTATTCTGATTTTGCTATTTATCTTCATGGCACGGCTTTTCACAGTGCGAAAAGCATTGAAGCACTCGGAAAACGAAATACGGAAAGCAACAGAAAACGTACGGAAAACAAATGAAATAAAGAACCGCTTCCTTTCGAACATGAGTTATAATATCCGCACTCCGCTCAATAATGTAGTAGGCTTCTCACAACTCATCGCCTGCGAACCTGATATAGACAAGGAAACGAGACAGGAATACTCCAATATCATCCACAGAAGTACGGAAGTACTGATGAGGCTCGTCAATGATGTCCTCGACCTGTCCCGTCTGGAAGCTCAAATGATGAAATTCCAGCTACAAGATTATGACATTATCGAATTATGCAAGGAAGTATGCTACATGGCACATATAAAGAATGAGCAAACAGGCATCAAGGTTCAGTTCTCCGCCGATACGGATTCTCAAATAATCCGTACCGATACGGCACGGCTGACACAGGCATTGCTTAGCACACTGGTTTATCCGCAGGGAAAAGAACAGCAACAAGAGCGGAACATCCGTTTTACGGTAAGCCGTAGCGGAAATATGATTCACTTCCGTATATCCAACTCCCCTTTAGCGGAACGTGCTTTCGTATCACAGGAAACCATCATCCGGCATGACATCAACCGATTATTGCTGAAACACTTCGGCGGCGACTACCTCGCTGATAATAAAACTTCCGAAGAACCGGAAATAGTTTTCATCTACCCCATTACTTCCGAATCGAAATAAAGCGCTATCTTTGCAAAGTGTAAACTTAAACGCTTAATTATGTATACCAACAAACAGATTTGGAGTGTCAGTTATCCGATACTACTGAGCTTGCTGGCACAAAATGTTATCAATGTCACCGACACGGCATTCCTTGGACACGTGAGTGAAGTAGCCCTCGGAGCTTCTGCCATGGGCGGATTATTCTATATATGCATATTCACCATCGCATTCGGATTCAGCACCGGTTCGCAGATAGTCATTGCAAGACGCAATGGCGAGGGACGCTATACGGATGTAGGCCCGGTCATGATTCAAGGAATCATGTTCCTGTTTGCCATGGCACTGATACTGTTCGGCTTCACCAAAGCCTTCGGAGGAAACATCATGCGACTGCTCGTCTCTTCAGAATCCATCTACGAGGGAACAATGGAATTTCTCGACTGGCGTATCTACGGCTTCTTCTTCTCCTTCATCAACGTAATGTTCCGGGCATTATACATCGGCATCACCCGCACCAAAGTACTCACAATCAACGCCGTCGTCATGGCATTGACAAATGTGGCACTGGACTATGTGTTAATCTTCGGAAAGTTCGGCATGCCGGAAATGGGTATCAAGGGAGCCGCCATCGCATCCGTACTGGCCGAAGCCTCTTCAATTCTCTTCTTCCTGATTTACACGTACATTACAGTCGATTTGAAAAAATATGGCCTGAATCGTCTGCGCTCGTTCGACCCCGCGCTGCTGATGCGGATTCTCAGCATTTCCTGTTTCACGATGCTGCAATATTTCCTGTCGATGGCTACCTGGTTCGTGTTCTTTGTAGCCGTAGAGCGACTGGGACAACGCGAACTGGCAATTGCCAATATCGTCCGAAGCATCTACGTCGTGCTGCTGATTCCGGTCAATGCACTGGCAACCACCGCCAACAGCCTAGTGAGCAACGCTATCGGCGCAGGAGGAATCCGATTCGTGATGCCGCTTATCAATAAAATCGCCCGGTTCTCGTTCTTCATTATGCTGGGACTCGTTGCACTGTCGGCACTGTTTCCGCAGTTCCTGCTTTCAATCTACACCAGCGAGGTTGCGCTTATCACAGAGTCCGTCCCCTCGGTCTATGTGATTTGCATCGCCATGCTCATCGCGTCGGTAGCCAACGTCGTATTCAACGGCATCTCCGGCACAGGAAACACGCAGGCCGCCTTATTACTCGAAACAATTACAATCATCATCTACGGTTCATACATCATATTCATCGGAATGTGGCTGAAAGCCCCCATTGAAATCTGCTTTACGATTGAGATAGTGTATTATACCTTGCTGTTGATTACAAGTTATATTTACCTCAAAAAAGCAAAATGGCAGAATAAAAAGATATAAATCCGAGAGATTTTTGTACATTTGCAGGCTCAAATATTAATCAGTAATTAAACAACTATGTTCGATAATTTAAGTGAAAGACTGGAACGGTCATTCAAGATTCTGAAAGGTGAAGGCAAAATCACCGAAATCAACGTGGCGGAGACGCTGAAAGACGTACGCAAGGCACTTCTTGATGCCGACGTAAACTACAAGGTTGCAAAGAATTTCACCGATACGGTGAAAGAGAAAGCTCTTGGTCAGAACGTACTTACGGCTGTAAAACCGAGCCAGTTGATGGTGAAGATTGTGCACGACGAGCTTACCCAGTTGATGGGTGGAGAGACAGCCGAAATCAATATCGAATCCCGTCCGGCAGTCATCCTGATGTCAGGTTTGCAAGGTTCGGGTAAGACTACTTTCTCCGGTAAGTTGGCACAAATGCTGAAAAGCAAGAAGAATCGCAAACCGTTACTGGTAGCCTGTGACGTTTACCGTCCGGCAGCTATCGAACAGTTGCGTGTACTGGCAGAACAAATCGGAGTTCCGATGTACTGCGAACTGGATAGCAAAAATCCGGTAGAAATCGCACAGCACGCCATCCAGGAAGCAAAGGCCAAAGGATATGACCTCGTCATTGTCGATACAGCCGGACGTCTGGCGGTAGACGAACAGATGATGAACGAAATTGCCGCCATCAAAGAAGCGATTCGCCCGGACGAAATCCTGTTCGTGGTAGACTCCATGACCGGACAGGATGCCGTAAACACAGCCAAAGAATTTAATGAACGCCTTGACTTCAACGGTGTGGTACTGACAAAATTGGATGGTGACACCCGTGGTGGTGCGGCCCTTTCTATCCGTTCGGTAGTCAACAAGCCAATCAAGTTTGTAGGTACAGGAGAAAAACTGGAAGCAATCGACCAGTTCCATCCTGCCCGTATGGCCGACCGTATCCTCGGTATGGGTGACATCGTTTCACTGGTAGAACGTGCTCAGGAACAATATGACGAAGAAGAAGCCAAACGCTTACAGAAGAAGATTGCCAAAAACCAGTTCGACTTCAATGACTTCCTCGGCCAGATAGCTCAAATCAAGAAGATGGGTAACCTGAAAGACCTTGCTTCCATGATTCCGGGAGTAGGCAAAGCCATCAAGGATATTGATATCGACGACAATGCTTTCAAGAGCATCGAAGCCATCATCTACTCCATGACTCCGGCAGAACGCTCCAATCCGGAAATTCTGAACGGTTCACGCCGCACCCGTATTGCCAAAGGTAGCGGAACAACGATTCAGGAAGTAAACCGCCTGCTGAAACAATTTGACCAGACCCGTAAGATGATGAAGATGGTAACCAGCAGTAAAATGGGCAAGATGATGCCGAAGATGAGAAAATAAGAAGCATCCATTTTAATTCTAAATAAAAAAGAGGAAGCCGTGGCGAGCGTGGCTTCCTCTTTTTATTATAACAGACATAGCCTTTCTCTAATTTTCGGGGCATCCCATCACTATTTGATTGTAACGATTACAATTTTATAAAGATTTTAGGTGTTTATTCGTTTTTATTTCATTACTTTGCAAAAGATTACAAACAAAAACACAAGTATGCGTTACATCTATACGACAGGATATATATTATTAGCAGTTGCCATACAGCTATTTACAGGAAACTTCCCCGTTTCCTTCCTTGCCTTTCCGCTCAACATCATCTTTGCGGCAATATGGTTCCTCATACTCCGGACATTATATAAGGAATACAAAAATTCAGGCTTCACCCGTTTTCTTTGCTCACCTCAGACCAGTGCGCTATCCATTGGATTATTTATCGGCGGCTGCCTGGTGATAGGTCTTCTCCCCCAACTATCGGACACAGCGGCAAAGGCGCGCGAAGGTATTCCTGCCCTGCTGGGGTGTTATAATTTCATGACCGGCTGGATTTTTATAGCCATACTTCTCCTATTGTTAAGTAATCTCGGCATGATTACCATCCACGCCTTCCAACACCGCAAACAAGCACGGTGGCGCTTCGTGCTGAACCACGCCGGACTATGGCTCGCCCTATTTGCCGGATTCTTCGGAAGCAGTGATACCCGGACACTACGCATACCTGTATATAAAGGTGAACCGGCACGCGAAGCGTTCGATATGAACGGCGCGCCGCATTATCTGGATTATGAAATAGAGCTCGACTCCTTTGCCGTAGAATATTACCCGAACGGACATCCTTCCCGCTTTGCGGCAAATGTACGTCTGGGAGATGAAAAAGTAGTGCTCGAAGTGAATCACCCTTACGCCTGTCGGTTGGGAGAAGATATATACCTCACCGGCTATGATGTGATGAAAGGCAACGGCAGTGAATATTGCATCTTGCAAGTAGTAAAGCAACCCTGGAAATATGTGATAGTGGCAGGCATCCTGATGATGCTGGCAGGAGCGATTCTATTATTCATTAAAGGACCGGAGAAAGTATGATAAACTGGGATAATTTCTATGTATTTGCAGCAATATCCGTCTGCTTGTGGTTGGCAGGAGCTGTATCCGCCCTTCGTTCGTCAACGAAGAGCAAGACGGCAATAGCCTTTACATCATCCGGCATCATTGTTTTGGGCATCTTCATTGCCGGATTGTGGATATTTCTTCAACGCCCGCCTTTGCGCACCATGGGAGAAACCCGGCTATGGTACTCTTTCTTCATGGGAGTGGCAGGACTGCTTACTTATATAAGATGGAAATACCGTTGGATTCTGTCTTTCTCGACACTCCTCTCCACCGTATTCGTCATCATCAACCTGATGAAACCCGAGATACATGACCAGTCACTGATGCCGGCGTTGCAAAGCATATGGTTTATCCCGCACGTCACGGTGTATATGTTTTCCTACTCGGTACTGGGATGCGCCTTTATCATTGCACTGACCGGATTATTCCGCCACAAGGAAGAATACCTGCATACGGCGGACAATCTTGTCTATGCCGGAGTAGCCTTTCTTTCCATCGGAATGCTTCTCGGCTCTCTATGGGCAAAAGAAGCCTGGGGAAACTACTGGAGCTGGGACCCGAAAGAAACCTGGGCAGCTATCACCTGGATGGGATACCTGCTCTATATACATCTCCGTCTTTTCAGAAAAACCGGACGGAAATGTCTGTATGCCTTGCTCATCATCTCCTTCCTGGCTCTGCAAATGTGCTGGTATGGAGTGAACTACTTGCCGGCCGCCCAACAAAGCGTGCATTTATATAATCGTAATAACAACTAATTAAAATCAAATGTGAAATGAAAAAAGGTACAAAACTAATTGTAGCACTGTTGGTCGTAGTGGCAGCACTGGCAGTCACCTACCGGCTTATGCACCGGGTGCCTTCCAGTGATTTGGAAGCAAACGCCCAGATGCAGCAAATCATTACGGATGCAGGATGCCTGAGATGTCATACATCGACTCCCGATTTACCGTTTTACGCAAGTATGCCCGTAGCCGGAAAAATCGTGATGGAAGATGTGAGCGACGCTTACCGTGCTTTCGACATGACTCAGATGGAGAAAGATTTGAAAGAAGGCCGTCCTATCAATCCGGTAGACCTGGCAAAAGTAGAGAAAGTAATCCTTGACGGAAAAATGCCGCAAGCAAAGTATTATCTCGTACACTGGGGCTCTTCTTTCAACGATGCCAAAAAAGAAGTGGCACTCAGTTGGGTGAAAAACCATCGCATGGGACTATACACAGACCTGGCAGTCGCACCCGACTTTATTAACGAACCGGTTCGCCCCATCGCCGACTCTATCGCAGTAGATGTCCGCAAAGTAGTACTTGGCGAATTGTTGTACCATGACACCCGCCTGTCGGCCGACAATACCGTATCCTGTGCCAGTTGTCACGGACTGGATACCGGTGGTGTAGACAACAAGCAATATTCCGAAGGCGTAGGCGGTCAGTTTGGCGGTGTGAATGCCCCGACAGTCTACAATGCAGCCTACAACTTCGTCCAATTCTGGGACGGACGTGCCGGAACACTTGCCGAACAAGCTGCCGGCCCCCCGTTGAACCCGGTAGAAATGGCTTGCGAGTCTTTCAATCAGATTATCGACAAACTGGCAGAAGACAAGAACTTTGTCCTGGCATTCACCGAAGTATATCCCGACGGACTCAGCGAGAAGAATATCACAAACGCAATCGAGGAATTTGAAAAGACATTGCTGACTCCCAACTCACGCTTCGACCGTTATCTGAAAGGTGAAAAAGAAGCTATCTCCACAGATGAAATCGCCGGATACGAGCTTTTCAAGAAATACGATTGCGCCACTTGCCACGTAGGGGAAATCCTGGGCGGACAGTCTTACGAACTAATCGGTGTAAAAGGTGATTATTTTGCCGAACGACAGGCAGAAATGACCGAAGAAGACAACGGACGGTTCAAGCAGACACAGACAGAACGCGACCGTCACCGTTTCAAAGTCCCCGGACTGAGAAACATCGAACTTACCGCTCCTTACTTCCACGATGGCAGCATGGCTACCATGGACGATGCCGTCCGCGCTATGGCCAAGTATCAGCTAGGCATTGACTTGCCGCAACCGGAAGTAGACAAAATCGTCGGTTTCCTTCGTACACTGACAGGAGAATACAAAGGCAAGTTACTGACCAATAAGAATATAATTTAAACAACAAGAGAATATTCTCTCCGTTCAAAAAGAAGATGCTATATCCGGCATCTTCTTTTTTATGCTCCAATCTTTTTGGACAGTTCAGTTATTTATTTTACTTTTGCCCATCACCAATAAATACTCTGAAAATATGACTCTGATAGACGGAAAAGCCATTTCCGAACAAGTGAAACAAGAGATTGCGGCCGAAGTGGCCGAAATAGTGGCTCGTGGCGGAAAACGTCCGCATCTGGCGGCCATCCTTGTGGGACACGATGGAGGCAGCGAAACATATGTAGCTGCGAAAGTAAAAGCCTGCGAAGTTTGCGGATTCAAATCCTCACTTATCCGTTACGAAAGTGACGTGACCGAGGAAGAGCTGCTAGCCAAAGTACGCGAATTGAATGAAGACAGCGATGTGGACGGCTTCATCGTGCAACTCCCGTTACCGAAACATATCTCTGAACAGAAAGTAATTGAGACAATCGATTACCGTAAAGATGTAGACGGTTTCCATCCGATAAACGTAGGGCGTATGTCCATCGGGCTTCCCTGCTATGTGTCGGCCACTCCCAACGGTATCCTCGAACTGCTGAAACGCTACGAGATAGAAACTTCAGGCAAGAAGTGCGTCGTACTCGGACGCAGCAACATAGTCGGCAAACCGATGGCTGCATTAATGATGCAAAAGGCTTATCCGGGTGATGCCACCGTAACCGTATGCCACAGCCGCAGCAAAGACCTGGTAAAAGAATGTCAGGAAGCCGATATCATTATCGCCGCTTTGGGACAGCCCAACTTCGTGAAAGCTGAAATGGTAAAAGAAGGCGTAGTAGTTATCGACGTAGGTACTACCCGCGTGCCGGACGCAACGAAGAAATCCGGATTCAAACTGACCGGTGACGTGAAGTTTGATGAAGTGGCTCCGAAGTGCTCATACATCACTCCCGTACCGGGCGGTGTCGGTCCGATGACGATTGTATCACTAATGAAAAATACACTCCTAGCCGGCAAGAAAGCCATTTATCAATGAGACACACATTGTTTCTGATAATCACGCTTCTCTCCCTGTCCTGCACCTCACGGTCGCAGGCAAGGAGAGATTCTATTAATAATGCCTCAACAGACAGCCTCTCCGCAGTTGACAGTATTATACCAGCCGATACGCTCCGGCTCCTTTTCGTAGGAGACTTGATGCAACATCAAGGACAAATTAATGCCGCACGAACTGTAAAAGGCTATGATTATTCCACTTGTTTTGAATATGTCAAGGAAGAAATAGGCAGAGCCGATCTCGCCATCGCCAACCTGGAAGTTACATTGGGTGGAAAGCCCTATAAAGGTTATCCGGCTTTCAGTGCGCCGGATGAGTTTCTGACCGCGATTCATGATGCCGGATTCAACGTCCTCGTGACTGCCAACAACCACAGTCTCGACCGTGGCAGAGCCGGATTGGAACGTACCATCCAACTAATCGACACATTGAGGATTCCTCATGCCGGAACGTATGTCAACTCCGAAGCACGTGAAAAACAGTATCCTCTCCTATTGGAGAAAAACGGATTCCGCATCGCTCTGCTCAATTACACATATGGTACAAACGGAATTCCTGTTACCCCGCCCAACATCGTGAACTATATCGACACAACGATTATCGCAAAAGATATAGAAGCCGGCAAAGCCCTGAAACCGGACGCAATCATCGCCTGCATGCATTGGGGGATAGAATATCAATCCTTGCCGGACAAAGAACAGAAGTTCCTGACCGACTGGCTACTTCAAAAAGGTGTCGACCATGTAATCGGTTCGCATCCGCACGTCGTACAACCTATCGAAGTCCGCACGGATAGCTTGACAAACGACAAGCATCTTGTCGTCTATTCACTAGGAAATTATATTTCCAATATGTCCGCCCGCCGCACGGACGGTGGACTTATGGTAAGAATGGAACTGGTAAAAGATAGTACCACTCGTCTCAACAATTGCGAGTACAGTCTGGTATGGACAGCCCGTCCGATGCAATCGGGAAAAAAAAATCATCAATTACTCCCCGTCAACCTCCCGGCTGATTCAATTCCTTTACAAGCACGTAACTCTCTGAAAATCTTTACGAATGATGCGCGAACCCTTTTCAGCAAGCACAATCGGGGAATAAAAGAATATACTTTTTACAAAAAAAAATAGCAGAATATTTTGGAGATTAAAAGATAATATCTATCTTTGCACCGCGTTAGAGAAATGCAAACATGGTGGATGTAGTTCAGTTGGTTAGAGCGTCAGATTGTGGTTCTGAATGTCGCCGGTTCGAGTCCGGTCTTCCACCCAACAAAAGCCCTTGTAAGTTAAGTACTTATGAGGGTTTTCTTCTTTATGATAGGATAGTACTTCTATCCCACAATTTAGGGCTCAGTTGTAATTCTTGGGGGATTAAGTTTTGTTAATTCCCTTCATGCATATACCTTTGCTAGCCTAAAAAGGAAGAAGCTCATATCCACTACTCCTCTAAATGATACCCTAAATGCGGCGCATGGTAATAAACCTGTGTTTATGCGTATAGATTGCAAAGGCGGAAGATAAAGAATTTAGTATCGTTGACACCGTGTAGTTTGGGCTCAGCCACAATTTAGGCTTAATCAGCACTCTTGTTTCCTAATAGTTTCCTAATTTAAAATGAACTAATATGCTGACTATTAGAGAAGAAATTAAGAAGGGTGAGATTAAGAGTGACGGAACTTACAACGTCAAGGTGAGATTTACACTTGAGCGTAAATTTAAGAGGTTATCAACCAACTTCTTTGTAACCTCTAAGGATTTAACTAAATCCTTAAAATTAAAGGAAGGAACTACCGTAAAGAGAGAGGTGGATAAGCTAATTCAGACTTACCAAGAGAAGTGTGCTAAACTCCAATTGGAAGTAAATCATTACACTTTAGATGATATATTGGAGTATCTAAAAGCAGAACGTACACGAACTCAATCCATAGACTTTATTCAGTTTTGCAAGGAGTGGTTAGAGACGACAGACATCAAAGGAAAGAAGAATTATCAGTCTGCCCTCAATTCGGCATAAGCTATTTAGGCAAGGAGCATTTAAAGACGGATTTTATTCCCTTTACACATATATCCAAATTACTTCTTTAGTCTGATTTGAGTATCAATAAAATACAAGTCCTTGTCAATACCGTACAGTACATTGTTGGGAACGGCATCAAACACTTCATATTGGTCGTTATGGAACTCGTCTATATAATCCATTTCAAAACCAAGCGCTTCCATGTATTCAACAATTTCATCTTCTATTGCTTCCCGTTCTGCCAATATGTAAGGTTGTGTGAGAACTGCACTGAACTCTTGACGGCTGTTATAAGAGAAGCCAATCATCTGATAGGGTACATTACTAAAGAACTTATTGTGTGCGTTAATGCGAATGAAGAAGTTCTCCAAATCATCCCCTGCATACTCAAAGTTATTCAGCTTGATAACAGACGATTTACCATCATGGAATACTTCATTCTCACCGCCCTTATCCATGTAGGTAATATTGAGGTGTGACAAGTCAATCCATAAGTTGTTGGCGTTGGCAAATACTATCAGTTCTTTAATTTGCCTTCCCTTATAGCCCTCTGTTGGTTCAACTTCTCCTGTTGCTTCCTTACTTCTTCCGGTGATACAGGTTGCTTGCTCCAAGAGATTATTGATTGGCGGGTACGCTCTATCCATTGCTTGTGAAATTCATTAATATATTCCATAATTCATATAATTATGAGTTTATGCAAATGTAACCAATCTATTTGAATCTGACAATATAAAGATGTATTAGCGTACTACCTTTTAATGAGATTTATTTATATTATATACCTCAACTCAAATTTGGTAGTATCTAAAATCATGCCCCCGCCCCTTTAGATTTAGGTCGTGTTTCTATTTAGACTTTATGCTTTGATAAAGTGAAATTATTAGTCAGACAGTGAGCATGAGGTATATGTTATGCA